>Ga0075021_10001433_pt1 | contig 12234 bp, 10 predicted proteins | sample ColStrG_CSR_2012_FD_72749 | JGI IMG/M metagenome (GOLD analysis project Ga0075021, IMG submission 72749) | Freshwater sediment microbial communities in response to fracking from Pennsylvania, USA - Cold Stream Run_MetaG_CSR_2012 | ecosystem: Environmental > Aquatic > Freshwater > Creek >...
CGAGCGTTAGCGTGCAACTTCATCCGGTGTCCTCCTTGGGACTGGTGGCTTAGACACCAATCAGCCTCCAAGGGGGCCCGGATGACTAACCGGACGAACCTACTTAGGAACTACATCTAGCGCGCGGGCGAGTCGGCGGTCGGGCGGCCGCGGCCGAGCAGCCCGCCAATGTTCTCGGCGGGGCCCGGCTTGCCCATCAGGAAGCCCTGTGCCATCTCGCAGCCCATCTCTTCGAGTGTCGCCATCTGGCTGTGCTCCTCTATGCCCTCGGCGACGACCGACAGCGACAGCGCCTCGCCGACGCCGAGGATCGCGTGCAGCAGCTCGCGGCTCTGACCGCCGTCGTTGAGCGCCGCCACGAAGCTGCGGTCGATCTTGAGGATGTCGACTGGCATCCGCTGCAGCTGCGACAGCGACGCGTAGCCGGTACCGAAGTCGTCGATCGCGAGACGCACGCCCAGCGCCTTGACCTCGGCCAGCGAGGCGCACGCCGCGCCCACGTCGCGCATCAGCGTCGTCTCGGTCAGCTCGAGCGTGAGCAGCGACGGCTCGATCCCCGACTTCACGAGCGCCGCCCGCACGTCGTCGGCGAAGTCCTTGCGCGCGAGCTGGTGCGCGGAGACGTTGACGGCCATGTCGAGCGCGACGCCTTCGCCGGCCCAGCGGGCGGCCTGGCGGCATGCCTCATCGAGCACCCAGCGCCCGATCTCGACGATCAGCCCCGTCTCCTCGGCGAGCGGGATGAACTGATCCGGCGCGATCACGCCGCGGTCGGGGTGCGCCCAGCGGATCAGCGCCTCGACGCCGACGACGACGCCGCTGGGGAGGTCGAAGATCGGCTGATACAGCAGGTAGAACTCGTCGTGCGCGATCGCCGCGCCGAGATCCGCCTCGAGCTCCATGCGCCCTTCCGCGCCGTCGTTCATGCTCGCGTCGAACAGCGCGTAGCGGTCCTTGCCTGCCGCCTTCGCCGCATACAGCGCGAGGTCGGCGTCGCGCAGCAGCGCGTCCGGCGAGCTGTAGCGGCCGACGGCGACCCCGATGCTGGCGGTCACCGCGAAGATCTTGGCGCCGTCCTCCAGCTCGACGGGGGCGCGCAGCACCGCTGTGAGCCGGTCGGCGAGCACATCGAGCGTGCTCTCGCCGGCCGTCGCGTCGACGAGCACGACGAACTCGTCGCCGCCGAGACGCCCGACGGTGTCCTCCTCGCGCACGGCGCCGGCGAGGCGCTGGCCGACCGTCTTCAGCAGCTGGTCGCCGGCGGCGTGGCCGAGGTTGTCGTTGACGTGCTTGAAGCCGTCGATGTCGATGAACAGCGCGCCCGCGACCGCGCCGGGCTGGCGCGCGCAGCGCGCGATGTGCTGTTGGGCGCGATCGAGCACGAGGGCGCGGTTCGGCAGGCCCGTGAGCGTGTCGTGCAGTGCCTGGTGGGAGAGCTCGCGGGTCTTCTCGTTGACGAGCGTGAGCGCGCGGCGGCGCCCGGTGCCGAGCACGAAGCCGAGCAGGCCGAACAGCAGGCTCAGGAGGATCCCGCCGATCAGCAGCGTCAGGGCGTGCCAGTTGCTGAACACCCCGCCGGCGACCGGCGGTCCGTAGCTCTGCACGGTCCAGCCGTTGCGCAGGTCGATGCTCGAGACCAGCTGGCCGGGGCGGACGTGCCCGAGGCTGAACGCCACGTGCGAGCCGGCTCCGTCGTAGCGGAAGTTCACGGCGACGCCCGGGTGACCTTCGAGCGCGCGCGCGAGCACGACCTTGGGCTCGAGCAGCTCGCCGAGCCAGCCCCAGAAGGCGCTGCGGCGCCCCGCGACGGTCTTCGGGGCGATGCCGCCTGCGTAGACCGGCGTCTCGACGCCGAGCGTCGTCTCGCCGCCGGTCATGAACGGCGCGTAGCTCGGCTGCCCGGTGTCGCGCCCGATCACGAGCGCGGGCGCCAGCGCGCAGTAGTCGAGGCCGCCGGGCAGCAGGCTCTTGGCGTTGCGGACGAGCCCGGCGACGGCGAGGCAGTAGTACGGACGGGGTCCCGTCGGAAGCACTTCGTTGCTCACGGCCGGCTGCAGCGAGTGAGGACCGAACGGGCGTATCGGGTTGGCGGTCATGAAGGACTGGAACCCCGTCAGCTGGTTCGCGGGCACGAGTTTCACGAGGCCGATGTCGAGCAGCTCGGGGTAGCGCTGCATCGCGTGCACCATTTCCGCCCAGCGATCGAAATCGGCTGCCGATGCCCTGGGGCTGCCGGCGACGTAGGCGCTTGCGCTGACGACGAGGTCTTCCTCGTGCTGGATCGCCAGCCTCAGCGTCGAGGCGATCTCTGCCGAGGCGAGGTGAAAGCTGAGCCGCGCTTTGTCGGCGTCCGAGCGAGCGACCGCGCGGGCTCCGTAGATCGCGCCGAGCGTGCCGGCGACGACGAGCAGACCCGTGATCGCGGCCCACACGCTGCGGTGTCCGAGGACCAGCCTCCGCAGGTGCGTCGCGTGCGAGCCCACAGCCCCGGAGGGCAGAGCGGGGCTGTTGAGTGCAGGTGAGAACACGAGATCTCTGGTCTTCGGGGCGCGCTCGGATGAGCCGGGCGCGTGGCGCGATGATCGGGCTCCGCAGCGACTTTCTGTCTGAGCCGGGAGCCGACTGGACAGATATACGGGTGCGCGTCTCGGCTCGACGTCCGACGGCCCGCCCTGCGCGCCCGCTCAGGCCCCCTGGCTACCATCGCCGGATGCGCCCGGCTGCCCTCCTGCGCGCCGCGCTGGCCTGCACGGCGGTCCTGCTCGCGGGCGGCTGCGGCGCGGCCGAACTCCCCGGCCGCGCCAGGAGCGACCCGGGCAGCGCGTCCGCGACGGCCTCCGCCACCTCTCCGCGCGCTCCGCTACCGCCGGGCACGCGGGCGTTGCCACTGCCCCCGACCGAACACGCGGCGCGCGCGGCCACGCGCGAGGTGGCGGGCAAGCTCGGCAGAGCCGATGCGCTGCCGGCGGCGGCGAAGGGCGGCGGCTTCCTCGCCCCGGGTGCACCGTCGGACGCGCAGATCAGGGCCGAAGTCGCACAGGCGCGCAAGGCGGGAATCATCCTGCCCAAGGGCGAGAGCGCCGAATCCTTCGAACGCGGCGCCACCTATGTCGGCGGCGGCGGCGGCGCGAGCTGGGTGTTCCCGATCCAGCCGATCGCGCTCGCGCTCGGGCCGCCCACCTGGAGCGAAGATCAGGGGGTCGATATCGCGACCACGAGTGGCGCCTGCGGGAGCGCCGCGATCGAGGTCGCGATCACGGCCGGCACGATCGTGCGCGAGGGCATCTCCGGGTTCGGCCCCGCTGCACCCATCGAGCGCGTTGACAGCGGCCCCTACGGCGGCTGGTACGTGTACTACGGCCACGCGGCACCCGCGCTCGTCGCCGTCGGAACGCACGTCGTCGCCGGGCAGCCGATCGCGGAGGTCGGTTGTGGCATCGTCGGGCTCTCCTCGGGCCCGCACCTGGAGATCGGGATCACGCCGCCGGGCGGCTCGACGTGCTGCCCCGCCCTGGGCCAGACCGCACCGGTCGTCGATGCGCTGATGCGCCAGCTCTACGGCGGCTCGAAATGAGCGCGCAAACCGCCTCGGCGCGGTTCGCCCTGCGCTTGCGCTAGGCTTCCGCACGCCCAATCACGGACGCGTGTCCGTGAGCGGGGGAACCGAGTTGTTGGGGCGAGTTCCGCGGTAATCCACGGAAGGCGCAGGTCGCTAGCCCGTCAGCTAACCCCGTCGGCCGACGAAGAGAGGCAGACTTTGCGCCTGCGTTCCCCGACGCTTGCGGTGCCAGCCGCGTTGATCCTGATGGCCGTGCTCGTCCTCGGTGGAACCGAGGCGCTCGGAGCGGGCAACGGCGGCACGGCCGTCACACCGCCCTCGCCCGTGCGCGTCGCTCCCGCGCCCGCGTCGAGCCCGCCGAACGCGTCAACGACGGGCGGCACGACGGTCGCCCCGGCGCCGGTGTTCACGGGCAGCCCCTACCCGATCAGCCCGCGCGGGTGGGTCTTCCCGCTGTATCCCCTGACGCACGTCGCGGCCAAGAGCTGGTGGTCGCTGGATTCGGGCGTCGATCTCGGCGGCAACGCCAATCAGTGCGGCTCGCACCTGCGCGAGGTCGCCGTCGCGAGCGGCACGATCGTCAAGGAGGGGATCGAAGGCTTCGGCTCGGCAGCGCCCGTCCTGCTCGTCGATAGCGGTCCGGACCGTGGTCGCTACGTCTACTACGGGCATGCGATGCCCGCCCTCGTCCCGGTCGGCACGCACGTCAGCGCGGGGCAGCCGATCGCTGATGTCGGCTGCGGCACCGTCGGCATCTCGAGCGCGCCGCACCTAGAGATCGGGATCCTGCCGGTGGGCGCCACCAACCCCGAGCAGGTGCCGTCGGTCGGCGAAACGTCCCACGAGACCTGGACGCTGCTCAGCTCGGCGTATTCGACAGCGATGGCCGCCTACCGCGCCGCGATCGCCCGCGCGCGCCACCACCGCCACTAGGCGCGCCAGGCCTCCGGCCGCCCCGGCCGGGATCTCCCATCGCGTCCGATGGTCGCGCCCGACGCATCCTCGGCGGGCGCTCCGAACGCCGAGCGCTCAATCGTGTCCAGCCGGCTAAGGCATCGGCCGTGCGTTGCCGATGAGGGCAACGTGACCATCTTCGCTCGCCTGCACAAGGCCTCCTCCGCCACCGCCCGCACGCGCTCGAGCCTTGCAGTGCTGATCGCCGCCTCCCTCGCGCTCCTCGCAGCGCTCGCGCTCGCCGCTGCGCCGGCGGGGGCCGTCGTGACCACGGTCGGCGGGACCACCGTCGGCCTGCAGCCCAACAACGAAGAATTCTTCCTCGACGCGACTCTGAAGGTCAACCTCACAAACGAAGCGGAACCGGAACCGCAGCCGGAAACGTTCGCCAACGCGACCGGTAACCCGGTCGTGCACGGAAGCAACATCTACGCGGTCTACTGGGACCCGACGAACCACTACCACGGCGACTGGCAGGAACTGATCAACGGCTTCCTGCACGGCGTGGCGCACGACAGCAACGAATTCAGCAACGTCTTCGCGGTCTCCGCTCAGTACACCGACAGAACGAACGTGCCCGCCTACAACCGCGAGTCCTTCCGTGGCGCCTACACGGACACGACCGCGTATCCGACTACGGGCAACTGCACAGACCCGAACCCGCTGACGGCGAACCCGGCGCACCAGATCAAAGCGATCACGTGCCTCACCGACGCGCAGGTCCAGGCGGAGCTCCAGAGCTTCATCGCCCAGCACTCGCTGCCGCGGGGCATGAACTCGATCTTCTACCTGCTGACGCCTCCGGGCGTCGCGGTCTGCCTCGACGCCGGCGGCGCGACGGGGCACTGCTCGGACTTCGAAAAATCCGAAGAAAGCTACGAACACGGCTTCTGCAGCTACCACTCAGCGATCAACCCGGGCGGCCTGCCGACGGGTGATACGAACAGCCTGCTCTATGGCGTGATCCCGTGGACCGCCGGCGGGATCGGCGACGGCCAGCTCGCGCTGCAGGATCAGACCAAGCCGTTCTGGTGCCAGGAGGGCTGGTTCAACCCGGCGTCCACGCCGATCGAGCACGCCCCGAAATCGATCAACGAAGTCGTGCTCCAGGAGCCCAACCAGGTCAAGTGCCCGAGCGCGGACGGCTTCTGCGACCGGGGTCTCGCCGACCTGATCATCAACCAGATCGCTGTCGAGCAGCAGAACATCGTCACCAACCCGCTGCTCAACTCCTGGCACGACTCGGCCGGCAAGGAGGCCACGGACGAGTGCCGAAACTTCTTCGCGCCGACCACCAACGGCTCGTATCCGGCCATACCGGGCGGAAGCGGCGCCGGCACCCTCACCAACCAGGTGATCGGCGCCAAGGAATATTTCATCAACACGGCGTTCGACCTCGCGGCGCTGAAACTGAGCTACCCGGGGATTCCCTGCCTGCCCGGCCTCCGCCTCGAACCGAAATTCACCGCACCCCTGCGGGTGAACGCGGGCGACGTCGTCGGCTTCGACGGGATGGAGTCCAACTTCACACTGAACGCCGCCGAACACTTCCCGCCGAGCGGACCGCCCACGACGACGTACGCGACCTACACGTGGAACTTCGGCGACGGCACGCTCCCACTCAGCGGCTACGCGCCGGGAGCCCCCGCGTGCACCACGCCGTGGCTGAGCCCCTGCGCGGCGAGCGTCTTCCACAGCTACACCTACGGCGGTGAATACAACGTCACCCTGACCGTCACCGACACCGCGGGTGACAGCGCGACCACGACGCAGAATGTGACAGTCGTCGGTCCGCCGCCCCCGTCACCGCCGCCGGTCGAATCGGCCCCGGGCACCGGATCGACGTCCAAAGCAGGCACGGCGGGTGGACCCGGCGCGGAAACCTCCAGCAGCGTCCCCGCGCCGCTGGCCACGGCGGCGATCGTCTCCCACTCCCTGAAGACCGCCGCTCGCAGGGGCCTGGCTGTGCGCTACTCGGTCAACGAGCAGGTTGCCGGCCGCTTTGAGGTGCTGCTGCCGCTGAGTGTCGCCAAGCACCTCGGCATCAGCGGCGTGCTGGCCGCAGGCATGCCGGCCGGCTCCGCCCCACAGGTGATCGTTGCGAAATCGATCCTGATCACCACCAAGGCCGGTCGCGCGACGGTCTCGATCCCCTTCTCGAAACGCACCTCCGGTCATCTCGGCCGCACCCGCAAGCTGACACTGACGCTGCGCCTGATCGTGCGCAACGCTGCCTCTCATCCGCCCGCGAGCACCACAGTGGTGACCGTGGCCACGCTCTCGCACTGACGTCCGGCTGCGGCGAGCGCCACGCTGCCTCGGCTTCGCGCCGCCGCTGACGATCGGGCAATGCCCACCACCTGGAATGGCCGGCGTGGCGGCTGGCACTTCTGGGCTCGCTGGAGCCACGAGCGCAACAACGGCCGCGGAGCTCGCGCGTCGCGAGGGAACCTCTACCGAGCTGGGCGTGCCGTGAGCGTGTCGGGCCCGTGCGCCTGCGCCATGCGGACGCTCCAGGCCCGCTCGATCTGGCGCATCAGGGCCGGGTATACGACGCGATGGCGAAGTGGCGCGATCGCAGCCATGTATGCCGCCCCAAACCTCCCGCGCGGCTTGACGTAGATCCCCATCTGCCCCTGATAGACGCCTTCGCCCTTCTCGACCCAGGCCAGGTGCATCACCGCGTGAACGGTCCGGTTGGAGAGCTCTGCCGCCCACTCGACATCGGTGCGATACAGAGGTGTGAAGCTCGTCGAGCGAAGATCGAGGCCGGTGGCGGTGTCGCGGAGGTCCTCGGGGAGTCGCGCGCTCAGGGTCCCGGAGGTGTCGTTCGGGATCGGGAGCGAGCGCGACGCGTCGTCCCAGCCGAACCATCCGCCGACGCGGTAGCGGAGGCTGAACAGGGCGCGAGTGACACGGGACTCCCCGTTGGCCGGGTCGAGCGAGGCCATCACGTCGAGCAATGTCGCGAAGTCCCCGGCGCCTCCGCGCGCCGGCAGCGCCCAGGCATCCTCCAGCCTGAAGTCCGGTGCGACCTCGCGGATCCGCCAGGCGTGGGATTCGTGCTCGCTGTTCGAGAGCCTCATGTCAAATCGCGCGGCGGGCGCGGTGCTCACACGCCTGCTTCGAGCGCCGGCTCTCCCGTCCTGATCTGCCCGCCCGTCGCTGCCGGTGAGCGGTCGATGGCCAGTTTCGGCAGGTGGCGCTCGAGCCAGGCGGGGAAGACCCAGGTGCGCCGGCCGAGCAGCTCGAGCACCGACGGGAGCAGCAGGCTGCGCACGACGAACGCATCGAGGAACACAGCAGTCGCCAGGCTCAGGCCGAACAGCTTCAGCACGCGTTCATCGCCCAATGCGAATGAGGCGAACACGCAGATCATGATCGCGGCCGCGGCAGTGATCACGCGGCCGGTCGCCGCCAAGCCGCGGTTGACGGCGTAGGAGGCGTCGTTGCTGCGCCCCCACTCCTCGTGTATGCGCGAGACGAGGAACACCTCGTAGTCCATCGACAGGCCGAACACGATCGCGAACAGCATCACCGGGATGAACGCCTCGATCGGGCCGCCCTTGACGTTGAAGATGTCGCCCAGCCAACCCCACTGGAAGATCGCCACCACCACGCCCAGCGAGGCGCCGATCGAGAGCAGATTCATGACGGCGGCCTGCACGGGGATCACCAGCGAGCGGAACACCACGAGCAGGAGCAACGCCGAGAGGAGCACGACGATGCCGATGAATAGCGGCAGCTTGCTCGAGAGCACGCTCGTGAAATCGACCGTGGTCGCCTGTTGGCCCCCGACGAGCAGGGTCGTTCCGGTGCTGTGCGCGATCGGCGGGAGCACGGTTCCCCGCAGCGAGTGCACGAGTTCGGTTGTGGCCAGCGACTGCGGCGCGCTGCGCGGGTAGACATTGAACACCGCCGTCTGGCCGCTCGGGCCCAGGCGCGCAGGAGAGACGCTCGCAACGTTCGCGGTGGAGCGGAGCGTGCCCGCGACGCTCGCCAGAGCCGCACGGTCGCCGGCGCGGGGGAGGCTCGCGATGACCTCGAGGGGGCCGTTGGAGCCGGGGCCAAAGCCCTTGGCGATCAGGTCGTAGGCCTGTCTGGTCGTGTCGCTGGGCGGGTTGTTGCCCGCGTCGCTGTTGCCGAGGCGCAGCGTGAGCGCGGGCGCTGCGAGCACGAGCATGATCGCCAGGCCAACGAGCGCCCCCGGCCAGGGGTTGCGTTGGATGGTGTTGGCCCATGAGGCCCACAGGCCGCGCGGCGCAGTGCCGGGCGCTCGCGGGTTCGCGCGCTCGCGGCGGCTCGGGCGCCCGATGCGGGGGCCCAGGCGCGCGAGCGCGGCGGGCAGGACGGTGAGCGCGGCGAGCATCGTCATCAGCACTGCCAGCGCCGAGGCAACGGCGAGCCCATAGAGGAAGCTCACGCCCAGGACGAACTGGCCGAGCAGGGCGATGATGACGGTGACGCCCGCGAACACGACCGCCCGTCCGGCCGAGTCCATTGCGTCGTCGATTGCCGGCTGGAGCTCGGCGCCGGCCCGGAAGTTCTCGCGAAAGCGCGTCACGATGAACAGCGCGTAGTCGATCCCGACGCCGAGTCCGATCATCGCGGCGAGCTGGATCGCGAAGCTCGGCACGCCGATCAGCTGCGACGCCAGCCCCGCCAGTCCGATGCCGGTGCCGAGCCCGAGCAGCGCGGTCACGATCGGAAGGCCCATCGCCAGCAGCGAGCCGAAGGTGATGAAGAGGATGATCATCGCCGCGAGCAGCCCCACCGCGGTGGCCGTGCCGAGCGACGGCTTCTTCGCCTGCTCGATCGCCTGGCCGCCGAGTTGCACTTCGAGTTGCGTCGCGCGAGCGCGCTCGGCGGTGGAGATCACCCTTTCGATAGACGCTTTCGGCAGGACGTTGGCGCGTTCGTCGAAGTTGACCGTGGCGAACGCGATCCGTCCGTCGCGTGAGACCGCGTGGGCGCCGGCGGGCGAGTAGGGGCTGACGACGGCCGTGACATGTGGCAGCGCCGCTACCTGTTTCAGCATCGGTTCCACCCGCGAGCGGATTGCCGGGTCGGTGATCTGCCCTTCGCGTGCGCGCAGCACGATCTGGTCGGAATCGCCGGACTGCGCCGGGAAGTTGTGCTTCAGCAGGTCCGTCGCGTGCTGGGACTCCGTGCCCGGGAGAGAGAAGTTGGTGCTGTAGTTGGTGCCGACCGCGCTGGAGATCCCCAGGGAGCCCACGAGCGCCACGATCCAGCCGACCAGGACGATGCGGCGGTGGTGCGCGGCCCAGCTGCCTGCGCGCGCCACGATTCCGAGCCTGCGGTCCTGTGGTGTCGTCGCGCTCATGTCAGACCTCCGGATATACTATCGTAAATGAACAGTCCGTTTCTACGAATAGTTCGCAGATCGAAGTAGGGTAGCAGGCGAGACATGCCCGTCAAGGCCAATCCGAAAACCGAGCCGGAGCCGAGCGTCGAGGACGACCTCGCCGAGCTGACGTCGCTGTTTCCCGTCACGCTCCACGACCTCAAGAGCGCGGTACCGGCGCCGATGCCGATGCGCGATGCGATGGAACGCGCGTCGCTGGGAAAGCGCCACGGAACAGCGCTCCTGGCGGTCGCGGCCGTCGAACCGATCGGCGTCAGTGAATTGGCCAAACGCCTCGGCCTGCTGCTCTCCAGCACCAGCACGATCGTGGGCGAGCTCAGCCGCGCGGGCCTGCTCGAACGAGCCGAGGATGACCACGACCGCAGGCGCACGATCGTGCGCGTGCACGAGGACTACCGCGATGCCATGGACGGATGGCTCGACGTGGCGCTCGCGCCCGTCCGGAACACCCTCGAGCGGCTGTCACCGCAGGCTCGCAAGTACTTCATGGAGGGCTGGCGCATTCTGCAACAGGAGGCCGCGGTCCACGCCGACGAGGATCAAAGCGCGGACTGCGAGCACGAGCCTCGAGGCGAGCGGTCTCAGTGACTCAGACCTAGCGCTCGCCGCGGTCCTTCCTGCGCCTGTCGCGGGCCTTCTCGCGGAACACGAAGTACCACAGCGCGAACAGCAGCAGGTAGCCGAAGACCATCGATACGACCGAGATCACGGCGAGCGCGGTGTTGTTGTTGGCGGCCGCGTCGCCGCCGAGCGCCAGCGGCAGCACCAGAGCCGGCTCGATGGCCACCGCGGACCCCTACAGCCCCGGCCAGTGGCGTGCGACGAACCCCGAGTTGTCGACCGACCCGACCTGCCACCGCGAGGCGTAGACACCGCTGCGCCCGGCCGTGTCGTAGAGCACGCCGTCGACGTACATGTAGGTGTGTCCGACGTCCGCCAGCACCGTGATGTAGCGACCGGGGCCGGCTGCGCCCCATGTCATCAGTTCGCCCGAGGTCTGCGGCGCGCTCAGCAGGCCCCCTGCCGCGAGCGCGTAGCTGACCGAGCCGGAGCAGTCGTACGCATTGTCCACAAACGAGGCGTGGCCGCCGCCAAAGACGTACGGGAAGTTGGTGATCTCGTTTGCGCCCGCGATCACCTTCTGCACCGTTTCGGGCACGTTCGCCGGGATCGGCAACTTGCCGTTGCCCCCGATCGACTGTCCGCCGGCAACCGGCGTCAGCTGCAGGTGCTGCGCTCGCTTGGCGCTCGTTTCGACGGCCTGCATCTGTGAGAGCTCGTGGCGGACTTCTTCGTCGGACGGCGCACCGGCGGCGATGTGGGCCGAGGCCTTCTTCGGCGTCGCCGCCGCGGCGTGCTGCACCGTGGCGGGGGCCGGGAAGCTGTTCGCTTCCTGCGGGTCGGCGACCTGACGAATGGTGCCGCCACCCTTGGCGGCGGCAGTGTGGCTCGGGCCGGCGCTGCCCGTCGTCGCGGCGGAGCCCGCCGCGGCGCTGGGCGCGGCCGTGCCCGCGACGAGACTCGACGCTGCCGTTGCCGGCTTCGCGGCGGCAGACGTGGAGCCCGTGCCGACCTTCGCGTCGCCGCACGCGCCGAGCGCCGCCGCGGCCGCTACGCAGGCCAACGCCGCTGCCGGTGTCCGAGAGAACCGCACAGGACAAGGGTAGCGTTCGCCTCCCGGGACGAGTGCCGCTAACCTGATGCGATGCACGAGGAAGCCTCCGCCGTGGAGCTGCGGCCGCATGCGCGCCTGCTCCACGGTATGCGCCGCCCTGCAAACTGGCTTCAGCTCGTCCGCTTCGGTGCCGTCGGAGCCGTCGGCTTCGTCGTCAATCTCGCCGTATACGCGCTCTGCGTGCACGGCGCGGGCATCGACTACCGCGTCGCCGCCGTGGTCGCGTGGGTCGTCGCCGTGCTCAACAACTTCGTCCTGAACCGCCACTGGACGTTCGATGCCCGCGACGGCCGCGCGAGCTTCCAGGCACTGCGTTTCGTCGTCGTCAGCCTGGTCGCGTTCGGCTTCAGCCTGGTGCTTCTGACGGTGCTCGTCGAGGACGTCGGCCTCGCCAAGGTGCCCGCCCAGGCGATCGCCGTGGCGGGCGCGACGCCGCTGAACTTCCTCGGCAACAAGCTCTGGAGCTTCCGCACCCAAGCGTGAGCCCGGCGACCCGTCGCGGGCCGAACGCGACGGTTGATCCGTTGGTGAGCGGCCCAGTCCGCGACCTATACTCTGACCTTCCCGCGCCCGGAGGAACTTTGTGCAGGAGATGGTGATCTACGGCGTCAGCTTCGACATGGTTGGCAAGCAGCCGATCGTGCTCCTGAAGACCGTCGA
>Ga0075021_10001434_pt1 | contig 12229 bp, 8 predicted proteins | sample ColStrG_CSR_2012_FD_72749 | JGI IMG/M metagenome (GOLD analysis project Ga0075021, IMG submission 72749) | Freshwater sediment microbial communities in response to fracking from Pennsylvania, USA - Cold Stream Run_MetaG_CSR_2012 | ecosystem: Environmental > Aquatic > Freshwater > Creek >...
GTCTACTCAACCGGAGTCCTCACCTATGAGCTGTTGACCGGGCACGCACCGTTCACCGGCGACTCGGCGCTCTCGATCGCCTACCAACGGCTAGACAAGGACGTACCGCCGCCCAGCGCCGTGATCGGAGGTGTGCCCCCGCAGTTGGACGGATTCGTGGCACGCGCGACCGCCCGTGACCCCGCCGATCGATACGCCGACGCGATCGAAATGGCCACGGCGCTGGACGCGATCGCCCAGGAATTGGCGTTGCCGGACTTCCGGGTACCCGCGCCGAATAACTCTGCGCAACAGCGGTCGACAGCATTGCGTCACAGGCAGCTGAGCGAGCGCCCGCTCCATCAGCCCACGCGTCAGCTGACCCGGGGACCCGGCGACTGGTCCGATCCGGGACACCAAGCTCACCCGGAAACTGAAGCCGACGACCCCGAAGACTACGAATTCGACTCGATCTCAGGCGAATTCGCGGGCATCCCGATCGGCGATTTCATTTGGGAGCGACAGCACGCCCGGCGGATGGTGCTGGTTTGGGTCGCGCTCGTGCTGTCCATCACCGGGCTGGTCGCAACCGTGGGATGGACGATCGGTAGCAACCTGGGCGGCCTGCTGTAAGGGCCCGCGAGATCTAGTCGCGCAGCATCTCCGCGACCAAGAACGCTAATTCCAGCGACTGCTGCGTGTTCAGCCGCGGATCGCACGCCGTCTCGTAGCGACCGGCCAGGTCGGTATCGGAAATGTCTTGTGCGCCACCGAGACACTCGGTGACGTTCTCGCCGGTGATCTCGACGTGGATACCACCCGGGTGGGTGCCCAGCGCGCGGTGCACCTCGAAGAAGCCCTGCACCTCATCGACGATGCGGTCGAAGTGCCGGGTCTTGTAGCCGGTGGACGACTCGTGGGTGTTGCCGTGCATCGGGTCGCATTGCCAAATCACCTGGTGACCGGTGGCCTGGACCTTCTCGATGATCGGCGGCAACACGTCGCGCACTTTGTTGTTGCCCAGCCTGCTCACCAAAGTCAGCCGGCCCGCCTTGTTGTGCGGATCAAGCCGCTCGACGTATTCGACGGCCAGCTCCGGTGTCATCGTCGGGCCGATTTTCACACCGATCGGATTGGCGATCACCTCGGCGAACGCGATGTGTGCGCCGTCAAGCTGGCGGGTCCGCTCGCCGATCCACACGGTGTGCGCCGACAGGTCATACAGTTGCGGATCACCGTCTTCTTCGGTGGACAGCCGCAGCATGGACCGTTCGTAGTCGAGTACCAAAGCCTCATGGCTGGCGTAGATTTCGGCGGTTTGCAGGTTGCGGTCGGCCACCCCACAGGCGCTCATGAAGCGCAGCGCGCGGTCGATCTCGGTGGCCAGCGCCTCATAGCGGGCGCCCGCCGGTGAGGTCCGGACGAATTCCCGGTTCCAGTCGTGCACCCCGTGCAGCGACGCCAGCCCCGACGACGTCAGCGCGCGCATCAGGTTCATCGCCGCGCTGGCGTTGGCGTACGCGCGCACCAGCCGCGACGGATCGTGCTCGCGCACCGCGGCGTCCGGCGCGAAGCCGTTGATCATGTCGCCGCGGTAGGACCGTAGCCCCAGCGCGTCGATGTCCGCCGACCGCGGCTTGGCGTACTGGCCGGCGATCCGGGCCACTTTGACCACCGGCAGGCTGGCGCCGTACGTCAGCACCACCGCCATCTGCAGCAAGGTGCGGACGTTGCCCCGGATGTGCGGTTCGGTGTTGTCGGTGAAGGTCTCCGCACAGTCACCGCCCTGCAGCAGGAACGCTTCACCTCTGGCGACCTGGGCCAGCTGGTCCTGCAGCCGGACGATCTCGGACGGCACCGTCACCGGCGGCACACTTTCCAGGACTTTGCGCATCTCCGCAGCCTGGTCGGCGGGCCAGCTGGGTTGCTGAGCGGCCGGCTTTGCCAGTGCGGCGTCCAGCCGGGCCCGCATGTCGGAAGGCAGCGGCGGCAGCGACGGCAGCTGGTCGATCGGGATGTCGACGGTCCAGTTCATCGGTCCATCGTAACCGGGGCTTGTCAGGTGCTGATCAGGGCGAACGCCGCCGCGAACTCACCCGGGTTCGCCGTCCGACGCGATTATCCGGAACCGGCGCAGCTGATCGCGGGCGTCCACCAGCGCGTCGTGGACGTCGCGCGGCCGCGGCGGCATTCGGGGCGATCCGCGGTCTTCCCATAGCTGCCGCAATTCCCGGGTGAAACGGGGTATCGCTGGTGGCAGGCCTGGCATCGCGCCCCACAACTGACATAAGGCGACATGGTCGTAGGCGCCCACCCACGCCCACAGCTCGACGGGATCAGTGCGATCGGCATTGGAGACCCCGAAGAACTCCTCAAGGTCCGCGCGGATCTGGCGACGCGAGCGCCACAGCTGCGAGGCCGGGGGCGGCAGCTTGGGCAGCACGTTGGCGCGCACCCAGCTGCCGGCGCGCTCGGGATCGAATTCCGTGGACACGGCGTAGTACTCGCGGCCGTCCTCGGCCGCCACCCCGATCGAGATCAGCTCGATGGTGCGGCCATCCTCGATGAACTCGGTGTCGTAGAAGTACCGCACTGGGGCAGCCTAACCGCCGACCGGGACGCTCTCCGTTCCCTCGGGTGGTGGCGCTGGGTGGACGTCAAGGTCCCAGTGGAGCACGCTTGCAACCTACGCCTGCGGTGCCGGAGAGCGGCGGAGCCGCGCTGTTTCCCGCGGGCGCATGCGGGGGAACCGATTAGGCTTGTGGGCGACATGAGTAGATGGCGGGCGCCCAGCGTGGGCAATCGACCCGGGCGAGTGTTGTTTTGGTGCTTGCTTTGGCTGGTCGCGGCCGCGGCACTGGGCTGGGCGGCCTGGCACTTGTTCGGGCATACGCCGTATCGCATCGATATCGACGTATATCAGATGGGCGGTCAGGCCTGGCTGGACGGACGTTCGCTGTATCGCGGAGACGTGTCGTTCCACACACCGATCGGGCTGGACCTGCCGTTCACCTATCCCCCGCTCGCCGCCATCGCGTTCAGCCCGTTCGCCTGGTTGCACATGCCGGCCGCAAGTGTCGCGATCACGGTGATAACGCTGGTACTCCTGATTGTGTCGATGGCGATCGTGCTGACGCGCCTCGACGTGTGGAACACCCCGCGGATGGTGCCCGGGCCGGCCTGGTTGGGCCACTTGTGGCTGTCGGTGCTCATCGTGGCACCGGCGACGGTCTGGCTGGAACCCATCAAAGCGAACTTCGCCTTCGGGCAGATCAACGCGGTGCTGATGACGCTGGTGATCGCCGACTGCGTGCCACGCCGCACACCATGGCCGCGCGGGCTGCTGCTGGGCCTGGGGATCGCGCTGAAACTGACCCCGGCGGTGTTTCTGCTCTATTTCCTGTTGCGTCGCGACAATCGCGCTGCACTGATCGCCCTGGCGTCTTTCGCGGCCGCGACGCTGGTCGGTTTCGCGCTGGCATGGAGCGACTCGTGGGAGTACTGGACGCACACTTTGCTGCACACCGACCGCATTGGAAGCGTGTCGTTGAACACCGACCAGAACATCGCGGGTGCGCTGGCCCGGACCGTGCTTGGCGAGCACGAACGCCGCTTGCTGTGGCTGGCGGGCTGCCTGCTGGTGCTTGCGCTGACCATCTGGGCAATGCGGCGGGTGCTGCGGGCCGGCGAACCGACGCTCGCGGTCATCTGCGTCGCCCTGTTCGGCCTGGTGGTGTCGCCGGTGTCGTGGTCACACCACTGGGTGTGGATGCTGCCGGCGGTTCTGGTGACGGGGATACTGGGCTGGCAACGCCGCAACCCCGCGCTGGCCGTGCTGAGCGCTGCCGGGATAGCGCTGATGAGGTGGACACCCATCGAACTGCTTCCCGAGCATCACGAGGCGACCGCGGTCTGGTGGCGCCAACTTGCCGGGATGTCCTACGTGTGGTGGGCGCTGGCGGTCATTGTCACGGCCGGACTGACTGTTACTTCGCGGGCGACTTCGCAGGATTCGGCAACGCCCGAACCGGCGCCGGTGTCAGCCACCACGTGATTGGCGGCCGTGGCTGGCGACGCTCGGACCCCAGTGTGCACGCTGTTGTCAATTGCCCCCGTACACATCCACGCGGCTGAACGCGCCGACGAGGGTGACTCGCCCACGCTCGTCGTCGATTCGGCAGATGACGCGGTAGGTGCTGCGTCGTGCGCCGTGGCGATCGTGTAACGGCGGGCGCAGCTACTTGCCCACGCGGTGCGGATTGTCGAGCAATGGACCGATGATGAACTCATAGGCAGCGAACGCCACCGATTTGGGCAGTTGTTCGGCCAGCTGCCTTCTCGCGGTCGAAGCGATTATCAGCTCGTATCGTCGGTCGGTCACGTCCTGACTCGGCGTGCTGCCTTTTCCGCGGCAAGGCTGTCGTGGCTCTCTCCTTCCCCGCGGGCTAGCTCAGCATCAGCCTCGCTAAGAGTACGGAGCGCTACCGCATCGGCGGCCGCGCACCGTTACCGTGATGCGCTCGTGCTGATCGCGGACGCGGGCCACCAACTCAGACAGATGCGCCTTCGCCTCGGCGAGTGAGCTGACTTCAGACATAGTCATAAGCATGACCAGCTGGCCCGTCTGCATCCAGGAAGTTGAGGTCGCCGCTGGTGGACTTCCACCACCTGCGTAAACCTTCGACTACAGCTCCCGGATAAGCCGGGCCCTTCCCAAAAGCCTAGCTTTATGCATATCTACATTTGCGGCCTTCCCGACTCGAATACGGTTGGCACACACGCATACTCAGCTGTCTTCGCGCTCCCCGTCGGGCGCTTCGGGATCCCAAGTATTGGGCAGCAACGGCATCCTCGGTCTCCCGCCGAACTCATCGCCGGAAAGGGTGGTCAACCCCGCCGCCTGGGCACTGTCTTTCGACACCGTCCCGGCAAACCCCAGGGTTCCCACGCCACGATCCGAGGCCACCGTCGACGCGACTGGCTCCTCACCCAGCGGCGCGCCCCAGTCCGGGTCGACGTCGATATTCAAATTAATAAACTCGTCGCCGTACCCGCGCTGCTTCACGCGCCGGCGCCGCCGCGCCCGCGCTACCGCCGCGGCCGCCGCAGCCATATCTGGCTGCGGCGCCTTCCTTTTGGCGCTGGATCTGGCGCTGGTGCGCATCCCCGAACCGAACCCGATGCCGGGAGGGCCCACCGCGTAGGGGGGCACAAAACCCGCCCCGCCGGCGGCCGGCGGCGCCGGCGGCGGCGCGGCACTGGCGGCAGTGCTCGCCGTGGGCGCGGGAGCCGGGGCCGTGCCAGGGGCCGGGGCCGTGCCAGGGGCGACGGCCGACGCAACCGCAGTCGGAGCCATCCCGGCAGCCGGCACCACAGCGGGCGCAGCCGCGACGGAAGCCAGCGCCGGCGCGACAGCGGGTTGAGGCAGACCAGCCAGCTCGGTCGCCCCGGCCAGCCCCACGAAGCCGCCCACAGCCCCGACGGGGACAACCGCCACCGGGATGAACGGGGAAAACACGCTGTAGCCGATGGTGGCAAAATCGTCAGGGCTCAGGACCAGTAAGAACGGATTACTCAGATACAGCAACGGATCCGCCAAGAACTTGTTGATGATGCTCTCCACGTACCCCACCGGATTCGCCAGGATTTCAAAGACGTGGTCGCCGCCGAACCCAAAATAAAAGTCCGACAGCAGGGGGAACTGCCCCAGGAAGGACTCGACGACCTGCTGGGTGTACCCCACCGGATCCTGGATGAAGGCAGCGATACTGAAGTTCTGGATCACGTTCAGCAACGACGACAGCAGGTCGGACAGGTTGAGCGTGGATGCGTCTTGGATCACCTGCTCGACGGTATGGATGCCATTCGCCAAGGAGTCGAGCCACGTCGATATTGGATTTACCACCACCGGGGCCGCGGTGGTTTGCGGCGTCGACGCCACCGCGGTGCCGGAGACCGCTTCATAGATGCTCATCGTGGTGGCGGCCTGGAACCACATCCGCACATAGTCCGCCTCGTTGAGCGCAAGCGGGATGGTGTTGATCCCGAAGAAATTGGTCGCCACCAGCACACCGCGGACGAGGTGGTTGGTGGCCAACTCGGCCAGGGTCGGCATGGCCGCCAGCGCGGCGGTGTGGGCCGCAGCCGCGGTCTCATGCTGGGCGGCCGCTGCGGCACTGTTGGCGCTGGCCTGCATCAACCACGCCAGATACGGCAGATGCGCGGCCGCATAGGACTCTGCGCTCGGCCCCGACCATGCCCCCGCCAGTACGTTGGCCAACACCGCAGTGACTTCCTCGGCTACCGACGCGTATTCGGCGCTCAACGTGTTCCACGCCCCGGCCGCCGCCAGCAGCGACCCCGGCCCGGGACCGCTGCTCAGCAGCGCCGAATGCACCTCCGGCGGTGCTGACATCCAGATGGGCGCCGTCATAAGCCGCAGCCACCCAGATACGACGACGACGACGCATCACCGATCGCATGACTGGGTCCCGACTCTGCCACCCTGGCCCGAGCCGCAAGCGTGCCGGCGTCGCGGTTGTCCACGCCTCTGCCGTCCATTCCTTGACGCTGAGTTAACCCTCGGAAGTTAGCATTGCATAAGCTAACTTGTCGAGCTTTCGGAATGCCATGATCCGGTGAACAGATCACTCTTGACAAACCCTCGACCACAACCACATCAACCACAGGGGACCACCCTGTCATCGAGTCGGTGAGAACTTCCGATACTGGTGTCAAGGTGGGCAATCCTCGTGCGATGGAGGTCCGCACGACGTGGCACGACGTGGCAAACGACAGCCTGGACACCGCCTGGACCGGCGTCTAGCTCACAGAATTTCCAACGTATTTGCACGGCTATTGGGGGTGCCATACCGTAATTTATTAGGGGTGCCATACCTTATTTAGGTGGTCCTATCGGATGCGGTCCCTAATCTGCTCATCGGCCTGCGGGAAGGGCTCGAAGCAGGTCTCGTCGTGAGTATTTTGCTCGCGGCCGTCCACAAGTCACCGCTGGCAGCTGACGGGCGGCGCATCACCGTACCCATCTGGCTGGGTGCCCTTGGCGCCCTCACCGTGTCGGCGAGCTTTGCAGCGGTCCTGAGCTCCACCACCAGTTCGCTGAGTACCATTGGCCAGGACGTCGTCGGTGGTTTGCTCAGCATTCTCGCCGTCGGTTTGGTCACCGCGATGATCTTCTGGATGTCCCGAACGGCAGCCAATCTCTCCGGTGAGCTCTCGGACAAGGTCGAGCACGCGCTCGTCCTCGGTGCGGGCGCGTTGGCGCTGACGGCGTTTCTCGCGGTCGCACGTGAGGGCCTGGAGACCACCCTGTTCTTCTGGACCGCGGCGAAGGCCGCAAGAGAAACCATCGGGCCCGTGATCGGCGGCGCCGTGGGTCTCCTGATCGCCGTGGTGCTGTGCTGGCTGCTATACCGGCGCGCCGTCCGGCTCAACCTCAAGGTGTTTTTCACCCGAACCGCAGTGATACTCATCGTCATTGCCGCCGGAATCCTTTCGTACGGAGTCGGCGACCTGCAGACCGCGGGCTGGCTGCCCGGGCACTCCTGGTATGCGTTCGACCTCAGCCGGCAGATTTCGGCCGATTCGTGGTGGGTAACCATCATCACCGGTATCACGCAGCTCACCCCTCACATGACGGTTCTTCAAGTACTCGTCTGGATCGGTTACCTGGCGATCATCATCCCGGCGTTCCTACGGGCGTCGCGCCAGAGCACACAGCCCGCCACCAAGTCCGGACCCGAGGGCGAGCCAACGGCTTTTGCCCGCCTGATCGGCCGGCGTCCGCTCGCGGTCGCAGCGGTCATCGTGGTGGTACCCGCACTGCTGGCCGCCGCCGCCATCGCGATCCTCCCGTCCGCCAACCCATCCGACAGCACCCGGGTCACCATCACGGCCACTGGCTGTGCCGACGACTGGAGATCCGCGCGGACGGGAGTGCAGACGTTCACCGTCGTAAACAAATCAGGCAAAACCGGAGAGATGAATCTCGTCGACGCCGACAACGGGGTGATCGGCGAGATCGAAACGCTCGGCCCGTCGACCAGCGCCACCCTGACGGCGACACTGTCCCGCGGGACCTACAAGTTCACCTGTCTGATGGCCGGCGAGCCCGCCAAATCCTCGGCGGCGCAGCAGATCGGCGGGCAAGCCGTTGCGGACGCACCATGGCCGGTGGTCAGAGTCACCGAGGATGACCTCAAGCCGTCGATGGATGCCTACCAGCATTACGCCGACAGTCTCCTGGGCATCCTGGCGGCGCAGGTTCAGACGCTCCGTGGTGACGTGGTGTCCGGGAAGGTCGAAGCGGCCAAGAACGACTGGGTGCCGGCCATCCTGACCTGGAACCGCATCGGCGCGGCCTACGGCAGCTTCAAGGAGTACGGAGACGCTATTGCCGGGCTGCCACACGGACTGCCCGAGGGCGTGAACGATCCCGACTTCAAGGGGCTACGGCGTCTGGAGTATGGGCTGTGGCACGGTCAGCCAGCGGCCGCGCTGGTACCGGTCACGGACGCCCTCGCGGTCACCGTCGACAAGCTGCGAGCCGGCCTTCCGGACGTGATGAGCGAACCCGCTCACCAAACCAAGCGGCCGCACGAAATCCTCGAGGACACTCTCCGATTCCAGCTGATGGGTTACACAAACCAGGGCGCCGGGACCGAGTACGCCGAGGCCGCGGCGGCCGTGCAGGCGACGCGCGCGGTGCTGGGCCAGTTCGCCCCACTGGTCACCGCGCGGGCACCAAAACTCCTGGTGGAGAGCAATTCACAGCTCGATGTGCTCGACTCCGCCTTGGGGGCGACGCAGCAAGGCGGCCATTGGCGGCCATTGGCCGAGGTGCCGCTTCCCCAACGGCAGGCAGTGGACGGGGCTCTCGGACACGTCCTCGAGACGCTCGCCTCCGTGCCGCTTCTCATCGAACTTCCCCCGAGCCGTTGATCAAGGAGCCACACCGTATGGATGTCAGCCGCAGGCATTTTCTTCGCGGTGCCGCCGTCGGCGCCGCGGGCACCGCGATAACCGGCGCGGTACTCGCCGAGGGAGCCGCTACTGATGCAAACGCGGGAACCGTTGCCGCACCGCCGAGTCTGTATCCCTTCCACGGGGCCCATCAATCGGGAATCCTCACTCCGGCGCCGGCCGACAAGCAGAATTTCGCCTGTCACGTGGCGTTCGGTGTCACGGCCAAGAACAAGAACGGACTGGTCGCCGCGTTCAAAAAGCTCACCGAGCGCGCCCGCTTCCTGTGCAGCGGCGGAACGCCGGCGGAACTCGGTATCGGTCAACCACCGGCAGACTCCGCCGTGCTCGGTCCGGTGGTCGAGGCCGATGGTCTGACTGTCACGGTCGCCGTCGGTGCGAGCCTGTTCGATGGGCGGTTCGGTCTGACGGACCGCAAGCCCGCCAAGCTCAAGCCGATGACGGTTTTCCCCAATGATTTTCCCGACCCGGCCTGGTCTCATGGCGATCTGGTAATACAGCTCTGCGCCCACAACCCCGACACCGTGCACCACGCGTTACGTGACATCACACGCACGGTTCGGGGTGACCTACAAATGCTGTGGCGGATAGAGGGTTTCAACTCGCCGCCGCGGCCTTCCGGGACCAGCCGCAACCTGCTGGGGTTCAAGGACGGTACCGCCAACCCGGTATCGGCCGACGCCGAGAACCTCGTGTGGGTGCATGACCCCACCGAACCAGCCTGGACTGCGGGCGGTACCTACATGATCGTGCGACTGATCAGGATGCTCATCGAATTCTGGGACCGCGTCTCGATCAACGAGCAGGAACGGATGTTCGGCCGCCGCCGCGACAGTGGTGCTCCACTGGACGGCAACAACGAGTTCGACACCCCCAACTACGCCGCCGACGGCGATGGCAAGACGATTCCACTCGACGCGCACATCAGGCTGGCGAACCCTCGCACCAAGGACACCGACGACCAGAGGCTTGTGCGCCGTTCGTACAACTACGACCTGGGCATGGATCCGAACGGGAACATGCAGTCGGGACATGTCTTCGTCTGTTTCCAGCAGGATCTCGAGCGCCAGTTCGAAACGGTGCAGCAGCGTCTCCACGACGAACCTCTGGTCGACTACGTGCAGCCCTTTGGCGGTGGATACTTCTACGCGCTCCCGGGCGTGACCGACGAGAGCGACTGGTACGGAAGGGCCCTGCTCGGCTGACGTATCCCCGTCGTGATCCGACCTTGAACTCCGTTGAACTGCCCTGGCAGTTCAGTGTGTCCTGACTGGCTCTATGAACTGCGTGCGCGAACAGGCAACGGGAACCATTTCAGAAGGCGACCCCCCGCGGCGAGTAGAGCGAGCAGGCCCGATCTCCGGTTCACTGTCGAGGACGTCTACCACAGAATCGACACGATCGTCATCAACTACCGGAACCAGAACGACCGCCCGGTGAACGCGGTGCTGCGATTCCAACACAACCTGGTCATCGAAGGTCACGGAACCTAGCGCCTGGCGCCATGAACCACGGCGAGACAGGAACTGACCGCGGACTCAACCGACCGCAGTCTCGGGGATCCGCGCGGCCGCACCGGTCGACTCCTCGTTACCGCGTTCCTTGACGGTGGCCGCGTAGATGTCTACGTATTCCTGGCCAGAGAGTTCCATCAGCTCGTAGATCACTTCGTCGGTGACTGCCCGCTCGATGAAGCGGTTGCCGGCCATGCCTTCGAAGCGGGAGAAGTCCATTGGCTTGCCGAAGCGCACCGTGACCCGGCCAAAGCGCAACATTGTGGTGCCCGGCGGATTGACCACATTGGTACCGATCATTGCCACCGGGATCACGGGAACACCGGCCTCTAGGGCCAGCCGGCCCAGACCGGTCTTGCCCTTGTACAGCCTGCCGTCGGGCGAGCGGGTGCCCTCCGGATACATGCCCAGCAATTTGCCCTCGCCCAGCACCCGCCCGGCGGTGTCGAGTGCGGCCTGGGCGGCGTCGGAGTCGTTGCGGTCTATCGGCACCTGGCCGACGGCGGTGAAGAACGAGCGACTCAACCAGCCCTTGATCCCGGTGCCGGTGAAATATTCGGACTTCGCCAGGAAAGTGATCCGGCGCCGCACCACCAGCGGCAGGAAGAAACTGTCCATCACGGCCAGGTGGTTACTGGCCAGGATCACCGGCCCGGAACTCGGAACATATTCCAGGCCTTCGACTTTCGGTCGGCCGATCACCGTCAGCAGCGGACCCAGCAAGATGTACTTCAGCAGCCAGTAGTACATGGGGCCCCCTCTCGTCCGCGCCGATGGTCGTCTGCGCCAACTGTACCCACCCGTGACGGATGGGACCACCTTCGGCGTCGGCGGGTCACTCGTCGACGGTGACGGGGATGGGCTGGTATCGAGTCTTCGCGGGGCCCGGCGGGTCGGGCGGGTCGTCTGATGGCGGTTTCGGCGTTGGTTTGTCAGACCGGGCGATGTCGTTGACATCACTGACGATGGAGCGGATGACCTCCAGCAGACCGATGCTGTGGTCGGCGATGATAGTGAGCAACGGGTGCTGATCGCCGGTTGCCAGCGCGGCCAGTGCACAGACGGGACACCACACCTGCTGGCATTTGCCGGTCCCGACACCATCGCCCGCGGTCATTGCGGCCGCCGCGCGCACCGCCGGGTCGATGCCGTCGAGGATGGCCTGGGCCAACCTCCGCAGCTCGGGACCAATGTCGGGGTGAGCCCCACTCACGTCGGCCACACCTCCGGATCTGGTCGAAAACGAATTGTCAGCTCACCGGCCCGCAGATGTGCGTCCAAGACGATGCACCGCCGCAGTACCGACGCCAACCGAACCCTGCGCCGCAAGCCGCCGGCACTGACGATCAGGTCGTCGTCGACCCGGCCCAGTGTCAGCGCCGCAGGATCGAGCTGGGGCAACGCTAGCCGCAGTCGGTATACCGACTCCAGCCCCGAGCCCGATTCCCGATCCACAATAGGGCGCAGCGGCCCAGGTGGCGCCGTCCCGAGCCGAAGGCGGGCACTCTCGAGCAGACCTGCCAGCGCTTTGGGGCCGATCGGCTCGCCGGATAAGTGCGGAGTCAGCACCAGCGCCACGTCGCCGATGGCGGCGTCGAGTTCGTCGAGCACCGCACGCTGCCCGGAAATGCGTTCGGCGTACCAGAAGAATGCCGGGTGTTCAGGCAGGTTGCGGTACTCGTAGGACTCGTCTTCGGCCAGCACCTGGTTGACGATCAGCTCCTCGACGGTTA
>Ga0075021_10001435_pt1 | contig 12224 bp, 13 predicted proteins | sample ColStrG_CSR_2012_FD_72749 | JGI IMG/M metagenome (GOLD analysis project Ga0075021, IMG submission 72749) | Freshwater sediment microbial communities in response to fracking from Pennsylvania, USA - Cold Stream Run_MetaG_CSR_2012 | ecosystem: Environmental > Aquatic > Freshwater > Creek >...
GGCCCCCCGCGGCCACGGGGGTCCCGCGCGTAGCAGGCACTCAGGCGGCGAGCTCTTCGGACTCGGCCAGATGCTGGTGCGAGGGGCAGTACCCGTTGTGGGCCAGCGGCGCGCGCCGGCATGGCGTGCCCTTGCGCGTGCTGGCGCGGCAGCGCAGCGGAGCGCCGGTCAGGTCATAGCCTGACTTCGGAGCGACGCGCACGTACTCCTCGGCGAGCGCCATGTAGGTGCTGATCACGTTCAACACCCTGCGCTGCGCCGCCATCGGGAAGAACCCCCGGATCTCGTTGAACAGCGACCGCGCCGGACGGGCGAAGTAGTAGCGGTCGCTCGCCAGCCGCGTGATCGCCGCCTCGCACTCACGGAGCACCCGTTCGTGGTTGGCCAGCGGCGCCGTCGAGCGGGGGTCCTCGACGACCTGATCGGCGAGCTCGCGGTAGATCGCCCGGCTGAACTGGTACATGCGAACCTCCTTTCACGCACCCTCTCAGACGCTTTCAGGCCCGCGAGTATTCCGGCGAGTTATGAAGTTTCGATGCCGTGGTGATTAACTCCCGATTAACGAACGGGCCGGCCGAAAGCCCGGAGCGCCGCGTACCCGCTCACACCCACCGCTCGATCGCCGGTTGGCCGTCGCGCCCCACCGTCACGTGCTGGTGCTCGAACGCCGGATCGGTCTCGGGGTAGTCGGTGCGCCGGTGCGCGCCGCGGCTCTCGGTCCGCGCGAGCGCGCAGGTGCCGATCATCGCAACCAGCGGGTGTGGGTCTGACCGCAGCGCCTGCAGGCCCCGCTGATCACGCTCCAGCCCCGCATCGCGCCAGAGCGCCTCCCGGCTGGACTGCTCCAGCCGCGGCGGCCGCGGCGCCGTGGCTTGCGCGGCCGCCGGCGCCCACGCGCCCGGAGGGCGTTCGTCGTTCAGAGCCGCGCGGGCCGCGCGCGCCCCGAACACGAAGCACTCGGTCAGCGAGTTCGACGCCAGCCGGTTGGCGCCGTGCAATCCCGTGCACGAGCACTCGCCGACGGCGTACAGCCCCGGCAGCGACGACCGGGCGTGCAGGTCGGTGGCGATCCCACCCATCATGTAGTGGGCCGCCGGAGCGACCGGAACCAGCTGGCGCTCCGGATCGATTCCCGCCCGCCGCAGAGCGCTCACCACGTTCGGGAACAGCGCCGGGTCGACGCCGCGCATGTCGAGGTCGACCGAGCGCGCGCCGGTCGCCGCCAGCTTGTGGGCGATCGCCCGCGCAACCTCGTCGCGCGGCGCCAGCTCATCGACGAACCGCTGACCGTCGCGGTCAAGCAGCACCGCGCCCTCGCCCCGCACCGCCTCCGTCACCAGGAACCCGTCGTCCCCGTCGGGAGCGACGACCGCCGTCGGGTGGAACTGGAGCAGCTCGAGGTCGGCCAGCTTGGCCCCCGCGAGGTGCGCGAGCAGCAGCCCCGAGCCCGTAGCCCCCGACGGATTCGTCGTCCGCGACCAGAGTGCGGCGGCACCGCCGGTGGCGAGTACGACCGCGGGCGCACTCAGCGGCTCGGCGTCGACGATCCTGACGCCGACGGCGACGCCCGCGTCCGGATCGCTCAGGACGGCACTCACGCGCCACCCCTCATGTACCTCGATCTCCGGGTCCCGTGCGACCAGCGCCGCCAGCTGCCGGATCAACCGTCTTCCGGTCGCGGCTCCGCCCGCGTGCACGATCCGGCGTGCGCTGTGGCCCCCCTCCAGGCCGAGCGCGAGTCGTCCGTGGCGGTCGGCGTCAAAGCGCACGCCCAACGACAGCAGGTCCTGCACCGCCCCCGGCGCCTCTGCACAAAGCACCTTTGCGGCCGACTCGCGCACGCAGCCACGGCCGGCGGTGACGGTGTCAAGCGCGTGCGCCTCCGGGCTGTCGTCCTCCGAGATCGCCGCGGCCAAGCCCCCCTGCGCCCAGTAGCTGGAGGCGCCGGCGAGCGGGGTTGCGGACACGAGCGCGACCCGAGCGCCCTCCCTGGAGGCACACAGGGCCGTGTACATCCCGGCGGCGCCGGCGCCGACGACGATCAATTGGAGGCCGCTCGCGGCAGGCAAGGCCGGTACGGTACGCCAGATGGCCTCTGAGCCGGTGTTTGTCGAGCACCCCTCCTCCCTCGACCACGACACCGGCCGGCACCCTGAGCGAGCGGCCCGGATCGTCGCCATCGACGACGAGCTGCAACGCCGGGGATGGCTCGGCTACCGGCGGATCGAGTCGCCCCAGGTTTCGCGCCAAACCCTCGAGGCCGTGCATCCTGCGGACTACGTCGCCGGGGTCGAGCGCGCCGCCGCCGCGGGCGGCGGCGCGCTCGACCCCGACACGGTGATCAGCGAAGGTTCGTTCCTCGCCGCGCTGCACGCCGCCGGCGGCGCCGTGGCGATGGTCGAGTCGCTGGTGCAGGGCGGCGCCGGTGCGCGCGGCTTCAGCTCCCACCGCCCGCCCGGCCACCATGCGCTCGCGGCTCGCGCGATGGGGTTCTGCCTGTTCAACAACGTCGCCGTCGCCGCGCGGCACGCGCTGGACCGACTCGAGCTCTCCCGCGTGATCGTGCTCGACTGGGACGTGCACCACGGTAACGGCACCAACGACATCTTCAGCGCCGAGCCGCGCGTCCTGTTCGTCTCGATCCACCAGTGGCCGCTGTACCCGGGGACGGGCGCTCCGACCGACGTCGGGACCGGCGCGGGCAGCGGCTACACGGTCAACCTGCCGGTCCCGCCGGGCAGTGGCGACCTCGAGTTCACCGCCCTCGTCGACGGGGTGTTCGTCCCGCTGGCGCGCTCATACGCGCCGGAGCTGGTGCTCGTGTCCGCCGGGTTCGACGCCCACGTCGATGACCCGCTCGCCGGCTGCAACGTGACCGAGGCCGGCTACGCGACGATGGCGACGGCGGTCTCGGAGATCTGCGATGAGCTCGGGATCGGGCTCGGCTGCGTGCTCGAGGGCGGCTATGACCTCGGCGCACTGGCGCGGTCGGTGGCCGTCACGATGGAGGCGATCGCCGGCGTCCCCGCGTCGGTTCCGGTCCCGGCGTCGGTGTCGCCCGAGCGGGCGGGGTCGGCCGACCGTCTGGTGGCGCAGGCGCGAGATCGGCTGGCGGCGTTCTGGCCAGCCCTCGTGTAAGGCTCAGCTCCTTCAGGCTGCGAGCAGCTCTCGCCACGCGTCGGCGACGCGCTGCGCCATCGCTGTCGCCGAGTAGCGCTCCGCGACGGCGCGGCCGGCGATTTGCGGATCGCCGGCCGCGAGCAGCTCACTCAACTCCGCGCGCCAGCGGGAGCGCTCGAACGGGCCGCAGTAGGTACCCCGGACACCCGCGAGCGCCTCCGGCGCGATCCCGACCGGCGTCGCCAGCACCGGGACGTCGCACGCGAGCGCTTCGATGACCGCGAGGCCGAACCCCTCCCGATCGGAGGTGACCACCACGGCGTCGGCGGCGTTGATGTAGAGCGGCACGCGTTCAGGGTCGATCGCGCCGAGCGTCAGTAGCGCCGCTCCCACGCTGCCGGCCAGCTCGGCAGCCCGGTCGTGGCGCTTCTCCGCACGCGACGGGTCAGCCGGGAACAGCAGGTGGCGACGGTCAGCGTCAAGCCCGAGCCGCGCGCGAGCGAGATGGCGGTCGATCGGCCTGAAGCGGCCGAGATCGACACCGCAGGGCAGGACCGATACCGGCCGCCGTCGCGTCGCCCACGGGGGGACCCGCTGCGCGAGCGGCGCGGAGGCGGTCGCGACCAGGTCCAGCCACGGCAGCGCCGCCAGCGTCAGCACACGCGAGCGCGGGTGCTCGAGATCGGTGCCGTGAAGCGTCACAGCGTGCACGCGAGCACGAACCGCCATCGCCGGCCACGCGGTCAGGCCGAAGTGGGCGTGGACGACGTCGAAGCGGCTTCCTCGGAACCGCCTGCGGAGCGTCGCGGCGGCGCTGAGGTAGGCACCGGCGCTGCCGGGTGCGAACTCGTGGACCTCGACGTCGATTCCAGGAAGCTCGCGCAGCGCCGCGACCTGGTCGTACACGAACCGGCCTCGAGCAGGGAGAGCCGGACTCGGGTACATGTTGGTGACCACCAGTGCGCGCATCTCGACGCCGCATCAAACCAGCATTCGTGGTCGTCGAGGCCGCCGGGGCAGCTACGCTCCGCTGATGGTGCGCAATCGCAGCCACGACCGGGGGCCCGATGCGCTGCGGCCGATCACGATCGAGTCCGGGTTCGTCCGGACCGCGACCGGATCTGCGCTGATCTCCGCCGGCGAGACGCGCGTGATCTGCACCGCCTCGGCGCAGGAGGGCGTCCCGCGTTGGCTGGCGGGGAGCGGGCGTGGCTGGGTGACGGCCGAGTACGGGATGCTCCCCGCCTCGACCGGGGAGCGCAAGCAGCGCGATGTCAGCCGCGGACGACAGGACGGGCGAACCGTCGAGATCCAGCGCCTGATCGGGCGGGCTCTGCGCGGTGTGGTCGACTTCGAGGCGCTCGGCGAGCGGACGATCTACGTCGATTGCGACGTGCTCCAAGCCGACGGAGGGACGCGTTGCGCGTCGATCACGGGGGGGATGGTGGCGCTGTCGCTCGCGGTCGCCGAGCTGCTGGCCGACGGGCGGATCGCGCGGACGCCGCTGACCGGCAGTGTCGCCGCCGTGTCATGCGGAATCGTCGAAGGGGTGGCGTTGCTTGACCTCGACTACGCCGAGGACTCGGCTGCCGAGGTGGACGCGAACGTCGTGATGACAGGCGGCGGGGGCCTGGTGGAGGTGCAGGCGACCGCCGAGCGCACGCCGCTTTCACGTGCGCACCTGGACGACCTGCTGGCGCTCGCGGCCGTCGGGATCGACTCGCTGCGAGCTGCGCAGGAGGCCGCGATCTCCGAGGGCGCTTCGCGGGCGTAGCGCGATGCGCCGCCTCGTGCTTGCGACCCGCAACGAGCACAAGCTCGCCGAGATGCGCAGGATCCTCGGGCCGCTCGGCTTCGAGGTCGAGCCGCTACCCGACGCGGTGTCGCTGCCGCGGGAGGACGGACACACGTTCGAAGCCAACGCACTGCCGAAGGCGAGGGCGGCGGCGGCGGCGCTCGGGCGACCGGCGATCGCCGACGATTCCGGAATCGAGGCGGCCGCTCTCGGCGGTGGCCCCGGGGTCCGCTCCAGGCGCTACGCGGGCGAGGGCGCGACCGACGAGCAGAACCTGCTCCGGTTGATGCACGACGTTCCTAGGGGGAGCGAGCTGCGCTACGTGTGTGCGCTCGCGTACGTGGACCCCGGTAGCCGGTCGCGCGAGCGCCGAGAGCGCGTGTTCACCCGCGAGTGCCGAGGGCACCTGGCCGTCGAGCGGCGCGGGTCTCGCGGTTTCGGCTACGACCCCGCGTTCGTCCCCGACCAGCTTCCGGCGGGCTCGCGGACCGAGACGACGATGGCGCAGCTCGCCGAGGCACAGAAGGACGAGATCAGCCATCGGGGCCGCGCCGCGCGGGCGCTGGCGGCGTGGCTGCTCGAGTGAGGCGAGGTGACCGACGGCCGCCATCGACTGTCGGGCGAGCCGCGTCAGCGGATGGCGCTGCTGTCGGTGGCGTCCAACTCGGCGCTGATCCTGCTCAAGGTCGTCGCAGGGGCGCTGACCGGCTCGGTCGCGGTGCTGACGGAGGCGATCCATTCGAGCATCGACCTCGTCGCGTCGATCGTCGCCTACCTCTCGATCAGCAAGGCCGACGAGCCCGCCGACGAGAGCCACCGATACGGCCACGAAAAGCTGGAGAACCTGTCGGCGGCGCTCGAGGGCGTGCTGATCCTGGTCGGGTCGGTGGTGATCGCATTCGCCGCCTTCCGTCGTCTGCTCGGTCACGGGGAGACGCACAACGTCGGGATCGGTATTGCAGTGATCGGCGCGAGCGTGATCGTCGATCTCGTCGTCTCGCACCTGATCGGCAGGACCGCGAGGGCGACCGAATCGCCCGCGCTGGAAGGGGACGCCGCGCATCTGCGGACCGACGCGATCAGCTCTGCGTCGGTGCTGGTGGCGCTCGTGCTTGTCGGCGCGACGGGCAAGCAGTGGATCGACCCGGTTGTCGCGCTCGGCGTTGCCTGCGCGCTGCTCGTCGCCGGAGCGCGGCTGCTGGCGCGCTCGGGGCAGGTGCTGGCCGACCAGGCGCTGCCGCCGGAGGAGGTGCGGGCGATCGGCGCGGCGATCGAGCCGTTCGCGCAACGGGGAGTGGTCGGATACCACGAGCTGCGCACGCGCCGCGCCGGGACCAAGCGCTACGTCGACGTGCACGTTCAGTTCCGCAGCGGGACCTCGCTGGAGCAGGCACACGGCACGGCGCACGAGCTCAAGGACGCGATCGCAGCGCGGCTCGGCGACGCAGACGTGTTGATCCACATCGAGCCCGAGGATCGCGTGCGTCCCGGCGAGGTGCTACCGGAGGCGCCGGACGCGGCGGCGCGAGCTGGGTCCAGCGCGAACGTGCGCTCGACCTCCTGAGCGCCCGGCTCAGAGCACGTTGATCGTGGGTCCCAGCAGGTTGCTCCTGGCTCACAGCAGGTTGATCGCGGCCGCCACCGCGACCGCGAACGTGACGCTCGCGTATCCATAATCCCCACGAATCGCGAGCACCAGCACAGCCACCAGACACGCCGCGACCGTCACCAGCCACGAAATCCGCGCGAGCGTCACGCCCGGCATTCTCACGGCTGGAGCGAATCTGCGCCACCTACGTCCGCAATCCGTGTTAGTTTCGGCACTTCCACCGACCAAGGAGGAGTACCGTTGACGAAATCCGAGTTCATCGACCAGGTCGCCGACCGGGCCGACCTCAGCAAGAAGGACGCCGGTGCGGCCGTCGATGCCATGCTGTCGACGATCGAGGACACGCTGAAGCGCGGTAGCGACGTCGTCTTCTCTGGATTCGGCAAGTTCAGCGTCTCCCATCGCGCCGCGCGCGAAGGACGCAACCCTGCGACCGGCGCAAGGATCCATATTTCGGCGTCGCGCGTCCCGAAATTCTCGGCTGGAGCGGGGTTGAAGAAGGCGGTCAACTGAGCTGACCGCGGGCGGCAGCCGGTCGGGCAAGCGCACCGCGACCGAAGCGCTCGCGCCGGCGGTTGCGTCGGTGAGCTTCCCCGACCGGCTCGCGGCGCGCGTCGCGGATCGCTCCTCCCAGCTCGTCCTGGGCCTCGACCCCGACCCGCAACGGCTGTGGCCACCCTCGAGCGGCCGCGTCGGCGGTGTTCCTGTCGAGGGCGCCGGAGACCCGCCTGCCATGGCTGCGCGGTCGGTCCGTGGCCACTGCGCGCGCGTGATCGAGGCAGTTGGCGAGCAGTGTGTCGCGGTCAAGCTGCAGGTCGCCTGCTTCGAGCGACTCGGCGCCAGTGGCTGGGCGGCGTTGGCGGACGTGGTAACGCTGGCTCGTGACGCCGGCCTGCTCGTGATCGCCGACGCCAAGCGCGGGGACATCGGCGTCACCGCCGTCGCCTACGCACAGGCGTTTCTCGGCGAGACTCCGAGCCCGTTCGGGCCGATTCCGGGCCTCGGCGTGGACGGCCTGACCGTCAACCCGCTGCTCGGCGCCGATTCGCTGGCGCCGTTCGTGGCGGCCGCGCGGTCGGCATCGGCCGGGCTGTTCGTGCTGGTGCGGACGTCGAACCCCGGCGCGGCCGATGTCCAGGAGCGTGCCCTGCAGGGGGGCGGCTCGGTTAGCGACGCGCTCGCGCGGTTGGTGCACGTGACCGGTCAAGACGCCCTCGGAAACTGCGGCCTGTCCGACGTAGGGGCGGTCGTCGGCGCGACTGCGCCGGAGCGGATCGAGCGTCTCCGAGAGCAGATGCCGGCGACGATCTTCCTGCTGCCCGGAGTCGGGCCGCAGGGCGGACGGATCGAGGAGCTGGGCGCCGCGTGGGCACCGGGGCCCGCCGCGGCGCTGGTCGCGGCCTCTCGCGGGATCGTGTCCGCGCACGAGCACACAGGCGGTGATCCGGCGGCGGCCGCCGCACGCGAGGCCTCCCGCCTGCGAGAGGCAGCGTGGACGGCGGCCGGAACGCCCTGCTGACGCCAATGCTCTTGCAGTCCGCGCGTTGCGCGCGGGGTAAGATCGCTGCGCGATGGTTGACCGCCTGCCCGCGCGCCGAACCCCCGCGCGGCTGTTCGTTCCGCTCGCGCTCGCGGCGACGATCGCCAGCACGTTGTTCGTGGTGGCGCACGCGCTCAGCACCAACAACGCGACCGCCCCGCCGGTGACGCACTCCAGCCACCACGCCGGCGCGAGTCACGCGGCGCAACCGGCCTCCCGCCACCGCGGACCATCGACATACGTGATCCGCTCCGGGGACACGCTCGGTTCGATCGCCGGCAGGTTCGGCGTGACCGTCGGCGTGATCGAACTGCTCAACCCTGGATTGAACGCCAACGCGTTGCAGGTCGGCCAGCGGGTGAGGCTGCGTCGGTGAGCGGCGAGCGTTGGCCGGCGAGGGCGCCGGTCGCGACGGCGCTCGCGATGCTGGTCGCTGGGATCCTGCTCGCCCCGGCCCTGGCACGCGGGGACCTGCCGCCGGCGGCACGCGAGGCCCAACCGCCAGCCGCACACGCGGTCCCACCGCCCGCCCTGTCCGTTCGCACGGCGGGACTGATCGACGCGAGTACCGGCCAGCGCCTGTACGGCGTCGCCGGCGACGCGTCGGTCCCGATCGCCAGCACCACCAAGATCATGACCGCCCTGGTGACGCTCGAGCACGTTCGGCATCTGGGAACGATCTTCACCCAGAACGACTGGCGCGCCGCGCCGGGGGACTCGCAGATCGGTCTGGCTCCCGGCGAGCGGATGACCGTCCACGACCTGCTCCTGGCGCTGCTTCTTCCGAGCGCCGACGACGCCGCCGAGAACCTGGCTTTCAACATCGGCCACGGCTCGGTGGCGAGATTCGTGGCGATGATGAACCGCGAGGCGATACGTCTGGGGCTCACCCACACCCACTTCTCGACGCCGGTCGGTTTCGACGTGCCGGGCAACTACTCGAGCGCTTTCGACCTGGACAAGCTGGCGGCGTACGTGCTCTCGCATTCGCCTCTGTTCCGCCGGATCGTCGCGCAGTCCCGCGCGACGCTTCAGACCGGGCCCGAGCACTATGTGATCAACCGCAACGACCTGGTCGGCCGGGTCCCGTGGATCAACGGCGTCAAGAGCGGCCACACCGGCGGCGCCGGCTACACGCTCGTCGCGTCCGGCACTCGCAACGGGATGACGCTGATCGGTGCTGTGCTCGGCGCCGCGAGCCAGTCCGCGCGTGACCTCAACGCGCTGGCACTGCTCGACTTCGGCTTCGCGGAGTTTCGGCTCGTCAAGCCGGTTCTCGAGGGGCGGGTGCTGGCACGGCCGGCCGTCTCCAACCTTCCAGGCGCGAGCGCCGCGCTGGTCGCCGGCGCCAGCTTCGAGCGGGTGGTGCGCCGCACCGACCGAGTCGGGGTGCGGATCGTCATCGAGAAGCAGATCGCCGGACCGATGCCGGCCAGAACCGTCGCCGGCCGCGCGCTCGTCACGGTGGGTAGGCGGATCGTCGCGCGGGTGCCGCTGCTGCTCGCCCGAGCGCTGCCGGCGCCGCCGCCTCCCACGACCACCCCCACGACCACGACCACGACGGCGCCCGCGACCACGACCACCGGCGGCCTCGCGGGCGGCGGCCCTCTCGCGCTGCTGGGAGGAGGTCTGCTGGCTGCGTTGGGCCTGTGGTTGCGCCGGCACCCGCGGGTGCGATTGACTAGGCATGACCATCTGGAGGGCCGATGATCATCACAGTCACTCTGAACGCGGCGCTCGACAAGACGCTCGAGGTGCCGAACTTCACTCCGGGACGCCGGCATCGAACGGTCGACCAGAAGACGATGCCAGGCGGCAAGGGGGTCAACATCGCGCGCGCGATCAAACGCCTCGGTCAGCCGGTGATCGCCACCGGCGTGACCGGCGGCTCGACCGGCACCAGGATCTCCGAGGCGCTCAACGACGAGGCGATCCTCAACGCGTTCGTGCGGATTCGTGAGGAGTCGCGGACCAACACCGCCGTTCTTGACCCGACCACCGGCCTGCAGACGGAGATCAACGAGCGCGGGCCGTCGGTGGCCGCGCACGAGTTGGAGCTGTTCCGCGAAAAGCTGATGTATCTGGCAAAGGGGGCCAGCATCTGCGTGTTTGCCGGCAGCCTCCCGCGCGGGATCGACCCGGACGTCTATGCAAGCCTGATCCGCAGCGTTCGCAGGCTGGGCGTGACCACGATCGTCGACACCGAGGGCGAGCCGCTGCGGCTCGCCGTCAAGGCCGAGCCGGACGTGGTGTCGCCGAACGAGGCTGAGGCGGAGGAGCTCGTCGGCCACGAGTTCCACGACGAGGACGACCGCGTGCGCGCCGTCTCGGAGATCTCACGCCTGGGCGCCGTCGAGGCGATCATGACGGTCGCCGACGGCTGCTACGCGCAGGTGCTCGAGGCAGGCAACCCGGCGCTCTACCGTGTCACGATCGCCGAGCTCGAACCACGGTCGCGGATCGGGTCCGGCGACGCGTTCCTCGCCGGCTACGTGTCCGCCCGCTACGGCGGGCGCTCGGCGATCGACTGCCTGCGCTACGGAGTCGCGTGTGGCGCGGAGTCCACCCAGCACATCGGCGCGGGCATCCTCGAGCCCGCCAAGGTCGAGCGGCTGCTGGACGAGATCCAGGTCGAGCGGGTGCAGGTGCCGGCCGAGATCTCCTGACGCGCGCTCAGTGTCCGGGAAAGGAGCTGGTAGGCTCACCGCCCTCGATGACTCGCGCGCCCGCCGCCATGCACCGAATCGTGGCGCTTCTCGCCGCCGGCGTTGTGCTGCTCGTGTGCGCCGGCGCCGCCTCGGCTCATTCGTCCGCGTCGGCTCATTCGTCGAGCAACGCGGGGAAGAAGGGCTATTTCGTCACATTCGTCGCGCGGTGGTGCCCGCAGTTCACGGATATCTACGCCAACCTCGCTCGCAACGACCTCCAGGAGAGCCTGCAGGATCTCGGCCCGGACAGCCAGTACCTCCACAACGGCCGGCTGGTCAACCCCGACGATGAGCAGCGTTCACCGCAGAATGTGTGCAAACCGCTCGTCGGCTGGAAATTCACCCTCGGAACCGGCATCGCGGGCCAGGCCGTGACGGGCCCGTGGGGCTCGCTGTCGAAAGTGACCAACCCGTACCCACGCGGCGCGATCGTCACGAAGAGCTCGACGCCGCTGCTGGACCAGAACGGGCTCCCCGTCGCGCACACCTCGCTTGCGGGTGCCGTCACGATCGAGTTGACGAAGGCCGAGCGGACCCAGTCGAGCACGAGCGGTCAGCTCTGGGCGCAGGGTGGAGTGCCGACCGACCCGGTGCTGACACAGCAGTTCCCCGGGCCCGAGTACGCCTTCGGCGCCCTGCGCTGCGCGACGGACAAGCTCAACGGGGACAACGTCGAGTTCATCTTCTTCCCGACCAACGTCAGACACGTGTTCTGCTATGCGTTCTACGTCCGCCCCTCGCCGACCGCCGGGGTGATCACGATCCGCAAGGCCGTGAGCGGCGCACCGCCTGGCGAGCGTGCCTCGTTCCCGTTCAACGGCTCGATCTCCTACGATCCCGACGGCTTCCAGCTCGCCGACGGCCAATCGATGGACTTTCACCGAGCCGGCGGGGCCAGCTGGACCGTCACCGAAGGACCCGTCGATCAGTACCGCCTGGATCGGGTCGCCTGCAGCGTGCGGGGCCCCACCGGCGGCGCCGGGACCAGCACCGTCGCGGTCTCCGGGAGCACCGCGACGATCCATCTGGTGGCCGGCGACCACGTCGACTGCACGTTTGAGAACCAGTGGGTGCCTCCCGCCGGCGGGCTGACGATTCGCAAGGTGACGACGGGCGGGGTCGGCACGTTCACGTACACGGTCACTCCGCAGGGCGCTGGAGCGACCTACACCGCCACCGCGACCACCACGCAGACGAACGTCCCGGTGAATGCACAGCCCTCGCCGCTGACACTTGCCCCCGGGCACTACACGATCGTCGAGCACTCCCCCGCCGTCACGGGGGGCAGCTGGCGGCGCTTGTCGGTCAACTGCAACGGCACGTACGAGCCCGCCGGGCACAGCGCCACCGTCACGATCGCGAGCGGAGAGACGCTCGTCTGCACATTCCGCAACGCGTACACACCTCACGGGTCGATCGCGATCACAAAGCTCAGCACAGGCTCCGTCGGAT
>Ga0075021_10001436_pt1 | contig 12214 bp, 5 predicted proteins | sample ColStrG_CSR_2012_FD_72749 | JGI IMG/M metagenome (GOLD analysis project Ga0075021, IMG submission 72749) | Freshwater sediment microbial communities in response to fracking from Pennsylvania, USA - Cold Stream Run_MetaG_CSR_2012 | ecosystem: Environmental > Aquatic > Freshwater > Creek >...
GCGCGGTTCAGCGTCAACATTTGATCGATAGAAGCGCCCATGTGCTCCGCGTCGACGATTCCTTTTTTAAGAGCGGTAGACACAACACCCGTGCCAATGCGTTTTGTGAACGCTAGAACATCGCGGGCTTTGGCGCCCGCGTTCGTCAGTATGCGGCGCGGGTCGATAAGCCCGGTAACCGAGTAGCCGAATTTGATCTCATCTTCAGAGATGCTGTGGCCGCCCAGAATCACGCAACCGGCCTCGTGTATTTTGTTGGCGCCGCCTTGCAAGATCTGCTCCAACTCCGCAACATCGCCCTTGCCCGGAAAGACCACCAGCGAGAGCGCCGTCACCGGGCGGCCACCCATGGCGTACACATCGCTCAAGGCGTTCGCCGCCGCTATTCCCCCAAAGGTGTATGGATCGTCCACAATCGGCGTGAAGAAATCGACTGTCTGCACGATGGCAAGCGGTGTGCCACCCGGCTGCGTCAGATCATAAACGCCGGCGTCGTCCGCCGTATCGTATCCCACCAGCACATGCTCATTCGTCATGCGCGGTACAGACCGCAAGGCGCGGTCTAAGATCTTGGGACTCAGCTTAGAGGCGCAGCCGCCGGCTTTTACGTTTGCAGTGAGTTTCGCGGCCATCAACTTCCAGTGTAGTTAGCCGCCGCGGCTTCGGCTTCAAACCTCCACTCGCGCCAGGCGTCCAGTAGAGGGAAGTAAAGGCCGAGCATCATGGGTCCACCGGTTACGCGCCGCAGCAAGGTCGCGTAATTTTCCAATTGCGAGGTGTAACGCCGCTTCTCTTCATCCAGAAACGCTTCCCTTCCCGAGCCCTTGTGATCGCTATTCTTGAAATCGACAATCCAAAAGCGCCCGTCTTCATCCCGAAAAACCCGGTCGGCCTTACCGGCGATCACCTTATCTTGTACTTTGCCGCCTATGGAATATTCTGAACGCGCTTCCGCATGCCCTTTCAAGAGCCACTGTCCGCGTTTGCTGCTCAACGCATTGGAGATAGCCCTGGCCACCTGGCCGCTCGCTTGTGGCTCCTCAATCGCGGGCACGCCGAGGCGCAGCAATTCCGCGCGAATCACCGGCTTTGCACTCGCTAGGCGCGCGGCGTTCCATCTTTCCAATCCATCGCCGGCAATTCTTCTTAGCAATTCGTGAATCACCGTACCCGTGTGTCGCCGTGTGTCGCCAGCCCACTCGAAGGTAATTTCGCGCGCGGCGGCGGGCGCTCGTTGCAGTTGCGGTTGCCACGCGACGGAAAGGCCGAATATTGGAAGACGCCAGTTCTCTGGAAGCCTACTGAGGAAAGTGCCGCTAGCCGCCTGGTCGTCCAGCAAGCTTCGTTGCACCGGCACTCGCCGGTGGAGTTCGCTCTCAAACAATCCCCGCACTGAGCTCCAGATTAACCCCGCAAAAGTATGGCTGCCCGCCTTGGTAATGCCGCCGTCTTTCTTGCGCCTGACACTCGCCATCAGATGCAACTCGTTCTTAGCGCGAGTGCATGCCACATAAAAGAGCCGCTTGTTTTCTTCGTCATCCTTCTTCTTGATCTCATCCGAGATTTCTTTGTAAGCGGTGGACATATCGCTCGTCCGCGGCTGCGCGGCGATCTTCATCAGAGTTGTGCCGTCTTCCCCGGTCTCTTCCGTCCAAACCAGCAAATCGTGATCGGATGAGCGCGTGCCTCGTGCCGCCTGCGGAACAACGACGATATCGAACTCAAGTCCTTTAGCCTTATGAATAGTCATCACGTCGACATTGCTTTGCTCTACCGATGGCCGGGCAAAGAGCACCTCCAGCCGCTCGTTCATCACGCTGAAATCGCGAATCACACCGCCTTCCTCCAGCGTCCCCACCAAATCAAGGAACGTGGCCACGTCTTCACGCCGGTTTTGCTCAGGCACGGCGGCCGGGCCACCCAAAGCGAGCCAGACGCTTTCCACCAATTCGCGCAGCGGCAAGCGGCCGATAGTCTCCACCGCTTGTGAAAGAACTTCCTGTACGCGCACTACCCTGGCCCGGCCGCCCGGCGAGAGCGCCGCCACCTTCACGGGATCGGAAATCAAATCCAGCATCGTGCGTTCGGGTTCATTTTCGGCAAGCGCAGCCAAATCCCCTAGCGTGAGTCCGCACCATGGCGCACGCAAGCACGCAAGCCATGCCACCCGGTCTCCTAAATGCAACATAGCCCGCGTTAGCGACAACACATCCATTACATGCTGCTGCTCTTTGAGCACTTCCATTTCTATGGCACGATATGCGATTCCCGCCTTCCGCAACGTCGGCAAAATATCAATCGCATGCGAGCGCGCGCGAACCAGAATTCCAACAGAAGTTGCGGACGAAGCCGCGCGGATCAGCCGGACGATCTCGGCGGCCTCGCCCGCGCCACTATCCTCAATGAAGGGGACAACCCGCGCCGCAGTACCGCCGACCTTGCGGTTTGCGATCGATTCGCGAAACTCTACCGCGCCCCGCCGTGAATCTTCCTCCAGCATGGTTGGCCCAATGTTCTCTTTCACCCAACCAATGAGTTCCGGGGTGCTGCGGAAATTGGTGGTCAAGCGTACCTGCTCCAGACGCACCGCGCCCAATTGCCGTTCGTGCCAGCAGCGCAGGAACAAGCCAATTTCGGCTTCGCGAAAGCGATAGATGCTCTGCATCGGGTCGCCCACTAAGAATAGCGAGTGGCCATCTCCTTCGGACCATTGCTCCGTCAACGCCTTCACTAGCTCGTATTGGGCGCGCGATGTATCCTGAAATTCGTCCACTAACAGATGCTCGATACGGTAGTCGAGCGAATAGAGCAAGTCGGTGGGACTCTCGGGCGTGCCTAAAGACTTCCGCGCCGCACGCGCCACTTCGGTGAAGTCCACAGTCGCCGCCCGGCGGAAGACCTCGCGCAAAGAGCGCCGTGCTAGCTCGAGTAACTGCGCGAAATCGTCCACCAGCGGGTCGCCATTCGAGTGCGGCAAGCCTGCCCACTGCTCGCGTTTCTGCAGCATCGTGGCCACCTGCGATTCCAGGCGCGCCATATCGTTGTCAAAGTGCAAAGCAATGCGGCGGAATAATTCTTGCTCATGCGGGCCACCCTCAGTGAGGGCCCTCACTGTGTCGCGCGCCGCGAGCTTGTATAGATCGCGCGCGTCTTCCACCACCTTCCCCACGCCTCCAGACTCGGAGATCACGGGCATCTGGCGCGTGAGCATCGCGCACAACGAATCGATGGTTTGGATTTGCAGTTGCCCCGTATCCTCCAGCAGATTCCAGCCGGCCTGCTCGCTTCGCGCGAGCGCCGTCAACGCCAATGGCCGCATTTTGCTTTCGTAGTCGTTCAGCCCCAGAGGCTCCGGACCGCTAGCCTCTTGCAGAGCCTTGAGAATTCGCTCTTTCATTTCCGCCGCGGCCTTGCGCGTGAAGGTCATCGCGACAATCGATTCGGGCCTATCCACCACGCCAAGCAACCGTACGAACCGCTGCGCCAATAGTCCGGTCTTGCCGGAGCCGGCGGGCGCCTCGACGATGAAGGACCGGGCGGGGTCGATTGCTCGCTCGCGCTCCCCGGCATCGGGAATCATTCGTCTTCCTCCCGCGCGGCGGAACTCTCATTCACCCGGCAGAACGGCTTGCTCGCGCAATAGTTGCAGGCGCCCTTAATAGGATCGACCTCCGCTACTCCGCGTACAAAGTCGTTCGCCAGCTTTTCCACGATTCCGCGGCTCGCCTCAATATAACCGCCCCAGTCTCTCTTTACCTCCGCCGTCTGTCCTTTGAAATGCTTGGTCCGCGAGAACCCGACCGCCTTCACTTCGCGCGGTTTCAACTGGCCAAAAAAGATTCCTTCGACGGGTGAATCGAGCGATGCCGCGTAGACCAAAAGCTGCGGTTCCGATGGCCGCTCCCCAGCCAGTTTTCCGCGAGTCTGAGGGCCACTTTTGTAGTCAATCAGCACAAGGCTGCCATTGTTCAAGCGGTCGATCCGGTCCACGCGCAACTGCACGCTTAGTCCTGGCGCTTCATATTTGCGCGTTTCCTCCACCGTCTGAACGGTAAACGGAGCATCGCGGCTGTGCTCCAGACTCAACCACTCCAGAATCAACTCTTCCAACCGTTCACGCTCGGCAACCACGCTCAGTTGATGGAGCGGGCCGGTTTCCCGTGTGCTGACGCCATCGGCAATGGCTTCGCGAACCAGCATTCGAAGTGCTTCCGGCGAAGTATTCCGCAAGTTCTTCTGCGATTCCAAGCGCTGCCAGACTATCTCCAGCGCCTTATGCACAAAACCGCCCCGGTCGCGCGCGTCGAAGCCGAAGGAGGCGTCTTCGGGGCTGCGCGCGTTAAGCCGGTATTCGGCGAAGGCGCGAAACGGGCACTGCGATTGCGCCTTGATGATCCCCGTTCCACCGCGCAGCTCGCCGCGGGCCACAAACGGTGGCGCTTGCCCATCGGAGATTCGCTCCAGTGGCTCAACATGAAACGAGTCTTGCGGCAAACGCCCTTCCCATAAAGGAGGCTCGGCTGCTTTATGGGCGACGAAGGTCTCAACGCCAACGGAGAGTTTACCGTTGAACGTAATGAGAACCTCGGGAGCGCTCGCAAAAATCGCCTGAGTCAAGCGTGCGCGCTCCTCGCGGGCGCTCTGTGGCGCAGTACCCGGCACCTCGTGAAGACGTTGCAGCTTGAGCGGAACGAGCGGCGAAATCCGTAGGGGTGTCGGCCATGTCTCCTCCGACATACCAACTGCAATCGCGGAATCGAACTCGACGCCACCTGCTTGCGATGCTTCGAGCACTTGGATGGGAGACGACCAATCCCCGCGGGCCAGGGGAATGGAAAGCAAACTCCGGAGGTGAGCTAACGCGGTTTCAAGAGTCACTGGCGGAGTAACCAGCCCAAGACTCGAAAGAGTGGAGAGTTGCTCGCTCCATAGGCTGGCGATTCGCTCTTCGCGCGCGCTCAAAGCCGCATCTCCGGGCCAGCCCAAGGCGAACACCACATCGGAAATGAATTCGCTCCATTTGAAAAGGTCTTGCACCGGTGAAGCGTCTCGAACCAGTTTCTCGACCTTCTTGAAGAGCGGGCTCAGAATCGGGCATGACTTGGCAGCCCACTCCATATCGGCCAGTGAAACGTCCAATTCCCTGCGTTTGCGCAACACGATGTCCGCCATCGCCCGCGCATGTCTTTCGGCGGAAGCGCCCGTTACAACCCGAGAACGCAGAATCGCGCCGGCGTCGGCATGATTGACGCGCGGAAACGCAAGCTTCAAAAGCAGCAAGGCTGAAGCGACCAACGGGTGATCCTTCAACAGTCTTGCGGCGCCGATGTGGAACAGCTCCGTAGTCTCTGGCCCAGCTATTTTGGCGGCTGCCGAAGGAAAGAATACGCCGTTAAGCGTGCGCTCCACCAACGCGGCATGCGCCGCCAATTCCGGGACAAACAGCGCCAATGATCTCTCGGCCTTCTCTTCGAACAAATAGCGGAGCCGCCGCGCGGCCCACTCGATCTCGCTTTGCAAATCGGCGCAACTCTTGGCGGCGGCTTGCCGCTGTTGCGGCGCATGATCGAACGGTATCCGAACGGCCAAATCGCCCAGTGCGTTCTCAATGTTCCCGACAGCGGGAGGCGCGCTGCTGAAGCCCGCAAACACGGTCAATGTCGCGCGAAGCGCTCCGTCGCCGATCCAAGAGGGAATCAGTCCCGGCAAGTCGGAGCGCGTGATCCAACCTTTCTCATGGCATTTGCGGCGCATCAGCTTGCGCCAACGCTGAAATTGCAACGCGTCCGCATGTTCGTTCCACAGTTCGCCTTCGCATTGAATCTGCCAATCGGCGAGCAGGCGCGCTGCCTGCAACGCCAGCCGCACCGTTGCGGAAACATCAAACATTTGAGGATGTTCTTGCTCGATGATGCCTTGCCAAAGGGCGCGCTCTTGCGCGGGTGAAAGAAGCGACGGAACAGCGGCTAACGAATAACGCGCTTCCTGCCAGCAAGAAACGAGCCAAGCATCTAACCCGTAAATGGCCGGCCTCTCCCAGGTGCTTTCGCCTTGGCGCAGGCGCTCACGGGCAAATTGCTCCCCCGTTACGCTTGCCTGGAATGGCGCCGGGGTAACGATGGTGGCGTGTTTGTCAAACCACTGGGCCAGGCTGCGGCAGGCAAGTCGCATCAGGCCCCACTCAGTCGGCGCCAACCTTGATGATTAGTTTACCGTCATTCTTGCCGCTGAAGAGCATCAACAGCGTTTCGGGAAACGTCTGTAACCCTTCAACGATATGCTCGCGCGTCTTCAGCTTGCCCTCCTTGATCCACTGCGCCATGACAGCGCGCGCTTCGGGCATGCGCGAAAAATAATCCGATACCACCATGCCGGTCATGCTGGCGCGATTGACCAATAACGATAGATAATTCGAAGGCCCGTTGATGGGCACAGTGTTGTTGTATTGGGAAATCGCGCCGCAGATCACGATGCGCGCGCGGGGCGCCAAATTCGCCAGAGCGGCGTCCAGAATGTCGCCGCCTACATTGTCGAAGAACACGTCAATACCCTTGGGGCACTGTTTGCGGAGCGCTGCCGATACATCTTCTGCCTTGTAGTCGATGGACGCATCAAAGCCAAGCTCGCGCGTCAAGTAGCCGCACTTCTCAGCGCCGCCCGCGATGCCCACCACCCGGCAACCCTTGATCTTGGCGATTTGACCGACGATGGAGCCGACCGCGCCAGCCGCACCCGAAACGACCACCGTATTGCCGGTCTCGGGACGCCCGATATCGAGAAGGCCGAAATAAGCTGTCATCCCCGGCATGCCAAGAGCGGCGATATAGATGGGCAGCGAATCAGCCGGCGCCTCGATTTTACTGACCGCCCTTCCCAGCGCGAGGCTGTACTCTTGCACGCCGAACATACCGCCGACGAAATCGCCCGCGGCGAGACCGGGAAACTTGGACGCGATCACCTTGCCCGCGCCGAGCGCGCGCATCACCTCGCCGATCCCCACCGGCGGCATATACGATTTGCCCTCATTCATCCAGCCGCGCATCGCCGGATCGAGCGAAATGTAAAGCACCTTGACGAGAATCTCGCCGTCCTTCGGCTCGCCGACCGGCTCTTCCGTGAAATTCCAATTGCCGCGAACCGGCATGCCCACCGGACGCGACGCGAGGCGAAACTGGCGATTGACTGTTCCCATAACCCTTGTTGGATTTTAGCAGCGGCGTAAACTCGAATGCGGCCAAGCGAGAATCGTAGTGATGGCGGAATCCAGAATCACTCCTCGCTCCCAAGACTTCGCCGCCTGGTACCAAGACGTGGTGCTGCAGGGCGACATGGCCGAGCCGGCCGAAATCGTTAAAGGGTGCATGGTGATCAAGCCGAACGGTTATGCCGTCTGGGAGGGTCTGCAGCGTGCCTTCGACGAACGCTTCAAAGCCAGCGGCCACCAAAACGTGTATTTTCCGTTGCTCATTCCGGAGAGCTTCTTGAAGAAAGAAGCCGAGCACGTGGAGGGTTTCGCACCGGAGTTGGCCGTTGTGACGTTCGCCGGCGGCAAGGAACTGGAAGAACCGTACGTGATCAGGCCAACATCGGAAACGATTGTCGGACATTTCTTCGCCCGCTGGATTCAGAGCTACCGGGACTTGCCTCTGCTGCTGAATCAATGGGCCAATGTAGTGCGCTGGGAATTGCGCACCCGGATGTTCCTGCGGACCACGGAATTCCTCTGGCAGGAAGGCCATACTGCTCATGCCTCGCACGAGGAAGCGCTTGAAGAGGTGCTGCGCATTCTCGATATTTACGCTGAAGTGGCCGAAGATCTCATGGCCATGCCGGTGATCAAGGGCGTAAAGACGACCGCCGAGAAGTTTGCCGGCGCGCTGCGCAGCTATTCCATGGAAGCCATGATGCAAAACGGCTTGGCGCTGCAGGCGGGCACCAGCCACGATCTGGGGCAGAATTTCGGCAGGGCGTTCGATGTCAAGTTTCAAACCAACGAAGGCAAACTCGATTACGTTTGGCAAACCAGTTGGGGCGTCAGCACCCGATTGATCGGCGGTTTGATCATGACGCACTCGGACGACAAGGGTCTGGTGCTACCTCCTAAAGTTGCGCCCGTTCCCGCCGTGCTGGTGCCGATTTATCGCAAAGAGGAGGAAAGGTCTTCGGTAATGGAAGCCGCGCAGAAGATGGCGGCGGACTTTAAGCTTAAAGTCGATAGCCGCGAGGGCCAGACTCCCGGTGCGAAATTCTTTCATTGGGAGCGGCGGGGAGTGCCGATTGTTTTGGAACTTGGACCGCGCGACCTGGCCGCGGGCAACGTTGTACTGAAGCGCCGCGATACCGGCGTCAAGGAAATCGTCAGGCAGAGCGATTTGCCGGCGAAAGTTTCGGCAACGCTCGATGCTATGCAAAGGGACCTTCACCGCGCCGCGAAGCAGCGTCTCAACGACAACTCAGTGACCGCCGATTCGCTCAGTCAAGTAGAAGAAATTCTGCGCGACGTAACTGCGGAAAAGGGCGGCGGCAAATTCGTCTTCGCGCACATCAAAGACGATCCGCAATGCGACGCGCGTCTCAAACAGTTCAAGGCCACCGTTCGGTGCATCCCTTTGCATGACGAGCACGGCGGACCCGGCAAATGCATCGTCACGGGAGAAAAAGTCGGCCGGCGAGCTGTCATCGCAAAGGCGTACTGACGCGCGTCGGGCAAGCGAACACTCGCACAAAGCGATTGGCAAATAGCGGTGTGCGGCGCCATACCCAACTCCGTTCCCCGCTCCAAACGGCGTCGGTGTCTTTGGCAACCAGGAAATCGACAGGCAACGCGGCGCAAGCCGACTCGAACGAATCCGCCGGCGAATCGCTCTCAAAAAGCGGCGCAAGCACTTTCTGCAAAGGAGGGCAGGCCTTCGAATCTCCGCCAAACGTGGCCGCGCACTCTACATCTTCCGCCAGCGTGGAGCGGTTTGCGTACAAGCCATAGAAAGTATCCTGGATGACGGGATGCGGATTCTGCTGCACGCGCGCAGCGGCATCCGAATGATCTCGCAGCCATTCATAGGCGGCGCGGTTGGCGTATGTGCGCTCGCCGAGTTTCTCATCGTGCGCCATCCAGGCAACCTTCGGCAAGAACTTGGCATCCGAAAGCGGCGGATAGAACCTCAGCAACGCCTGATCGTAGAGTGTGCCGGCAACTCCCAGCACGATCAGGGAAACCAGGAACTTTGATTTCCACACCGCTGGCGCCGACAGCAGTTGCGCGCCGCGGAGCAACAAAACGAACTGTGCGATTAGGAATCCGCGCCATCCCAAGTCGTTGTTCGCAATCACGCCCGACCGCAGAAAGGTGCAGACGACAACGCTCACGATCCCCATAATCGCCAGCCCCAAGTCATCCCGCTGGATGACCGTCACGCGCCGCGGTCTCCGCCATTCCAAAATGCCGACTGCAAAGAAGAAGCCGAGTTCCATGAAATAATTCAGCGGCAGAAAAATAGCGTTGGCCAGGTTCGTCTCCCATGGCCGATGAATCCGCAGCATGTCGGCCAGCACATCCACCAGGAAGAACGAGCGAACGGTGAGATGCAGAAATGCTCCGCCCGAGCCAGGACCACGCAGTTCGGTCAAGAACGGCAAGGAGCAAAGAAATGCAGTTACCCCAGCGACAACCAGAACGGCAAGTTCGCTATACCAGCGCTTCACCAGAACAACAACGCTCCACACCAGCAAGAAAACGGCGAAGACAAAGGCGATGTATATGGCCGCGCCTACGCTTGTGGCAAACGCCAGGCCAGCGATGATTCCCGAGAGCACAAGTTGCGCCCTGTTACCACGCCCCTGTGAGATGACAAGGAAGCCCAACAGGCACGCGATTAAGCCCGAGATATAATGCGGCTCCCACAACATTGAGTAAAGCCATCCATCCACTTGGTCGTTCCACCATTCCATAGACGGTGGAAGCGAGCTAACGAGTCCGGCCTTCACCAAGAACAGGAAGAAGATCGCGGGCGCTATGTCCAGTCCGGTCACGGCTAGCAACGCCACGGCCCAAACTATCCGAGCCTTTATCCGGAAGAACCGGAGGTACAGCGCAACAGTCGCTATCAGTCCGATTCCGCACCACATGGTTCCTGCGATAAACACCTGCCTTGCGTCTACCAGGTGCGCGGCGACTCTATGCGCCAGGGCGGATTGAATCAGCCAGAAATAGTGGTAGCGAAGCCCCACCGGATGACCCGGATAGAAGAACGGGTTCTGCGCGGGGATCCCGAACGTGCCGATGGAGCTGACAAACGCCGTGCGTACAGCGTAATCGAAGCCGACGACCGAAAAATAGAGCCGCTGGCCGATTTGGATATCGCACAGCGCGAGCATTGCGAGCACGCACCAGCCAAAAACGATCCACTCGGCAGCCATGTTCTTCGGCCGCCACCGCCGCCGGGCCGCAATTATCAGCGGAATAGCACCCACGCTCAGCGCCGCATAAGAAGCGCGCGCCGCATCAAGCGATATCCAGCGCCCAATGAAATAGCTAAGAACCGGCCCCAGCGCGATAGACAGTGGAACGCTTATGGCAAAGCGAAAGAGCGTCTCGCGTTTGCGAAAGCGCAGAACGTTGAGCAGCCAGCCCAGCGCATAACCAGGGAAAACGGTCAGGCAGGAGAACAGCAAGAACGCCAACGTCACGCCGCCGAAATCGGCCAGCATGAAGTTGTGATTGTTCGCTGAAGGCACCAAGAAGGTAGTGCCCGAACGGAACGGTTCCGCGCATGCAAAAAGAGCGGCCCGTTGAGGAACCGCCCTTCATTCTTTGGGAATAGAACTACTCTTCGCTGGTCACAGCGCCGATAGCTTCTTCCGCGCCAAGATCTTCCGAAAGTCCGCCGGTGTAAATGCCGGGCGTGTCATCCGAATAGTCCCCCAGCCCTTCGCCAAAGGAAACTTCCTGCTCTGGGACCGGCTCTTCTTCCACGATGTCCTCGCCTGCAATCTTGACCTTGCGGTAGAACTCCATTCCGGTACCGGCTGGAATCAGGCGGCCCATAATAACGTTCTCCTTGAGGCCCCGCAGGTAGTCCACTTTCCCGTTGATGGCGGCTTCCGTGAGTACGCGGGTGGTCTCCTGGAAGCTGGCGGCGGAGATGAACGAATCGGTTGAAAGCGAAGCCTTGGTGATACCCAGCAGAATAGGCTTGCCCATCGCCGGGCGGCCGCCTGCTTCGATCACGCGGTTATTCTCTTCGCGGAATTTGAACTTGTCGACGACTTCTTCCGGCAGGAACTCGGTATCGCCAATGTCTTCGATGCGCACCCAGCGCATCATTTGGCGCGAGATCACTTCCAGATGCTTGTCATTGATGTTGACGCCTTGCAGACGGTAGACTTCCTGGATTTCGTTCACCAGATACTTCTGCAATTCCTTTTCGCCGAGCACGGCCAGAATGTCGTGCGGGTTGCGCGGGCCATCCATCAAAGGATCGCCCGAACGCACGCGCTCACCTTCCTGCACGTTGATATGGACGCCGCGCGGAATCGCATATTCCTTCTGGACTCCGTCGTCACCCACCACGTAGAGCTTGCGCATGCCCTTGCTGACTTCGCCGTACTTCACCGCGCCGTTGATCTCGGCAATCACCGCCGTTTCGCGCGGCTTGCGGGCTTCGAACAATTCCACCACGCGGGGCAAACCTCCGGTGATGTCCTTGGTTTTCGTGGTCGCGCGCGGAATCTTCGCAATCACGTCGCCCGCGTGCAGTTGTTCGCCGTCCGTCACCATCAAGTGAGCGTGAGTCGGCATGAGATAGCGCTTTTCGTCCGATCGCGAGCCGCCCTCGGGGCGCACAATCACCGTTGGGAAACGCTTTTCGTCGGTAGAGTCGGTCACCACCACCTGCATGTTGCCGGTGATTTCGTCGACTTGATCCGTCGTCGTAACGCCGTCAACCAAGTCTTTGAAGTGAATAACGCCGCTCACCTCGGTCAAAATCGAAAAGGTGTAAGGATCCCATTCGAGCAAGACCTGATTGGCCTTAACCTTCACGCTGTCGGCCACGTTGATTTTCGCGCCGTAAACCACCGGATACCGTTCGCGTTCACGCTGCTTTTCGTCGACGATGATCAGGATGCCATTACGGTTCATGGCGATCAACTCGCCCTTATTGTTCTTAACCGTGTTGACATTGCTGAACTTCACGTAGCCATCGCTCTTGGCGTC
>Ga0075021_10001438_pt1 | contig 12213 bp, 8 predicted proteins | sample ColStrG_CSR_2012_FD_72749 | JGI IMG/M metagenome (GOLD analysis project Ga0075021, IMG submission 72749) | Freshwater sediment microbial communities in response to fracking from Pennsylvania, USA - Cold Stream Run_MetaG_CSR_2012 | ecosystem: Environmental > Aquatic > Freshwater > Creek >...
GGTGGAACCCGTCGGGACGACGTCCCGTCACCCGGAGGCTCAGCGTGAGCTTGGCTGGCGCAACGAGCGTGACGGGGAGCAACGGCGTGCTACTTGCCGGCTGCTCTCCGCTGGAAGCGCGTGCGCTTCAGCATCTTCTTGTGCTTCTTCTTACGCATGCGCTTACGGCGCTTCTTGATCAATGAACCCATGGCGAGGGGCAATCTAGCGGGCCTCGTCAGTTGGTGCGAAACGGCCTCCGCAGGGCCATCCGATCAGTGTGAAGCTCGGGGACAGGGACTCGAACCCCGAATTCGTGGACCAAAACCACGCATGTTGCCAATTACATCATCCCCGATCGGTGGCCCAACCCTAGTGGTCGCGTTAGAACTAGAGGTCATGACCACCCGCCCGCTGTCCGCCGTCGTGCTCGCCGCCGGGGAGGGCACCCGTATGCGGTCGGTGCGACCCAAGCCCCTCCACCTCCTGTGCGGGCGGGCCATGTTGCTCTACGTCCTCGACGCCCTCGGTCAATGTGAGCCGAGCCGGGCCGTCATCGTCGTGGGCCACGGCGCCGAGCGGGTGACCAAGAAGCTGCAGGAGGAGGCCCCCGACCTCATGCTCGAGTTCGTCGAACAGCGGGTGCAACGGGGGACCGGCGATGCCGTCAGCGTCGGCCTCACCGGGTTCACCGACGACGATCTCGACGACGACGGCGATGTCCTCGTGCTCCCCGGCGACACGCCACTGCTGCGACCCGAGACCATCGCCTCTCTGGTGCGCACCCATCGTGAGGCCGAAGCGGCCTGCACGCTGTTGACGGCCCGGATGGACGACCCCACCGGCTATGGGCGGGTAGTGCGCGGCCCCGACGGCCGGGTCCGCCAGGTGGTCGAGGAGGCCGACGCCACCGATGACGAGCGGGCCATCGATGAGGTCAACACCTCGATCTACTGCTTCCGCCGCAGCGTGCTGGCCCCCGCGTTGCGCCGGCTGAACCCGGAGAACGCCCAAGGCGAGTACTACCTCACCGATGTCATCGCGGTGCTGCACGACGCCGGTTATGCCGTCGTGTCGCTGGTGGCCGCCGACGCAGCCGAGACTCAGGGGGTCAACGACCGCGTGCAGTTGGCCCAGGCCGAAGCCGAGCTACGACGGCGTACCAACGAGCGTTGGCTGCGCCTCGGAGTGACCATGCTCGACCCGGACCGCACCTACATCGACACCACCGTCGAGCTGGCTACCGACGTCACGCTCTTCCCGGGCACGCTCCTGCAGGGCCGGTGCGTGATCGGCGCCGGAGCCGAACTCGGTCCGGACACCCGCTTGGTCGATTGTGTTGTCGGCGCGGGGGCCGTCGTGGAGCTCACGGTCGGGCGCGACGCCGAGGTGGGCGAACGGGCCACGGTCGGTCCCTTCGCCGTCCTCGAGCCGGGAAGCCACATCCCGTCCGACACCCGGACCGGCGCGTTCTACACTGCGGTGACCACCGAGGATCTCGGGCGCACATCGGAGTAGGGGAACATGGAGCTCGTCACCAAGAAGCGGCTACACCTGCTATCGGGGCGGGCCAACCTGCCGCTGGCGGAGGAGATCGCGGCCCGCCTCGGCGTCACGTTGGGCGATGCCAACCTGGCCGAGTTCGCCAACGGTGAGCTCCACTGCCGGTTCGGGGAGTCGGTGCGGGGCACCGACGTGTTCATCATCCAGAGTCCGAGCGACACCGCCGAGATGTCCGTCAACGACGCCATCATGGAACAGCTGATCATGGTCGATGCGGCCAAGCGGGCTTCGGCCAAGCGCATCACCGTCGTGTGTCCCTACTACGGCTACGGCCGCCAGGACCGCAAGGCCGAAGGCCGTGAGCCCATCACCGGCAAGTTGATGGCTGATCTGTTCCGGGCCGCCGGCGCCAAGCGGCTGGTCAGCGTGGATCTTCACTCGGGTCAGATCCAAGGCTTCTTCGACGGCCCGGTCGACCACCTGACCGCCATGCCCGTTCTGTTGGACTACATGGAGACGCTGGGCCCGGGCCTGGTCATCGTGTCCCCGGATGCTGGTCGGGTGAAAGTGGCCGAGCGCTACGCCAATCGGTTGCATGCCGACCTTGCCATCGTGCACAAACGTCGGGTCAAGGGTGAGAAGAACTCCGTGGAGGCCCGCGACGTGGTGGGCGAGGTCGACGGCCGGGTCTGCGTGCTCATCGACGACATGATCGACACCGCGGCCACGCTGTGCGCCGCCGCCGAGCAGCTCATCGAGCACGGGGCCAGTGAGGTCTACGCGGTGGCCACCCACGGGGTGTTGTCGGGCCCGGCCATCGACCGCATCAAGAACTCCGTCATTTCGAAGGTCGTCATCACCAACACGCTGCCGCTCCCGCCCGAAAAGCAGATCGACAAGATCGAGGTCCTCTCGGTGGCTGGGATCATCGCCGACGCCATCGATGCGGTGTTCGAGGACACGTCGGTGAGCGAGATCTTCGGCGGGGCCAACCAGGCCTGAGGGGCCGACTCGCACCGCGGAGGGGACGCCCGGTAGCATGGCGGGTCGTTTGTTCCCACCCCGCATCACGGAGTCCGTCGCATGGATGTCACCCTTACCGCCGAAACCGGTCGCACCACCGGCTCCCGCTCGTCGAGCCGCCTGCGGGCCGAAGACAAGGTGCCGGCCGTCATCTACGGCCTTGATCGCGACCCGGTATCGGTGGTCGTCGACCGCAAGGAGCTTCGACGTGCCCTCAATACCGAGGCGGGCCTGAACGCCCTCATCACCCTCCAGGTGGATGGCCACGAGGACCTCACCATCGTGAAGGACCTGCAGCGCCACGGCGTCCGGCGCTCGCTCGAACACGTCGACTTTCTGCGGGTGGACCGCAACGTGTCGATCATCGTCGACGTGCCCATCGTGCTCGTTGGTGAAGCCAAAGAGGTCGAAAACGCCCTGGGCGTCGTCGAGCAGCTGCTCCACGCCCTCACTGTCAGCGCTCGTCCCGGGTCGATTCCGCCCCAGTTCGAGGCCGACATCAGCGAGCTGGTGATCGGCGGCGCCGTCCGCGTGGCCGACCTCACCCTGCCCGCGGGAGTGACCACCGAGGTCGATCCCGAAGAGCAGATCGCCCTGGGCAGCGGCACCCGCGCCGAGGCCGAACCCGAGCCCGCCGAGACCGAAGAGGGCGAAGGCACCGAGGCCGGCGGCGAGGGTGGCGAGACCGCCGACGCTGACAACGCCGGCGAGTAGCGCCGCCTGTCCTAGCTGATGGCCGACCTGCTCGTGGTCGGGCTGGGCAATCCCGGCGCCGAGTACACCGGCACCCGGCACAACGTCGGCTTCGAGGTCGTCGAGGTGTTGGCGCGCCGCCACGGCGGGCGCCTGCGCAAGGGCAAAGAGCGGGCGCTGGTGGACGAGGTGCACGTCGACGGCCACCGGGTGGCGTTGGCCGAGCCGCAGACGTTCATGAACCTGTCGGGCGAGGCGGTTGGTCGACTCGTCCGGCGCTTCGACATCGCCGACCTCCAGCGGTTGGTGATCGTCCACGACGAGTTGGATCTGCCTGTCGGCCGGCTCAAGGTGAAGATGGGGGGCGGTCTGGCCGGCCACAACGGGTTGCGCTCCATCAAGGCGCATCTTCACACCGACGACTTCGTGCGGGTGCGCATAGGAATCGGCAAGCCCCCGTCGAAGGAGGAAGGCGTCGACCACGTCCTGAAGCGGGTGGGGAAGGCGGAACGCTCGGTGCTGGCGGACATGGCCGAGCGGGCGGCCGATGCCGTCGAGGCGATCCTCCGTGACGGGCTGGAAGCAGCGATGAACCGGTTCAACACCCTGCCCGACGCAGAGTGACGCGTGGCTGGCGCCCCCGCGGCTTCGAGATCGGCCATGCTGGGGCACGACATGGCGATCTTGTCCCCTGCGCCCACGCCCGACGCTCCGCCGGTGCGCTCCGTTGTCGTCGGCACCGTGGCCGGCGTCGTCGCGCTGTTGGCGTCGGTGGTCCTCTTCCTCCACTTCCGCCCGTTGGGCCACGCCGTCTTCGAATACCCGGATCTGAACGTTTACCGGGTGGCGGGTCAGCGCCTACTCGACGGTCGCGCCCTCTACGCCACGGGCCCCCGGACACTGCCGTTTACGTATCCACCCTTCGCCGCCGTGCTGAGCGTCGTGTTTGCCGTGCTACCCCGCAAGATCACCATGTTCGGCTTCTTCGTGGTCAACCTCGGGGTGTTGGTGTTCGTCCTCCGGGTGCTGTTTCGTCCCGCGCTCGCTCGTGTGCCGCGATGGGCGCTGCCGATGGCGGTGCTCACGCTCACCGCCGTCATGTTCTGGGTTCGCCCGGTCAACGACACCTTGGACTGGGGCCAGATCAACCTGATCCTCCTCGCCCTCGTGTTGATCGATGGCCTCGGGTTGACCCGACTCCCGCGCGGCGTGCTGGTGGGCGTGGCCGCCGCCGTGAAGCTGGTGCCCGGCATCTTCATCGGCTACTTCCTGGTCACCCGCCAGTGGCGAGCGGCACTCACGGCGATGGCCAGCACGGCCGTCTGCATGCTCGTTGCCTTCGCGCTGGCGCCGTCGTCGTCGTGGACCTACTGGACCAAAACCCTCTACGAGAGCAACCGGATCGGTGACAGCCGCTACTACTCCAACCAGTCGCTGCTGGGCCTCGTGCAGCGCACGGTGGACAAGCGCTTGGTCGGGGCGGTGTGGGTGCTGCTCGTCGCCGTCGTGCTGGCCTGGGGGTTCGTGCGGGTGCGACGGGCCTACGACGACGGAGACGTGCTGGCGGCCTTGGCCATCACCGGGCTGATGGGCTGTTTGGTCTCACCGATCTCGTGGTTCCACCACTTCGTCTGGGTACTGCCCGCGTTGGCGGTGCTCGTCGATGATGGCCGCAACCGGAGGCGGGTGCTGGTGGCGGCGGTGGTGGCCCTGCTCATCACCACGAGCCTGCCGTACATCGGGATCCACCTCATCGACCGCGACGGGCCCATGTACGTGGCGGGATGGCTGTTGGAGAACTCCATCAGTCTCCTCACGGTGGCGCTGGTGTTGTTCCTCCCGCACCGCCGGGCCGACGAGCCGGTGGCGATCGCCGATCAGGCCCCGGTAGGGGTGGGGAGCAACGTGTAGGCGGGGTTCATCACGGCCAGCTTGCCCCGGCTCTCCAGCACCATGCCCTCGACCTCCATGTGGGCGCCGAGCTTCACCCCACCGAGCTTGCGGCGGCCCATGAAGATGACCACGAGGCCACCGGTCTCATCGACGAGGGTGCACTCGAGGGTGGCCACGCCGCCTTCCCAAGGCTGCACCCGGAGCGCCCGGATGCGGCCGCGAACCCGCACCCGCTGACGCCAGTGGATGTCGCCGATGAGTCGGCACCCATCGATCTCGGCCCGGATCTCGGCGTCGGCGGCGGCGGCGCCTTCCGCGGTCTCGGTCATGTCGGGCCCCCGTTCGATGAGTCATTGGTGAAGACGCTCTCGGCCGCCGCGACCGTGCCCACGAGTTCGGCGGCGATTCGAGCCGCGGCTGAGCGCTTCCCCAGGTGGTACGGCACGAAGGTCACGTTGGCGTGGGGGACGTCGGTGAGCGTCTTGGCGATCGAGTCGGCGGTGTGATCGTGCAGGAACCGGTGCCAGAACTTGGAGTACTCGCGGCGGGGGATGAGCACGCTCACCTCGGTGTTGCCGTCGGCCACCACCTCGGCCACCACCTCGAGCACGGCGCGGTTGATGCGCCGGTCGGGGCATTCCACGACCTCCAGCGGGAGACGGGACAGGCCCAGCGTGGCCCACTCGTCGGCCAATCGCTCGGCTTTGTGTTCGTCGGTGGCGAAGTGGACGGCCTTGAGATCATCCGGGGTGAGGGTGCGGGCGTACTGGATGGCGCGAGCCGAACTCTGGTCGAGCTGCTCGATCAGCACGATGACCGAGTGGTAACGCAGGATGGGTGCCTCCGCCGCCTTGTGGGCCTCGTCCTCGAGCTCTTCTTTTTCGCTCTCGTAGGCGTGGTTGAGGCGCACGAGTAGCACCACCATCACGGGGACCAGGATCATCACGAACCAGGCGCCGTGGGTGAATTTGGTGATGGCGATCACGACGGTGACCAGCCCGGTGGCGAAGGCACCCAGCCCGTTCACGAACAGGCCCAACCGCCAGCGGGGTTCCTTGTCCTTGATGTGCTTCTTGGCCATGCCCGCCTGCGACAGGGTGAACGAGGTGAACACGCCGATGGCGTAGAGGGGGATCAGGTGGCTGACGTCGGCCTGAAAGATGATCACCGGGATCGCCCCGGCAATGGCCAGGGCAATGATGCCGTTGGAGAACACCAGGCGATGGCCGCGCTTGGTTAGCTGCTTGGGCATGAAGGCGTCGTCGGCGTGGAAGCTGGCCAGGCGGGGGAAGTCGGCGAAGCTGGTGTTGGCGGCCAGCACCAAGATGAACATGGTGGCGGCCTGCGTGAACAGGAAGAGGGCATGGCCCACGGCGCTGTTGCCGTAGATGGCCTGTGCCGCCTGAGCGATCACGGTCTGGCTCTCGCTGGGGACGATCTGCATCTTGGCCGCTAGCCACGAGATGCCGATGAACATCACTCCCAGCAACAGTCCCATGATCGTGAGGGTCTCGCGAGCGTTCTTCCACTCCACCTTCTTGAAGGCGGGGACGCCGTTTGAGATCGCCTCGACGCCCGTCATGGCCGCACCGCCGGAGGCGAAGGCGTGCAGAATCAAGAAGATGCCTACGGTCCCCGTCACCTCTAGGGCGGCCGGATCGGCCGGGACGACGTGCTCGAGCCCGCCGCCGAAGAGCGCCTTGTACACGCCGGTGGCGATCATGGCGAACATGGCCAGCACGAAGGCGTAGGTGGGGACGGCGAAGAGCTTCCCCGACTCCTTCACCCCCCGCAGATTGCCCACGGCGATGATGGCGATGAAGACCAGAGCGATGGGCACCCGATAGGGCCGCAGTGCCTCGAACGCGGAATAGAGGGCGGCGACGCCGGCCGACACCGACACCGCCACGGTGAGGATGTAGTCGGTGAGCAGGGCCACACCGGCCACCTGCGCGGGGATCAGGCCCAGGTTGTCCTTGGTGACGATGTACGCGCCGCCCGCTGACGGATAGGCCTTGATGGTCTGGCGGTAGCTGAACACCAAGATGACCAACACGACCACCATGGCGATGGTGATGGGCATCACGTAGCCGAACGCCAAGGCACCGATGCCCCCCACGACGCCGATGCCGAGCAACGTGCGCAGAATCTCCTCGCTGGCGTAGGCAGTAGACGACAGCGCGTCGGAGGCGAAGACGGCCAGCGCTGTGGGTTTGCCCAGGCGCTCGTGTTCGAGCTGGTCGTTGGTCAGAGCCTTGCCCAGCACCTTCGACTTGAAGCGGAAGCCCCGAGATTCGGGGATGTCGATCTTGGGAGTGGGGGGGAGTGGCTGGATCGCGGTGCGATCCTGCGTAATCGAGCCTTTGGCCATAGGGAATCAGTCAACACCACAGAACAGGGCGCGCGGTACTTCACGCTCGGGAGTTCACACTCCTGGCATCTGGTCTCGGTCCCGACGGGGCCGGTATCGTGGTCGCCCAGCGCCATGCCGTCCTCCCCAGCCCCTACATCCGACTCGACCCTCCCCCTCGGCCACTTGCCGGGGCTGTTGCGCGACGAACCGGCCCTCACCCAGGTGCTGGGCACCTCCAGCGCGGTGTTGGCCGTCCCCGAGCCGGCCCGGGCGGTGGTCGTCGCCGGGCTGGCCCGCCTCACCAGCCGTCAGCCCATCGTGGTGGCGGTGCCAACGTCTGCCGACGCCGAGCGGCTGGCCCACGACCTGGGCGCCTACCTTGGCCCCGACGAGGTGGATCTGTTCCCGGCCTGGGAGACGCTGCCGTTCGAACGGGTGAGCCCGAGTGTCGAGGTGATGGGTCGGCGGCTGCGGACCATGTGGCACCTGCGTAACGGCGGCCGTGGAGCCGATGGCGAGCGCGGCCGAGGTGGCGCCCGCGTCGTGGTGGCTTCGGTGCGGGCGCTGGTGCAGCGGCTCGGCCCCCATGTCGAAGACACCGAACCGGTCGTGATCGGTCACGGCGATCAGTTGGATCCCTCCGTGCTGGTGGCTGAGCTGGTGGCCGCCGGCTACCGCCGGGAGGAGTTGGTGGAGCACCGCGGCGAGGTGGCGGTGCGGGGGTCGATCGTCGATGTGTTCCCGTCGACGGCCGACGCGCCGGTGCGCATCGACCTGTGGGGCGACGAGGTCGACCGGCTCACCGAGTTCTCCGTCGCCGACCAACGCTCCACCATCGATCGGGCGGAGGTCGAACTGTTTCCCTGCCGTGAGCTGCTGGCCACCGACGAGGTGCGCCAGCGGGCGGAGACCCTGATCGCTCGCGAACCGTGGGGCCGCGAGCAGTGGGAGCGGCTCAGCGGGGGTCTCACCTTCGACGGCATGGAGTCGTGGTTGCCGTGGCTCACCGAGGGTGAACACACGCTGTTCGACCTGCTCGAGCCGGACGCCCAGGTGCTGCTCGTCGATCCGCGCCGCATGCGCGACCGAGCCGCCGACATCCTGGCCGAGGAGGCCGACCTCGCTCGCACGCTGGCCGTCACCTGGGGGGCGGAGGGGTTGACCTTCCCGTCGCTGCATCTGCCCTTCGACCAGCTTCTGGCCCATACCCAGGCCCCGGCATGGACGATCACCACCGCCCCCGAAGGGCCCGACGTGGCCACCGTGGCCGCGGCGGGCTGGGCACCCGTGGTGGGCGACGGCAGTGGTCTGGTTCGCCAGCTCAACGAGTTGTTGGCTGATGGCTACCGGGTCGTGGTGGCTGCTGACGGCATCGGGACGGCCGGGCGCATCGCCACCTTGCTGGGCGATGAAGGGGTGCACCTGGCCCTGGATCCGGCGGGCGAACGCGACCTCACCGCTCCCGGAGGCTCGATCGTGGTCCAGCCCCTGGAGCGGGGGTTCCTGTTGCCGTCGGTGAAGTTGGCGGTGCTGGCCGAGTCGGACGTGACCGGACGACGCCGAGCCCACCGTCGGGCCCGGCCGCGACGCCGCGAGGCGCAGGGGTTCTTCGAAGACCTCAAGCCCGGCGACTACGTCGTGCACTACCAACATGGCGTCGCCCGCTATGGCGGCATGGTCAAGCGGGCCATCGGCGGCGTCGAGCGCGACTACCTGCTCCTCGAGTATCGAGGCGACGACAAGTTGTACGTCCCCTCCGACCAGATCGACGCCGTGCGTCACTACACGGGCGGTGAGTCGCCCAGCCTGAGCCGGATGGGAGGCGGCGACTGGTCAAAGGCGAAGGCCAAGGTCCGCTCGGCGGTGGCCGAGATCGCCCAGGAGCTGGTGGTGCTCTACCAGACCCGGGTGCATACCCCGGGCCACGCCTTTGCTCCCGACACTCCGTGGCAGCACGAGTTGGAGGAAGCCTTCCCCTTCGAGCTCACTCCCGATCAGCGCGTGGCCATCGACGACGTCAAGGGCGACATGGAACGCACCGTGCCCATGGACCGACTGGTGTGCGGCGATGTTGGCTTCGGCAAGACCGAGGTGGCACTGCGAGCGGTGTTCAAGGCCGTCCAGGACGGTCGTCAGGCGGCGGTGCTGGTGCCGACGACGCTGCTGGCCCAGCAGCACTTCCAGACGTTCGGCGACCGCTTCGCCGGCTACCCGGTGCGCGTCGAGGTGTTGAGTCGGTTCCTCACCAACGCCCAGGCCCGCAAGGTGGCCGCGGGATTGACCAGCGGCGAGGTGGATGTGGTCATCGGCACCCATCGGTTGTTGTCGGCCGACGTCGTGTTCAAGGACCTGGGCCTGTTGGTGGTCGACGAGGAGCAGCGTTTCGGTGTGTCGCACAAGGAGGCCATCAAGCAGTTGCGGGCCGACGTCGATGTGTTGACCCTCACCGCCACGCCGATACCTCGCACCCTGGAGATGAGCCTTACCGGTATCCGGGATCTCACGTTGCTCAACACCCCCCCGGCCGAACGCCAACCCATCCTCACCTATGTCGGCGAATACGACGAACGGGCGGCGGGGGAGGCGATTCGCCGCGAGCTGTTGCGCGAAGGACAGGTGTTCTTCGTGCACAACCGCGTGCAGGACATCGAGAAGGTGGCCAACGAGCTGCGGAATCTCGTGCCCGAGGCTCGGATAGCCGTGGCTCACGGGCAGATGGACGAGGGCAGCCTGGAACGGGTCGTGCTCGACTTCTGGGAGGGCCAGTACGACGTGTTGGTGTGCACCACCATCATCGAGTCGGGCATCGACATGCCGACGGTGAACACCCTGGTGGTGGACCGGGCCGATCTCCTGGGCCTCGGCCAGATGCACCAATTGCGGGGTCGGGTGGGCCGGGCCGGGTCCCGGGCGTATGCGTACCTCTTCGTACCTCCGGACAAAGCGCTCAGCGAGGAGGCCTACGAACGTCTCAAGACCATCGGCGAGGCAACCGAACTGGGCTCCGGGTTCAAGATCGCCATGCGCGACCTCGAGATCCGGGGGGCCGGCAACCTCCTGGGCACCGGGCAGTCCGGCCATATCGCCGCGGTGGGCTACGACCTGTACTGCCAGATGGTGACGGAGGCCGTGGCCGAACTGAAGGGGGAGGAGGTGCGCGAGCCGGCCGAGATCAAACTGGAGCTGCCCATCGACGCCAACCTGCCACCGGCGTACGTGGGCAAGGAGGAGCTTCGCTTGGAGGCCTATCGACGCTTGGCGGCGGTGACGACCGAGGCCGAGGTGGCCGACATCCGAGCTGAGTGGGAGGACCGGTACGGGCCCGTGCCCCCGCAGGCCGAATCGCTGTTGGCGGTGGCCACGCTGCGGGCCGAGTGTGTGCGCACGGGCGTGCGCGAGGTGACGGTGACGAAGGGTCCGGGCTTCGGGGGTCCCAAGTTCCTCGCCCGGATCTCCCCCCTTGCACTGCCGACCAGCAAGATGATCCGCCTGCAGCGTCTCTACCAAGACACCGTGTACAAGGAGGAGAGCGGTCAACTCCAACTTCCCGTCAACGCCGCCGCCGACAGCGTCACCGCCGTCATCGCGGCCCTGCGTGAGTTGGTACCGACTACATGACTGGTACCTGTGGGCGCGGTTCCGTAGGCTCAGTCCCCTTGTGACTCGCCTCCGAAGCGCCCCATACGCCGCCCTTGTCCTGCTCCTCGCCCTTGTCGTGGGCGTGGCGGCCTGCTCCTCGTCGAGCATCAGCGGAAACGCACTCGACGTCAACGGCAACACGCTCTCCAACCGGGACTTCCAGGACCGCCTTGCCGCCATCGCCGGCAGCCCGACCTATGTGGCCAAGCTGAAGGGTTCGGACGGCACCTCGGCCCTCAGCACCGAGGGATCGGCCCCGGGCACCTACTCCACCGATTTCACCACCCAGGTCCTCAATCAGCAGGTCAGTTTCGATCTGGCGTCGCAAGAGGTGTCCAACCGCGGACTCACCGTCAGCGACGACGATCGGGCCAAGGCCGAGAAGCTCCTGGCTCAGGATCTGACCTCGGCTCAAGCCACCACGCAGGGCCAGGCACCCACCGATGACGGCTCGGGCCAAAAGGCGCTCGACGATCTGGGCACGTTCAAGCCCGTGCTGATCGAAGGCGTGGCCAACATCCTCGCTCTGCAGAACGACTACACCGCGCAACTGTCGACCGACGAGGCCCTCAAGGCCGAATACCAAAAGACGATCGACACCTTCAAGAATCAGGCGTGTGTGAGCCACATCCTGATCCTGGCCGGCAACGGCCCCACCCAGGATCCGACCACCGGGGCGGCCACCCCGCCGCCCGATTCCGACTATGCCGTAGCCAAGACGAAGGCCGACGGCCTGGCGGCGCAACTTGCCGCCGGGGCCGATTTCGCCACGCTGGCGAAGTCGAGCTCCAGCGATACCCAGAGTGGGGCCAACGGCGGCGACCTCGGATGCGCCAAGCTCGGGAGCTACAACGTCAAGGCCTTCGATGCGGCCATCGCGACGCAGCCGGTGGGCAAGGTCGGCGGGTTGGTCAAGACCGAATACGGCTATCACATCGTGTTGGTGCGGAGCCGCGGCGACCTCACGTTCGATGAGGCCAAGACGCAGCTCAAGACCGGCGTCACCACCCGGGCCCGCACCTCGTTCCAGGACTGGTTGAACGGTGCGGCCAAGGCGGCCACCGTCACCGTCGACCCGCAGTACGGATCGTGGGACAGCCAACAAGGCACGGTCGTCCCGCCCGCGGGCG
>Ga0075021_10001439_pt1 | contig 12213 bp, 7 predicted proteins | sample ColStrG_CSR_2012_FD_72749 | JGI IMG/M metagenome (GOLD analysis project Ga0075021, IMG submission 72749) | Freshwater sediment microbial communities in response to fracking from Pennsylvania, USA - Cold Stream Run_MetaG_CSR_2012 | ecosystem: Environmental > Aquatic > Freshwater > Creek >...
CCATTGGAGCACGCGCGAGGGGCTTCCCCAAGACAAGGTACAGGCGCTGGCGCAAACGCCCGACGGCTTCCTCTGGATCGGCACGCAAAATGGACTAGCCCGATTCGACGGAGTTCATTTTACCCTCCTTACTTCTCCAGAGTTGCCGATATTGGAACACACGTCGGTTCACGGCCTAGCTGTTGACACTGACGGAAGTCTCTGGATTGGCACGGACTTGGACGGATTGGTGCATTGGCAAAACGGCCACGCCCGGCAGTTTCTTTCATCGCCCAAAGAGGCCGCAAGCGTGATTCGGGCGATCGCCAAGGACCCGTATGGCAACGTCTGGGTCGGTTCTGACCGCGGTCTCTTCCGTGTGGAAAATAGCTTATTGGCGCCGGTCAGCAGCGCACCCGGCCAGATCTTTTCCATCGTTACCGACACGAAGAGCGAGACCTGGATTGCCAGTGAGAACGGATTGTTTCGTCTTGCAACCCTTACCCGAGGACGTGTAGACCCCTGGAGCCACTTGCCCAAACCCAACAGCAAGGTCTTCGCTCTTTTCCCTAAGCCTGACGGTAGCCTGTTGGTTGGCTCCGGATCAGGTGTCGGACTGCTTCGGGAAGGAAAGTGGACACTATACAAGCACAGCACTGGCCCTTCGGATAGTGCGGTTCGTGCTCTAACGCAGGATCGTGATGGAAACTTCTGGGTGGGTACCTGGGATGGCCTCGTGAGGATGAACCAAACGTCCTCCGAAGTCCTAACCGTGGCCGAAGGCCTTTCCGATCGCTCCGTGACCGCACTCCTCGAAGACCGGGAAGGCAGCCTCTGGGTAGGAACACGTGGCGGAGGGCTGACTCGTTTGCGAGACGTTCCTGTCAAGACCTTCGGCTTAACCGAGAACTTAAAGATCAATCCCACGACCTTCCTCGAACGTCACAACGGACAGCTGTGGGTGGGCTCGGAAAACTCTGTTTTGTATTACGTCGAGCGAGGCCGCGTGAAGACTTTCCATGACCGGAAAATGGATGGCTTGCAGGTATCGAGCCTGGCCGAGGACAAGCTCGAACGGCTTTGGATCGCCGCGGGTGACCGCCTCTTCTTGCTGCAAGCGGGTCGCCTCTCCGTCGCGCGTGTCTCTTCCGATTCCGACGATCTTCAGGTCACGGATGTACTCGGTTCGACGGATCGAACCCTCTGGGCCCTCACCCGCAAAGGCCTCTTCCGCCTCCAGGCGCAAGGGTTTCGCCCCTTCCAGTGCGACGTGGAAAAAGTCGGCAAAGTCGAAGACCTCTTGGCACCCGGACGCGACGGCAGCATTTGGGTCATCTCGAACCGCGGACTCGTCCATATTCAGGGCGACATATGCTCCTTATTCTGGGAGTTCAATGCTACTTCCCCGCTCTGGCCGATGACCCTCATCGAGGACCGCGCCGGAACCGTCTGGTCCGGCACGCGGGGAGCTGGTTTGGTCCATGTCACCAATGGTCGTCCCAGAGTATTTACCCGGAACGAAGGGCTGCCGGACAACTTCGTGTTCGAACTGGTCGAGCAAGGCGACGACTTTCTTTGGGTGGGAAGCCAGAACGGCATTTTCCGGATTTCCCGCAGCGGTCTGCAATCGGGGGTACAGGCAACGAGTGCGGCAGCACCGGTTTACACGACGCTTGACGGGATGCGAAGCAACAGCTGCGAAACCGATGGGCTGCTGGGCGCGATCCAGACTCACGACGGGCACCTTTGGTTCGTGACCGGCAATGGCTTGGCTATGATCGACCCGACACATCTCCCTAAGGTGGCGATCACGCCTCCAGTCGTCGAAAGCGTCACCGTAGACGGACAGGTTTTGGGTGGGGAAGGTTTCAAGGCTCTTCCTGGAGATGGGAATATCCAGATTCTGTACACTTCGACCAGCATGCGCGTCCCCTCCCGGATTAGGTTTCGGCACATGCTGGAGGGCTTCGATCAGAACTGGAGCCGCGAAACCGCCGAGCGCCGAAGCGAATACACCAATCTGGCCCCCGGGCACTATCGATTTCGCGTGATCGCATCAGCCGGCGACGGGGCGTGGACCGAACCAGAAGGGACATTTGGCTTTGCGCTCACGCCACACCTGTATCAGACGACCTGGTTTCGTATTTTGACTGTCTTGTGCCTCGCCGTCTCGGCGGCTTTCATCTATCGCTGGCGACTCCGACACTTGCGGGCACGGGCAGAAGGGTTGGAAAAGTTCATTACGGACAGAACCTGCGAGCTTGAGCGGCTCTCGTTGCTAGACGGCCTCACGGGCGTATCCAACCGCCGCCATTTCGATCAATCGCTCAGCCTCGAATGGGCCCGCGCTCAAAACGAGCATCGGCCCCTCTCGCTCATCATGCTCGACATTGACCATTTCAAAGCACTCAACGATCGGTACGGACATCCTCAGGGCGACACCTGCTTGGTTCGGGTGGCGGCCACCCTGCGACAACGCCTTCGGAACCCTGCGGACCTGGTAGCCCGTTATGGTGGAGAAGAATTTGCGGTAATGTTGCCCAATACTGATGCTCCGCAGGCGGCCGTTGTGGCCGACGAGCTGCACCGAGCCGTGCAGATGCTCTCAATTCCGCATCAGGAATCGCCTCACGGCAAGATTGTAACCGCGAGTTTTGGGGTCGCGACGATGCAAAACGGGCAGGTCTCATCCTCCTCGCAATTGATCGCCGACGCTGATGAAGCCCTGTACCAAGCGAAACGGAAGGGGCGCAATTTGGTCGTTATCAGCGGCAGGCAGAAGACGTTTCACGACTAGCGGGCGGAAACCAAGAGCGGCGGCTAGGCGGGTGGCCGTGGGCTACCAGCCGCGTGGGCAAGTTGGAGAGCACATGACATGGCCGGAATGTCCTCCGGACCTCAAGCCGGACAACCTCTCACGCCCGCGCCACGTCGAACCCTCGCAGCAGTCAGAACCTGCCCGTTAGGAGTGCACATCTAGTTGGACTCAGTTCTCCCATTGTTGACCGCCCGAATGTGCCGCGAATCCGCCAGACCCAAGAGGCCCCTGAGATTAAAGGGTTGGGGGAAAGCTAAAACGACCGTCCGGCAAGAGGTCCCTGCTCCACGATGGCACCAGGTCTGTATCTCGGCGAGAGTGCGTTCAACAAGCGATGAGGATTTCTAGCTCCTAAGACTGTAATTCCAGCCCACTATTTTCTCAACGCTTTGACGACCGACATCTCGGGTTTGGAGTCAGCCGATGGATGGGTGAATGACCAGGAGAAGGTTCATCATGCGAATGTTAGTCGCCTCGATAGTGCGGATTTGACGCTTAGTGCAGCCGCGCTAAAAAGGTCACATCACAAGGTCTATTACTTCGGGAACCACTTTGAGGAGAAATAGCAATTTGATGAGCAACACCGCGTTCGATCGCGCCAACAATTTCGGGGTGACGGCGCATCCGGAAGTTGGCCGCAGGTTGTGGCGGGGCTACGTTGATTCTGCCGGGAATATTCACCAATGGAAAGCGCCCTCTCTCCATTCAGGCTGAACCACCACAGAATCTCCATGCCCAATATTTCAGGACGGAAACTATTTTCCGGTTTCAGAATTACTGAGGACGCCAACTCGCTGATTAAGAGTTAGCTCACAGAAGTGGCTGCAGGGCCCACGAACATGCAGCTCCAACAATGACTTAGCTAAAATATCGCCCGCACGAATGGCTCTTCGCAACCGTTGAAAAAGCTTGAGAAATCCCCATTAGTCTATCGCAGACACTCTTGGATCGCGAATTGGACTGAAACGAGAAGCGGTTGCCCCGCTGACTGAGTTGGGCGAATAGGACAGAAAGGTTTCAGCTAGCGATTATAACTGAATATTTCCGCACCACTAGGGAGATCGGCAGCCCGACCATGATCATGACTAGTTTGGAATTGCTGCCTTGCCTCTCAACGCGGCTTGAATATCGTGCCGCTGCTCTGCGCTTAACGCTGTAAATTGGAATCCGTACTGCGTTCCCAATTTGCGAGACACTTTCGCGGCAATCACTTCTTTCCCAGAAGCTCCTAGCTGGACTTGAATAGTCACCAGTTCGCCTATCACGAGATTCTCTGCTACGAACCCCCCCAACCCACTCTCGCTGAGGTCGCGGGCCCAACCCTGCACGGCAAACCCTTGCCCATCTCGGCGGAAGCGGATCAGGATCCGCGACTCAAAGACATAGCGACCGGCAATCCGGTTATCCGAATTCATGAGCCGAGGCACGTGGCATTGCACCTGACCCTTCGATGGTCCCTCAAATCGTGACCCACCTCGAGAACCGAAACAACTCCGTACTCGTCCTCTCCAAGCGCGCTTGCGGACCATCCGTCGCCGGTGGCAAGCAGCAGACTTCTAGAAAAACTAGTCTAAACACCGTGATCCCATGGATTTATCGCGATGCTGTCAATACATTTACCGTGGCAACGCACCCCATGCATCGGAGTACCCAGCACGACGCGGTGCTTTCCCGGGAGTAGTCTCTAACAAGACGGAGGAATCAGCAATCCAGTTTGCGCAATTGGCGGTGTCTGTATTGCTCTTCAAGGTGCATCGGCGAGGCTGAAGGCTCATTAAATCGATTCACTAAATAATTGTCCTTGGAATTACGTATGCCAAAAGATATCGTGCAGAACGGACCGCGGGGCGAGGGAGCAATGTTCTCCAATAGCACACTGAGAAAATCTCTCTCACCACAGCCGTTCACCTGGCCCTTAGTTCTTCAAACCACAGATGTCGAAGAGGCGTCGTCTTTTCTTGCGAGTCTCGCCGTTCCCTACCGATCGGAACTGTTGGCTTCTGGGTCTACGTTTTCAACGCAGGTTTTCGGCACACACAGTCCACGCATGCAGTTGTCTAGGGTGAGGACGACCGGAGCAATGCGAGTCGAGGCCCAGTTGCCCAGAGATTCCTATGCCATTGTCCTAGGAGTGGCGGGGAATTTGGAACATCGAGTCGCAGGTGAGCAGGTGAGGGTGAGCTCAGAAAGTGGCTTGGTGCAGTCGCCATTGCAGCCCGTCGAAGTGCAAACTCCAGGGCACTTCGAGTTACTGTTCCTAAAACTAAACCGAGACATTCTGGTGCAGGAATTGGAAAAGCTACTCGGCCGGGGAATCAATGCGCCCCTGGTATTTTCGCCGAGCCTGAGAACCCAAGTTGAACAGCGCTTCCGCCACCTGCTGTTGAATTTGAGCTTACACCTCGGCCAAGAGGCCAATGATGATCAGCAAGACGGCGAACATTGTGTGGTCACACGAGGACTTGAGAATGAGCTGGTCACGCTGCTGCTGGAGGCACAGCGACACAACTACACGCGGCTGCTTGCGCGAAATCACGATGCTGTCCCTTACCAGATCCGAATGGCCGAAGAGTACATCAGCGCGAACGCGCATCTGATTTTGTCTTTGGGTGATATATGTGTCGCCGCAGGTGTCGGCTCAAGAACACTGCAACATGGCTTCCAGCGCAAACGGGGATACAGTCCGATGCAATTCCTTCGGAGGCTGCGGCTGGAACGCGCGCACGAAGATCTTTCCCACCCGGACGCGGGCACGACCGTCACGAGGACAGCTTCGGGTTGGGGCTTTCTGCATTTTGGGCGCTTCGCTGGTGAATACCATATGCGATTCGGCGAGAAACCTTCGGAGACCTTGAAGCGAGCGCTGGGAAGGCGGTGATTGCAGGATGCCGCTTTTGCGTTATTCGAGCGGCGAGTCGCCTTGGCTAGTTCAGATTGGCGACGATGCGCACAGGGATCAGTCGATTCCTGGACCCACGGTACATGGCGACTTTTCTCAACAATACTGCGAGCATGCGACGGGGTGTAGGATGGCAGGCGGGGGCTGCCAGACGTAGCGCCCTTACGATCCGGCAGGGCGGGGAGCTTGGGACCAGCAACGGGGGCGTGACCCAGGCTCTCTCGTCGAAAGGTGGCTGAGGGACGGCTACGCGGTTTTCAAGTGTCCAATTCAGGAGAGTCTGATGGAATTACAGAAGATCGAAAATCGGGAGTTTGGCCCAGGAGAGACAGTCGAACTCGACGGGAAATGGTTCCTTAACTGTGCGTTCCGTGGCTGCAAAGTCGTATATGGCGGTGGCAAGACACTTTGGAAGGGCGTGTCCTGGCAGGACTGTGAATTCACGTTTGTAGGATCCGCAAATTACACCGTCCAGGTGCTGCAAGCAGTGGGCTGCGAAATCAGGCCCCCGGCCGGACAGATAATGAGCTGAGCCACGCGGGTCGGAGTCGCTACACTGCGGGCCGGACTCTTCTCCGGCGCAACTGGTAGCGGACGCAGATGACGCTTTATATAAAGCCAAACGGCAAGGACGCAACGTAGTCGTCACAGCGGTGAGCATGGCGCGACCTGACTCCAACAGCCATCTAAATCATTCCTTCTCGCACTTTCCGGAGAAAGTCCGCGCTTTCCTCGCGCGACTTTGCCATGATCTCGGGATCTTTGGGATGTTCCAACTCAACTTCACCGAGCGCGAGGTCTACCGCGTCCCGGTTTATATCCCATGCTCAGGAGTTTCCGTACACGCTCGATGAAGGTCGGTTCGTTGGAAGTGTCGGCACACTGATTAGGAGAGTGATTTGATCTCGCAGGCATGCTCGTGAAATTTTTCGAACGCCAATCGATCATAGGCAAGCTTTGCTTGGGCGTCGCCGAAGGCGGGAACTGGAAGGTTCCAGGTGCGGCGCGAGCAGTGCCACCCGGCCTTTTGAGTATCCTCGATCCAAACTAACGTACGTGTCACGTCACATTTCTCTTTCGAGCGGTAAAGACCGAAGCAATCAATATGGAACTCTCGCCTTAGTATACGGGCTGCAGGAGGGCGAGCGTGCCGGGTATTGCGATTCCGTTCGGCGGCAGTGACGGCGATCGAAGGCCGCCGAAGCGGTTCGTGCGGTTGTAACTTTCCCGGCTGGACCGGGTCCACCGCCAATTAATATGATAACTCGCAACCAAACGATCTCTCCAAGCAGCCACAATCGTGGCTGACCTCAGGATGCGGTCGGGGATCGTGCGCATGCATTCGCTGCCAACTAGCCGGCCCCAAGTTGGTCCTAAGTCGCACAGCCATCTCCACAGCGGTTTAGCCCATTCGCGGCCGTCCAGTCATGACAGTCGATAAGGAACGCGTGAATATCCAGATCGGTGCACTCGGACATCCGAGGATCTCACCGAATACTGCGCAGCAAGTTTCGGATCAAGTTGAGAAATATTGATAGCCGCAAAAACCTTGGTAATTTGCGTTCAGCCACCGAACGTCTGAAGCTGGAGTGGTTACCAAAGGCCAGTCCCCGGAACACTTGCGTTCACGTCCCAACCACTCTTGAACTCATGCTCCGGGGAGCATGTCGGGTTGGCTCGAGAACGCCACGCGTCAGGACGATGACTGCCCAAACAAGAACCTGGAAAACGATGACAGTCCCTGCGCGAGCGTTCCTCGCGTTCACTATCGTTGTTGGGCTGAGCATCTTGTTGTATGGCGTGGAGCACTGGTCGAGCCGAGAACCGGCAAAAGCAATTTGCTACTTGTTGATCGCTCTTCTGGCGTCTCGCATGAAAGTGAGGCTGCCGGGGATCACGGGCACAATGTCCGCGACATTCGTTGTTATTTTCCTGGGAATCGCGGAACTGGGGCTCTCGGAGGTTCTGCTAATAGGATGTGCGACGACACTACTCCAGTGTCTTTTCAGAGCCAAACCGGGAGTTATCCAGGTCGCGTTCAACGTTTGCGCTGCTGCGGTGGCCGTCGCAGTCGCGGACTGGGTATACCAATTGGCGTTTCTGCGCGGACTTCCGATTGAGAGGTCTCTGCTTCTCGTTGCGACTGCTTGCACTTACTTCTTTGCAAACACTCTTCCGGTCTCGATCATCATTTCCCTTACCGAAGGAAAGCCGCTGCCCAAGACCTGGAAGGAATGCTACTTTTGGGCTTTTCCGTACTATCTGCTAGGAGCGGGACTGGCAGGTGCTCTGACCTGGCTCAATCAAAGAGTCAACTGGCAGACGTCGCTGCTGGTGTTACCGATTATGTACCTGATCTATCGCTCATACGGTTTGTACTTGAGCAAATTCGAGGCAGAAACGCGGTACGCCGAGCAAATGGCGAAGTTGCATTTGCGGACCATTGAGGTGCTCGCACTAGCCATCGAAGCCAAGGACCAGACGACTCACGATCACCTGCGGCGCGTACGCGTCTATGCCACCGAGATCGCCAAAGAGCTAAAGCTCGGGAAAGACCAAATCGAAGCCGTGCACGCTGCCTCGTTGTTGCACGACATTGGGAAGCTTGCCGTCCCCGAGCACATCGTCTCGAAGCCAGGGCGGCTCACCCCTGAAGAATTCGAGAAAATGAAGATCCACCCCGTCGTCGGGGCAGAACTGCTAGAGCGAGTGGAGTTTCCATATCCCGTCGCGCCGATTGTACGCGCGCACCATGAAAAGTGGGATGGCTCGGGATATCCGGATGGCGTGAAAGGCGAAGAGATTCCGATTGGTGCGCGGATCCTGTCAGCGGTCGACTTCTTGGACGCTTTAGCGTCCGACCGGCAGTACCGGCGCGCCCTTCCCTTGGATGAGGTGATTGCCCGTTTGGTGGCCGAATCCGGCAAGTCCTTCGACCCAAGGATCGTGGATATTCTCCGAAAACGCTACCGGGAACTTGAGAAGCTGGCGGGCAAACGCTCGCAAGACGGCGTCAATTCGAAGCTTTCCACCAACGTGCGAGTTGAGAACGGAGCCGCTCCTGCGGCCGGTTTTGAGAGTTCGTCCGCAAAGGGTCAGCCGGCGCGGAGCGAATCCAGCTTCCTTGATTTGATCGTCGCAGCAAAACAAGAAGCGCAGACCTTTTACGAACTTACGCAGGAGCTCGGCACCTCTTTGAGCTTGGATGAAACCCTGTCCGTGTTTGCCACGAGACTGAAGAAGCTGGTACCTTACGATACGATTGCGATCTATGTGCAACGCGATTCTGTGCTCGTTCCAGAACACGTCAGCGGAGACAGCTCGCGCTTGTTCTCGGAACTACGAATTCCCATCGGGGAGGGGCTTTCAGGCTGGGTCGCTGAGAGCAAGAAGTCCATCATCAATGGCAATCCCTCGGTCGAACCGGGATATTTGAACGATCCGAATAAATTCAGCACCCTGCTGTCGGCGCTGTCGGTTCCTTTGGAGGGCCTAGAGGGGGTCGTCGGTGTCATCAGCCTCTATCACGGTGACAGAGACGCGTTCACTACCGACCACCTGCGCGTTCTTTTGGCGATTAATGCCAAGATGGCACTAGCGATTGAAAATGCACTGAAATACCAGCAGGCTGAGTCTTCCGCCACCACGGACTACCTCACCGGCCTTCCCAACGCACGCTCCCTTTTCTTGCACATTGACAAAGAATTGTCGCGTGCGAAACGCGGCCATACTTCCTTTACGGTGATGGTGGGTGATCTGGATGGATTTAAGCAAATTAACGATCGGTTTGGACACTTGGAAGGCAATCGCGTCCTTCAATTGTTCGCCAGGCGGATGAGGGAAAGTTGTCGTGAGTATGACTACGTAGCGCGGCTCGGAGGAGATGAATTCGTCGTCATCGTGCCGAATCTCTCGACGGAGGCTGCGAATACCAAAGCAACTCAATTGCGCAGACTAGCTGAGCAAGTCGGCGTCGAGGTTTGCGGCGAGGGGCTGCTTTCGCTGAGCGTGGGCATGGCCACGTATCCTCACGATGCAGAGGATATGGACCGGCTGCTGGCGGAAGCCGATCGGCGCATGTACGGGCAAAAGCAGCACAGGTCGGGAAAGAAGAACCGTCGAGCGTATCCGCGTTTGTCCTGCTGCGTCGCCGTCGACTTGGAGGCGGAGGGCAACGCAACGCTGTTCATGGGAAAAGTGACCGACGTCAGCTTGGGTGGATTCTATGTGGCGACCAACACCCTTGTAGCCACAACGACCAGGGTGAGAGTGGCCTTCTCAACGGGCCTCGGAGTATTGAAAGCCGAAGGCGCCGTGGTTCGGATCGATCCTGGTATCGGAGTTGCCATCAGGTTTGACGATACTGTTCTGAAGGGTAGGGAGACCGTCAAGCAGATTTTGGCGTTTGTAGAGAACAAAGTAGGGGCCGATCCCGATGGGCTCCGGTACCTGGAGGGCATCCAGGAGGCTAATTGACCTATGTTGTTTAGGCTCTAATGGTCGCTTTCGTTCCTATCCCGTAACGAGTTGCTCCGGCATCTGCCGCCACGAGAACTCCAATAGTTAGGTCCACATCGGGAAAGTCGGGCAGTTGAGGCGTGTTGTTCTGACTGGGTTCGGAGGCTGCGCTTGCGCTCTTTCCCTTTCCCGTCGCTCTTCGGATCATGTGGCATGAAAGGAGGTTCAACCCCAAGGCTCAGCGCCTTCGCACGTCACAGCGAGCCCCTTCGGTTTGTTACTTGCGTAACCGCACGAACCTCCCATTGCTCTGTGAAGTAGCGCGGTACAGAATGAAGTTGTATTTTGGTGCGATTGAATCAACACAAAAAATGGGAGCGGCCACTCGGAATGAGTAAGTTTGCCAACGAAAAGAGGGGCTTAGAGCGCGCTAAGGCTGTCTTGTCCGTTTGGGTGGCGGTGAGGGAGGACGACGGCAGTACTTGTCAACAGATTGCCCACACGTTGGACCTCACAAGCAGCGGAGTACGACTGGGGGCAATACGTCGTGCCTTCAGACTGGAGGAGCTGGTCACCGTGCAGTATCGCCAGCGCCGGATCCCATTCCGCGTAGTCTGGAGTCGGTTGCTCAAGGGAACAAGTGAGTACCAAGTAGGACTCGAAGCTGCGGGGTGCATTTTAGAAACATGGGGTTTGCGCTTTCCTGAAGTTCCTGTCTCTCAATCCTCTAAGTAGGCTTCAAGCGGCTCAACCCCTACCTAAAAAGGCGCGAGCACTCTCATCTAAAATGAGCACATGACTTTCGGCGAACGCCTTAGTGCACATGAAGTCGATCGGCAGACAATTCTTGATTCATCCTCCGGCCGCAGCCAGCAGTTCCGGGATCTGCTTTAACCGCGGTCTTGAAGGATCCAGGGCGGCGATTCGCGACGGTAGTTTGATAATCGGTGGTCACAAAAATGAGACGCGGAACGTGTCGCCGCGCTCGTCGTAGAGTCGTGGACTAGTAACTGGCCTCCCGTCACGCTGCCACTCCGAGACCCATTCGCTGCACCCACGATGCCAATCACCTGAAGATCGCTGACAAGGCAACCTTGGGTCTTCAACCTCCGCCAACTGTGAAACATCTTCCTCTCGACGGGAGAACTCAAAGACGCACGCCCCGTCGCCGAGTTGTAACGAACGGCTGTCTGCCCTCAGCAACCCCAGCGAACCAAGAACTTCAGGGAGGGCCTTATTGTGACGGTCCCCGTGGTCTTCCCAGAACGACAGACCAGCTTGTCCACGAAAACTAGCCGCGCTCGGACAGCCTGTCCAGGCGCTCCGTGTGTAGCGGCCACAATCAGCAGATTGCGCTGTTGGCCTTTGGCATTAAGCTGCGATTGCGCTTCCGCAGTAGGCTTGTTGAAGGGCTTGTGCCCGATCTAGCCAAGGAACTTCGCGGACGGCCCCCATTGTTTCCAGCGTTTAAGCCGCGCTCGGGATCATGCCGGAGTTCCTGAATCGCTTCGCGGTAACTTCGAGTCGTTTGCCGTTGCACTTGGGTGAGCGAAATACTCTTTAACCCTGATTCTTTTTCCAGCACGCGCAAAGCATCGCTGGCCTCCACACGTTGAATCTGTTTCGTATCGCCGCTGAAGATGATACGTGCGGATTGATGCTCTGCTAGCTTTAGGCAAATGGTACCCTCCAAGATCTTGCTCGTAGCCAGGATGGTCGTCAGGCAGGTGTCTTGCGACCTCGCGACCTGGATTGGGCTGGAGTACTGCGCCAATACCTCAAGCTCGCAGCGGATCGAGGGCCAGTGACCCGAGTGGGGCGCGGTCTTTAGTATAGCGGCCAATGCCAAGGCGGCGGAACATCAGAGTCTGGCGAAGGCTTCAAACGAGTCCCCATCGGGATCATCTGCCTGACTTCTTCACTCCGCTTTCACGATCCCACGACGCAAGTGTGCAGGACGTGGAAGGTGTCTCTGTCCGAGTTTTCGATCCAGCGAAAACCGTAGCCGACTGCTTCAGGCATCGGAACAAGATTGGGCTCGACGTGGCCGTTGAGGCTC
>Ga0075021_10001442_pt1 | contig 12193 bp, 5 predicted proteins | sample ColStrG_CSR_2012_FD_72749 | JGI IMG/M metagenome (GOLD analysis project Ga0075021, IMG submission 72749) | Freshwater sediment microbial communities in response to fracking from Pennsylvania, USA - Cold Stream Run_MetaG_CSR_2012 | ecosystem: Environmental > Aquatic > Freshwater > Creek >...
GGCATGGCATATGTGCTCAAGCCGACGGCGATGCCCAGTGGCGGAACGTGGACGTTCACGCCGACGACACCGGCGCGCTACGAGACGCGGGTGATCGTGCGGCGTCCCACCGATCCGGCCAAGTTCGACGGCAACGTGGTGGTGGAATGGATGAACGTTTCGGCCGGCGAATCAGCTCCGGACTGGGACTATGTCAACCCCACACTAATGGACAAAGGTGCGGCCTACGTGGGCGTGTCGGAACAGGCGCTAGCTGTGAACGGCGGGCAGTCGCTGCTGGCAAACACGGCGGCGCAGCCGAGCCTCGGGCTGCGCGGCGAAAATCCAGCGCGCTATGGCATGCTGCACCACCCTGGCGACCAGTACGCGTTGGACATGTTTGCGCAGGTCGGCGGAGCGTTGCGTCAGCCGCACCCCACCATTCTGGGTGGCCTGCAGCCGACCCACGTAGTGGCCACAGGGGAGTCGCAGTCGGCTTTCTACCTGACGTCATACGCCAACGCACTCCAGCCGGTCGTCCCTGTCTATCAAGGTCTGTTCATCCACAGCCGTGGGGGTGGCGCCGTGCCGCTGGGTGGCGCGAACGTGAAGGCGGCGGTGAAGGCGCAGAACGTGCGCATCCGCACGGACCTGTCCGCACCCGTCTTCATGTTCCAAACACAGACAGATCTGATCCAGCTTGGCTACGCACCGGCGCGGCAGCCGAATACTGCGCGCATCCGCACTTGGGAGGTGGCGGGTACGAGTCATGCAGACGCCTATGAGCTGGGTGGGGCCGCAGGATTGATCGGCTGCACGACACCCGTCAACGACGGACCGCAGCACGAGGTGGTCCAGGCGGCGTTCCTGGCGTGGTTGCATTGGGTCGACACAGGCACTCCGCCGCCATCGCCGCCGCCATTTCAGCTCAGTACCGCCAACCCCGCCAAGCTGGCGCTCGACGCTCACGGGAACGTGGTTGGCGGCGTGCGCACACCGGCGGTGGACGTACCTGTCTCTACGCTCACCGGTGCTCCACCTCCTGGCGCCACAAGGTTGTGCGGGCTCTTCGGCTCGGCGGTGCCGTTCACCACCCAGCAGCTGCAGCAGTTGTATGGCACGCCCGGTAACTACGTGGCCACGTACACGAAGGCACTGGATGAGGCGATCGCCAAGGGTTACCTCGTTCCTTCGGAGCGCGCCGCCATGCTCACACGAGCGAAGCAGGTCCAGTTTTAGCGCTGCCGCCCAGCATTTTGGAGCTGACCCTTTACTTGCTCGCGTCTGAACCTTCCGGAGAGTGGTCCACTCCTGACAATGCTTTCCCGCCGATCAACCGTGGCCACGCTGCGCGCGTGACGGGCGACGTAGCGAACGGGAGCCAAGCGAAACCTTGACAATTCTGTGACGAGGCTTAGGGTCGTCACAGGGGCGTTATCGAGAAGGGCGGAACTTGCGATGTCTCGGACTCTACGTCTTGGAATTGTCACGTTGCTTGTCGGCGGGGCGGTGATCTTGGCGGGTACACCAGCTTCGGCCTCAACCCACCACACCTGGGTGGTTTCGCCCGGAAGCGGCACGATATCTGCCGCCGTCAACGCGGCAAGTCCCGGCGACACCCTGCAACTCAAGACGGGGACGTTCTATGACAGCGTCTTGGTGGGACAGCTCGACTCACTCGGAAACGTGCAGCCAAAGTCATTGACGATCAGGGGCGCAGGAGACGAGACGATCATCAAGCCTCCCCCGACGTCGACCAACCCGTGCAACAGCCCGGGTTCCATGGAGGGCTTGTGTGTCGCTGGACAGCTCGACGGTTCGGGCAATCCCGTTCTCTCCAATCCGGCTCGCGACGTCCACATCTCAGACCTGAGGACAACAGGATTTGCCGATGCCGGGGTGATCGGATTCAACACCATGGGATTTGACGTGCAACGAGTCCGGTCCGATCACAACGGTGGCTACGGCATCGCCAGATTCGCCTCGACCTTGTCCCTCTTCGCCGGCAACTCGGTGTCTTACAACGGTGAGGCCGGTCTCTACGTCGGCGATTCTCCGAACGCGCGCAGCGTGGTCCGAGACAACTCGACGGACCACAACACGTTCGGCATCTTCCTGCGGGATAGCACCGTCGTCTTGGCGGAGAACAATGTCTCGTGGAGCAACTGTGTGGGCATCATGGCGCTCAACTCCGGTCACGGAGCGACCGGGGCACAAGGTGCTGGGCAGTACGTGATCGAGGAGAACACTGTCACGGCAAACGACCAGGCATGTCCAAGCGCTATGGGGCCGCCGACATCCGGCATCGGCATCGCACTGGCCGGAGTAGTGGGGAACAAGGTGCTTGACAACAAGGTGACGAACAACGTCCCCAGTGGGCCCAGCCTGGCATCTGGTGGTGTAGTCATCGTCTCCGGCGGCGGACAGGGGACGTCGCCGCCCAACAACAATCTGGTGAAGGACAACAACTTCGACGGCAACCAGCCCGCGGACATCTTCTGGGACCAAACGGGAACGGGCAACTCGATCATCGCCAACGACTGTGACACGGCCATTCCGGGAACCCTGGGCTGGTGCTCTTGAGGGCCCTGTTGCGTTGTCGGATCGTCGGACACGAGCCAGCGGGGTGCGATTGAATTGGGGCTAACACCCGACAGGAGCCTCGGCCGTCCCGCAGGCAAGAGGCCTGGCTTACAAGCTCATTGAACTCGCTCAACCAGTTGCGTCCCCATCCGCCAAGGGCAGACCAAGTTCGCCTCCGCCTTCGATCGCTTCGTAGGTACCGTCCGACGCGAATGCCTCGATCGGATGCTGATCGTGAACCGGCATCACCTCAAGACGGTGGTCCGTTGAGTATTTCGGACTTTCACCCCTGCGTCGGAAGGACCGGCTGGGTGGAATCATCCATGAATACCGCCTGGTCGCGCCATGTGAACGGCGTTCTCTACCGCCACAAGATGTCCGGCAGGCTGTGGCACGGATACCGCATGACATCGGGCGTCAGCCCTGGTGGACGCGACGGCAATCAACAGTCGCAGACAAACCCTCGTCGGTGGTGAACGAAACCGGTCGTGCGTACGTACTCCCCCAAGGAAAGCAGATATCGAACTCAGTCATAGGGGGAGCCCGCAATGTTCAGTAACAACGAAGCTTCGATGCGCGTGCGTCGTCGGACCACGGGATGGATTGTGATGACCTCAGCGCTCATGAGTGGCGGTCTGGCTTTGGTCCCCACCGCCACGACGGCTGCGGCTGCGACCCCCGCTGGTTCGAACACATTCAACGAGCCGGGAAATGTCGTCATCGCCGATCAGTACAACAACCGCATCGTCGAGATCCGTGGACACCACGTGGTGTGGCAGTTCGGTGATGGTTCGTCCGTGGCGAGCCCCCACTCCGTCGTTGGTCCGAATGATGTCGAGCGGATCGGGAGCCTCACGCTCATCTCGGGAACCGGTACCCCTGCGGGAGCCGATCCGTCCTGTGTCAATCCGAACGGGTGTGTCGACAACCGCGTGATGCTCGTGAACCGTCAAGGGAACATCGTGTGGCAGTACGGAAAGGCCGGTGTGATTGGCAGTGGCTTCAACCTCTTGAACACCCCCGTGCAGTCGACTGCACTTCCGGGGGGAGATGTCCTCATCACCGACCAGGGGAACAGTCGGGTGATCGAAGTCAACCGCCAGCACGAAGTCGTGTGGCAGTACGGGGTTACCGGTACGGCCGGATCCGGATTCAATGAACTGAACAACCCCAACAGTGCGGAACTCCTTCCCAATGGGCACATCCTGATCGCCGACGAAAACAACAACCGCGTCATCGAGGTTACTCGGGGCCACCAGATCGCCTGGCAGTACGGGAGCCCTTCGTCCACGTCCACCCTCAACGGCGCCGCGTTTGCCAGCCGCCTGGCGAACGGTCACACGCTCATCACCGATTCGAACAACAACAGGGTGCTGGAGGTCACGTCGCAGAATGCGGTGGTGTGGTCTTTCGTGACGAATCTCCGACCCGGGAGCATTGCCGCACCGTTGCCGACGCGTGCGGTGCGGCTCGCCGATGGCGACACGTTGATCAGCGACCAATTCAATGACCAAGTCATCAAAGTGGATGCCCGGGGCGAAGTCGTCTTCAGCCAGGGGGGGATCCAGGTCGACGGGAATGGTCCGAACCAACTGAACGGCCCTTATGACGCCAAGGTGGTCGGTGACTTCACGGGTCTCACCCTGCCAGTGGGCTTCCGTTGATGCCGAACGGCCGGCGCCGTCCCCGTTGAGGTTCGCGTCCGTCCCCAAAGCGCAATAGTCAAAACCTCGCGTCCACCAGCAACGCCACTTCACTCGGCCATTTGACCTGATCGACGAGCGTCCGCGGAAAGGCCCTCCCAGTGAAGGCTGTGCCGCCATCCATGCTCACCCGGAAACGGGAAGGCGGCTGTATATCGCCTGGTGGAGCGGCATGAATGCGATTCTGGGACCCAACCGAGCTGGTTTGGAGAATCGAACCGAGGAGCCGATAGCGCTTCAGTCCGGAAGCCTCGTTCATCCGCAGCCTGGGGCTCAATTCCACTCCGGCTCGTGAGGGGCCGCTGTCGATGCAACCGTGCCATCCCGTACTCTTGTGGTCGAAGGTGGAACAATCGTGTCAAGCTACCGGGCGTTCCAAGGCTATGGGCAAGAGTCGGGAAGAAACCAACGGTCTACTTCTTGCATCGATACGTTCAGAGGTTCCGATGCGTGTCCCGCCGGGTCCACCCAAGAGGATTGACTCAGCAACGATGCAGCATGCGGTCAGGCTGGCAAGGAGCGGTCCTCCCGAGGTCTTTGCTCTGGAGAGCGTTGACCGTGACAACGGTTTGCGTCGGATAGGCGCGGCCTTCGGTTAACGCCATCCGTGGAGGATGAACCCCGTCTGGGGAGAAGGAGGGGCAGTGGGAATCGAAGCGTGGTCTGGAAGGATCAATCATGGATCTCAAGAACTCAAAGGGTCGCCGAATGGCCCTTCCGGGAAGTTTCGACCACGCAGAAGCGCAACGGTATGACGCTCGACGATGTCGGGCTCGTAGCGGGTCGCCCAGTGAAACCCGCCTGGCGATGGTCCGTGACTGTTACGTGGATGGTCCTGGTGCTGGCGGCTGTATCTGTCCTCGGTACATTGGGCCTGCTGTCCTCCGGTCGAGTCGTGACCGCCCCCGCGTCCTCCGACGTCGGGTCCGTGCAAGCGGCCTATAGCGGAGACCTCCTCGCTCGCATCAACGCCGAGCGTGCCGCACGCAACTCCTCCGCTCAGCCGGTCCCGCCGCTCATCATGGACGCCGGGCTGAATGCAGCCGCTGAGGCACAGTCGAACCACATCGCCTCCATGGGCGTGGTCCAGGACCCGCCGTTGACCGGCTGCGGCCCTGCACCCGCTCCCAATCAGATGTGCGTGCTTGCCGGCAATGCGGGCATCTCGGGCAACGGCTTCTGGCCCGGCGACGGCTCGGATGGCATGGAGAACCAGTACATGGCCTCGGCCGGCCACCGCCAGAACATGCTCAACGCCGGCTACGACACGGTCGGCGTCGGGGTCACCTGCAGCGGGGGCCAGGCTTGGACCGTCGAACTGTTCGGGTTCGTCTACGGGACCATCGCCCCCGCACTCAGCCGCCAGGCCGCCCAGAACTCGGTGGCGGGCAACCCCGTTCCTGCCGGCCCCGAAGTCGCCGGCACTCAGACGGGGGCACCCCTGTACTGCCCGGGCCAGACGACGGGCCCCAACGGCGCCGTCACACTCACCGGCGGTCGCTATCCCTACCCCTTCAGCGTGCCAGGGGTCCCCGGCGAGCAGCTATCCACTGCCCCGCTATCGGATTCGTTCGTCGGGATCGCCGCCTCGACAGGTGACGCCGGCTACTGGGTGGCCACGGCGTCCGGAAAGGTCTCCGCCCACGGCAGCGCCGGCTCCTACGGCTCGATGGCCGGAATTCCCCTGGCCAAATCGATCACCAATATCGTGGGCACCTCCGACGGGAAGGGTTACTGGTTGGTGGCCAGCGACGGCGGTATCTTCGCCTTCGGCGATGCCACCTACCACGGCTCGACAGGCGGGCTGGCGCTCAATGCCCCGGTGGTTGGCATGGCCCCCACCCCCGATGGCAACGGCTACTGGTTGGTGGCCAGCGACGGCGGTATCTTCGCCTTCGGCGATGCCACCTACCACGGCTCGATGGGTGGCCAGACACTCAACGCCCCGGTGGTCGGCATAGCCCGTGACCCCAGCGGCTCCGGCTACTGGTTGGTGGCCAGCGACGGCGGTGTCTTCGCCTTCGGCGATGCGCTGTTCCGAGGAAGCGCCGGTCGGATGACGCTGACCGCCCCGGTAGTCGGCATGGCCCGCGACCCGAGCGGCTCCGGCTACTGGCTAGTGGGATCCGACGGCGGCATCTTCGCTTTCGGCGGCGCGCCGTTCCGAGGAAGCGCCGGAGGCCTCAGGCTGGCTGCCCCCGTGACCGAGATGGTTCCCGACCAGGCCAGCGGCGGCTACTGGCTAGTTGGGAGCGACGGTGGCGTGTTCGCCTTCGCCGCGCCGTTCTTCGGCGCCGCCTGACCGGACTCCGCGGCCCGCCGATGCCAGGCGTTCCGAAGCGATGGGGCCTGCTGGATCGATGAATCGGAATGAGACCGGGCGAACAGCGCCGGCTCGGTATCGGCGTTACCGTCCAGGTATGGTCAAAGTTGACACAGATTCTCGCCATGATGCTGCTCCCGATTTCGGCGGACTACGGGCGTTGTTCATCAACTGCACCCTCAAGCGATCGCCTGAGGTGTCGAACACCCAGGCCCTGGTTGAAGCCTCGGCAGAAATCATGTCCAAGCACGGTGTGAGCACCGAGACCGTCCGACTGGTGGATCACGACGTCGCTTCCGGGGTGTGGCCGGACATGACCGAGCACGGATGGGCGAGCGACGCGTGGCCCGCCATTCAAGAGAAGGTGTGGGCCGCGCAGATCCTGGTGATCGCCGGACCGATCTGGTTGGGCGACAACAGTTCGGAAACGAAGAAGTGCATCGAGCGCCTGTATGCCTCGTCAGGTGATCTCAACGACAAGGGTCAGTGGAGGTACTACGGCCGTGTGGGCGGCTGTCTCATCACAGGCAACGAGGACGGCATCAAGCACTGTGCGTCAAACGTGCTCTACAGCCTCCAGCACGTCGGGTACTCGATTCCGCCCCAGGCCGATGCCGGCTGGATCGGCGAGGCCGGCCCGGGTCCCTCCTACCTCGACCCCGGTTCCGGCGGGCCCGAGAACGAATTCACCAGTCGGAACACCACGTTCATGACGTGGAATCTGATGCACCTCGCCAAGCTTCTCCACGACGCTGGAGGGATCCCCGCCTACGGCAACCAGCGGTCCGCGTGGGATGAGGGTCGCCGTTTCGACTGGGAGAATCCGGAATACCGCCGTTCCTGACCGGAACCCGTGTTCCGTCAACGCTGTGGCGGTCCGATGGCGGTCGGCCGCGGTCTCAGCCAGCCGCTCCGTACTCACCGGTTTGAGGCATTGCGGCTAGTTTGAGAGGCATTGTTACTCAGTGGCTGGTAAGGGTCACCTCTGGGTACGCAACGATCGGTCAACACCGCAAGCCGGCGTAGTCGGGAATGTGAGGACGAGCCGAACATGAGTGATTTTCTGACTGACGTGAAGACATTGCGCCAGCAAGCACGGAAACACATCGAGCGCGGGTCCATCACCCACGCCTATGGCGCCGACCGGGAGCGCGTGATCGACGTGCTCAACCAGGCACTAGCCACAGAATTGGTATGCGTACTCCGCTACAAGCGCCACTACTTCACCGCCAGCGGGAGCAATGCGGCGGCGGCGGCAGCCGAATTCCTTCAGCACGCCACCGAGGAACAAGGACACGCCGATCAACTGGCGGCCCGGATCACCCAGCTTCAAGGCAAGCCGGATTTCAATCCGGAGACACTAACCACACGGAGCCATGCCGAGTATGACGACTCCGCCGAACTACAGGACATGATTCGCGAGGACCTGGTTGCCGAGCGGGTGGCAATTGCCTCGTACACGGAGATCATCAACTGGCTCGGGACGGGCGATCCGACCAGCCGGAGGCTGCTGGAGGAGATCCTCGCCGTAGAGGAGGAGCACGCCGAGGACATGCTCGATCTGCTGGCGGGGTTTGACGACGCTTGATCGGCAAGGAGTGCAGCTTCGTAGGAGCAGCCATCCGGACCGCTGGAATGGGACAATCGGTCTCTTTTGGTAGGGGCAATGCCGGGGGAATCCGGAGAGAAAGCCCGGGAGATGCCAGCCCGCACTGTCAGGGCGCCTGGCGGTTGGCCCGCTCGGGAGTCTCGATCCATCCGGACGGCAAGGCGTTCCGGAGCTTCGACCGGCTGGTACGGCCTGTGACACCCGTAGGCTGAAATAGTCGTGGTGACCATCCCCGATTCCTCGCCCGACGATTCAGGGCCAGTCCGATCCCTTCCGGGCTCGTCCCCGTCGGACTCCGTCCTCGACGAGTTCCACCCGGCTGTCGCCCGGTGGTTCCGCGATCGCTTCCCGTTGGGTCCGACAGAGCCACAACGCCGGGCGTGGCCGCAGATCGCCGCAGGTGGAGACGTGCTCGTCGCCTCCCCGACGGGGACGGGCAAGACGCTCACGGGGTTTCTCGTGGCCATCAATGCCGCCTACCGTCAGGCTCTACTGCGGCCGGTCAACACCGATGTCCCCCAAGGACCCGGCGTGGTCTACATCTCGCCGCTCCGGGCGCTCGCCGTCGATGTCCAAGAGAATCTTCAAGCTCCCCTCACCGGCATCGCCGATGCGGCAGCGCAGTTGGGCCTCGAGCCGCCGTCGCTGTCGGTCGCCATCCGCACCGGGGACACTCCCTCATCAGAGCGTGCCTCCATGCGGCGCAACCCCCCGGACCTGCTCGTTACCACTCCAGAGTCGCTCTACCTGTTGCTGACAGCCTCCGGGTCCCGTGAGTTCCTCCGCGGCGTGCACACCGTCATCGTGGACGAGGTCCACACGCTCGCCCGCGACAAGCGGGGCTCTCACCTCGCCCTCAGCCTGGAGCGCCTCGCCGCGCTGGTGGCCGGCAGCGGCGGCCGACTCCAACGCATCGGCCTTTCGGCCACCCAACGCCCACTGGAGGTGGTAGCGAGATTGCTCTCCGGAGTCGGCTCTGACCGCGTCCCCACGACCATCATCGACTGCGGGCACCGGCGTGAGCTGGATGTGGCCATCGAGCTCCCCGAAAGCGAGCTCGAGTCGGTAACCAGTGGCCTGCAGCTCTCTGACGTCCTCGACCGCATTGCCGGACACGTCCTCGAGCACCGGACCACCCTGATCTTCGTCAACACCCGGAAGATGGCGGAGCGGGTCGCACACCAGCTTGCCGAGCGCCTCGGCGCTTCCGGGGTCGAGGCCGGCCGACACCCGAGCGATGACCCAGGAGGGGTCGGGCCAATCGACGCTGCCCTCCAGGTGGCGGCCCACCACGGCAGTCTGTCGGCGGCGCGTCGGCGCATGATTGAACAGCGGCTGCGGGCCGGAGACTTGCGGGCACTCGTCGCCACCGCGTCGCTGGAACTCGGCATCGACGTGGGCCCGGTGGAGCTGGTGTGCCAGATCGGCTCGCCGCGGGCGATCGGGACGTTCCTGCAGCGGGTCGGACGGGCCAACCACCAACTGGAGGGCACGCCCACCGGGCGTCTCTACCCGATGACCCGGGACGAGCTCGTCGAGTGCACCGCATTGCTGGCTGGAGTGCGGGCAGGCCACCTCGACCTGCTCCACCCCCCGATCGCTCCGCTCGACGTCCTGGCCCAGCAGCTGGTAGCAGAGGTCGCCGCCCAGGAGGAGTGCGACATTGACGAACTATTCGCACTCGTTCGGGGTGCGGCGCCTTTCGCCGAATTGTCCCGGTCTGCATTCGACGAGGTCGTAGAGCTCGTCTCCTGGGGCATCCAGACAGGCCGAGGGCGGCGCGGGGCCCATCTCCACCATGACGCCGTCAACAACCGGCTACGCCCGCGTCGAGGTGCCCGGTTGGCCGCCCTCACCAGCGGTGGCGCGATCCCCGAGACCGGTGACTACCGCGTCGTCCTCGATCCCGAGGGCATCACCGTGGGCTCCGTCCATGAAGACTTCGCTGTCGAAGCGACGGCCGGCGACATCTTCCTGCTCGGCACCCACTCTTGGCGGGTGGCCAAGGTGGAGACCGGGACAGTCAGGGTGAGCGACGCCGGCGACCTTCCACCAACCGTCCCCTTCTGGTTGGGTGAGGCACCGGCCCGGACCGCTGAACTCTCGATGGAGGTCAGCCATCTGAGATCCTCGTTAGAGCCACTGCTTGCCACAGGGGACGGCACAGCCGCCCGCCGGGCCGTGCGCCAGCAGGCCGGGGTGTCCGAGGCGGTGGCCGACCAGGTGGTGGCCTATCTCGGCGCCGGACTGGTGGCGCTCGGCGCGCTGCCCACTCGCGACCGCATCGTGGTCGAGCGGGTATTCGACGACACCGAGGGCACGCAGCTCATAGTGCACGCACCGTACGGGGGCCGCATCAACCGGGCCCTCGGACTGGCCCTGCGCAAGCGGTTCTGCGTGTCTTTCGACTTCGAACTGCAGGCGGCCGCCGACGATGACACCGTGGTGCTCTCCCTCGGACCACAGCACAGCTTTCCCCTGCCAGATGTGCCGAAGATGCTGCCGAGCCGGTCGGCCGTCGAAGCACTTACCCAAGCCGTGCTTCCCCATCCCATGTTCACCTCGCGGTGGCGTTGGAACCTCACCCGCGCCCTCGTCGTCCCGAGATCACGCGGCGGACAGCGACGGCCAATCCACCTCCAGCGGATGGAATCCGACGACCTACTGGCCGCCACCTGGCCCGCGCTGGCCGCCTGCCAGGAGAACGCGGCACCGGGCCCGGTGCCGGTGCCCGACCATGTATTGGTCCGACAGACGGTGCACGACTGTCTGACCGAGCCCATGGACGCCCTGGGCCTGGTCGATCTGCTGGAAGGGCTCGAGAGTGGTCGGGTTTCCGTCCACTGCGTCGAGTCTGCCGAGCCTTCGCCATTGGCGCACGGGATCCTCACCGGCCGGCCCTTCACATTCCTCGACGGAGCACCGCTCGAGGAGCGCCGGACCCGGGCCGTCACCGTGCCCCGGGGGCTCGGGCCGCTCGGTGCTGACGGACTCCCGGCCGGCCTTCCGGTCAGGCCCGGCGAGCTGGCCCCCTTCGATGCACTCGCCACGGCCGAAGTGCTCGCACAGGTGCGCCCGCGGCCTCGCAATGCCGACGAGCTCCACGACCTCCTTCTGTCTCTGGTCCTGACCAGACCCGTGACGGAATGGGTGCACTGGTTCGACGAGCTCGAACATGACGGCCGTGCCCACCGGTCGGGGGACGGTTGGGTGGGCACTGAGCGGTTGGCGATGGCCGAGGCCATAGTCCGCTCGGCGGAAGAACCCGCATTCGACGCCGACGAAGCGCTGGCGGAGTGCCTCGGGGGCCACCTGGCGCTGGCCGGCCCCATCACCGTAGAGCAGCTTGTGGCCGACGAGCCGTTACCGTGTGGAACCGTCCGTGGCGTACCCGTCACCGCAGCCCGGGCCCGCACGGGTCTCACCCGCCTCGAGGCCGCCGGCTCGGCTATCGCGCTGCCCGACGGGCGGTGGTGCGCCCGCCACCTCCTCGTCCGCCTGCATGCCGCAAGTCGCAGCCATCGGAGGCGCCACGTCGAACCGGCGTCGGTAAGCGACTTTGTGCGGTACCTTGCGTGTTGGCAGCACGTGGCCGCCGGCACCCGCGTCGAGGGGCGGTCGGGCCTCCTCCGGGTCGTCGAACAGCTCCAGGGGATCGAGGTGGCGGCCGGGGAATGGGAGCGCCATGTGCTGCCGGCACGGGTCGCCGGCTATGACCCGCGGTGGCTGGACGAGTTGTGTCTGTCCGGTGAGGTCGCCTGGGCGCGCCTCACACCCCGGGCGGATGCCGCTGGGGACGGCGACGCACCCATCCACCGTGGTTCCTCCACACCCTCGTCGGCTACACCCCTGGCACTGGTGACCCGAATCGACCTGCGGTGGATGCTCGGCGCCGTCCGAACCGACCGCCCCCCCATCGATCCCTCGGTCGGCACCTCGGCAGACATCCTGGCCGTCCTACGTACCCGGGGTGCCTGCTTCCGTTCCGAGCTGGCA
>Ga0075021_10001445_pt1 | contig 12180 bp, 12 predicted proteins | sample ColStrG_CSR_2012_FD_72749 | JGI IMG/M metagenome (GOLD analysis project Ga0075021, IMG submission 72749) | Freshwater sediment microbial communities in response to fracking from Pennsylvania, USA - Cold Stream Run_MetaG_CSR_2012 | ecosystem: Environmental > Aquatic > Freshwater > Creek >...
GATTGGAGGTGGGCTCCATGCTTTGCTCAAACCAGCGGCGCTCCGACGGATCCTCGCAGTGCATGAACTCGACGCCCATCTTGCTTGCATAGGTGAGACGCAGGCGATCGATCAAATTGCGCAGCGACGTAACGCCAAAAGCTCCAGCGTGAAAGGTACGATCCAAGTCCCAGATGGTTAAACCGTGCGCGGAAGGATCGAGATCAGGGTGCGCTTGGCGAGGCACACCGAGAGGATCGATATCGGCGATCAAATGTCCGCGCTCGCGCCAGGCGTGAATCAGGCGTGCAACGGCCGATTGTTTGACGGGATCGGCGTTGACTGCAGGCGAAGCGGCTTGATCCGACTCCCAACGCAAGGGCCGCAGGGGGATCGCTAAGTCCGCATAGATTTGATCATAGAAACCGTCTTCCCCGTCGAGCAGGGCTTGCAGGCGCGCCAGGAACGCGCCGGACTCCGCGCCCTGAATCACGCGGTGATCGTAGGTGCAGGTGACCATCATCACCTTGCTCAGTCCGATGGAGGTGCGCATGTCCTCGGGAACGCCGCGATATTCGGGCGGATAATCGATTGCGCCGGTGGCGATGATCGCGCCCTGGCCAGGCATCAGACGCGGAATGGAGCCGACCGTGCCAACCGTACCTGGGTTTGTGAGCGAGATCGTGGTGCCCTCGAAGTCAGCAAGCGTGAGCTTATTGGTGCGCGCGCGCTGCACGACGTCATCATAAGCCGCAAGAAATTGCGCAAAGTTGAGCGACTCGGCCTTCTTTAGCGAAGGCACTTTGAGAGATCGAGCGCCGTCCTTGCCTCGAACGTCGACGGCGAGGCCTAGATTCACGTGACCACGCCGGATGCGAAACGATTCATTGCCCGTGTCTGAAAATGCTTCGTTGAGCGCGGGATTTTTCTCAAGGGCGCGCACCATGGCCCAGGCAACCAGATGAGTGAAGGAAAGCTTGCCGTGCCCGTGCAGCGCGCGGTGCTGATTGATGGCGCGGCGATTCTCCTCCATCACTTTTACAGGCATCACTCGCTGGCTGGTGGCGGTGGGAACAGTGAGGCTGGCGGCCATGTTTTCCGCGATTTTCAGCGCCGGCCCGCGCAGCAGTACGGCCTGGTCACCTTCGGCGACGGGAACCTCAGGCGGCGCGGGCGCGCGAGGCGTTTGCAAAACAGGAGACGGCAGCGCGCGCATCGCAGGTAGTTCGTGCGTGATCGTCGTTGCAGCAGGGGCCTTCGTTGAGCCGTTGGTGGGCGGTTCGGTCCCGGCACCCGCATCGAAGACTTGTTTCCAGCTAGGATCGACCGCTTGACGATCATGCAGGTACTGGCTATAAAGTTCGTCGGCGAGCCAGCTATTTACGTTGGGAGTGACACTGGGAGCGGAAGGATCAGACATCGGTTTTCAATTAATATGATAGCGAATGAAAGCGATGGTCTTTTCCGACATACACAACGACCGGGCGGCGGTCGAGCGGCTGATGCGCGGCGATGCAGACTGTTTCTTTGCCGCGGGCGATTTGGCAACGTTCCAGCGAGGCCTCGCAAAGATGGGCGAGGCAATGCAAGCGCTGGCCGAAAAGCGGCCAGTCTATGTGCTGCCGGGCAATCACGAGTCGGCAACCGACATTGAGACATTTTGCCAGGAATTTGGTTTTACGAATTTCCACGGCGCGACGGCGGAGTTGAACGGAGCGCGTTTCGCGGGCTTGGGCTATTCGACGCCGACTCCTTTTGATACTCCTGGCGAATGGAGCGAGGAGCAGATGGCGGCGCAACTCGAAGCGTTTGCTGCGCGGACCCCGGATGTGCTGATTTGCCACGCGCCGCCGCTCCATACGGAACTGGATAGGATTCGCGATGGCCTGCATGGAGGCAGCCGCGCCGTGCGCGAGTTCATCGAGACGCATCAACCACGATACTTTTTCTGCGGCCACATTCACGAGGCAGAAGGCGTGGTGATTCAGATGGGGCGCACCCGCGCGATGAATGTGGGCAAGGCGGGGTACGTGCTGGAACTATAAGGCTATTGTGCGCCGTTCCTTGGAACTGCGCAGCGCGGCTTCAATGATGTGCAAGCCGTTACGGGAATCGCGTGGATCCACCGGCGGTGGAGCGCCTTCCGTCAGGCACTTCGCCAAAGCCGCATAAAAATGTTCGTAACATCCGCGGTTAGTTATGATTTTTTGGCGCTCGCCGCTTGCGGGCGTTAATTCCCCATAATTTTGTGGATCATCGGCGCCCCAGTCAGGCGCCCCAGGACGAACGCCGCGTTTCAACGCATCTTCCTGAGTATCGAGTCCGCGTTTTAGAAAACTGCCAGCATCGCCGTGCGCGATCAGGCGGTAACCTCCATCCGTCACCAGAGTCGAGGCATGCAAAACCGCGCGCCTTTTGCCGTAGTCGAGCAGCACGTGAAAATAGTCGTCCACTTGTGCGTCCGCGCGCTGCGCCAGGACGTCCGCGGTGACCGCACCAGGCATGCCGAACAAACACAGCGCCTGATCGATCAGATGCGCACCAAGATCAAACAAAATGCCCGAGCCGGGGCCCGGCACTTCGCGCCAACCCTTCTTGATTTGCGGACGGAAACGATCGAAGTGCGCCTCATAGTAATGCAAATGCCCCAAAGCGTTTTCGCGAGTCAGGCGCTGGATGGTAAGGAAGTCTCCATCCCAGCGGCGATTTTGAAATACAGTCAGAACTCTTTTCTCATGAGATGCAAGTGCGATTAACTCGTCCGCCTCCTTCACTGTTGTGGACAAAGGTTTGTCGACCACCACATGTTTGCCCGCAAACAGCGCTGCTCTGGCATGTTCGAAGTGCAGAGCCGTGGGTGAGGCGATCACGACGACGCCGACGCTTCGGTCACTTAATAAGTCGTCGAGGTTTGGATAGACCCGCAGGCCTTCTCCGAGTTGCTCCGCTCGACTGGTGACAACTGCCGCCAACTTCAAGCCGGTGACCGACTGAATCAGTGGTGCGTGAAACACCGATCCGGCCAGACCATAGCCCACTAAGCCCACATTCATTTGAGAAAATCCAACACAATGGAGTTCATCTGCTCGGCGCGCTTTTGAAAAGTGAAATGATCGCTGTTCTTCAGGATCAAGACATTTCCGCGGGGAATGTCTTGCGCCACTCGCGTGGTTTCATCCACGCTCGAATAGTCGTGATCACCGGCAACGATAAGGGCCGGCGCGGCGATCTTCGCCAGATCGGCGCCGGTAAATCCCCAGGTGGGCCGCATCCACATGGCGCGATTTTTCTCGAAGAACATAGGCCAGTGGGCGGCGCCATCGGGCGAAATGCGCGCGTATTCATCCACAAACGCTTTGTCCCAAGTGCCCGCCTGCAAAGCCGCGAGTGTTTTCAGCCCAGCCGGTGTTGGACCGAAGCCCACACCTGAAACGACGACGCGGCGCACGAGCTCTGGATGCCTTGCGGCCAAAGTAAGAGCCACTTGCCCGCCGTCGCTCCAGCCAACTACATTCGCGTCGCGGATTCCCACATGAGCGAGCAGCGCCGCGGTGTCTTCGGCCATGCCTTCATAGGACAGCTCGCGGCCCTCAACATCGGCCGTGTGTCCATGGCCCATCTGTTCCACGGCGATCACCTGATAGTGCGACGCAAACACGGGAATTTGTTTGGCAAAGGAATGCGCAATCGTCGACGTCCCGCCATGTAACAAGATCAGCGGCGGGCCATACCCGTGCGTCTCGTAATACATTTTCAGCCCGTTTACCTGCGCGTACTCGGCGAATGCCGGAGTAACGAGAAGCAGGCAGGCCAGCAAAGCGTACATGCCTAAGGATAGACGGTGTGCGACGGAACGCGCTGGAAATGGAGTCCGTTGTCCTGTTCCCAAACCGCCAGGACGGAGCCGCCGGTAAGCCTCACGAGTGTCGCCGCCAGAAGCAGAGTGGCCGCGACACGCCGCGCGGGAAGAGTCTACCACGGACAGTGCAGGCTGTTGGTGACGTGCTCGCGGTCGGGCGCAGTCAAACAAAATCCAATGCAAATGTAAGGCAGCGTTTTATGCGGATTGTGGCCGCGATGAAACTTGGCGATGGGCTCGGAGTACACCTGCCCAGCCGTTGCATTCACCAGAATGCCCTCCTGGAAGTACGCCTCGAAAATTCCTTCCAGCGCCACAAAGAACGTCGCGCCGTTATGGCAATGCCAGTTGGTGTAGCCCATCGGCGCGATCTCTGCGTTGTACACCTGCACTTTTGTCTGCGGATCGCGCGGCAGCGATGCATAGAGTGTGTCCAGCAGCACGTTGCGATGCAGCTCGCGGCCCGGCCCTGTGTACCCGTGCAGCCGCAGCTTCAGTTCCTTATAGTCTTTCTCCAGGTTCGCCAGGTTCAAAATCTCTTCCATAGGGTCTATATTATGCTTATGCTCAAACGACGAATGCTTTTGTTTCTTGCGGCTTCGTTCGCATTCGGCCAAGGCTATCTAAGCCCTCTCGAAGTGAACAAGAAAGTCGTCTTCGATTTTTACCGTTTGGTTTTCGAGCCGCGCAACGCCGATCTGGTCGATCAGTTCATCGCCCCCGATTTCATCGATCACAATCCGAACGTTTCCGGTGGCGTGGACGGGGTTACCAAATTTCTGAAGGCACTGCCGGCGTCGGAAAGTTACGACGTGGGGGACAAACTGCGCAATCCGCCCGCGCTGATCGTCGCTGAGGGCGAACTGATCACCTATATGTTCCGCAGGCTGGTTCCAGATCCCGCGAACCCTGGAAAGACGATGGACAAATATTCGTTCGACGTGTTCCGGGTCAAGAACAAGAAGATTGTGGAGCACTGGGATTAGTCACGGCTTCCGGTGAAACGGCCCTGGCCCCTCGCCGGGCTGCGCTGGCTCCGGACTTGCGATATCCAGATTGACGACGATCGGCTCCTGGCCACTGCGCACGACGACTGCTTCGACTGGGATATCGGGCCTGGCGTTCATTTCCTGATGCGGCACGAACGGCGGAACGTAGATGAAATCGCCAGGCCCGGCTTCGTCGACGTATTCCAGATTTTCGCCCCAACGAAAACGCGCACGTCCACTGACGATGTAGAGAACGGTTTCGAGCTCGCCATGATGATGAGCTCCGGTGCGCGCCGCAGGTTGCACCACCACCGTGCCGGCCCATAGTTTGCTTGCGCCAACGCGGGCGTGCGTGATCGCGGCGGCGCGGTTCATCCCCGGCGTTTGCGGCGTGTTGGTGTCAAGCTCCCCCGCGCGCACGATGCGAATGCCGTGTTCTTTCCATTCAGACATACTCGTGAGAATATCAGAAGACTCATGGCGAACCAACAATTGAGCGTAGGTGTGATCGGATTGGGAATCATGGGGGGTGAGTTCGCCCGTCATCTTGCGGAGGCGGGCGTGACCACGCTCGGCTTCGATGTTCTGCCGATCACATTGCCAGGAGTGCAGCCTGCCACGTCGGCACGCGAATTGGCAGAACATGCCGACATCGTCATCACTTCCCTGCCTCATGCAAAGGCGCTCGACGAGGCTCTTTTTGGCGACAACGGACTGACCAAATCCGGCCGCCGCGATTTGATTGTGGTTGAAACCAGCACGTTTGCGCTCGAAACAAAGCAAAGCGCCCGCGTTCGGTTGATGGAAAACGGCATCCACATGCTCGACGCGCCGGTAAGCGGCACTGGCGCGCAGGCCAAGCTCAAAGACATCGCCGTTTTCGCCAGTGGCGAGCGCGCCCACTTCGATCGGGCCCAGCCCGTGCTCGCGCACTTCGCGCGATCAGTCCGCTACACCGGCGAATTCGGAACGGGATCGAAACTCAAGTATGTTGCCAATTTGCTGATTGCGATTCACACCATGGCGGCAGCCGAAGCAATGACGCTCGGCAAAAAGGCAGGCATCGATCCGTCGACATTGGTCGATGTGATTGGAGATAGCGCCGCCAAATCGCGCATGTTTGAAGTGCGCGCACCGCATATGGTGGATGGGAGTTATTCAACGCCGATGATGAAAGTGGATGTGTTTCAGAAAGACCTGGACATCATCGCCGAGTTCGCCAAGCAAACATTGTGTCCGGTGCCGCTGTTCACCGCCAGTATTCCGTATTATGTGGCCGCCCGCGCACAGGGCATGGGCGGCTGGGATATCGGAGCGGTGCACGCGGTGCTGCAGAGGATGGGAGGGGTGAAGTAACGCCGACTCTGTGTAACTACAACAAGAGTTACAATAAAGATGGAGTACGAGTGGGACGAAGCGAAAACTCGAAGCAACTTCACTAAACATGGACTTCGATTCGAAGATGCGGAACAGGTGTTTGCGGGAAAGTGCGTCACGTTTGAAGACGACCGCTTTGACTACGGACAACAGCGGCTCGTCACGCTGGGGCTTCTCGCCGGAAGGGTAGTCGTCATCGCTCATGCGCCGCGCGACGAGGGAACGCGCATCATCTCTATGCGGAAAGGAAATCGCCGTGAGCAAGAAATCTATCAAAAGCGACTTGGCACGAATTGACCGAATGAAAGACGCCGATATTGACTACTCGGACATACCGGCTCTCGACAAATCCTTTCTGAAAAAGGCGGCAACCGCATGGCCGCCGGAGAAAAAGCAATTGACGATCCGGCTGGACGCGGATGTCCTGATCTGGCTGAAAGGTCACGGCAAAGGTTATCAAACGCGAATCAATCGTATCCTGCGCGTCGTGATGGAAAGCCAACCGCCGAGAGTAGCGCGGTGAGAATAAGCGACGCCGCGGTTGCTGCGGAAAATGGCGGGGAAGAAAGTCGAGTGATAACCTGTCGCTATGAAGTTCAAGATCGAACTCGATCGGGAGGCCGATGGCCGTTGGATCGCCGAAGTTCCGGACTTGAATGTGCTGCTTTATGGGGATTCGAAGTAGGATGCGATCGAGCGGGCTCAGACGGCCGCGCGGGAGGTTGTTCTGGATCGAATCGCCCACCCGAACTCCCTCCTGATTCGGCGAATGCCACTTTTGACGTAGCCGCGTGAAATCTTGGCCTTCAACCATCGGTTCTTGCCTGGCTGTCGACTGTGGCAAATTTAGTCGGAAGGAGAGTTGATGACAGTCTCCCGCCGGCCCTACGTCTTCCGCATATGGCCCACTTTATCCGCCCCACTCTTTCCGGGATTCTGTGCTTTCGCGCTGCTATTGCCTCTCATACACTTCCAGTTGTTCAAATGCCTTACCGCCTTGATCCATACCAGTAATCGTTTGGCGCAGGGTTTTGCCATCTTTGCTTACTGTTTTGTGCCTTACTCCGAACTGTCTGCCATCCTTTAACAGCCCAGTTACATACCAGTTTCCGGGCCCGATGAACGATTCAATGAGCAATAATCCCGATTGGCCTTCTAGAACTTTCACCATCCCACCTTGTCGGGGCCAAGTCAGTCTTCCAGAGTCAGACGAGCCATCCGCTCGGATCTCCGTTGTTGTAAACTCGATCAGATCACCGTCTATCTCTCGATAAATTTCCGTATGTTCCTTGGGTGCCGCCCTCTTCGTGACGGCCTGCAAAACTGGCGAAAAGTTTGACTTGGCGATGTTAAGTTTCCAAGTGCCCACAATCGGATCGGCCCCGTTTGCAGCAACAGCCGTAGTCAGCAGGATGATAGATACGATCAGGCGCCTTCGCATATATCGATGACCGTATTACTTCCACGCCCCGTAAACCGGCTTGCTAACCAAAAACGCCGGATTTGCCCCCGCGCGCGGACGGAATTTCTGCGCGCGGCCACTATCCACTTCCGCCACGTAGAAATTGCCTTCTTGATCCACGCTAAAGCCGTGCACGCCCCAGAAGCCGCCGGCAAAATCGCCCCAGATTCCCCAGGAATAGAGGAAGTGGCCGTCGAGGTCGTACTTGAGCATCTTCGACGTTCCGCGATCATAGGCCCACAAGGTGCGGTCAGCGCCAATATAGATTAGGTGAATATCGGAAGGCTCCTCGCCCATGCTCCATTCGTAGAGATATTTGCCGTTTTCGTCAAACACCTGCACACGATGATTGCCGCGGTCATTCACAAAAACCCGCCGGGTCTGCGGGTCCACGGCAATGCCGTGCACGTTGTTCATATAATACGGCCGGGTGTCATTCGGAGGCGTGCCCTTCATGCCCCAGTCCTTAATGAACTTGCCCTCTTTGTCGAATTTCGCCACGCGCGTGCCGTTGTAGCCATCGGCCACGTACATCGTGCTATCGGGGAGCCACGCTAGGAACGTCGGACGATTGAAGTGTGTTCCATCCGCGCCTTTCACCGTTGGCGTGCCGATGGTTTGCACCAAAGTCTTTCCGTCGTGCGTGAATTTGTAGATGGCGTGCATGTGGTCGTCTAATATCCACACATGTTTTTCAGGATCGTAAGGGTTAATCGCCACATAATGCGGACGCTTCAGAATCTTGTCCCACTGGGTCCAGCGCTCAATAATATTGCCATTTGCGTCGGCCACGACAATACAGTTTTCCCATTTGGCGTCGACGCCAACGGTGCCGCGCCACAGCTTCGGACCATCGTCTGGATCCTGGCCCGTGCCACCGGCGCCGGGCAACGCCGATACAGTCGCATCGCGCCACGGTAGGCGTCCAATGGGAAACTGAATACTCGGTCCGAATTCCGGCAGTGATTTGGTTTGCGGCCGTGGAATATTGGGCAACTCACCGCGGAACAGCATAAATATGCGGTTCGGATTCTCAGCATAAATTGCCTGACCCGCGCCGTAGGTCCATTTTTCGTTGCCTGGAACGGTGCTGATGTCTTTCGGCCAACCTTTGACGATTTCGTACGCGCCGAACATGTCCTGGCCACCTTTGGTTCCAGGAATGGCGGCGAAACCGGCACCGGCCTTGCCTTGCGCGGACACAGTGGATTCGCGCGTGCCCACCACCAGCACGATCCCGGCCACGGCCAGAGCAGCCATAATCACAAATCGCTTCAACATGGAAATCTCCTCATCCAACCCAAAAAATCCAGTGACGCGTATCGTATCATCCATTCGCGGCAGTGAGCAAGTTTCGATGAGTAACTCGGTCACTTCCCCACTGCCACCTTCCGCCGCACTTCGTCAAAGAAATTCAGCAGAAATGTTACGTGAGTAGAACCCTCGTCCGCTTCAGGCGACTCTGCCCGCGGGAAGACTGCAAAGCGCTTGCCGTCGGGATGTAGGTCGAGGGTCGGGTTCGTATCTTGTTCACGAATCTGTTCGCTAGACCAGACCCGTGCCTTACCAGGCATGAAAGAGTTAGCATCTGCAGTGTAGTCAACCACCTCGATATGACTGTCCGGACTCACGTAGAAAAGTTCCCGACCGGTTTGCGACCACATTGGGGACATACCGCCGCCAGTCGAGATTTGCCATCGACCTCTTGACGGCGGATAGGGACGTATATAAATTTCCGATTGTCCCGATTCATCGGACTCGTAGGCGATCCAATGTCCGGAAGGGGAAAAGAAGGGGTGACGCTCATTCGCGGGCGTCCCCAAAAAGAGCGCGGGTTTCCCCGATTTGGGATGATCCGCGTCAGCCAAGTCCAGTGGCAACGTCCATAGGTCCCACCCCGTCTGTGTAGCCTGCTCATAGTAGGCCAACAACCCACCGTCTGGTGAGAACGAATATGGCACTACGGTACCTTTACTCTCGAATAGGCGCTGGTCTTCACCTGAACCATCTGAACGAAGCCACTCAATACTCGATCCGCCGGACGACGGCGCAGACCTGTAGGCGATGTGTTTCCCATCCGGAGCCCAAACTGGATAGGAAGGAATCCTGTTGCTTTGGGCAACGGAAGTTAGACGCAACATGGCCTCGCGACGCCAATCATAAACAAAAATATCTCTGCCGCGGTTCAGTATGACAGATAAAGCTAATCGCTCGCCGCTTGGGGAAAACCGGGGAGTAAGGTAGAATGCGGGCGCGGCCAGGAGGGTTGAAATTCTACTGAGGTTGTCTAACCATTTCACAGGAAAATTCTGCATCACCGCCTTCCCACTGTGGTAGACAAAGGTTCCAGTCCGCGAAAAATCGAATTTGCCAGTTCCCGCATACGGATCACCCTCCAATTCCTCGACCACCGGTTGCGGGGTACCGCGAAGTTCAAGTTTGGCTGGGTCAAAGGGAGCAGCCAGAAGTACGCCCTCGTGAATGTAGACGAGGTAGCCGGCGGGTCCGACGGAAAAATATCGACCAAAGTATGCGTCACGCACGACAGTCTTTCTTTGGCCAGAACGCAAAGAAATTGCTTCGATAGTTGCAAACCTGAAATCCACAAGATTGTTAGACGCCGTGAACAAAATCCCTTCATTTCCGGGCAGAACTTGCGGCCACCGATGTGTAATTCCTCCGGCGCCCGCCGCAATAGTAATTTTCGATGACGATCCCCCGGCTGCTGGGATACGCGTAAGACCTACACTATTTGTAGTTAGGGCTGCGACAATATTGCCGTCCTCTCCCCAACTAGCACCGCGCCCATTGGGCGCATCGCATAACGTAACCGGCGCGCCACCCGCGACCGAGATCTTTTTCAGTTTGCTCTCGGCGAAGAATCCAACCCACTGCCCGTCCGGAGAGAAAAATGGATCACGGCCGTCTTCGGTACCCGGTAATTGAGTCGCCGCTGTCTGGTCCAGCAGCCGCGTAGCGAGTTGCTGCTTGCCGTCGTTGCTCTTCACCGGGTAAACCAACCTTGTTCCATCCGGCGAGATCGCAACAGTAATGCCGCCAATCGCAACGGCGTCGGGGCCGAGATCGACGCTTAAGCGGCTGAGTGGGTGATCGACGGGACGCGACGCGCGATACCAGCTCACACTAGCAACCACGAATCCGACCGCTAGTAGCGCCGCCGCACTGGCCCAAGCCCTACTTATTTGCGACCGTGAAGAAGCAGGCGCAAGTGTGATGTCCCCTCCCTCGCGGTCGGGGTTCTGAAGCGTGACGCGCGCTTCGCCAATATCGCGCAGCCGAGTCTTCACATCGCGATCCAAACACCGCCTCACCAACTCGCGAATGACGCGCGGAGTATCCGCAGGCAGCTTCTCAAAATCAATCGGCGCGCGCAGGACATCGGCTAGAGTGTGCGAAACAGTCTCGCCGTCAAACAGTCGAGCGCCCGTCAGCATCTCCCACAGCACGACTCCGAACGACCAAATATCCGCACGCCGGTCGACCGGCTTGCCCGCCGCCTGCTCAGGCGACATGTACGCGGCCGTGCCCATAATGACGCCCATCTGCGTCGCGGCCATCGTAATGGTAGGCGAATTCTCAGGCGTACTTGAAGATGACGACGGTTGCGCGACCGCCGCCAGCCCAAAATCCAGCACTTTGACCGCACCCTCCGGCGTAACCATGATGTTCGCCGGCTTCAAGTCCCGATGAATGATTCCCTTGTCGTGCGCAGCTTCCAGAGCATCTGCAATCTGACGCGAATAATGAAGCGACGTATCAAGAGAAATCGGCGTGTGCAGCGGCGCTCCAGGCACCAATTCCATCACCAGCGCACGGACACCCAAACTTTCCTCAACCCCGTAAATCTGCGCAATATTCGGATGATTCAGCGACGCAAGTACTTTCGCCTCACGCTCAAAGCGAGCCAATCTCTCTGCGTCATGAGCCAACGCCGCAGGCAAAACCTTGATCGCCACTTCCCGGTCAAGCTTCGTGTCCCGCGCACGATACACTTCACCCATCCCGCCCGCACCCAGCGGAGACAGGATTTCGTAAGGTCCCAAGCGCTCGCCCGCGGATAGTGACATACGTTTCAAACAAGTCTATCGCAGGGTGAAAAGAGGCGCGCCGCGCGATTCACGGCCTTCAACCGCGCACAAACGCCTTAAGTGACAACCGCTTCCCGGGCACTGTCGCCGCGCGCCGCGCCCAGTCTCGCTATCGTGATGGATGATGACTGTTGCTCTCCAAATTCTGTCGCGGCCCGGAATCATTAAATCGTCGTGAACGCAATATTAAGATTGGCTCTGTTCCGCAAGATTTCAGGCCGCAAGCCGCGCTGCACCGGCACAGAGTGGGGCGTATAACTACTGCCCCATTCCCAAATGCCTCGAGTATGTCAAAACGGCGCTGGCGTAGGGCTGCCGGAGTGCTAGGATCGTACAACGATGCACCCTATCACTCGCCGGGCCGCGATGGGCGCCTTGGCTGCCCTTCCCCTTACCGCAGCCTCC
>Ga0075021_10001446_pt1 | contig 12171 bp, 8 predicted proteins | sample ColStrG_CSR_2012_FD_72749 | JGI IMG/M metagenome (GOLD analysis project Ga0075021, IMG submission 72749) | Freshwater sediment microbial communities in response to fracking from Pennsylvania, USA - Cold Stream Run_MetaG_CSR_2012 | ecosystem: Environmental > Aquatic > Freshwater > Creek >...
AAAAATAACCTGGGCAATTTGGCACGCATCGGACGGCCGCCCCACCATGCATCCAGCACAGTCAGGATTGGCGCGGCATCAGCGGGCGTGAGTGGGCGGATGTTCATTGCGCGGTTGTGGGCAGTATGAATGAACGGGGTTCAGGGCACACATTGGCGTCGGACAGCATACAAGTGTCACGGCAAACGCCCCTACTGTGGTCACACTTCATCTAGCGGATACACGGGCCGGCGAAGCCGCTGGTAGGGTAACAGGCGCACGTCGTTGGCACACGGCCCAGGCGTGTCGATGGTGTAACTGGCTCGCGCGATTCGATCATACGCTTGCCGGTGGGCGACTGCGGCCTTGATATTGATTACGGACAAGTCTTCTGGCCGCACGCCCTGGCTGCGCCACATGGCCAAATCCATCGGCATCATCTTCGAGGAGCTGATCAAGATCGTCACCCCGGCGCTGCCCCCTGGGGACGTGCTGCCCCCTGAGGACGTACCCCCCCTTGGGGACGTTCCGCGCACCACGACCGTCAGCCCCATGTCCCAGTTCAGGCTATTGGTGGCCATGGGACCGTGCGGGTCCTCCAGCATGAACTTGCCGTCGCTGGTCGTAATGAGTTCAATGTCGAGTTCGAGCGGATGCGCGCCCGTCACGCCACTCCTGCCGCCAACGCGAATGCGTTTGTGCTCACCGGGCATCAGCGGCCAAATTTCGCGCACCGCCTCAGCATCCACGACCGTCACGCCCGCATTCTGGATGCCCCGTTCGAGCAGACCCGCTAACACGATCGTCAGGTCACCCGGTGCGCCAGCGCCCATATTGTCGGCTGGCTCGACGATCAGCACTGGGCCGCCGCTGTCGCCTTCGCGGTTGTGGTCACGGTCAGCGTCACCGTCTCTATTGCCGTCGGCATCGCCATCATTGGCGAAATGGGTCTGCACCCGGTCGAGCGCCTCATCGAGCGACAGCCCCATCGGCCAGGCGTGCTGCTTATGACCCATGGCGATATCCGTGAGCGTGCGAAGCGCGCGCCGCGCGATGTCAATATCGCCCACCGTCACCGCCGAAAAGCTCACCCCAGCCTCGGGCACATCCGCGTAGGCAAAGCCAGCAAACACATTCACCGCCAGGATGTCGGGGTGGGCCGCTTCTATTTCGCGGGCCCGCGCCTCAAGCGCGCACATCGGCTCGGATGCCGTGCCGATGGCCGCGGGTGGCAAGAGGAGGGGTGGGCGTTCCCACACTGTGCGGGCCAGTTGGCCATGGCGCATCAGATCATCCAGCAAGCGGGCCGAATCAGCCGCCGTCTCCAAGCCATCGGTATGCGGGTTCTTGCGATAGGCGATGAGGGCATTGCTGTGCTCCGCCATCTGGGCGGTAAAGTTGGCATGTAAATCGAGCACGCCGCCGATAGGCACCTGACCACACATCGGCAAAAGGCGAATCCGCCTGAGCAGTTCGCCCTCGACATCGGCATAACCCTCGCTTACCATCGCGCCATGCAGGTTGAGCCAGATGCCGTCGATACCGGCTCGGGCTTCGGCTATGGCGACCTGTTCGAACGCTTGCCACCAGTGCTCGACGGCTGCATCGGCAACCACACCGCCTGGGTGCGCCATCATCTGGATGACGGGCAGGATGTGCCAGTCGCGCTCGCGGGCAGCCTGCAGACCGCCCGATAAACAAGTAGCACCGCCGTCCTGGCGCCATAGCATCTGACTGGGTAAGATGCGAAAGCTGGAAAGCGTCGTCTGACCTGGCACAAACGTATTTGTCGCGTGTAGTAAGCCGGCCATGAGCACACGTTTGGTCATCGTTGATTCCTTGTGGTGTCCGCTTGTTTATGTCTGAGTATCTCGGGCGCCTCCCAAAGAATGACAGGCCACATCATGTCTGATGTGACTTGCCTGGGCCCGCACCTGCGAGGCCCGCACGAGCCGCCGCGATCGCACCCTGCGCCGCACTGGCGAGCAGCGTCGTATCGGTGCCGATGGCGATCAGCGCACAGCCATCAGCGGCCTCGACGGCGACCGCCTCAGGATTCAAAACAAACGTGCCAAACGACAGGCCACGCGCTTTACAGGCGTTTTTGGCGCGGCGTAATGCCGTTTGCACCGCTTCGCTCCGCACTTGGCCCAGCAAGTTTAGGCTGCCCGACAGGTCATACGGCCCAAGCTGCACGCCATCGATGCCGTCCACGGCCAGAATCGCTTCGGCATTGTTCACGGCCTCAATGTGTTCGATCTGAATGACGACCGCTGTGTCGGCATTGGCGCGCGCAACATACTCGGCAAAGCCCAAGCCATACTGGTGCGCCCGGCCGATACCAACGCTACGCCTGCCCAGCGGCGGATATTTGGCTGCGTCGACGGCGGCCCTTGCCTCGGCTGCGGTATTGACTTGGGGCACGATGATGCCATCGCTGCCCAAATCCAGCACGCGCTTAATCCAGACGGGGCTGTTTTCCGGCACGCGCACTAGGGTGCAGGCGCGGCCAGCGACCACTTCGATCAGCCGCTGCGCTGCGCCAAGGGACAACGCGCTGTGTTCGAGGTCGATAAAGAACCAGTCGAAGCCGCACAGCGTGAGCGTCTCGATGGCTTCGGTTGAGTCAAGCGTGATGAGTGTGCCGATGGCAGGCGTTCGAGCGTCACGGCCAGCGCGGATGAGATCACGATAGATCGTCATGGGCGTTCAACCTGCGGATGTATGACCAGGGAAACATGGGAACGTGGGAACGTGGGAACGTGGGAACTCATGGGCGTGGATCACGGGCCGGTGCATTGAGAACGAGGCATCCTGGCCGATCGTGCCCGCACGACGCACGCTGTGGAGCAGGATTGGCATGTTGACCCGTAAGGGTGGGGTGGTTTTGTACCATGGCGGATAGCAACGATAGAACCCGGCCGGGTCAATCCTTTGTGAATAAAAGGCTGATATGAGACGCAAGATAACACGACAAGAAAGTTGCATTCATTACGCTTGCATCTGATCGATTTGGACGGAAGTGGAAGTTGAGGCTTCGAGGCTACCCAACGCAGTGCGGCGCGACGGCCGCGGCGCCATCGTTTTATAGGGCGTTCAGAGGCTTGGGTGCTCACGTGGCAGGCTAAACTGGGTTTTGACCCTGCCGAATGGCCCCACTGCCCTGTCTGGGGGTTGCCCTCTCGCGGCAATAGTTAGCCTCGAAAAATCATATTCAACGCATAACGTGCCAGGTTCGTTTTTGTTTGATGTTCGCGTAAGTGCATTTTATGTTATCTCTTGGCGCGCCGCTCAAGCGTGATGGTGTCGGGTTCGTATTGCAGTTGACGGGCGCTCGTCTCGTGCACCTGGCACAGGGCCAGATCTCAAGGACAAGCTTACAGGCTTACTGACGAATTGACTGACTTATTGTAGTGAAAATGTGTCGCAACGACTCCGGCTTTAGATGTATACCGGTCAGCCTGACTTCAAGATTGTGCCAGCCAACGAACAGCGCTTGCGTGCCGTGCGGAGATGTGGATCTCGCGCGACTAATATCGTAACGCGCTTCGCCCAAGCTCTCATCACAGTCTTCATCGCACAATCAACACACACCATCGCAGCTTCATTGCAGCAACAACACACGTGGCATCGCGTATTGACGAGTGGCTTGACCATGCCTCCAACATCGGTCGGCCACTCGCTCTTTTTCCCTGGCGCCATGCTGGCCGCCTGACGATGTGTCGCACCAAGGCGTAACGCAGGCAGACGTAGATAGATTTCAATCGCGTCGAATCGCGTCGAATTCCGCTTGACGAGGGACCGAACGTTGCAGCGCAGCCCAACTGCAACAAAATGGGCTTTGTATTGCTTGAAGCCGGTGAGTCATTTGGCGGGTTGCGTAAGGACAACGGTCGGCCCTGCCCTGAGCGCCGAGACACCCGTCTGTCAAGGCCGGTGAGCAGCGCAGGCCGTGTCGTTGAGTGCGGCGCCCGGTTGACAGCAGTGTCGGATGCGACACCTCACACTGGACATCCCGCGCGGTTATCCATCTTCCGTTATTGGTTTTTCTGCCAGCGTTCGCTGGCCACTTTTGCGCCGCCCGCGACCCAGCATTCGGTCCACCATGCTGGCCGCGAGTGCCTGATAACTGCGCCGTTCGTCTGACGTCGCGCCAAAGCATACATACACAAACCCATACACGCACACGCCCAGGCAACCCGCACCCAATAATAACGGCCAAGTGGCTAAATTTACCGCCTGTTGCAGGCCAATCAGGAGGATGGCCGCCGGGATGGCTGGCAGGAGCGTCGGCACGAACGCGTCACGTACCAGCGACCGGGCCGGCACGCCGATGGCGCGCACGGTAAATGGCAGGACCAGGGCAAACGTTTCGATGGTGGCCGGGATGAGCGTGCCAAATGCTGCCCCAATGCTGCCCATGCGTTGAATGAATAAGACCGACAGGATTACATTGGCGGCCGCAAAGGGCACGGCGATGATCGCCAGCGGCTTGTGCCGCGCCATCCCTTGTAAGACCGCGCCAGCCGGATATTGGCACAGTTCGAAGAAACCGGCGCACACGAGCACGGCGACGATCGGCCAACTTGAGGCATAGATGTGGCCGACCCAGAGGGTCAGAGCTGGCTGTGCCAAACAGGCGATCGTGACACCGGTGGCACAAAAGATGGCGAGTGTCAAGCGCGTCCCTGTTAGGAATACAGACTTGACCCGCGCAGGATCGTCAGACGCGTTTAGCTCAGATGCGAGTGGCATCAACACCTTTTGAAATTGGAGCGTGAGCATCTTTGGGATCTCGGCTAGCCGCCGGGCCAGGTAATAGGGCGTGACCGAAGCCATCGGCATGAGCGCGCCAACCACGACCTCATCGGACTTTAGCTTGATGCGTTCGGTGGTGTCCAGCAGCAGCATGGACCAGCTGTAGCCAAGGATCTTGCGCGCCAAATCGCGCTTGGTACCGTGCCATGTGATGGCGTAGTCGGGCGCCGTGCGCCGGATGAGTGCATGGCCAAGCGCTTGCATGGCCAGCGTAATCGGGATGCCGGCCGCCGCAAAACCCGTCACGCCACCACCAAGGCCTAACACGGCTAGGCCCGCAAGAGACGACAGCAGCAGGTTGAGCGTGCTAAGCAGATTGACACGCTCGAAGCGTTGCAGCCCCTGTAATACGCCCACTGGCACCCCCATGGTCACCGAAGACGCGACGGCCAAACCCGACACAATGACGAGCAGGCGCACACTCCCCAGGTCACGCGGCTCGACGTGAAATACAAACGGAAAGACCAGGGCTAGGGCGAGTGTCAGCCCGAGTATGCCCGCGCCTACCGCGATAAACATCCATAGGGCCGTCGCGATGAGCGGCTGGGCTTGCGCTGCCTGGCCGCGGATGTTTAGTTCGGCCACATATTTGACCAGGGCCGTGCCGATACCCATGTTGAGCAACGTGCCATAGGCGGTGACAGACGACACCAGCACCCACAAGCCATACTGAGCCGGGCCGAGCAGATTGAGGATGAGCGGCGTGATGACAAAGCCCACCCCCAGCACGGCTGCGGTGGCGGCGTAGTTGCTGAGCGTGTTGCGGGCCACGCGCCGGCGGATCATTTGGCCTTTCGATGTATCCATGTCCAATCTACGGCTCCCGATAGAACGCCGGCCACATAGGGCAGGTCGCCCAAGGCTAGCCTTGGGCGGTGAATAAAGCGCCATGGAAAGCGCACCAGGCGCAGGCTGACATCAGATATAAGCCGTCTTAGCATGTGCCCGCCGTGCGAGCGCATGTGCTTGGTGTAGAACCCGCCCTTGCCACGGCCATAAGACCAGCGCATGCGCCAGTAATCACCCGTTCGCCGCCAAGCGCGATGAAATAGCACGGCCTCGGGCACATACCGGATGTGATACCCTTCCTCGAGCAGACGATAGCCGTAGTCATTGTCGTCGGACGCTGGAAAGCGCGTGCCAGCTCCGAGATCCTCATCGAACGGCCCGAGGGCCCGAACGACCGACCGGTGCAGCGCCATATGGCCGGCAGCCAGGACATCGGTCATCAGCCGGCCGGTGTAGACACGCGGCTGGGTGCTCAGCGCCAGCGACGGCACAAAACCCCCGCGCTGGCTCTCATCGGCCGGTAGCACTCGCCCGGTAACGACGGTGCGTTCACCACCCGTGATCAGCGCACGCACCAGGGTGCCAAACCAATCCTGTGCCACAAACATGTCGTCGTCGATAAAGATGAGATGGTCGAAGCGTGCGTGCGCGATGCCAATGTTACGGGCCCGGCATAAACCAGCCGTCGTGCTAGGCACATGCCGGATTTGACATGCGCCTGGTTCATGTGGTTGCTCGCCTGATGTGAGCGGCATATGCGGCGTAAGCGGCACACTTGGCGCGCTTTGATCGACCACCACGATTTCAGCCGGCCGCTCATCACCGCCAAGCACAGACGTCAGCGTGTCGCTCAGAAGCGCTGGGCGGTCGCGGGTGCAGATGATGAGGGATGTGGGCGGTAGCGGTTCTGGCCGGGCTGGCACAGCCAGCGCATCGGATGGAGCGCTGATCGCGGTCATGTGCCACCATCCCGCATCCGGCCGTTTGCGTCAGTCCCGCTGTCGCTGTGTTTCACGGCCCTAAGGGCAATCACTACGGGGTAGTAGGGGTCGGTTGTATCTAGCTCGCGCGCTGACAACTCCTCCCGCGCCATCCCGGCCAGAAAGGCCAGCGACGATAGCAGGTTGCCGTATGGCCGCACCTGGATATTGGACGGGCCAAAGACATCACCAAACAGTCGCTGACATGACCCCTCGGTAAACCGCCAAAAATCGTTGTCCAGCCGGTTGCCGGGCATGATGCGTGATGTCACCGGCACCGTGACCAGCAAGATGCCACCGGGCTGTAAGATGCGATGGGCGTGGTGAACGGCGCCGTGCACATCGTAGAGCATGTGCAAGGTCTGTGTCAGCACAAAGCATTGAAACTGATTCGCAGGCACACGGTCGGCTGCACTTAAATCGCATATGATGGTCGCGTTTGGATTCCCCGCGTCGATATCGAGCACCGCAGCCTCCGTCACGCCCGATCCAAAGCGCGAGATATACAACGGATCTTTGATCTCGAGCACGCGCCCACGAATATCCTGGCTGTGCTGGGCCAGAAATCGCTCGATGTAATACCGGTCGATGGGCGTGCCGCGGTCGGCCCCAAAGTGATCGCTCAGGGGCACCCTGCTCCGGAGCGTGCCAAGCCGAACCGGGCGCGTTGCCCTCCTCCGCCATTTGCGTAAGGCCCTGCGCTGCTCAGCGCTCAGCCAGCCCAATAACAGTGTGTCTATTCCCATCGTCGTCTTGACTGCCTCTTGCCAGCCGTGATCTCGCTTTCTCATCTTCCAACCTAGCCTCAGCCAAACCTCAGCGCTTAACCGGCTCGGGTTGCCCCTGGCTGGCGAAGACCCCATACCAACCCGGCACATACGCCCCGGACTGCGATCCAGCGTTGAGCGGCCTGCAGCCGGTCATGCTGGGTAAAGGCCTGGGCCGAATCGCGTAGCATGTGATATAGCCGGACAGCAAACAAATACCCGCCTTGCACCTGACCACGCCGGACCCATAGACCACAGCAGGCGCCGATGCCAAAGCTATAGGCCCAGCTTTTGGCCGATCTGAGACGGCTGTCTTGCCGCTCGTGATAGAGCACCACATCCGGGTCATAGCGGCAGCGGGCGCCGGCGCGTAGCAAGCGATAGAGCACATCCACATCCTCCCCGCCCTTGCCCGGTGCCCCCGAGCCCAAGCGTTCGTCAAATGGGCCGACGCGCTCAAACCAGTCACGCTTGATCGCTAGGTTGCCGCCGGTCCCCACCAGCCACGGTAGCGCGCCGTCTTGATAGTCGGTTGCCTTCGTCGAAACCCGCGTCGATACGGCATGCTGTCCGGGCTGCTCTGGGCCAAGCGGCAGCACACGGCCGCTCACAGTGTCAGGTATCGGCGCACGCGCAAAGGCCTGGTCAAGGGTAAGCACCCAGCTGTGCTCGGGGACGCAGTCGTCGTCGGTGAAAGCGATCACCGGGGTGCGGGCCCGGGCAATCGCGGCGTTGCGTGAAGCCGACAACCCGCGCCGGTTCTGGCGGATACATTCGACCGGCACCTGCCAGGCGGGCGGTGTCTGACTTTCGACCCAGCGTTGCATGGCCTGCACCGTGGCCGTAGTGTGGCTTTGGTCAACGATGATGACCTCATATGGCAGCATCTGCCCGTTCAGCACGGCCTCGAGGCAGCGCATGAGCCCCTCGGGCCGGTCTAGGGTGGCGATGGCGACCGTGATGTTGACAGTGCGAGTGGTCATGGTGTAAGGCTGGCGAGACCTGGATGGGTTCGGAAAGGAAGTTACTCGGATCGGAGCAGCCGCGACCAAACGCGGTTTTTGCCGCCCGTGAGCATCAGGGCAAAACCGGTCAGGTTGACGGTGCCGCGCACTTCAAGCCGCCTAAGCGCCCACTGACAACTGCCAGGGTCGTTCACGCCGGGCTCACTGCCACAAGCGCCCAAAAAGCCAGCACGCATCACGGCCACCTGGGCCTCGGCGTTGATCCGGCCATGCGGGTAGGCGAAGGCCGGCACAGGCGCTTTTAGCAGTGTCTCAAGGTCTGTTTTGCACCCCCTGACCTCATCCGCCAAGACGGATTCGCTCAAACTGGTCAGCGGCCTGTGACTGCGGCTATGAGCGCCCAGCGCTATGCCACCTGCACGCACCTCAAGCGCTTGGTCTACTGACATCAGGGGCCGGTCTTTGAGCAACCCGCCTACATCCCACCCGTTCGTTTGGCCAAGATACTGGCTTACGAGAAAGATGGTGGCGGAGAAGCCATAACGCTGCAGGATGGGCAACGCGAGCTGAGCGTTGTCGCGGTAACCGTCGTCAAAGGTGATCACGACTGCGCGTGGTGGCGGCAGCTTGCTCTCGCGCCGGCAGTCCAGCAGCAGGTCCAGACTGATCACGTCGTAGCGTTTGCGGCGCAGCCAGGCCATGTGCGATTCAAACACGTGGGCGGGGATGACATAGCGGCTAGCAGCTTCGCCCGCGTGCCCGACGGCGTGATACATCAAGATCCGCGGGCCATCCGTCAGACACCGCCACTGATAGGGGTCGCACACCTGTTGCGCCCCGCGCCAGTAAAAATAGTCGAGCACAAATGCCCGCCACGCCGCGGCTGCGGCCGCAGGTTTTGCCCCGGTCGCTAGCCGGCCGGTGAGCGCCGCGGCCACCCCCGTCAGCACTTGACCGGTTTGACCCAGCCCAAGTAGGGCCCGCTTGAGCACCATGCCGCGCATGCCCAGGTTATTGAACTCGCCCAGCGCCAGGCTGGACCAGGGACTCACACCGTCTCGCGCTTGCTGGATGTCGTGCTGACCCTGCTGGATCATGGCCGCTATAGCCACCCGGAAGGGCAATGCGGCTGCCACCGGTGCCGCCGGTGTTGTCGTGCTCATCCGTCTACTCATGGGCCCGTGCCTCCGCTGCGCCCCCTGGCCCCTCTCGAAGGCTGGGCTGGGCGTTCTGGTTAGCGCGTTTTGTCAGCAAGCGGTCGTATATCGCCTCATACGCCTCGACCGATGTGGGCCAGGGCAAATGGCCTTCCGCCCAGACCCGAGCGCGGCGCGCCATGGCCATCCGGCGAGCCGGGTCACGCAATAATTCGGCGATCGAGCGGGCGAAATCGGCGCCGGTATCGGCCAGCGCGAGCTGATCGCCGCTGGTGATGGCCAAACCGTGTGTGGCGAGTGTCGTGGCGACGATGGCCTTGCCTGCGGCCAGCGCCTCTAGCACCTTGACCCGCATCCCGCCGCCAGAGCGTAAGGGTGCGGCGATGATGGCGGCCGATTCGAGATAAGGCCAGATGTCCGGCACACGCCCGGTGACGATGATATGCGCGCTTGCGAGCTGTGTCAGCACCGGTGGCGGCTGGTCGCCAACGATCAGCAGTTTGTGTGCTGGGAACTCGTCTTGTAGCAGCGGAAAGATGTCGCGTGCCAGCCACAAGGCCCCATCGATGTTAGGCGGGTGCAGGAAATTGCCCACAAACAGCGTGCAGGGCGGGGAGATGCCACCAGGATCGGCAGCTTGTCTTGGGATGGGTGAGCCAAACGGGACAACAAAAGCAGGTGTTTGGCCTAATACTGGTGCGAGTGCCGCGTAGTCGTGCTGGGTAAAGACGACGACCGCATGCGAGGCTGCAATCACGCGCCCCTCAAAGGTGCGCCAGGCCGCCTTATCCAGCCGCGCTAGCCACTGACCAGCCAGCGGCAGCGACCGTTTCAAATAAGGTGCGGCTTGCGAGCCCAGCTCATGTTCAACCAGCACACGTTGACTGGGCCTGGCGTCCGGATCCGCAAGATATGCAAAATACTGACCCATGATGTGCATTTCGGCCTGCACGATATCGGGCTGCCATTCCGCAGCAAGCTGACGCAGGCGAGGTCCGAAGCGCGGACTGTAATGATCCGTGGCCCACATGGGCCGCCGACGCGGTAGCGATAACGCCAGGCGGGCGATGCGCACGAGTTGATCAACGGGCGCTGGCCGCGTCCAAGGCCGGGACACTTCAAGGACATGCGCGCATCGGGCTGCGATCAGGTCATCGATCGGGGGCTCAAGCCGAGCGCGCAGATACATCACCCCCACCTCGTGCCGCGTGGCGAGCTGATCGAGCAACTGCGCCCCGACCTTGCCGCCACCATGCAGGGCATCGAGCCGGGGCGGGAAGGGCAACAAAAACAACAACCGCAGCCGGCGCCGGCGCTCGCGGCGAGTCGCTGTAGGGGCGATCAGGAGTTCAGCCATTGCACAAGCTCAAGCCGGTGGCTGGCAAGCCAGGCCGCGATGTCAAAAAAGGGTTTTGGGGTGCTCAATCCGGAATGGGCGAGCTCATGGGCAGCATGCCCTACAAAGCAGGCATGCACGCACACATCGCTCAGACCGGTTGGCACGTCCAGGGCTTGCACAAGCCGGCGTAAGCGCGTGCGTGTCTGCGGCCCAAATGCCCCATCCGGCGTAAAACAGGCCTCAAACGCGCGCGGCCGGGTCCAGCGTCGTGCGACCGTGACTGCGTCGACGATCACGTAGACCAAGTCAACAAGCGGCAATGCCTTGGCGCTCGATTCGTGCCAGTCGACGATGCCGGTGCTGGCCGGAACACGATCGTCCCAAATCACGTTCCACAGCGTGAGGTCGTTGTGGGCTGCGACACAGGGCACCAGGGTCGCGTTTTGGCAGCGTTCGATGAGCCAAGCGAGATATTTATCCCCATCGGGTAAACGCGAACATAGCAGTCGAGCGGGGCCGAGCACGGTTGCCTCGAGCAGCGCGCAGGCCGCTGCGCCCTCATAGGCCGAACGCGTAAGCTGGCCCCACGCTTCAAGCCAAAGCGCCAGTTGGTCGAGCACGTTTGGTAGCCGCTCTGGCCGACCGGTGAGCAGGGCCGCGGCCGTTTGCCCGGAAACCACCGTCTCAAGCACGGCCTCATGCTTGCCCAGCAGCATATTACGGACGACAGCCGGAACGCGTGCCCCTGCCCGCGCGGCGTTAGGGGCGATCTGGGTAAGTACAGCAGCTTCGCGATTGGTAGCGCTCAGGGTCGGGGTCGTGGTTGGCCGGGATTCAAAGCCCGGGCCCGCTTGTGTATCACACACGGGGGGCATATCGCACGCGGCCCCACGGCTCTCGCCAGCACTGTCTACGATTTTTGCCACGATGTCGGGCACGGCACTGGGCTGACCTGGCTTATCTGGCGCGAAACGGTGTAACACAATCGACACGCGCCGTGTGCGCCAACTGGTGGAGGTGATGACGTGCCCAGGATTTTGTCCGCCCTGGTCCGACGCAATGTGCGCTGGGTCTTGAAACAGCCAATGAAATATCGGCCGCCCGCGCCGCCCGATCAGCGTGATCGCCGGTAACGCACGGGTAAGACGCTGTTGCCCACCGGGTAGACGCAGTAGCCAGGTGAAGGCCAGCCGTTTCAAGGGCTGGGTTGGGATCAATTGTGTATAGGCGTAACGCGCCGGACCCAGTGCGAGCGGCACAATATAGCGACTGGCATCCCAATCCGGCAGATGTAAACAGGGCGTCTCGAGGGCGAAGCCGTGTTCACCCAAGAACTGCGCTGCAGCCGACCGCAGGCGCGGCGGCACGAGCACACAC
>Ga0075021_10001447_pt1 | contig 12171 bp, 13 predicted proteins | sample ColStrG_CSR_2012_FD_72749 | JGI IMG/M metagenome (GOLD analysis project Ga0075021, IMG submission 72749) | Freshwater sediment microbial communities in response to fracking from Pennsylvania, USA - Cold Stream Run_MetaG_CSR_2012 | ecosystem: Environmental > Aquatic > Freshwater > Creek >...
GCGCGCGAACGCTGTTCGCCGGATGGTCATGCAATGCCGCGCTTGTCGAGGAGGCGTCGGTCATGTCAGCTCGCATTTTTGTCCGTGATCGGGAACCGTGCAGGGCCAGCCGAGCTCCTCTTCGATGCGATGGCGGAGCGCGTCCGCCGCGGCCGGCTCGCCATGGGTGATGAACGTCATCCGCGGCGGCGCCTTGAAGCCGTGAAGCCAGCGCAGGATTTCATCCACGTCCGCATGGGCGGAGAGCATGTCGAGATTCCTGACCGCGGCCCGGACAGGCACGTAGTGGCCGTGAATCTTGATGCTGTCCGCCCCCGCCATCATGGCGGCGCCGCGGGTCCCGCCGGCCTGGAAGCCGGCGAACAGAATGGTGTTCTTCGGGTCAGGAGCGTACTCCTTGAGATGGTGCACGACGCGCCCCCCGGTCGCCATTCCACTGGCCGAGATGATCACCTTCGGCATCGGATTGGCGGTCAGGGCCTTCGACTCCTCGGCGCTGCGAACGTAATGGGCGACAGCGCAAGCTAGCCGGCATTGCACCGCCGGAAGCTTTTGGTCCTTGCTGTCGCGGCAGAAGATGTCGCTCACATCCTCGGCCATTGGGCTATCCAGAAAAATCGGCACATTCGAAAGCCGACCATGCGCCTTCAATTGCTGAAAATAGAACATCAGGCTTTGCGCCCGCCCCACCGCAAAGGACGGAATCACCACCGTACCGCCGTGGCTGATCGTAGCACCGACGATTTCCGCGAGCGCCTCGCCCGGATCGCGCTTGTCATGCCGGCGGTCCCCATAGGTCGATTCGACCAACAAGTAATCGGCCTTATCGATGGAAACCGGATCGACCATGGTGGCGTCATTGTAGCGACCGATGTCTCCGGAAAATACGATCGTGAGGCCCGACCAGCGGAGCTCGACCGTCGACGCGCCCAGGATATGGCCTGCCCGCCGCAGCCGCACGGCAGCCCCATCGGGAAGGCGCTCATCTTGATCGAAGGGCATAGGGGCGAGCTGCTTGAGCGCCTTGCGCGCATCCTCCTCGTCATAAAGGGGCAGCGCCGGTTTGTGCTTCGAAAATCCGTGGCGGTTGGCGAATTCGGCGTCTTTCTCCTGCAGATGGCCTGCATCGGGCCACAGAATCCCGCACAGGGCAGCGGTCGCTTCCGAACAATGGATTGGACCCGCGAACCCGTGTTTGACCAGCAGCGGCAAGTAGCCACTGTGATCGAGATGGGCGTGGGTGAGAACCACGCTCTTGATGCCGCGCGGGGCGAAGGGAAACGGCGCCCAGTTCTTGAGGCGCAGTGCCTTGAAGCCTTGAAACAGCCCGCAATCGACCAGCAGCCGGCTGTCGTGATTCGCGTTACCGCGATGCTCAAGTGCATATTTCGAGCCGGTGACGGTTCCTGCGCCGCCCAGGAACGACAGGCCTATGGACACGATGGCCTCGATTCCACCGTGCCGACTCGCGCGCCGCTGGCTTTGGGGGCGATCATGAATCCCTCGTTGACCCTTGGTCGTTTAGACTGTCGCGATCTGATTGATTTGTATGACCATTTCCCGGGTCGTGATTGATTTGCATCAATATCGTTCTGGCCGCGGGGTGCGATTTTGAGTTTATGGAAGCCATCGTCACCTTGACCGCCAATCCGGCGATCGATGTCTGCACATCAACCGAGGAGGTTGCTCCCACCCGCAAATTGCGCTGTGCGGCGGCGCGACGCGACGCCGGCGGCGGAGGCATCAACGTGGCGCGCGTGGCGCGGCGGCTGGGCGGCGAAGTCGCCGCCATCTATCCGGCGGGCGGCTCAACCGGCGCTCTGCTCAAGAGCCTGGTGGAGCACGAAGGGGTTCGCGGCGTGGCGATCGCGGTCACGCAGGAAACGCGCGAGGACTTTACGGTGCTGGAGCAGAAAAGCGGCAATCAGTACCGCTTTGTCTTGCCTGGATCACCGCTGGTCGAGCCGGAATGGCAGGCGTGCCTGGCCGCCCTTGCAGCAATGGGCAAGGTGCCGCGCTATGTGGTTGGCAGCGGCAGCCTGCCGCCCGGCGTCCCTGACGACTTTCACGCGCGCGCGGCCCGGATCGCGAAGGCCGGCGGAGCCAAGATGGTCGTCGATACATCCGGCAAAGCGCTCGCCGCCGCCCTGAAGGCCGGCGTCTATCTGGTGAAGCCGAATCTGCGAGAGTTGCAGGAACTCGTGCATGCGCCGCTCTCGGATCAAGCCGAACGGATCATGGCCTGCCGCCGCCTTATCGAGACCGGCGGCGCCGAGGTGGTAGCCTTGACTCTCGGAGCCGTGGGCGCCCTCCTCGTCACGCGGCAGACCGCGCATCTCGCTCGATCACCGCCGATCGCGCCGGTCAGCGCGGTGGGGGCCGGCGACAGCTTCGTCGGCGGAATGGTCTGGAGCCTTGCGGCAGGCCACGGCATTGTCGATGCCTTCCGGTACGGGGTAGCGGCCGGATCCGCCGCGGTGCTCAATCCCGGTACCGAGCTCTGTCACGCCGGCGACGTCACGCGCCTGTATCAATGCGTCGAACTGGCTGATCTTTGACATCCAACAAGCGAGCCGATCATGAGCTCAATCGTGCTGCCGTTTGCCATTCCTGCGAAATTGCCCGCTGACCTTGGTCGGGTCCGGGATTATTGGACAAGCCTCATGCGGGGCGAGAACAGTATGCCGTTCTGGGACGACGTGAAGCTCTCGTCGTTACCCGATCTGTCCGAGCGCATGATGCTGGTCGACGCCTTCGAGAAGCCGCAGCGCTTCCGGCTCAACACGGTCGGTGCGCAAATCCGCAGGCGTTGTGGCGACGATCTCGCCGGCAGGTTTGTCGACGAGGTCGGCCCGAAAGCCCCCTTCGAGTTCTTCACCGCACAGGCAAGCGCCACCATCGAAGCCAAGGCCCCGACGTACTTTGTCGCCGCGGCCGCCACCGCAAGCAAACAGCACTCCGGCTACGCCCGCCTGCTCCTTCCGATGTGGGGCGATGGACACGTGGGAATGCTGCTTGGGGCGATCGTAGATTCGCTGTGACCGTTACGACAGGGCGCCGAGCGCGGTTCTTGCGGTCGACCTCTTGATCGAATTCTCGGCCGCGCGAACGACATCGCGTGCCGCGACCGCTCCGCCCATCATTGCGCCGGTGAAGCCGCCGCTGAAGGTATAGGCGGAGGCCAGCCACAGTCCCTCGATGGCGGTGCGTGCCGTCATGCCGAGCGGATTTACGCCTTCGCGCTCCGGCGCGAAGCCGTAGACGGCGCCGTCCGGCGTATTGAGATAGTGCGCCATGGTCTCGGCCGTGGCCATTTCGCGATGGACAACGGATTTGGCGAGGCCCGGAAATTCGCGGTCCAAATCAGCGACCAGGCGCTCCATCCACATGGTCTTGCGGGTCTGCTTGGCCTCGGCGGAAAGGTGCCGCCAATTCTCAATCCGGTCGATGCCGCAGAGCGAGCCCAGATAAGGGCCGGCTTGGTTGAGCCCGCTGTCGATCCGGTTGTAGTCGACGAAGACGTAGGGTGGCAGCCGGCCGGAATCTTCGCCCAGGACGCATCCTGCGTCACGTATTGCGGCAAGCGTGCGCACCCATGGCGGCAGCATGAAGGTCGAGTAGCTGCGGACGCCGAACTCGGCGGGCGGCCGGCTCAGGCCGAGCGACAGGGTCCACAGCGAGACCGACGGGCGCCGGTTGGCGTAGGGGGCCAGGAACGCCTCGCGGGCGTTCTCCGGCAGCATCTCGGCGAGCCGCGCAGGGGCGGCGTTGCCGAAGATCACCGGGGCATAGTCGACGCGCGGATCGCCATGGCCGCGTCCAAAATGAGCGGCCCCGATGACGCATTCGCCGCCGAGGACCAAGGCTGAGACGTCGCGCCCGGTCTCGACGACGCCCTCCGCCTCCTCGATCAGCGCAACCAGCCGGGCGCTGAGCGCCTGCGATCCGCCGCGGATGTAGTGGCCGCCGCCGCGCAAATAGGAAGCTTGCGGAATGGCGAACCGCACGAACGACGTGCGCGCCGGATCGTCATGAAAGTAGCTGAGGTTGGCGGCGAGCGCGAGCTTGACGGCCTCGTCCGCCCCGAACAGCCCGTCGAGCACCTCCGCAACCGTCGCGCGGCCCTCGCGCAAGAGCGGCCACAGGCGGCGCACCGCTTCCGGCGCATGCCGCAACCAGTAGCCCGGCTCATCCCGGTGCCTGGCGGCGAGCGCCACAGCGTCGCGGGCGCCGGCGAGCCGGCGAAAATATTCCGCCAGGGCCTTCGACTGATGAGGAAAGCGCGCAATGCTGGCTTGCAGCGCCTGCTCCATCCCGAACGGCAGCGCAAATGGCGCGCCGATCTGGCGGCCGCGCACCTCGTAGAGGTCGCCGACCTCGACGAATGCCAGGTCCTTGTCCAGCCCGAGCGAGCGAAGAACCGGCAGCTTTGGATCATCGACATCGAGCCCGTCGATTTCGTGCAACGAGCCCTCGATCGCAAGCGGACCGTGCCGATAGACGGTCGCGGCGCCGCCGCAGACGTCGTTGCGCTCGAGCACGAGCACGCGCCGCCCGGTCCGCGCATAGAGCGCCGCCGCCGTCAGCCCGCCGAGACCTGACCCGATGATGATTGCGTCGAAGTGACGTGCCATTGGACCGCTCCTTCGGATTGGATGATCCGGTGCCGCTCGATGCTATTGAATGCCGACAAGGCGCGGAACGGCCTCGTCAAGATCGCGCGCCTTCCTCATGAATTCCCGTGCTACGGCTTCCAAGGCCGACCTGACCCGCGGATCCGCCGTAGCGCGCGCCTTGTCGCGATATTCCTGGGCCTTGCGAACGCAAGAGCCGACATCGATCGGTTCGTCTTTCATTTTTGGAGGATGACACCTGCTCGCGCGCAACGTTTTGATATTGGTCAAATACCTGTCGCGCTCGTCATTCGATGGCGTGGAGCAGCAAGACCTCGTCCTCGGGCGTCATATTGGAAACGTCGTCGGGATCGGCCGCGAGCGCTTCGTAGAGCGCCTTTGCGGCGTCGCGGAGCGCGTCGCGATGGGCCGCATCGTCGGTCGGCATGGCGGAAGCGGTCTTTGCGAGATCGCGCAGAATATCGGCAAGCAGCGCATAGTGGATGTGCATATGTACCGACTTGCGCACCTCGGCCGCGCCCGGCCGGTCGAGCAGGAGCGAGATCCCGGTAGCGTCCATATGGGCGTCGAACCGCGAGGATCGCTCAAAGGTTCCGATGTAGAATTTGTCGGGATATTCGAGCGCAACTTCGGCTTTGTCGGGAATCGGCTTGGTCATGGCGTTCACCGCATCATCCGTGGCTCCAGCGATCATTCCTAGGGCAACGGCGTGACGAGCAATATGATCTGAATCAATTGCCAAGCCGCGCTCTCGGCCGACAGTCCGCCGGGCGTGGGAGCGCAGATCCATGATTCGTCTCCGGCTTGTCACCGATGTGTCATCAAATGCCTAACCGCCAACCGGAGCTTGCACGGCTGTGACAGACAAGAGAGGGGCGATCCAGCTGGCGCCCGCGGCGCCGCCTTCGATGGCTGCCCAAACCCGCCTCCCGGCCTTCCAATCGCAGCGAAGCTGCGGCCAGGATGGCGCACCGGCGCCGGCGTCCTACGGAGCGCTCGATCGCGCGCTCCATGCCGGGATGGGCCGCATGACCGGCGGGCTCGCGCCGAGCGCGCTGCTCGGAGGCTACCTGCATTGGGCGGCGCATCTCGCGGCTTCGCCCGGCAAGCAGATCGAGCTCGCGACCAAGGCCGTAAAGGGCAGCGTCGACAATCTCGTTTTTGCGGCAAATTGTGCCGGCGGCAATGCCTGCGATCCGTGCGAACGAGCACTGTCCCAGGACCACCGCTTTCGGGCACCCGAATGGCAACACTTCCCGTTCAATGTCTATGCCCACTCGTTCCTGTCGGCCGAGCGCTGGTGGGAGGCCGCCACCACCGGAATTCGAGGCCTGAGCAAGTCGCACCAGGACATGGCGACGTTCGCCGCCCGCCAGTTCATCGATGTGGCGTCGCCTTCGAACTTCGTGTTGACCAATCCGCAGGTGCTGGCCCGCGCGCAAGCCGAGGGCGGCATGAATTTCCAGCGCGGCCTGTCCAATCTGATCGCGGATTGGCGACGCGCCGACGCGGGCGAGCGTCCGGCCGGATGCGAGCGCTTCAAGGTGGGTGAGACCGTCGCGGCGACGCCCGGCAAGGTTGTACATCGCACGCCGCTTGCCGAGATCATCCAATACGCGGCGACAACCGACCAGGTGAAGCCCGAGCCCATTGTGATCGTGCCGGCCTGGATCATGAAATACTACATATTGGATCTGTCGCCCGCGAACTCGCTGGTGAAATTCCTGACCGAGCAGGGATTCACGGTCTTTATGATTTCATGGAAGAACCCCGGCAGCGAGGATCGCGACCTCGGCTTCGACGACTACCGCACCCAAGGCGTTCTCCCCGCCATCGAGGCGGCCATCTCGATCACCGGCGCCAACAAGGTCCACGCCGCGGGCTATTGCCTGGGCGGAACGCTGCTCGCGATCACGGCGGCCGCGATGGCGCGCGACCACGACGAACGGCTTGCCAGCCTCTGCTTCCTCGCCGCGCAGGCGGATTTCACCGATGCCGGAGAGCTGATGCTGTTCATCAACGAGAGCCAGGTCGCCTTTCTCGAGGACATGATGTGGGAGCGCGGCTACCTCGACTCCGGGCAGATGGCAGGCGCCTTCCAGCTGCTGCGCTCGAATGATCTGATCTGGTCCCGCATGGTGCACGACTACCTGATGGGCGAGCGCTCGGCGCCAACCGACATCATGGCGTGGAACGCCGACGCGACCCGCATGCCCTACCGGATGCATTCGCAGTATCTGCGTTCGCTGTTCCTGAACAATGATCTCGCGGAGGGCCGATTCGCGGCCGCCGGACGGCCCGTCAGCCTGCATGATATCCGCGTGCCCACGTTCGCGGTCGGTACTGAGCAGGACCATATCGCGCCCTGGCGCTCGGTCTTCAAGTTCCTGTTCCTGACCGACGCCGATGTGACATTCGTGCTGACCAGCGGCGGGCACAATGCCGGCATCCTGTCAGAGCCCGGCCACCGCGACCGCCATTTTCGCATGACATCGCACCGGCACGACGAAACCTTCGTCGACCTGACGGCCTGGCTCGCCACCACCGCGATCCGGGAAGGCTCGTGGTGGACGGCCTGGACGGACTGGCTCGTCCAACGGTCCGGGGAGCCGGCGACGCCGCCGCCGCTCGGCCGCGCTGGCAGCAAGTTCGTCCTGCTCGGCGACGCGCCCGGCCAATACGTATTGCTGACATGATCGGCGGTGGTAGGCTCGGCAACCGATCAAATCGAGCCGATGGAGACCGGCATGCCGGCAGGAGTTTTGCCGTCCGTCCTGCGGCGGCGGCGCCGCATCTACGAGATCCTCCATCACGGCACGGTGGGAGACCGGACCTCCCGCACCGTCGGTCAATTCATCGTCCTCCTCATCATCGTCAACCTGATTGCGGTGACGCTGGAATCGATGCCGGACCTGGCGGAACGCCACGGCGCCGCGTTCACCACCGTCGAAATCCTGTCGCTCACGGTCTTCAGCCTCGAATACGCGCTTCGGGTATGGGTCGCGGTCGACCATCCGCCCTACCACCATTTGGGCCCGCACCGGGCGCGGTTGAAATTCGTCTTCAGCCCGATGGGGATCGTCGACCTCCTCGCAGTGTTGCCGTTCTGGTTCACACTGGTGCTGCCGGCCGATCTGCGCGTGGTCCTTGTGTTCCGCGTGGTTCGGTTTCTCAAGCTCACGCGCTACTCGGCCGGCATGAGCTCGCTTTTGCATGTCGTCTATGCCGAGCGCCGCGCGTTGTTCGGCTGCTTCATCATCCTCCTGGGCGCGACGCTGATCGCGGCCAGCATCATGCACCTGATCGAGCGCAACGTGCAGCCCGACAGGTTCGGAACCATACCGGATGCCATGTGGTGGGCGATCGTCACGCTCGGCACGCTGGGCTACGGCGACGTCGTCCCGGTTACCGCTCTCGGCCGCGTGGTCGCCGGCGTGACCATCTTCTTCGGCTTGATCATGGTCGCGTTGCCGGTCGGCATCGTGGCGACCGCCTTCGCGGAGCAGATTCACCGGCGCGACTTCGTGGTCACCCTGGGGATGGTGGCGCGCGTGCCGCTGTTCGCCGACCTCAAGGCCGGCGACATCGCCGACATCATGCACTTGCTGCGCGCCCACCAGATCGAAGCCGGCGCCGTGATCGCGCGGCGGGGCGAGCCGGCGCATTCCATGTATTTCATCGCCGCCGGCGAGGTCGAGATCGAGCTCAAGAGCCAGCGCGTTCGGCTCGGCACCGGCCAGTTTTTCGGGGAGATCGCGGCGCTGCGCCGGGCGCGCCGCTCGGCGACCGCGACCGCCGTCTCCCGCACCAGTCTGCTCGCGCTCGACGCGCACGATCTCCACGCCCTCATGGACCGCGAGCCGCGCATCGCGGCTCGCATTCACGAGGTGGTGCGCCACCGTCTCGGGCGCGACATCGTCAGCCCGCACGGAGACGTGGTGCGCGAGGAGCTGGAGGATATGGATTGGCTCGATCGCGAGCCGAGCGATCCGGACCGTCCCTGAGGCCCCGAATACGCGCCGGGCGGGAATTGACACAAGCCAACTCGTCGCGGCAAAGTTGCTCCCGCTGGTATGCTTTCAAGCGCCGTGCGTTAAGATTTCGCGCTCGGCAACTCAGAAGAGGGAGGAGAACAAATGAATCGACGTGGCACGCTTGGTATTGTGGCGGTGGCGGCATTGGCTTTGATGCTGCCGGCCTCCAGCCATGCCCAGAACGCCCCACCGAAACCGCCGGCCCCTGCCGCCGAGCAGAAGGCCCCGGCTCCCGCCGCGCCTGCGAAGTCCATGAAGGAGGCGATCGTGGGCACCTGGTCGCTTCTCATCGACGACGCGGTCAAACCTGACGGCACCCACACGCCCAACTTCGGCCCGAATCCGATCGGCACCGCCATGTTTGCAGCCGACGGTCACTTCACCGTGGCGATCACGCGCGCCGGACGTCCCAAATTCGCGTCCAACAACCGGACCACCGGGACGGCGGACGAGAACAAAGCGGTGGTGGCGGGCTCGAACGCGTTCTTCGGGACCTACGCGGTCAACGACGCGGACAAGTCCCTCACCCTTCGGGTGGACGGCAGCACCTACCCGAACCTGGAAGGGACGACGCAGAAGCGGACCATCACCTCGCTGACGGCCGGCGATGAGCTGACCTGGACCAATCCGGTCAATCACGGCGAGGTCGCCTGGAAGTGGGTCAAGTAGGCGGCGCCTGCAGACTGCTCACGACCTGCCTCGCTTGACCCTTCAAGGCGTGGCGAGGCAGGTCAACCGGCTTCGCGATACTCCCGTTCCCTGGTCAGATTGTCGAGCACCAGGAGAGCTGATGCCGTGTTCGAAATGGGAATGTGATAGTTGCTGTAAACCTTGGATACGCGGCCGGTCAGGGCGCCGCGCATGGCGACCCAATTCAAGAGCTCGACGCCTTGGGCTCCGGCCTGCTCGACCAATTGCCGGATCGAATACCGCGTTAGCGCCTCCGGGTCGTCGACCATCCGCCACAAGCACATCTGATCGAATTCGCGATTGATGAAACCGGCCCGCGTGCCATCGAGTTGATGCGACAGCCCACCGGTGCCGACGACCAAAACCCTGCAGTCCTGCCCATAGGAGTCGATGGCGCGACCGACCGCCTGACCAAGCTTGAAGCACCGTGCGATCGACGGCAGCGGATGCTGGACGGTGTTGATTTCGATCGGGATGGTGCGAACCGGCCGCGCATCGGCCCCCGGCCATAGCAGCGCCAGCGGAATCGCGAAGGCGTGATCGACCAGCATGTCCTGGCACATGGTCACGTCGAACTCCTCGGCGACCAGGGACTCGATCAGGTGCCACGAGAAGGCGGGATCGCCCGGATAGGGACGCGCGACCGGCAAGCCCCATCCTTCGTCCGCGTGCTTGTATTCGGGCGCGGCGCCGACCGCGAAGGTCGGCAGCTTGTCGAGGAAGAAGTTCAACCCGTGATCGTTGTAGAAGACCACCGCCACGTCGGGCCGCACACGTGCCAGCCACTTGTGGGCGGCATCAAAGCCGTCGAAGAACGGCCTCCAGTACGGCTCGCGCTGCAATCCCTTGGCGATCGCATTGCCGATCGATGGAACGTGGGTGGTCGCGATGCCGCCGATGATCGTGGCCATGGTCACCTCCCCGCCGCTACGAGCTTGGCCTTGAAGGCCTCGACCGTCATGCCGGTCTGCTGGGCCCCGATGTCCTGCACGTTGAGCCCAAAAATCCCCGCAAGCTTCGCGAGGTAGTAGACATTGCCGCCGGCCTCGATCAATTCCAGAACGTTGCGATGCTTGACGGCCAGGTGCTGCTCGGTCGTGAGGCCGAATTTCCCGCAATAGGCGTCTTCATCGCGCAGGAATTCCGCGCGGTTTTTGGCGTCGTTGAACGAGAAGCACATCCGGTTGAGCGCGTAGCCCTTTTGCGCGGCCACGCCGTCGAAGATCGGGGTTCCGGGTATTTGATGCGCCATGTCAGGTCTCTCCAACCGAACGAGCGGAAGCTCACCGACTTCCGCCAAGATATTCGACAAGAAGAGAGCGCAATTTTTATTGCTGCATTGATCCAGATCAAACAATCGGGTCTCGAAAATAATGCAACATATTCTTTCAATGGCGGCATGTGGGAGGGGCAAATGCATGATTTCGCCGAATGGCTCGCCGGCACGGCGCTCAGCCACGATATACAAGTCGCCGGTTGGCTCATTCCCCTGTCCCAGAGCATTCACATCCTGGCGATCGCGATGCTGCTGTCGTCGATGCTGCTGATCGATCTTCGAATTCTCGGGGTCGCGGCCAAGTCCGAGACGATGGGGCAAATGTCCCACCGGTTCGCGCCCTGGGTGTGGACGAGCCTGCTCCTGCTTGCCGTCACCGGAACCTTGCAAATCATCGCGGAGCCGATGCGGACGCTGAACGGCAATCCGATGTTCGAGATCAAGATGCTGATGCTGGCATTCGGGATCGTCGTGCTGCTGTCCTTTCAATCCTCGCTCCGCCGCTACACCTCGTTCTGGGACGATCCGCGCCGAAAAACTTTGACGCGCGTCCTGGCTGGCTCCAGCTTTCTGCTTTGGTGCGCGATCGTCATCACCGGCCGGTGGATAGCGTATTTTCAAGGGGCCTGAGCGGCGAAGGCGGCAACGGCAGTCATGACGTTTTTTGGCAATCAAACCGGGAGGTCGACGTGCAATTTCTCACCGAATTCTGCAGCTGGCTGGAAGGCAGCGCTTTGGCGACATGGATCGCCGAATCAGCCTGGGCCTTTCCAACCATCGAATCGATTCATGTGGTTGCCATCACGCTGGTGGTAGGGTCGATCGCCGTCGCGGATCTTCGTCTGCTCGGCCTCGCCTGGAAGGGCCGGCCGGTGACCGACGTGCTGCATGACGTTCTGCCCATGACATGGATCGCGTTTGCGGTGGCGTTGACCTGCGGCTCGCTCCTGTTCATCACCCAGGCGACCAAATACATCGACAACAGCGCATTTCAGATCAAGATGCTGTTGATGGTGCTTGCCGGCGTCAACATGCTGGCGTTCGAGCTGCTCACCTTCCGCAGCATTTCCAAATGGGACCGCAATGTCCCGGTCCCCTTCGCCGGCAGGCTGGCCGGGGCCGTGTCGCTGGCGTGCTGGTTGGGAATTCTCGTTTTCGGCCGGCAAATCGGATGGACGATGTATCCCGGGTGAAGCGATGCTGAACCGGACCGTTCCCCGCTACACGTCCTATCCGACCGCGCCTCACTTCACCCCATCGGTCGGCCCTGACATCTACACGTCATGGCTTAGTTCGCTGTGCGAAAGCGCGTCGCTTTCGCTTTACCTGCATGTCCCATTTTGCGTGCAGCTCTGCCGCTATTGCGGCTGCAACACCAAGGTGACGCTGCGTCGCCCGCCGATCGAGGCCTACGCGGAACGGCTTTGCGGCGAGATCGGCCTGGTCGCCAGCGAGGTCGGGCGGCGCAGCGTCACCTTGGTGTTGCAGCCGCAATAGCGGCAGAGCTGCACGCAAAATGGGACATGCAGGTAAAGCG
>Ga0075021_10001448_pt1 | contig 12169 bp, 8 predicted proteins | sample ColStrG_CSR_2012_FD_72749 | JGI IMG/M metagenome (GOLD analysis project Ga0075021, IMG submission 72749) | Freshwater sediment microbial communities in response to fracking from Pennsylvania, USA - Cold Stream Run_MetaG_CSR_2012 | ecosystem: Environmental > Aquatic > Freshwater > Creek >...
GCGCACGGGCCTCGACGAGATACCGCAGTTCTTCAACGTCGTCACCGGGTCCATGTCCATCGTTGGACCCCGCCCCTTCATCACGGCCGAGTCCGAGCCCCCGACCGGCTGGGCCGCGCGGCGATTCGACATGCGCCCGGGGATCACGGGGCTCTGGCAGGTCTCGGGCCGCAACGAGCTGACCGCCGACGAGCTTCGCCAGCTCGACTACCTCTACGTGACGAGCTGGGCGATGTGGTGGGACGTCAAGATCTGCTTCGACACGCCGCGGGCGATGATCCGGGGGCTCGGTGCCTACTGAGGCGACCGTGCCACTCGCGATCGTCCACGACTACCTCACGCAACGCGGCGGTGCCGAGCGGGTCGCGGCCGTGTTCGCCCAGGCGTTCCCGGACGCGCCACTGTTCACCTCGCTCTACGACCCGTCGGGGACCTTCGAGTCGTTCGCCCAGTGCGACGTCCGTACCGGCGCACTCGACCACCTGGGCGCGCTTCGGCGCCACCACCGCGCGGCACTGCCGCTGCTCGGTCCGTACTTCACTCGGCTTCGCGTGGACGCCGAGGTCGTGCTCGCGAGCAGCTCGGGCTGGGCGCATGAAGTCCGCACCGACGGCCGACTCGTCGTGTACTGCCACGCGCCCGCGCGCTGGCTCTACCAACGCGAGCGCTACCTCGGTGGTGCCTCGGGGCCGGCTCGCACCGCCGCGGCGGCGGCGCTCACGGTGCTCTCCCCCGCCCTGCGCCGCGCCGACGTCGCCGCGGCACGTCGCGCGACGACGTACCTCGCCAACTCGACCGCCACCGCACGACAGGTGCGCGAGATCTACGGGCTCGAAGCCGAAGTCCTCTGCCCACCTCCCGCCCTCGATCCGACCGGGGAGCTCGCCGATGCCGGCGGGATTGGTGACGACCTGGTTCTGTGCGTCTCGCGCCTCCTGCCCTACAAGCACGTCGACCTCGTCGTTGCCGCAGCGCGTCTTCGGCCCGGGCGCCGCTTCGTCGTCGTCGGCGGAGGCCCCGAGCGCCGGCGCCTCGCGTCGTCGGCACCGAGCAACGTCACGTTCCTCGGTGTCGTCGGCGACGACGTGCTGCGCAGGTGCTACGACGCCGCGTCGGTGCTGCTCGCGTTGAGCTACGAGGACTTCGGCCTGACCCCACTTGAGGCTGCGGCCTTCGCGACGCCGACGGTGGCGCGCCGATTCGGCGGCTACCTCGACACCGTCGTCGACGGCGAGACAGGGGTGCTGCTCGACGACGTGACGCCGGGGACCGTCGCCGCCGCGATCGACGAGCTGACCGACCGGCCCCCCGATGCCACGACCCTCCGCGCGCACGCCGAGCGGTTCAACAAGGCACGATTCGTCGCGCGGCTCCGCGACGCCGTCAGACCCTGAGGCCCTCGACGAGCCCCTTGAGCGCGACGGCGGCCGCGGCGTTCGTGAACGAGTGCAGCGCCCCCACGCGTCCCTGGGCGCCCTGGCGCGCCGCGGACTCGGGGTGCGTGGCGAGCCCGTCGAGCGCCGCGGCGAGCCCGGCGGGATCGCGCTGCTCGACGAGCGTCCCACCGCCGGCGGTCTCGAGAACCCAGGGGATCTCCCCGGTGCGCGTCGCCACCACGGGCACCGCGCGGACCAGCGACTCGATGAGGACGCGCCCGAACTGCTCCTCCCACGTCGGCGTCGTGCGGCTCGGAGCGCACGTGACGTGCGCCCGGCCGTAGACCTCTCCGACCGCGCCGTGCGCGATCGGCCCGAGGTACTCGACGCCGCCGCCCGCGTTGGACACCGAAGCGGCGAGTGGCCCGTCGCCCGCGACCAGCAGCTGCGCGTCACCTCCCAGCTCCCTCATCGCGGCCAGCAGGTCCTCGATGCCCTTCTCCTCGACGAGACGGCCGACGAAGGCGACCGTGAACCGCCCGGCGGGCGCCGGACGCGCGCCGGGGTCGTCGACACCGTGCGGGACCACCGCGACGTCTCCTCGCGCGCCCCACGATGTCGCGAGGCGGGCCGCCGCGGGCGAGCGCGCGACGACGAACCCCGCGCGGGCGACCACCCGGTCCCTTGATCGTCGCACGGGTGCGGGCAGTGCTCGGTCCTTGGTCTCCGCGAGCTGGACCCCGACGGGAACACCCAGTCGTGCTGCCGCGCCCGCCCACTGCCGCGCGGCGAGGGAGAACGGCTCTTCTTCGACGAACACGGCCCGTGGGCCAAGCCGCCGGAGCACCCCTGTGGCACTCGCGAGGTGGACATGGCGCTGTGGCCGACCTGCGCCCAGGACGCCGATCCTCTCGACGCGGCCCTCGAGCCCCTCGGTCACCTCGGCGCCGTAGCCACGCGGCCGGTAGGGGTCGCGCCACACCGACGGGATGACGAGCCTGACGTCGACGCCCAGGGCGAGCAGCTCGGCGTAAACGCGCTGGTTCTCGGCGAGCGCGCACGCGTGGCTGACGACGAGGAGGTCGCAGGTGCCCGGCACCCCGCCATCGTCGCAGGCCCGCAGGCCCCGGAGCACGACCGGACGTTGTGGTCCCGCGCCGTCGAGGGCTACCTTGCCCCGATGCGCGTGAGCCACGAGGCCCCGCCTCCCAATCGACGCCGATCGCTGTACGCCTACCTCGGGCTGCGGCCCGCCTACGCAGAGCACTCCGTGGCCGACGAGGCCCTGCTGCGCCGTCTCGCCAGGTCGGCCAGGGTCATCGTCGAGATCGGCTCCGCAGAGGGGACCTCCGCGCTCGCAATGCGCCAGGAGATGCCAGCGGACGCGTCGCTGTGGTGCGTCGACCCCTACGTGAGCCGCATCCGCGGCTTCTCCCCCCGCGAGCGGGTGGCCCATCGGGTCGTTGCCGGTTCCTCGAACGGGACCGTCACGTGGGTCAAGGCCTTCAGCGCCGAGGTCGGGCGACGTTGGACGGGACCCGCCGTCGAGCTGCTCTTCGTCGACGGCGACCACAGCTTCGAGGGGGTGGCCGCGGACTGGGAGGCATGGTCACCGCACCTCGCGGACGACGCGGTGGTGGTCTTCGACGACGCCATTGGTGCTGCGCAGGGCTGGGGGCCCTCACGACTTCTGCACGAGCACGTCCTCGTCGGGGGCTCCGGCTGGCGACTCGCGGAGACCGGCGACCGCTACGCGGTGGTCACCCGCGGCTGAGCCGCCGGCCGTGGTCCGCGACGGCGTCTGGAACACTTGAGACGTGTCGGAGCAGCCCGTGACGCCCTCGGGGCCTGAGACGTCCCCCGCAGGGCGCGGGACCGAGTTCCGAGGCAAGCGCGTCGCGACGAACTCCATGATCGTCATCGTGGGCCAGGTGCTGTTCACCGCCATCGGCCTCGTCACGACCCCCGTGACCCTGTCGCACGTCGGCGTCGTCGAGTTCGGGCTCTGGACGATCATCACCTCGGCGGTGGGGTACATCACCGTGGTCGACCCGGGCTTTGGCGACATGGTCACGCGCTACGGCGCGCGCGCCCACCTCGCGGGCGACCGCGTCCTCGGCGCGCGCCTCGGCTCGCTCGCCACCTTGTTCTGGCTCGGCATCGGCGTGGTGTTCATCCCGCTGCTGCTGTGGGCCGTGCCGCTCTACGTCGGACACCTGCACCTGCACCCGGGCCTCGACTCGGTGGCGGAGAACTACTTCTACTGGGGCTACGCGATCACGGTCGCGGGCAGCCTCGTCGCGATCATGTCGTCGCGACTCACCGCCATCGGGGACCAGTGGCTCGTCACGACGATCGACACGGTCACCCGCCTCGTCTACTGCGCCATGCTGCTCGCGCTGCTGTTCCGTGGCTACAAGCTCAACGCGCTGGTCGTCGCGACGTCCGCACAGATCGCGATCACGTTCCTCGCGACGTGCTTCTTCGTCCTGCGCCGTGCGGGCGCGCTGTACGGCAATCCGTTCCGCCTCCACGGCGGCCTGGTCCGAGAGGTCGTCCGATTCGGAGGCTGGCTGCAGCTCGGCGGCGCGCTCGAGGCGCTCACCTATGAGACGGACCCCCTCGTGATCGGTGCGGTCGTCGGGGTCAAGCGCGCCACGCCCTACGGCATCGGCCAGCGCGTCGCGCGGCAGTCCACCTACTTCGCCTTCATCGCCCAGACCTCCATCCTCCCGGCGATCTCCGCTGCGTACGCGGCCAATGAGGGTCTCGCGGCGATACGTCGGATGTACGAGAGGGCGAACCGCATGGTGGTGCTGCTCGGCTGCGTCATCGGGGGCGCGGTGCTCGGCATGGCGCCGGTGATCATCGCGGCGTGGTTCGGGCGTGCCTACCTGTTCGCCGACGGGGCGACCTGTCTGGCGGTCATCGCCCTGATGATCGGGCTGCCACGGCCCGCGACGGCCGCGGTGATCATGGCCATGGGGCGTGTCGGGATCGGCGTGCGCGCCCAGTTCCTGGCCTTCGCGATCAACCTCCCGCTGACCCTCCTGCTCGTGAGGCCGATGGGGATGTTCGGCGTCATGCTCGCCACCGTCATCGCAAAGCTGGTCGCAACTGCCTACCTGCTCGTGACGTTCCACCGCCTCGTCGAGGGGTCCGCTCGCGAATTGCTGTTCTCGTGGCTGAACAAGCTGCTGCTCGCCATCTTCATGGCGGCGGGTGCCGCGCGGCTGGCACTGGGGCTGCTGCCCATCTCCGTCGTCCACGACCGCATCCCCGCCCTCGGCGCGCTCGCGGCGCTGGGCGCGCTGTACGTCGTGGTCTTCTCGGTCGTGCTGCGTGTCACGAGGTACTTCAAGAGCGACGACCTCGTCTGGTTCTCCCAGATCCTCCCCGGACCGATCGGGCGCGTCGTCGCCCGACCCGCGGTCCGACGGCTCGCGGGGACCGCGTGAGCGACCGCGTCGCCGTCGTCGTACCGACCTACCGGCGCCCCGAGGCACTCGCGGCGTGCCTCGGGGCGCTCGCGGGACAGCTGCGAGCTCCCGACGAGGTGGTCGTGGCCGCGCGCAGCGATGACGACGACGCTCGCCGCGTCGCTGAGTGCGCACCGCTGCGCTGCAAGTTCGTCGTCGTCGATGAGCCAGGCGTGCTCGCCGCGATGGTCGCCGGCGTCCGCGCGACGACCGCGCCGATCATCTGCTTCACCGACGACGACGCCGTGGCACCGCCCGAGTGGCTCGACCGGCTCGTCGCGACGATCCAGTCCAGCGACCTCATCGGGGCAGCCGGCGGCCGCGACGTGCTGATCGACCCCGACGGCTCGCCACGCGACGAGCCGCTCACGTCCGAGGTCGGTCAGCTCCGCGCCTACGGGCGACACGTGGGGCACCATCACCGCGGTGCGGGCGCCGCCCGCGACGTGGCCTTCCTCAAGGGCGTCAACGCCGCCTACCGCCGCCAGGCGCTGGCCCTGCCCGTCGGGCTGCGCGGCACCGGCGCCCAGGTGCACTTCGAGGTCGCCGTCGGGCGATGGGCCACCTCGCGGGGCTGGCGGCTCGTCTACGACCCGTCGATCACCGTCGAGCACCATCCCGCGCCACGCGTCGGCGACGACCAGCGTGACGCCCCGGCGCGCCAGGCCGTCTGCGACGCCGCCTACAACCTCGTCGTGGCGCTCGGTGGCTGGCGCGGCCTCGCCCGCCTCGCCTACGCGGTGGTGCTCGGTGACCGCGGCTGCCCCGGCGTGCTGCGTGCCGCGGCCGCCTTGGCCACAGGAGACCGGGCCACGGCACGCAAGCTGGTCCCCGCCGTGCGCGGGTCGATGGCCGGCGCGCTCGCCGTGGCCACGGGTCGTCGTGTGCGCTACGTGACCTTCTGAGCGATCGCCACACGCAGCTCCGCCTCGAGCCGGTCGCACACGACCCCCACGGAAAATCGTGCGACGGCCTCCGCACGGCACCTCGCCGCGAGGAACTCGCGCTCGTCAGGCGCGAGTCCGAGGAGCTCGCGCACCGCGGCGGCGACCCCGGCGACGTCACCGGGGGCCACGCGGCGGGCGACCTCGTCGCCGAGCCCCTCTGCGGCACCCACCGCGGGGGTCACGATGACGGGCACGCCGCAGGCGAGGGCCTCGGCGACGGTCAGCCCGAACGGCTCGTAGCGCGACAGCTGCACGAGGCACAGCGCCGAAGCGGCCAGCGCGGCGACTCCCGCGCGGTCGATGCGGCCCACGACGCGGCCCGTGCGCTGATCGAGCTCGGCGAGCAGCGCGGAGTAGTCGCTCCACAGCGACGGCGCGCCCACGACCAGGACCTCGACCTGGCCCTCGAGGTCGCCGAGCGCGTGCGAGAGCGCCACGACGTCCTCGAGCCCCTTGCGGACCGTCAGGCGGCCGACGCTGAGGATCGCGGCGGGCTCGCGGCGCGGTGCCCGGCCGACGACGAAGCGGTCCACGTCGACGCAGTTCGGCACGACCGCGAGGCGGCGCGGATCGAGCCCGTAGTCGGCGACGAGCTCGGCGGCGAAGCCGTGCGAGAGCGCGAGGACCCGGTCCGCACGCCGCGTGTCGCGCCGCTGGCGGGCCGCTCGCGCTGTGAGCCACGCCCGCACCGCCGCGGGCCGGCGCGTGCCCTCGAGGCGTGCCGAGAGCGCGCGCTCGTTGCGCATCCAGCGCAGCTCCCCCGCCGCATGCACCGACGGGTGCACCACGACGGGCGCCAGGGCGCCGCGATGTGACGGGACGCCGAACGACTCGAGGTTCGAGAACTGGTAGATGACGTCGTAGGGCACCGCGCGGTGCCTCGCCGCAAGCGTCCCGGCGAGCCGACGGCGCGCGCGCGCGGCGGCGAGCTGGTGCGAGGCCATCTTGGTGAGGCGGTGGCGCGAGTACCAGCGCTCGAAGCCGAACGACGACCTGGACTCCACGAGCTCGATCCCGCGGACGTCCGCGAGCGCCCCTGGCGCTTCGGTCTCGCGGCTCGTCGCGACGTAGCAGTCGATGCTCGCCCCGCGCGACGCGAGCTCTGCGAGCAACAGCCCGGCGACGCCCGGTGCACCGTCGGACTGAGGGTTCGGCACCGGTCCCACGTAGGCGATGCGCAGGCCGGGGCTCGCGAGTCCCGGCGTTGGCGCGACGGGCCGGTCCTTGTGATGGCGCCACTGGGTCGCGACGACCCACGAGGCGACGGCGAACTGGCCGGCCGCGAGCCGCACCCAGCGCGCCGCCCGGCGCGGCGAGCGGCCGATCCCCGGATCCGACACTGCGATCGACCGCCAGCGACGAGCCATCGAGGCCAGGGGGGCGACACGCACCGAGAGCCGCGACGCCTTGGCCGTCGGGAACCTGCGCAAGAGCAGCCAGTCGTCGACGACGAGCCGGCCACGCCGGTCCCACTGGCGCGCCGAGAATGGCCGCCCGGGGTGCACGACGTGCATCGCCGGCTCGAAGCGCACCTCGCCCACCGATTCACGGATGCGCCACGCGAGGTCCCGGTCCTCATGGGCGGCATGGGGGAACTGCCGGTCGAACCCGCCGACGGCGAACAGGGCCGACGCCCGGTAGGCGACGTTGCACGTGAGGTAGCTGCCGCCGTCGTGGTCGAAGACGCCGTGCTCGTAGAGCGGGTCGAAGGGCGGTGCGTCGGTCCGGCCGGTGACGCCCGCCAGCAACGGGTCCTCGCGCAGGGCGCCCACGGCGGCGGCGAGCCACGTCGGGTCGACCTCGACGTCGTCGTCGGTGAACGCGACGATCGGCCCGCGAGCCGCGGTGATCCCCACATTTCGCGCCCTCGACGGTCCCACGCCCTCGGTGCGAACGACACGGACGCGGGGGTCCGCGCCACCGACTGCCGGTGGTGTCGAGCCGTCGTCGATGACCACGACCTCGCAGGTGCCGTCCACGGCGTCGCACGCGGCGAGCACGCGCGCAAGGCACCGTTCGAGCAGGGCGGGTCGATCCTTTGAGGGGATGACGACCGAGACGTCGACGGCCGGGCCGCTACCGTCCACTGCGCGCACCGCCTCTCGTGGCGGCGTGCGCCGCGTCCTGCCACGCCGCGACGAGCAGCGGCGCGAGCGCCGCCGGCGTGTAGGCCTCGGCGGTCCGCTGCGCGGCCGCGCCCAGCCGGGCGCGCAACGCCGCATCCGACGAGAGCCGGCGCAACGCCGCGGCGAGCTCGGCTCGGTCACCCATTGCGTACATGAGCCCGTCGACGCCGTCGGTCACCATGTCGGCAGGACCACCCGCGTCCGCGGCGACCACCGCGCAGCCGGCCCCCATCGCCTCGATGACGACCTGTCCGAACGGCTCGGCGAGCACCGATCCGTGCACGACGACGTCGATCGAACGAAGGGCCCCCGCCACGTCGTCGACGAACCCTTGGAACCTGACGCGACCCTCGATGCCGAGGTCCTTGGCGAGTCCGCGCAGGGAGTCCGCGTACTCGTCCTCCCCGAACAGCGCCGCGCCGAGCACCTCGAGCGTCTCGTCCCCGTCGGGGAACGCATCGGCGAAGGCACCGATGACCAGGTGCTGGCCCTTCCACGGGGCGAGCCGCCCGAGGATGCCGACGCGAAGCGGGCCCACGCCGGGCGCATGGGGCGCCGTGGGGTCGATGGACTCGTCGAGCGGGCTCGCGACCACGCGGCCGGGCACACCGAGCGTCGCGAGCGTGGACGCGGAGTTCGCGACGACGACTGAGGGCAGGACCCTGGCGGCGCCGCGCACCAGACCGACGGCGCGGGCAGGTAGGTACGGGGCCTCGATCCGATCGCGCACGTGCCAGACGCACGGGACCCCCGCGAGCCGAGACGCAGCGCCCCCGTACAGCGCGGACTTGAGCGAGTTCGTGTGCACCACGTCTGGACGCAGGACGCGCAGCCGCCGCGCGAGGCGCACCACGTAGGCGGCGGTCCACGCCGCCGCGACGGCCCCAGGTGGTCCCGGTGCGACGTCGCCGCGGGCAAGGCCGCGTGCACGCTCGGCGAGCGCCATCACCTCGACGGTGGCGCCGGCGGCTTCGAGGCGCGAGGTCAGCGGCCCGTCGGTGGCGAGGATCGCGTGGACGTCCGCCTCGCCGCCGACGGCACCGATCGCCCGGGAGATGGCCAGCTCGCCGCCTGACAGGACCGCGGTGTGGTCGACGACGACGATCCGCAGCGGCGCGCTGCGCTCGAGCACCTCCTCGTACAACGAGCGGTGCCGCGACGCGACGGCGGACCAGCCGTGTCGCTCGGCGATGCTGCGCCGCCGCGCGTCCGCGACCTCGTCGCGACCCTCGTCGAGGACGCGGCGGAGCGCGTCGGCGAGCGCGGCCGCGTCGCCCGCCGCGACGCCGGGGCGTTGGCCGGCCAGTTCGAGTGCCTCCGCGAGTCCGGCCGCATCGGTCCCCACCACCGGCGTTCCGCAGGCGACGGACTCGAGGACCGTCAGGCCGAAGCCCTCGAGCGCCACCGACGGCACCACCGTCGCGTCGGCGGCGCGGTACCACTCAACGAGCTCGTCGTCGGCGACGTGGCCGGCAAACCTGACGCGCGCGGCGACGCCTCTGCGCGCAGCGCGCTGCTCGAGGCGCGCGCGCTCGGGCCCTTCGCCGACGATCACGAGCAGCGCGTCGGGCGCCGGATCGAAGGTGGCCCACGCGTCGATGAGGACGTCGAGCCCCATGCGCGGGACCAGCCGGCGAACCGCCACGACCACCGGACCGTCCGGCGCCCCCACGCGCGCGCGCGCGGCGCTGCGGCTCCCCGGGGAGAATTGGATCAGGTCCACACCGGGCGCCACCACGCGGACCGCCCACGGCGCGACGCCGTAGCGGTCCTCGGCGACGCGCGCGAACGCGCCGGTCAGCGTGATTACCCGGTCCGCGCGCCCGTAGACCATGCGCTCGATCGCCCGCTTCACCGTCACGTTGCGCCGAGTGGCCCCCGTCGCCGCGCTCTCCTCGGCCCACGGTCCCTGGAAGTGCACCACCTTTGGCACGCCGCGCAGCGCGCCGACGGTCGAGGCCAGCACCGCGCTGCCGGCGAAGTGCAGGTCCGCGAGGTCCACAGGTCCGAGCGCGCGCAGCGCACGGTCGATCCTCGCGGCGCGCGCCGCCAACGACCCAGACGCCGGACCCGCGACCACGACCCCGCGCTCGCGCCATGCCGCGGCGTCCGCGGCGTCGCCGAGCACGACCGCGGTGGCGTCGAGCCCGCCGTCGCGCTGCGCGCGAAGGAGCTCGACGAGGTAGCGGTTGAGCCCTCCGGCTCGCGTCGTCGGCGTCTCGAGCCCGACGTGGACAACCCTCACGGCGCGCCGCCCGCCAATTGCTCGTACAACGCGAGCGTCCGCGCCGCCATCTCCTCGAAGGAGAACCTCGCGGCACGACGCGCGGCGGCCGCGCCCATCGCGGCGCACGCCGCGGGATCGGCGTCGAGGCGCTCGAGCACGGCGGCCACCTCGTCGGCGTCGGGGGCGACGACGATCCCGCCCGGCTCTCGGTCATCACCGACGAGCTCGGGACCCACGCCGGTCGGCGAGCAGACGACGGCACAGCCCGACGCCGCGCCCTCGACGAGCGAGAGCCCGAACGACTCGTGCGCGGAGCACGACAAGACGACGTCGGCCGCGGCGTACTCGGGGGCGACGTCCAGTCGGTGCCCGAGCAGCTCAACGCGCTCGGCGGCCCCCATCCCCGCGGCCAGGGCCCGCATCGCGTCGAGGTCGCCCTCGCCGACCACGCGAAGGGTGCAGCGTCGCGTCCGTGCCACCGCGCGCACGGCGACCGCGACCCCCTTTCGCTCGAAGTCACCTGCCACGACCACCACGCGCAGGGCGACGTCGGGGTCACGGGGGGGTCGCGCCGCGCCCGCGAAGCGCTCGAGGTCCACGCCGTCATCGATCACCTCGACGTGCATGGCGCGATACCGCGCTGTCAGCGCGGCGCCGTCGGCGCGCGAGACCGCAACGACGCAGCGTGTGCGCCCGGGGCGCATGGCCCAGGACTCGAGCGCCGCCGCCAGCCGGCGGCGCACGCCAGCGACGGCTCCCGCCGCACCTCGCCGACCGGGCGGCCGCGCGCCGCCCTGGGCCTCGATGACGGCGGCATGGCTCAGGTGCATCGACAGGACGTCGACGGGCGAGTGGGCGACCGCACCGCAGGCGTGGATCAGATCGGCGCGACGGCGCACGCTCCGGAGGCGCAGGGAGGCGATGAGGTCGAAAGTGACCAGCCGCGCAATGCTCGGCCGGTCCGGAATCGCGACACGCGTGCGCCGGATGCCCGGGGCGAGGGTCTCGAGCCCGTCGCCGGCGACGACCTCGAGATCCACGTCCCGCGCGAGGATCTCGAGGAGGCGCGCGCTGACGTGCTCCATGCCGCCGCGACGCGGCTCGACCGAATGCGCGACGTACGCGACGCGCAGTCGGGTCACGCCGGGGAGCCTGGGCGGCGCGTCTCTCCGGGACGCCGCCAGGTGAACGCCTCTTGCGGCGCGACGACGACGACCGGTGCGTCGGGCACCCCCGAGCCCCGCAGCAGCGACATGTCGAGGAACCCGAGGAACAGCCAGATCAGCCAGCAGACCGAGTACAGGTCGCCGTTTGTCCATTGGAACAGCGTCGCCATGAGCATCCCGATGCCGAACAGCCCCACCGCGTCGCGTCGCAGCACGGCGGACCGATACGTCGTCTTGATCGAGTACCACAGCAGCAGCACGTAGAAGATGAGCCCGAAGATCCCGAACGCGATCCCCATATTGCCGGGGTCGAACTCGGTGCCGGAGGTTCGCGAGTGCGAGTAGCGGTTCGAGGCGATCGTCACGGTGCCGGTGCCGTGGCCCAACGGCGAGGAGATCCCCTGGCGGATCCCGATCTTGGTCGCACGGATGTGGCCCGGCAGCGACGAGCCCTGTGAGAACGGGCCGGAGATGCCCTTGCTCACGTGGTTCGACAGCGCCCCCGCGGTGCCCGACCCCCCGCCGCCGAAGTGTCCTGCGACAAAGATGAGCAAGAAGACAGCGGCGACGCCGCCTGCGATGACGCCGATCGGGCGCAGGCGAAGGCGCGAGGCCGCCATGACGCCCACGGCCATGACCGTGAGGAACACCGCGGTGCGCTCGGACTCGAACCACAGGGCGGTGCCGACCAGCGCCGTCGCCGCCAGGTGCAGCGGACCGAGCATCCTCGTCTTCTTGCCCGCGAGTGCGAGCCACGCGACGAACCCCACCGACAAGAAGGCCGCGTACTCCTGGGCCGACGAGAACGTTCCGAAGGCGCGGATGACGTTCTGGCCGAGGTTCAGTGC
>Ga0075021_10001449_pt1 | contig 12167 bp, 10 predicted proteins | sample ColStrG_CSR_2012_FD_72749 | JGI IMG/M metagenome (GOLD analysis project Ga0075021, IMG submission 72749) | Freshwater sediment microbial communities in response to fracking from Pennsylvania, USA - Cold Stream Run_MetaG_CSR_2012 | ecosystem: Environmental > Aquatic > Freshwater > Creek >...
CCAGCACGCGCCCGTCCCGGTGCATCATTTCCAGGATGGCGCGCCGCCGTTCTTCGTTGAGCAGGCCGTTCGAAGGCATGGTTTCGATTTGTTTCGAATAGAAACTTTCGTCGATGGTCGGGGGGATTGTCAAGGGCAAATTGCGGAGCCAGCTTTCGGCGACCACCGGCTCCCGGCACTGTTACTGCTCTTAAACCGGGAAAACAAACGCTCTGCATTGCGGTGGTACACGCTTTCGAGCACGTCGTTGGGAAGGTCCAGCCCGTAAATCATCCAACGGCCCTGGCCGGGATATTGCGCGTAAGGGAAGTACTCGTCGTCGGTTTCTAGCCAGCGGAAATAGTTGTGGTACATCGCGTCGCTGGCGCCTTCGTCGGTGCCGAACATGATGCGATCCGGAAATTTCATGAAGATCTGGCGCGTCCGTCGCGGCTGGCGGCCCAGTTCGCCCTCCCGCGCCCCGGTTTCGATCATCACGTTGGGATACTTCTGCAGGGTCTGTTCGACGAAATCGAGGTTCTCGGGCCAGCTTCCGAAGTGAAGAGCTACGAACGTTGTGTGCGGGTGCTTGGCGAACATGTGGTCGCGTTGTGCCATCAGCGCCTCCATGCTCGGGAAATCGTGTCCGTAGAAGCTCCAGTCAGGATGCTCGATCAGTTCTTCGTAGCGTTCGTTGTTGGCATCGATGGGATGGAAAAAAGCTTCGGGGTCGGCGACGTGAATGAAGACTGGAATGCCGAGACGTCCGCATTCGTCCCAAACGGGATCGAGACGTGGGTCGTCGATCGGGATCAGCTTGCCGCTGGCGTCGCGCACTCCGAGGCCGAGTTCCTTCAGGACCTTGAGTCCGCGCGCGCCGCGCGCGACTGAGTCGTCAAGCTGCTTGACCATCAGTTCGCTGAAACGTGGATCATCGATTTTCGACCAGTCGTATTGCGTGAAGACCATGAAACGTCCGGGATAAGGCTTGACCATGGTGTCGATGATCTTCTGGAGTTCTTCGCCCCAACCTCCAGTGAGGATGACGATGGCCCTTATGTTGAGGCGGTCCATGCGCTCGACCAATTCTTTGGGGGCGACACGATCGCCGATGCCTCTCGCGTCGTTAGTGTGATTGTGCACGTCGAATACAGGAAACTTCGCGCGCCGGATGTTGTGGGTGGCAGCATGCAACGCCGTTTCTGGATGAAAGTCTTTGAGCAGGATGGTCTTCTTGCTGTCGGCATCGGCGGCGGCCTTGTAGCCGATGTTGGTTTGTTGGGCGGCGCAAGGAAGCGCGAACAGCAGTACGAGAAATGCAAGGGCGATCGCTTTGATCATCGGCGGCCCACCTCCAGATGACAGCGAATCCATCGGGCCGATCAAAGGATACTATGTTTCGAAATAAAACGAAATACGTGGAAACAGATCGAAATAAAAGGAAAGAGTATCGCCCTAGCGCACGGCCATTTCCTCTCTTGCTGCGTAGTGCGACTCCACGTAATCGTCCAGAATCTTCGTGAACTCGGCTACGATCTTGTCGCCTTTGAGCGTCGTGAACAGGCGGCCGTCGACATACACCGGCGCCTTCGGTTCCTCGAACGTTCCTGGTAGGGAAATGCCTAGATTGGCGTGCTTGGATTCTCCGGGGCCATTCACGATGCAGCCCATTACCGCTACTTTCATTTCTTCCACGCCGTTGTAGTGGCCCTTCCAGACCGGCATCTGGTCGCGCAGATAGCTCTGGATCTGCTGCGCCATTTCCTGGAAGAAGGTGCTGGTGGTGCGCCCGCAACCGGGGCAAGCCGTCACCTGCGGAGTGAAGCTGCGGATGCCGAGTGACTGAAGAATCTGTTGCGCCACGCGCACTTCCTCGGTGCGGTCCCCGCCTGGGGCGGGCGTGAGCGAGACGCGAATCGTGTCGCCAATGCCTTCCTGTAGCAGTACCGCCATGGCGGCGCTGGAAGCGACCACGCCTTTCGCGCCCATGCCAGCCTCGGTCAGTCCCAAGTGCAGCGGATACTGACAGCGCGCCGCCAGCCGCCGATAGACGTCAATCAAATCCTGCACACCGCTGACCTTTGCGCTCAGAATGATCTGGTCCGCGCGCAACCCGGACTGCTCCGCCAGTTTCGCCGAATTCAGCGCACTCACGACCATCGCTTCCATCGTGACTTCGCGCGCATCTTTCGGCTCGGGCAGGAGCGAGTTCTCGTCCATCATCTTCGTCAGCAGCGACTGGTCGAGCGATCCCCAATTCACACCGATGCGCACCGGGCGCTGATACTTCACGGCGACTTCAATCATGGTGCGGAAGTTGTCATCGTTCTTGCGTCCCACGCTCACGTTTCCGGGATTGATGCGGTACTTGGCCAGTCCCTCGGCGCAGCCGGGATACTTGGTCAGCAGCAGGTGCCCGTTGTAGTGGAAGTCGCCGACGATCGGCACGCGCAAGCCCTGCTTATCGAGTTCCTCGACGATGTAGGGCACGGCCTTGGCCGCGTCGTCATTGTTGACGGTCACGCGCACCACTTCGCTGCCGGCGCGGGCGAGGGCGGCAACCTGCTTGACGGTTCCAGGGATATCGGCGGTGTCGGTGTTGGTCATGGACTGCACCATTACTGGTGCAGAACTGCCGACGTGGACTCCGCCAATCGTGGCGGTCACAGTCTTTCTGCGCTGAATTTCTGCCATAGGAATGTCTATTTTAGCAGGTCAGAACCGGATAGGGCACCGTGTGCTGCTTCGGGTTGCGGGCAGCGAGCGCAGGCCCCCAAAGCGACAGCCTGTCTGCTCGGACCTTGCGGGCCCGCAGCTAGCGGCTCGCCTACGGCATTCTCTGTGTCAGGCCCGGCAGCTGCTTCACGATGTCGTTGTAGATCACGGTCACCGCGAACAGCACCAGGAAGACAAATGCCGCCTGGTAGATGCGCTCCTTAATGCGCAGACTGATTTCCTTCTGCATCAGACCCTCGATGAACAGAAGTAGAATTACGCCACCGTCAAGGATCGGGATGGGCAAGAGGTTAAAGATGCCCAGATTCAGGCTGATCGCGGCGCTCACAAACAAAAGCGGAGTCCAGCCTTCCTCGCGCGCAGCGCTGCCCACAGCACTTCCGATGCCGATCGGGCCATCCACCTGTCGAATGGAAACCTTACGCTGCGCCATTTTCTGTAACAACTCCAGGATCAAGAACGAATTCTTCTTGCACTCCGTCGCCGATTTTCGAACCGCATCGGCGAAAGGCAGCCGCACTACTTTCGTCGGGGCGCTGGCGAGTCCGATCCGGTAGCGCAGTTCCCCGGCGGGACGTCCGGCCGAAAGCGTGGGCGAGACCTTGAAGGTCACTCTTTGACCGTTCCTCAGAGCTACGATTTCGATCGGTTGGTCCTTGGTCCGGCTCAGCATGTCCACCAGCACTGCCAGCGCGGGAATCTCCTGACCGTTCACAGTCAGGACCTGGTCTCCAACCTTCAGGCCCGCTTTTTCAGCGGGCATGCCCGGTTCAACCATGGTTGCAGTGAAAGTGGGTTCTTTCGGCACCCAACCGACATCTCCCATCTGGTTCCTGCCATAGGGTTGGGGAACCAGAGTTACTTCAGAGACCGCGCCGTTTCGCAGAATCCCAAACCTCAGAGGCTGATTGGGGTTGAGCGCTTCTTTGAGCCCCACTTGTTCCCAGGTCGGGTTCTCAATGTCTTCAACGCGTATGATTTGGTCACCCCGCTGGATTCCGGCGTTGGAGGCGGGGGTGTTCGGGAAGATCCATCCAATCACGGCAGGCCCGTCGAACACGGCGGGGTATTCGAAGTGCACCATGAAGACCCCCGTCCACAGGGCAAAGGCCAGTAGGATGTTCATCGCCGGTCCGGCAATTGCGATGACGAACCGCTGCCATTTCGGATGCGATAGAAACTCGCCCGTGTCTCCGGTGCGCTCGTCCATCGGATTCTCACCCGACATCTTCACGTAGCCGCCCAGCGGCAAGGCGCTGAAGCGGTAATCGGTGTCGCCCCTCTTGAACCCCAGCAAACGCTTGCCAAAACCGATGGAAAACACTTCCACACGAACCTTGAAGAGTTTCGCCGCCGCATAGTGGCCGAACTCGTGGATCAGGATCATGAATCCAAGCACGATTCCCATCACGAAGATTGTCTGAAGGAACGACAGAACTTGAGGCATAAATTCCAGATTACTCCCGTTTCATAATTGCGGAATGGCACGCACGGGTGAGGCGGAGCAGCTGCGCTGGTTCACCATCTCGCCCGCCAACTGGCGCGCTTCCCCATCCAACTGTAGTACCTTTGTTATAGATTCCAATTTCCCCGCTGGCGTTGCAGTCATTACGTCAGCAATGATCCGCGGGATATCCTCGAACCCGATCTGTTCCTCCAAAAACGCCGCCACCGCCACCTCGTCGGCTGCGTTCAGCGCGATCGTTTTCGCTCCCCCGGTCTCGGCTGCTTCGTAAGCCAAACCTAGACAAGGGAATTTACTCATATCCGGGGGACAGAAATCGAGATGCCGCAGGTCCATGACCGGGAAGTGTAGGTCCGAGGGCACCCGCTCCGGATACGTCAGCGCATAAAGAATGGGCAACCGCATGTCGGTCACCGAAAACTGAGCAAGAATGCTGCCATCCACAAACTCCACCATGGAATGGATCGTAGATTGTGGATGCACAAGGACTTGCACCTGGCTGGGCGGCAGGTGGAACAGTCGGCACGCCTCAATCACCTCGAACCCCTTATTCATCAACGTGGCCGAGTCGATGGTGATCCGTTTGCCCATCCTCCAGGTAGGATGGTTCAGGGCCTGTTGCACCGTAATTGAGGCAAATTCCGACTTCGGAGTCTTCAGAAACGGCCCACCCGAGGCGGTCAGCCAGATGCGCTCGACCTCCTCCATCCGCCCGCCGCGCAGGCACTGGTGCACGGCGTTATGCTCGCTGTCGATGGGCAGCAGGGGCTTGCCCTGGCGTCGGGCTTCGGCGGTGATCAGTTCGCCCGCCACGACCAGGCACTCCTTGTTCGCCAGCCCAACCGATTTCCCGGCCTTGACCGCTTCGTAGGTGGCCTCCAGCCCAGAGACACCCACAATCGCGCTGACCACGAAGTCGACCTCGGGATGGGTCGCGACGCGGACCGTGCCGGTCTGGCCCTGAACAACTTCGATCTCGGAGAGGCCCGCGCTGCGGAGTCTGGCGCGGAGCACGTCATCGTCCTGCTCTTTGGCGACGGAAACCACGCGTGGTTTCCAGCGCACCGCCTGCTCGAAAACCGCGTCAGCGTTATTCCCCGCCGCGAGCGTGGCGACCTGAAAGCGATCGGGATAGCTTTCGACCACGCTCAAAGTGCTCTGGCCGATGGAGCCGGTCGAACCCAGGATGGCAATGCGTTTCATGCGGGAGTCAGGGAAGTGACTCTATTGTACGGGATGGGGGCCACAGTTCGAACCTCAACCGCAGAGGTCACAGAGGAAGCGAGGGGGGCTCGCTCTGTGCTCCTCTGTGACCTCAATGGTTAAAGGTGTTTTGTCCTACTGCATCATCTGCCAGGCTCGATAAGCCCACACCACCGGCACCGCGAACAGCATGGCGTCGATGCGGTCGAGCATGCCGCCGTGGCCAGGGAGGATCGATCCCGAATCCTTCACGCCTGCTCCGCGCTTGATGAGCGACTCGACCAGATCGCCCAGCTGCGCAGCGAGGTTCACGACCGCCGACAGCACGATGATCGGCCACAGTGACGGCTGCTCCAACCCGAAGATGCCGTCCCGCCGCCCAATCAGCCCCACTCGAAGCAAAGCCGCGCTGATCCCCGGCGCATGCTGAAACCACAGTGTTCCGATGATCACACTCGCCAGAATCGAAGCAACCGCCCCTTCCCAGGTTTTCTTCGGACTGATCTCCGGCGACATGCGATGACGGCCCAGAGCCTTGCCCACAACGTAAGCGAAGATATCTCCCGCCCACACCGCCAGCAGAGTGTAGATCACCCAAATCGCACCCGCCGCTTGCTGACGAATCTCCACCAGCAGCGCCATCGGGATCGCCACATAAGTAAACGCGAACACCGACGCCGCAGCCGCCGGATAACCGCTACTCAAGTCCGCGCGGCGCATGGCAATCGTCAGAAACAGAAACGGCGCCAGGGCAGTAGCCAGCGCAATCCCATAGACGACGGTAGTCGACTGGACGAGAGGAGTCCGATTCGTGGAAGCCACAACGACGAAGACAAAGAAGACGGCGACGTAGAGATACGTCGCCTGCCCAATCGGCTGCACTCCGTAACGCGTCACTAGCTTCAGGAATTCAGCAACGGCAAGCAGTGCGATCGCGCCCGCGACCAACGCCAGTACGTACAGTGGTGCCTTGAGCACCAGAGAAAGAACAATGGGAATTAAGACGACGGCGGTCGCGATACGCTTAATCATTGGTTGGCGATCAACGCTTAGCCTCGGCGTGGGTGCGAAGTCTCGCGTGCTCGCGGGAGTGCCCAGGATCCTGCGCCAGCCCGCCATACCGACGTTCGCGTCGCTGATACTCCTCGATTCCTTCCAGCAACTGCACCCCGCGAAAATCCGGCCACAGCGTCTGCGTGACGTAGATCTCTGCATAGGCCAATTGCCACAGCAGGAAGTTGCTTAGCCGCATCTCGCCACTCGTGCGAATGACCAGGTCAGGATCGGGTAGGCCCCGGGTATAAAGATGCTCGCTGATCGACCGTTCATCCACCGTGAAATGACTCAGCCCGCCATTGCGCGCCGCCGCTTCCGCCAGCGAGCGGAACGCATCGACAATCTCGCTGCGCGCACTGTAATTCAGCGCCAGCGTCAGAATCATTCCTGTGTTCGCGCGAGTGGCGGAGCTAGCCTCTTCCATCTCGCGCTGCACCGACTCCGGCAGTTCCTGTTTCCGGCCGATGTACTCCAGGCGAATGTTGTTCTCGTTGAGCGTCTTGATTTCGGCCTTCAAATAACGGCAGAGCAGGCGCATCAGGAAGTCCACTTCTGTGCGCGGACGCTTCTTCCAGTTTTCTTCGGAGAAAGCGTAGAGTGTCAGCGCTGGAATTCCGATGCGCGCCGCCGTCTGCACCGTCGAGCGCACGGACGCGACCCCGGCGCGATGTCCGGCCACGCGCGGCATATGCCGGCGGCGGGCCCACCGCCCGTTTCCGTCCATGATGATCGCGATGTGCCGGGGAAGACGCGCCGGATCGAGCCGCAGGTAAGCGTCGCTCTCCTTGCGGTCCATCCCAGCCGGAGCCGTGTGTCGCAAAGTACTCTCCGAGTCGAAGCTAACACACGAAATCCTGTGCGTGCAATGCGATAGAGCCCGAGCCAGTCGGAAGATGGGCAAGAGTGGGGACGGGCGCCCTCGCCCGTCCACCCGAGCAAAGCTCGGCAACCTTCAGCGAGCCTCTTCCGGCACAATCGGCAAGGCCAGCCGCTCCGTATGCCGGATCACCGTAAGCACACACCGAGCTCCCACCTGCGCGTCGGTCAAGACGCGCTGCAGATCATCCACGCCTGCTACCGGCTTGTCATCGAGCGCCACAATGACGTCGCCCTCGCGCAACCCCGTCCTCCGCGCCGGACTCCTCTCCTCGACGCCCACTATCACCACGCCCGTTTCCTGGGGAAGGCCGTAGAAGCGCACCACCCGCCGATGAATGGGCACGGTCTGCGCCGAGACTCCGATATAGCTCCGCCGAATGCGCCCATCTCGCAGCAACCGGCTGGCAACAAACTTCGCCGTGTTGATCCCGATGGCAAAACAAATCCCCTGCGCCGGCAGAATCGTCGCCGTGTTAACGCCAATCACGGCGCCCCGCGAATCGACCAGCGGCCCGCCCGAGTTTCCAGGATTCAAAGCGGCATCGGTCTGAATCACATCCTCAATAAGCCGCCCCGAATACGAGCGCAGGGAACGGCCGAGAGCGCTGATCACGCCCGCCGTAACCGTCGACTGAAACCCGTAAGGATTCCCAATCGCAATCGCCATCTGCCCCGGACGCAACTGCTGCGAGTCGCCCAGTTCGACCGCCTGCAAGCCGCTCGCATCGATCCGGATCACCGCCAGGTCGGTGGCGGGATCGTCGCCAACCGTGTGCGCCGGAACCCGCCGTCCATCCGAAAGCGTAATCTCGATGCGCGTAGCATCGTGCACCACATGGCTATTGGTAAGAATCAGTCCGTCAGGCGTGAAGACAAAGCCCGACCCACCCCCACGCCGCTCCCGAGGCTCGCCCGAGCGAGCCCGCCCCGCGGCCTGGTGCACTTCGACATTAACCACCGAAGGACTAACCTTCTCAACCCCAGCGATCACCGCCCGAGAATAGGCGTCATGCAGGGAAGCGTCTGAAGTCGCCGAGCGCTCCGCCGACTCATGAGCAAGCCCGCCCACCACACCCTGATCAGAAGAAAGAAAATCTGCAGCAACGTCGTCCAAGCTCATGCTGCATAGATGTCAGACAAGATGTTTTGGATTCGCCTCAGCCTGTGTGGGGACGGGCGACCTCGCCCGTCCAACCTCAACGATGGAACTCGTACTGCAAGGTTATTTCTCCAAGCACGGCACGGGCCTTTCCCGAGAGCACAAACGGACGGAACCGCCACTGGCGAATAGCTTCAACGGCCGATGGAAATGCGAGCGGATTGCCTTTGAGAATCCGTACACATTGCGGCTTACCCGGTGCTCCCACGGCTAGGAGCAAGGAGACCCTGCCCTTCATGTGCCCGTCCATCAACCCGGGTATTTGCATTGGAACTGTATGCCGCACGAACTGCATGAATTGAGGAGAATCCAACCAGATAAGCCTTCCCGAGCTATCGCGGGCGGCATTGGCTTGCTCAAAGCAACCTGACAATGAACTCGACGCTTTGATCGGGGCACCGGCTGCAAAAGCAAACAGTGGCTTGAACTCTTGTTGCGGCAGCGGATCGAGCAGGAAGACATACCGTTCGCCCGCTTCTACCCACCAATCTGGTTTGTCGTTCTGCTCGTCAACGTGCAGGAGGACTGTCTCTCGGGCAGGCAGATCGTTTCCCTGTTTGCTCAGGGTGCTCTCTACCAGTACTTTGATGACCCCTTGGTAGCTGCGCCCGGTCAAGCGACCCATACCGACATACTTCACGTCGCTAGAAGTAACCGTTCCAATAATCGCAACCGGGGTCTGCGGCTCTGGCGTCTGAGCTGTCACAGCGAGGCAGAGAAGCAGTGGCACGCACAGGGAACGCATGTGTCTCTATGAAGTACAGACACCGGGATGCTCTATAAAGGTCCCAATCATTTGGTCGCTGGCGCAAAACTCACCTCACGCCAGCAGCGAATAACCCCCGCCCGCATCCTCGATCTCCACCATCTCCCGCAACTCCGGATAACTCTTCACCAGTGTCTCCGGCGCCGGTACTTTCTTCCCGCTCAGCAGATAGCGCAACTCCAGCGCATTCACCGCCGCCTTGGCCTGAAAGTGATTGTTCGCCACCACAAACGTCGTCTCCGCCATGTGCGCGATGATCTCCACTTTCTCCTTCCACTTCTCCATCTCCGCGGGCTTGTAGAGATAGTTGTAGCGGTCGTCGCGATTATCGCTGTCGGACCCGCTGTCGAACCAATGCTCATAGTTGCGGCCATGTAGCCGCACGTATCCAATGCCCGAGGTCACATGCTCGGTCGGCGCGAGCGACTGGCCCAGCAGCGGCTGATCGATATTGCAGAAGCCCACATTCTGCCGCATGAATTCCGCGATCGTTTCCGGGTTATCCCAACTCTCGTGCCGCACCTCGACCACCCGCGGATACTCGATAAACTGCCGCAGCAACTGCTCCAGGTATTCGTGATTCAACGCGGTGTTCTTGAACGAAACCGGAAACTGAATCAGCAGCGCGCCCAGCTTGCCCTCGGAAGCCAGCGAGTCCAACCCCTCTCGCGCCAGTTTCTCATCCTCATCGTTCGGACGAATGCTGGCCGCCGAAGTCGGCTCCATCACCGCCAGCGGAGAATGCGTGAACGACCGGTGCAGCTTCGCGGTAAATAGAAAATTCGGATTGACCGCCGCCACCTTGCGGCACCACAATCGCCCCAGTTCCGGCCGAATGTGCCCATAAAACGAAGTGTTGATCTCAATGACATCAAAGAAGCGCGCCATGAATTCCACCGGATGAACCTTCTTGCGTGTAACTTCCGGCGGATACAGCACGCCGTCCCAGTCTTTGTACGACCAGCCCGCTGTCCCGATGCGAATTCGCGCAGCAGTCTCCATTTGCATAATCGCGTGGCGCGGGCACCCCTGTCCGCACAAGCTCCCTGCCTTTGTACCACCAGCTGCGTTCCGATGCGAATTTTGCCGCGGACGATGGGTGTGTGGCACGAACATTTCTGTCCGCGCCTTGTAATCGGCATTGCACCCATGCGAGCGTAATGTGCGCTCGCGACAGCCGGCAAGGTGCCGGCGCCACACAGGCTGGGCCACTGCTAGTACAGCAGAATCGCGACCCAGTAAATCCCCGAAGGATAGGTCGCATTGCGCGCGTAACACGACCCCACCGCAAACTGTCGAACGTCGCGGTCATGCAGCAGGCGCACGGCTCCCTGCGGCAGGATCTCCGGCTGGCTCTGGGTGTAGGTGATGATCCGGCGGTTGTCGTACGCCGTCTCAAGCAGGCGCGAGCTTGGATGCTGCTCCTTGGCCAGCGAGCACACGGCGTCGTCAAGCTTTGCCGGCTCATACTGGCTGAGTGCAGGCAATCGCGCCTCGCTGCGGACCCGATCCACAGCTTGGCTGACGAGTTCTCTGGTCTGCCCGACCGTGTGCGTAGAAACTTCATGTCCGAAATCCTGCACCACATACAGCCGCCCGTGGCTCCGGATTGCGGCGAATCCCGCCACATTGAATCCAGGATCCAACAGGTTCTGTCGATGCGCAGCGGACTCCATGAACGACTGCTCTGCGCCCGCAGCACAAGAATCGTGTGCGATGTTCTCGCCCGCGCGATCCAGGCGCAACGCACTCACCAGCGCGAATCGCTGTAACAGAGAAGGTTCGCCCAAGAACTGATGTTCCAGTTGAGCGTTCTCTACCATTAACTGCGCGTGCGCCCGCGCCGCCGCTGCTAAACCTTCATCGGACCGCAGCAGCGGCAAGCCCGCTTCCCGCCGGTCTTTGTTGGCTAATTCCAGCAATTCGCGTTCGGCGGCGGAGTCTTCGCTCGAAGGCACCCGCGCCGCCGAAGCAGTTTTGGGCGTGGGCTGTGAAGTCTGAACTCTGGCTGGGATCGCTTGCGTGGCCGTGCCGGTGCCTGGATCGCCTGCCATCATCGCGAAAGCAACCAAGGCCCAGAGCATAGAGTTGGATTCAGCGCTCTCCGCAACCAACGCGAGAAAGTTCCGCTTTCCATCTCTCAAACTAGCCTCTAGAATTCAGGTCAGCCACTTACCATGGAGACATTACTGCTCGTTACCGTACTCGTGGGAACCCTTGTCCTGCTTGGGTTTTCGGCTGTGTTGCTGGGCCGCGTTTCGGCCGCCTCGCAAGTGGATGTAAAGGCGGAAGTTGCAGGCGTGCTCGAAAGCCTCAATACCAGCATTGGCCAGAAGATCAGTGTCAGCACTGCCGATATGGCCACTCGCTTGGAGCAGACCAAAGGTGATCTCCGCCAGCAGGTCACAGACCGCATCCAGCAAGGCTTTTCAGAGATTCGCACCTCGGTCGAGCAGCAGCTCACCGCAGGTAGAGAAGAGCAGAACCGGCGTCTGTCAGAATCCCGCAGCGAACTGACCGGCTCGCTGGTGCTCACTACGCAACAATTGAAAGCCGAGTTTCAAAACCTCAATCAGCAGACCGCACAAAGCCTTGACTCCATCCGCGACCGCGTCGACGCCAAGCTCATGGCCATTACCGACCAGGTGCAGCGGAAACTTGATCAGAACATCAAGGAAGGATTTGCGCAGTTTGAAAAAGTGCAGGAACACCTGAAAGCCGCCGAGGAGCACTTGCGCGAAGTGGGAGCGATCGGCCACTCCATCAACGACCTGAACAATCTGCTCAAGCTTCCGCACCTGCGAGGCCAGTTCGGAGAAGCCAGCCTGGAACGACTGCTCGCAGACTTCCTGCCCGCGCACATGTTCTCGCTGCAATCGTCGCCCGGCGAAGGCGGAGGCCGCGCCGATGCCGTCATCTATTTT
>Ga0075021_10001450_pt1 | contig 12162 bp, 11 predicted proteins | sample ColStrG_CSR_2012_FD_72749 | JGI IMG/M metagenome (GOLD analysis project Ga0075021, IMG submission 72749) | Freshwater sediment microbial communities in response to fracking from Pennsylvania, USA - Cold Stream Run_MetaG_CSR_2012 | ecosystem: Environmental > Aquatic > Freshwater > Creek >...
GGGCGATTCGATGCCATCGGTGCCGTGTCGTCGACACTCGGCATGACCGCTATCGCGTTCGGCTTGGTCGAGGCCGGGACCCGCGGTTGGGGCAGCCCAGTCACCGTCATCTCGCTTGTCGCAGGTGTTGCGCTACTGGGCGCCTTTGTCCACAACGAGAGCCGGGTGGAGGAGCCAATCCTCCCCTTGCGCCTCCTGCGTCATGCCACCCGCAGTTCGGCCAACCTTGCCCGTGGTCTGCTTTACGCCGGCATGTACGGGATGTTCTTCTTCCTCTCCCAGTTCTTCCAGGATGTACAGCATCTCTCTCCTCTGCTCGCTGGCGTCGCCTTTCTCCCTATACCGTTCTCGGTCTTCTCGGCGTCTCAGTTGACTGGGCGGGTCCTGGTGCGACGGTTCCCCCAGAAGCTGGTGATGATGAGCGGCGCTGCGGTAGTCACCTTGGGGCTGCTGCTTTCTACCCAGATTCGGTACTCAACCTCGTATCTCCAGATCGTGGTGTCGATGGTGCTTGTCGGCGCCGGTATGGGCATTTCGTTTGTGAGCCTTACGTCGGCGTCTTTGGCCGAGGTGCCATCAGGGGATGCAGGAGCGGCATCGGGGCTTGTCAACGTCTCCCAACAGCTTGGCGGCGCTTTGGGGCTTGCTGTCCTCGTCACAGCCTTTGACACAGTGACCCGACATGCACGGCTCGGTATCGGACACGGCAGTGGCTCAGCGACCATTGCTCACACGAGTGCCACACTCGTCCGCGGAATGGACACCGTCTTCAGCCTGGGTGCCCTCTTCAGTCTCGGCGCCTTGGCCGTCGTGGCATTCGGCGTCCGTCCGACCCGCCAATCAGTCGAGGCGGTAGACCTGGAAACTGAAAGAGCAAGCAAGGCCAGCTTGGTGCTCGAAGAGGCGGGTTAGGTTGCGCCAGATCGAATCAAGCTGGAAACCCCATGATGTCCCATGGCACAAGCACTAGTCCGATCGCCTGATCACGCCAAGGAGTTCGGCTGGCTGGAAAGCCTCAGTCCGCGACGTGTTCGAGCTTCATTGGCGGTACCACCATCGATTGGTTCGAACAACGTCCCTCCCGGTAATAAGCAGATCTTGGAGAATTGGTCGAATCACGCAAAATTGGGAGCGAACGGACGGGTGCGGTCGGACATCAATCTAGCGCCTGTCCTCCCTGGTCAGATCCAATTCCTTCATCAACACGAGGAGCCCTGGCCTGGGGTTTGAACAGCGTCTCACCAGGTCCGCTGGTCAGGCGTGGTTTCTGGAGTTGCCGTCCAGAGCGGATTCAGCCTGCCATGCCGGTCCGCCCTCATCCTCGCTTCACTCTCCCGCGAAGTGCTGAGAAGCACATCGACATGCTTATGGCGCCCACAATGCCGACAGCCAGCAATGCCCCTCCAAGTTGAGTCCACTGCCAGCCTGTGCCGATCACGAGCGATCGCAGCCCGGCCAACAAGTACGTGACCGGATTGAACCCGGCAACGACGTTCAGCCAGCCTTTGAGTTGATTGCGGGGAACATACGACGATGTCAGGAACAGGAACGGGAAGAACAGCAGGAACGTTGATTGAACGGCTGCAGGATTGCCCGTCTTCAATGCGATTGCGTAGCCAAATCCGGAAAAGGCCAGGCTCCACAACGACGCCAGGAGAATGAACACCATGACGCCCAGGGGTCCGTCCTTGAATCTGACTCCCAGGATGAGGCCCAACGCGATGATAGGTATCGTCAGTACGGCTGCGACCGCCAAATCAGCGGCCATGTGGCCCAGCAGGATCGCCGTCCGTCGCACCGGAGTCAGGAGTAGGCGGTCGAAGTACTTGTCTTGTATATCAAGAACAAGTGCCGGTGCTCGCGACACGCCGGTGACCCCGAGCAGAATGGCCGTCGCCATGGCGAACGACGTGTAGTTGAAACCCGGGATGGACGCGGTGACCTTCTCCAGCGTGGCGATGTTGACGACGAAGAAGAACAGCGCGATGAAGACCGGTGGAATGACGATGGCGATATCGCGAGGCACTGCACGAAGCGCCCTCCCGGCGATGGCGGCCAGGTCATGGAGGAGTCCGGCCGGGCGGGCACGGATGCCGCCCTCGGAGGCGTGGGCCTGCGGCGTACCTGCGACCATGGTCATGACGGGTCCTCCTCTGTCTCTTGTCGCTCAATACGGGTTCCGGTCAACTCGAGGAAGACGTCGTCGAGTGTGGGTGTCCTCAAGGTGAGGTTGCGTACGACGACCTCAGCTGCGGCGAGCGCAACGGCCACCGGGCTGATCGTCGCCGACCCATTGTCCGACGAAATTATGAGCTCGTCACCGTGGGCTTCGACGCCACTGACTCCTGGCACTGGAGCGACTACCGCCTTCACCCGATCGGAGTCGCCTTCTACCCGGGCGATGATGACATCGGATCCCACCGAGCGTTTCAGATCGCTCGGCGTGCCTTCGGCCACGATCTGACCATGGTCGATGATGCCGACCCGGTGGGCCAACTCGTCGGCCTCTTCGAGGTACTGGGTCGTCAAGAGAATCGTCATGCCCATGTCCTGGTTGAGCCGGCGGACCTCCGACCAGACCTGGAGGCGACTCACCGGATCGAGTCCGGTCGTCGGCTCGTCCAAGAACAGGATCTCGGGGTTGTGGATCAACGCTGCGGCAAGATCCAGTCGGCGCTTCATGCCACCGGAGTAGGTGCCGATCAAACGATCCAGAAACGGGCCGAGGTCCAAGAGATCGGACAGCTCGGCCACCCGCAGGTTGACGTCTCGGCGCGAGAGTCCGTACAACCGACCCTGGAGGCGGAGGAGCTCGGAGCCAGTCTGCTTCGGATCGAGGGCCACATCCTGAAGTGCGGCGCCGATCCGAAGTCGGACTTCGCCAGGCTCAGTGGCGACATCGAAGCCTGCCACCAGCGCCCGACCCTCAGTCGGGGCCAGGAGCGTGCACAGCATCAGCACGGTCGTCGATTTTCCGGCACCGTTCGGCCCCAAGAAGCCGTAGATCTCCCCACGGGGGATCGAGAGGTCGACACCATCGACAGCCCGGACGCTGTCAAAGGTGCGGACCAATCCTTCGGTGACGATCGCGACCGTGTTCAAAGGCATGGCCGACTGTAATCCTGGTCGATCCAGTTGGACGGCGATTTCGGTCGATGTCTCGTGGTGCATATCCAGTAAGACGGCGCCGCCCATCCGAACTCATCGGTTCCAACCGGAACTTTCCGGTGAATCTCGCGCTGAATGGCCCTAACTCCCCGACTTGACAAACGTGGACGCCATCGCCCACCAGCAAGACTGGACACATCGACGTCACGAATATCACTCCCGAGTTGCGGGAGTCCGCGCAGTTCGCGGGACTATTCGTCGAGATGGAGCGGCAACCCGAACGACGGAAACAGCCGATTCGGATCGATGAAGTCGAGGAAGAAGTGCAGGGTGGCGATACTTCCGGCTGAGATCTCCAGGACTTGCAACGCCCAAGGCGCGTATCCTCCAGCGGGGTCAGGTTTGTACTGGCCGAAGGCCGGGCATCCGTTGGCGATCGTGGAAACGAGGAGGGATCCCCGGCACGCGCTCGGACCGGGCTCCAACATGAAGCGGCCGATACTGCTTGCCCCTTGAATCCACATGGCGAAGGGCGGCATCGACTGAATGGCATCCTCGTGGAGCAGCTCGACGAGCCGTTCGACGTCGTATCGCTCGAAGGCGTCCACATAGCGCCTGAGCAGGGCCGCATCTCCGGGGCCGAGGGCACCAGAAGGCGCCGCCCTGGGCATCGACGCCAACGTCGAGCGGGCCCGCTGGAGGGCACTATTCACCGCAGCGACCGTGGTCTCCAGTAGGTCGGCCACCTCAGAAGCATGCCAACAGAGCACCTCGCACAGGATCAGCGTCGAACGTTGACGGGCGGGCAGATGCTGAAGTGCGGAGACGAATGCCAACCGGACTGACTCGCGATGTTGGCTGACTTCGGCCGGATCGCTCGTCTCCGGCGCGATCAGCCCGTCGGGAATCGGAGTAATCCAGGTGGCCTCTGGAAGCAACGGCCCGAGGTTGGACTCCTCTGGAGGGCGGGACGGGCCGATATCCATGGGCTCAGCGCGGCGTTGGGTCTGACGCTGCATATCGATGCACACGTTTGTGGCGATGCGGTAGAGCCAGGACCGTAAGCTCGATCTACCTTCGAATCCCTCCAACTTTCGCCAGGCTCGGACCATGGTCTCCTGGACAGCATCCTCGGCTTCGAATCCCGACCCAAGCATTCGGTAGCAGTACCCGGTCAGTTCCCTTCTGTGCTGCTCCAGATCGGACACCGTCGGTAACGGGCGTCCGTCCTTCGGGGTCCACTGGGTGGAGGGGATCTCCGTGGCCGCTTCGGTCATCGGGACGTCGACGGATTTCCACGGCGAACTCCGGAATTGCCCGTTTCTGTTCCGGGACGATCATCGACGTGAACCATTCGATCTCCAGACCCCCGGCCACCGCGCTCCTCGAAGACCCGGTTGCCATCAAAGAGCAGGAGGAAATAGTTGCGAAGGTGAGAGATCGAGTCGAGCGCGACGGATCGGTCCGATGACGCCTTGGCGAGAATGAAGGCACCCTGGAGAACCACCTGGGTGTGTAGAGCCAAGCTCTTCGCATCTAGGCCGGAGCCCGGCCGATATCGGGCGATTGCCCGTTCCAAATCAGGCTCCAGCGATTCGACATGGTCGGCGATGCCCGATCGGCATACCTCGCGGATAGCTGGATGCGACTGGTACGCCTCTTGGACCATGGTTCCAGCGAGGCAGGTGAACTCCTCCGGCTCACCGACAATGAGACTCGAGCGGAAATCCAGGTATCCGATCACCCGATCGAGCGGATCATGCGGTGCGTGGTACGGCGCGACCCGGAAGAATTCCTCATTGTGGACACTCCAAGACTCTGCCATCTCGACAGCCATTGCCTCTTTCGACTTGAAGTGGTGAAAGAAGGCGCCTTTCGTCACACCGGCACGATCACATACTTCGTCAACAGTCGTCGCGTGCAGGCCGTGTTGCCGGACTAAGGACGTGGCCGACTTCAGTAGGCGATCCCGAGTAGTCACGTCGTTCGCTGAAGGGTCCCCGTTGGCTATCCCCGCAGATAACGCCTTGACCGAGTTCATTCGAATGAACATACCAACTAGTTGGTATTTGATGCTCGATGGCTCGCTCACGCGCCATGGCACCCAGGAGTTCTGGGGCCACCGCCGCCGCCACGGTGGCCACGACCCCTGTGCGTCAAACGGACCGGTTCGAATTCGATTCGGTTCGCTCGGGTCTGTCGATCGGATCTCAGGGTCATTCATCATGGGAGTCCTCCTCCGTCCGTGCTGATCCAGTCGGCACTGATTCGTCGGCTCGATTGCAAGCGGCCAGTGACTGGCCGGGCGAAGATGCGCCGGTCAGTCACTGGCAGGAACACTGACCCTTCAGGCCGGTTAGCCGGCCAGGCCGGCGCCCGTCTCGAGGAGCGACTTGAGGTCGCTCAGCACCCAGGCATGACCGCCTCCACCACCGTTACCCTCGGCGTCCATCCGACCTGAAACCAGCTGGCTGATGGTCGCATGGGTGGAGTCCAACTTGTGGGTCAGGGTGAGCTTGCAGGCGCCATTCCCCAACGGCTCGATCTCGTGGGTGACCACGGTAAATCCCTCGGATACACACGTCGGATCCATCAACATTCGCCATGTCGTGACCAGACGCTTCGGCGGATCGGCCTCGATCACCTCGCCGTCGACGACCACGTCGGGACAGGGAAAGCCCGCTGCATCGGCGGCAGCCTTGAACTCCTCGTTGGCCACGACCTGGTACTTCCCTCCCGGGCGGAGGTCGTAGTGGGCGAAGCCGGTGTAGCCGTAGCGATTCGTCCATTCCGGGTCGGTAAGTGCCTCCCAGATCGCCTCGGGTTCAGCCTTGATGTAGATCTGGTAGATCTGCGAAGTGTCCTGGGCGACAGATGATGTGGTCATGATGATTTCTCCAATCGGTTCTTGAGGTCAACGAGCGCCGACACGTGATGCTCTGTGTATTTGTCGATCCAACGGTCGTGGACGAGGCGGATGGGTACGGGATTCAGGTAGTGCAACTTGGTCCGCCCGGATCGCTCAGTCACGACCAATCCGGCGGACTCGAGGATGCGCAGATGCTTCATGACACCGATGCGGGTCATGTCCACTTCCGTCTCTAGTTCCGTCAGCGTCCGGCCCTCGCGCTCGAACAGGAGATCGAGCAGGAAACGCCGTGTCGGATCGGCGAGCGCTTTGAACACCTGGCCGTCGTCGCTCACCTCGTCATTATATGTAACTAAATAGTTACATGTCAAGGGGTTGAATGGCTCGCTCAAGGACCAGCAATGTCGAGCAGATGGTCCAGTCGCGGGCGCAGCGATGCCGGGGGTCGTCCTTCGCCCCGCCTGGTTCGGTCTTCTCGATCTCCCTAGCCGTTTTCCCGGCGACCGCCTGTTCCCGTTGGGATTCCAACGTTCGGTGGCCCGGAAACGGATGGACATCGACGACACCACGCCGGCCGAACGGCCAGTTCGCCGGCACTTCAGGTCCGAACTCGGACGGCTCCGGAGGCAGCCCGGCGTGCTCCCGGTGACGACTCGCGGCTTGGACGATTCTGCGCGCCATCCTCGCGCGGACTGTCGGGCGCCCCCGCCTCTACCATGAGTACCCATGGACCCGTCGCGTACCGAGATCTCGGACGGCGGAACTACATGGCGATTCGACCGAGCGTTCCTCAACTCGAACTGGACCTGTATCTGGGGCCGGGGTTGCCAGGGGATCCTCCCGCAACCGGCGGAAGAACTCGGCCATGGTTGCTGCTCAATGGGTGCCGACATCGATGGCGATGACGAGGCACGTCGGATCGGCGCACTGGCGGCCACATTGGACCCTCGGGGTTTCGAATATCACGCCATGGCCGCCGAAGGTGGTGTTTTCGATGACGCCACCCGCGGCAACACCCGGGTTGTCGACGGGGCCTGCATCTTCCTCAACCGGGTCGGTTTCGAGGGAGGTGCCGGCTGCGCGTTGCACCTGGCGGCTCTCGAATCGGATGAGTCGCCGATCGATTTCAAGCCATCGGTGTGCTGGCAGCTGCCGATCAAGGTGGACTGGGAAACAGGTGGAGACGGCACCGAGGTGGCAACCGTGCGGGGCTGGACGAGAGGCGACTGGGGGCCCGAAGGCGACACTATGGCGTGGTGCTGCACCGAGGGCACCCAGGCTTACGTCGGTGACCAGCCAGTTATCGAATCGATGGCCGAAGAGCTGAAGGCGATCGTTGGTTTCAAGGTGTACATCGAGCTTCGAGGATGCCTTGAGAACAGACCCGAGGGACATACCGAAGGTGAGTGACGTGCGACAGAAGATTTCCGGCAGGCATCCTTCAGCTTGTCCTGAGGAGCGCGACTCAGTGCGCTGCTCTCCTGATGCACAGATCGTTCGGCGGAAGCTAGGTGAATCAAACATCCAACCGATTGGACCGCGCCAAGATCGGCGATCCGGTGCGCATCGCAATCTCAGAGGTCAATCCGATTGGTGGCCTGCCCGCCACCAACCTGTCCGAGCCGAGCCGCAAGTTGCGTCTTGACCCGGGCACCGGGTACTACCCAACTTGGAGAGCATGCCCATACCTGGCTCCCCTTGAGGCCTTCTCACGCGAGAGTCTCAATGGCACTTCGATTCGATCATCTGGCCATACCTTTGGCCACAAAGTCGGGCGAACTCGGATACCAGAAAGCAACATGGAGGGCGGCGACTGCACCATGTCCAGGACAAGTTCATTCCAAACCATCCGGTGGACTCTGGCGCTCGCATCTGAAAAGCCGAGAGGCCCAAGCCTCCTGGGCTTCGAATCCCACTCCCAACGCCGCGCCCTGTCGATCGTCAGTCCGGGTGGACGGGGGTCCACCGGATCACTTATGGCGGTATGCGGAACACCAGAACCGATTCCCCTGCATCCGTCATCACCTCGGCGTGCCACGACCGGTTCGACCTCCCCGGCTAACGACCGCGACCACGCACCACCACCGTACGGACTGGATCCCGGTCGACTCCTAGAGCTGCATTGACCACCACCCATGACCCGGACCCGGGCACCACTCTGACACCGACGCCGGTCGTCGACCTTGGCGGTGCCGCCCCCACCGGTAGCTCCGCAGCTACCCGTTCCCTCGATTCCGTCCGGGCATGGATACTGGCCGCCGCCGGCTACCTGTCCCTCGCCGTCGTGCTGTTCTGGCACGTCTGGTCGACCCATCCCACGTCCACCACCACCTGCGGCTGCGGCGACACGTCGCTGTTCACCTGGTTCCTCGCCTGGCCGGCCTATGCCGCCGACCACGGCGCATCCTTTCTGTTCTCGACGGCGTTGTTCCATCCGACCGGCGTCAACCTCCTCTCCAACACCGGCGAAGTGGCCCTGGGCCTCGTCCTTTCGCCCATCACCCGCTGGTTCGGCCCCATTGCCACCCTCAACGTGGCCCTCACCCTCAGTCCGGTCCTGTCAGCGCTGGCCATGTTCGGGCTCCTGCGCCGATGGGTGTCCTGGACACCGGCAGCCTTCATAGGCGGCCTGGCCTACGGGTTCTCGCCGGTGATCGTGATCAGCCTCACCGATGCCCACTTGATGGTGGCCATGGCTCCGGTGCCGCCGCTGATTGTGGCCTGCCTCGACGAGATCCTGGTGCGACAGACCCGCCGGGCGGTTCCCGTGGGCCTGCTACTCGGCGCGCTGGTCGGCCTGCAGTTCTTCGTGGGTACCGAGCTCCTGGTGATAGTGATGATCACCCTCGGCACCTTGGTGATTGTGCTGTCGGCCGTGGCCCTGTACCACCGCGAGGTCGTGGCCCAGAGAGGACGGCACGCCATGGTCGCCCTGACCGCCGCCGCCGGCGCCGCCGTGGCTCTGCTGTCCTACCCGTTGTGGTTCGCACTGGCTGGACCGGCGCATCTGACCGGACCCGTCTGGGGAGCCGGGGCGCCGATCAGCTATGTCGGCACCGTGCCCCGCTCCTTCTTGTTACCGGCGCCAGCCATCCCCATCGTCGGCACGTTGGCCCGCCGCTACGGCGGCTACCAGGCACCCGTTCTTTCCGGGCAGTACATGGGGATCGGCATGATCCTGGTCGTCGTCGTCGGACTGGCCCTCTGGCGCCGGGACCGACGACTGCAGTTGTCCGCAGTCGTCGGCGTCCTGTCGCTGGCGTTGTCTCTGGGCCTGGATGTCCACCAATGGACGCCGTGGCGGCTCTTCGTCCGCCTGCCGCTGATGGAGAACATCATCCCCAGTCGCTTCCTGGTGGTGACGTACCTCTGCGCCGGAGTTGTGCTGGGCCTCGTCGTGGACCACGCGCGCACCGCAGTGACGATGGGGAGCCTCACCGCCTCACCGTCGTCGGTCGACTCCGCCGGTGGCGCCCCGCCCCGACGGCATCGGCGCCGGATGGGAAGTGCCGCCGGGGTCGGGGTGGCGGCCGTAGCGCTCGTCCCGTGGGTTACCTACTACGACGCCGGCATCCCCCTCACCACCCAGGACGTGGTGCTCCCCACCTGGTTCGCGGCGGTGGCCCCGAAACTTCACGACCATCAAGTGGTCCTGAGCTTCCCGGTCCCCTCCGCCTTCATGCAGAGCGCGATGACCTGGCAGGCGGTCAACCGGATGCACTACTCCATGGCGGGGGGCGGGGGGCCGAACGGACTGATCTCCCGGGCCGGTTCCGAGGCCGCCGGACAGACCATCCTCGGCAAGCTCTCCATCGCCGACCCCTCCCCTGCGGCCGTGCGGGTGACGTCCGCCCAGGCCTCCGCGGTCCGTCGCGCCCTCGGCGGATGGGGCGTAACCACCGTCGTCCTGCCGGACACCGCCCACCTCCCCACCTACGTCCACGTGAACCAGATCCGGTCCATCGTCGTACTGCTCACCGCGGCAACGGGCCGCCCGCCGGTCCGCCAGGCGGACGCCTGGGTGTGGAGCGGGTTCGCCGGGTCTCACCGGGTAGCCATTCCGGGTACCGCCGAACTCACCCGCTGCGGGGCCGGGCCGGCGGTCGGACCGCTGGCCTCCATCGCCCAGGCCGCCGAGTGCGTGACCGGTCCGGTTCTCTCCCCGCCCTAAAGTTGCAATCCTGTAAGTGTCCGGGAACATGCCCGAGCACGTGTCCACTCAAGCCCGCCGGCTCCCCGGTCGAAGAAGACGCAGTACGTCGACAACGCGGAAGGACAGAATCATGGCTGCCAAAAATCCCACAGGAAAGGCGATCCTCAAGGCTTCGCTTGAACTGTTCCGCCAAGACCGGCAGATGATCTGGCTCCCGGTGATGGCGACCGCCACCGCGTTGGTGGCCTACGCCCTGATCACCCTGCCTCTGGTACTCGCCTTCGGCCACAATCGCATCGGAGTGGCGATTGGCCTGTTCTTCGGCACCATGGTGGCAACTGCAGCCACGGTGATCTTCAACGTGGCTCTTTGCTTCGCTGCCACCGACCGGATCGAAGGCCGCACGCCGACTGTCCGAGGCTCGTTGGCCCAGGCGTGGACACGCAAAAGGGTGATCTTCCGCTGGGCCGTCCTGTCCGCCCTAGTGGGGACCGCCATCCGGGCCCTCGAGCAGCGGTTCGGGTTCATCGGATCGCTCATCGGCTTCGCCGGTGGCTTGGCATGGGCGGTAGCGACCTTCCTTGTCGTGCCCGTGCTGGCCTTCGAGGACGTCGGTCCGATCGAGGCCGTCAAGCGGTCCTCCTCGGTGCTGAAGGCCCGTTTCGGTACCGTCGCCCGCGGCGGTCTGCGCTTCGGTCTGCTCTTTGTCGGACTGATGATCGGTGCACTGGCGGTGATGTTCGTCGGAATCGGACTGTCCGTCGCCCACCTGTGGATCGTCGGCGTTCCCGTAGCCGTCCTCGGATTCGCCGGTCTGCTCGGCGTGGCGATGTACGCCTCGGCTGCCGGAATGTACCTTCGAACCATCCTCTACCGGTTCGCCACCGAACAGTCCATCCCCGACCTGGGTGTCGATGTCAGCCAGGTGTTCCGCACCCGGTAAGGGGTAAAGTGATCGCCGGCCCACGGCGACGGCGTCGGTAGCGGGTATGTGGTGACCGGCCCGCGGAGCCCGGGACTGACTGACACGTCCCGTGGACTTGCATCTGACTACGACCATCCGAATGCCAGAAGCCAGAGCCCATTGAGGCGCGGGTGGAGGTACGGGCACAGGTGCGGGTGGAGCGAACCGTTGACCACCGGGTCTGTACGCCGCCAGTCGCGCCTGAGCCCCGCCGCGTAACAACCCCATAACAAATGGGCGGCCGGGTGTAACAGTTCCGATAAGGCCCCTTCTCTCTTGAGTGCCTCCGTGTGAACGTGGCCAGATGACGGCAGCGACCCCGGTCGGCGGCTGCACCGACCTGACGACAGGAGGCCCCCGTGGCTGACCTTCTCTTCATCGCAACCCTGGTGGCGTTCTTCGCCCTCATGGTCGCCTTCGTCCGCCTGTGCGAAAGCATCGTGGGCAAGGACGAAGGCACATCCTCCAGCTCGAGGGCCAGAGGCGGTGATGCGACCACGGACTCCACCGACTCCACCGACTCCACCCACTCCACCGACGTCGCAAACACCTCCATCGAGGAGGTCCCGGCATGAGGAGCTACGACAATCTGACCGGACTGATCGTGTCCATCGTGGTCACCGCCTATCTGATCTACGCCCTCGTCTCCCCCGAGAAGCTCTGATGACCCAGAATGTCATTGAGGTCATCGTCCTGGTCGTGCTCCTGGTCATCTCGACACCTCTGCTGGGCAGCTACATGGCCAAGATCTTCGAGAACGAGAAAGCCCCCGGTGACCGCGTCTTCGGCCCAGCCGAGCGACTGGTCTACCGGTTGACCGGTGTGTCTCCCGAGACCGAGCAGCGGTGGACCACCTACGCCATCTCCCTGCTGGCATTCTCCCTGGTGTCGGTGCTGGTGCTCTATGGGATGCAGCGCTTCCAGGCCCACCTCCCACTCAATCCCGACCACCTCTCCTCCGTTCCCGCACCGCTGTCGTTCAACACGGCTGTCAGCTTCCTCACCAACACCAACTGGCAGAACTACGCCGGTGAGGACACGATGACCCAGTTCACCCAGATGGCCGGG
>Ga0075021_10001452_pt1 | contig 12153 bp, 9 predicted proteins | sample ColStrG_CSR_2012_FD_72749 | JGI IMG/M metagenome (GOLD analysis project Ga0075021, IMG submission 72749) | Freshwater sediment microbial communities in response to fracking from Pennsylvania, USA - Cold Stream Run_MetaG_CSR_2012 | ecosystem: Environmental > Aquatic > Freshwater > Creek >...
GAACTACCACAAATGATCAGCCGGAATGGTGTCGGTTTCATGACCATTCCCGCTGGCCAAGCCTCAGAGCAGGGGTGCATAATCCATCCCCTCATGTTCTCACCCCTCGCCTGGTTTGACCCTGGTTTTCTCCGGACTGTAATATCAAAAGTCAGCTATCAACTTCAGCCCTCAGCCTTCAGCCTCCTGACCAAGCGTATTGGCATCGGATACGGGGCGGCGTCCACCGCGTCCCTGGCTGAAAGCTGATAGCTGAGTACTGACAGCTACATCAGAAACCCATGCCCCACGATCTGCCCAAATCGTACGAGCCGGGCGCGATTGAAACGCGCTGGGCTGACTATTGGATCAAGGAAAAGCTTTTCTCCGTGCCCACGCCGCCGCCTGGGGAAACGCGGCCCGTGTTCACTTTGCTGCTTCCGCCGCCGAACGTTACCGGGCGCCTGCACATGGGCCACATGCTCAACCACACGCAGATGGACATCATCGTGCGCTGGCATCGCATGCGCGGATTTCTCACCTTGTGGCTTCCGGGCACCGACCACGCCGGCATCGCCACCCAGATGATGGTGGAGCGCCAGCTGGCCAGCGAAGGCAAGAAGCGCAGCGATCTTGGGCGCGAGGCCTTTGTCGAGCGGGTCTGGGAATGGAAGCGCCACTACGGGGGCGCGATCCTCGAGCAGATGAAGCGACTCGGGGATTCGGTCGATTGGGATCGCGAATACTTCACCATGGACGAGAACCTTTCTCGCGCGGTGCGCGAGGTTTTCGTCCGCCTTCATGAAGAAGGTCTGATCTATCGCGGCAAATACATCGTTAACTGGTGTCCGCGTTGCGGTACGGCGATCTCCGATCTTGAGGTGAAGCACGAAGAAGTCCAGGGCAAGCTTTACGAGATTCGCTACCCGGTCGTCGGCACCAACGAGTTCATCACCGTGGCCACCACCCGGCCGGAGACGATGCTGGGAGACACCGCGGTCGCGGTCAACGAAAAAGATGAGCGCTACAAGCATCTGCACGGGAAACATGTTGTGCTCCCGTTGATGAACCGCGAGATTCCGATCATCACCGACGAACTGGCCAATCCGGAGTTCGGCACCGGGGCGGTGAAAGTCACCCCGGCACACGATCCCAATGACTTTCAGGCCGGCCTGCGCCACAACCTGCCGCAGATTGACGTGATGGACGAGCACGCGCACATGAACCAGAATGCCGGCCCTTACGCCGGGCTGAGCCGTTTTGCCGCGCGCGAGCGCGTGCTCGATGACCTGCGCAAACAGAACTTTCTGGTCACTGAAAAGGATTACACCATCGCGCTCGGCAAGTGCGACCGTTGCGGAACCGTGGTCGAGCCGCGCCTTTCCACGCAATGGTTCATCAAGATCAAGCCGCTGGCGGAGCGGGCGACCGAGGTCGTGGAAAGCGGCGAGATCACCATCGTCCCCGAGAACTACAAAACGATTTATCTGAACTGGATGCATAGCATCCACGACTGGTGTATCTCGCGGCAACTGTGGTGGGGACATCGCATTCCCGCATGGCACTGCAAGTGTGGAGAGATCATCGTCGCCCGCGAGACTCCGGCGAAGTGTACGAAGTGCGGCGATTCAGAATTGAAACAGGACACCGACGTGCTGGATACCTGGTTCTCGTCCGGGCTGCTGCCGTTCACCACCCTGGGCTGGCCGGAAAAGACGCGTGATCAGGAAGTGTTCTATCCGACCACGCTGTTGATCACCGCCTACGAGATTTTGTTCTTCTGGGTGGCGCGCATGATCATGTTTGGCTGCCACTTCATGCACGGTCATCAGCAAGATCCGGCCCTGAAAAAAGCCAGCGGCTGGGCCGACAAGAAAGACGACAGCGTTCCCTTTCGTCAGGTCTACATCCACGCGCTGGTACGCGACGCCGACCGGCAGAAAATGTCGAAGACGAAAGGGAACGTGATCGACCCTCTGGATATCATTCAGCGCTTCGGCACCGATGCCACCCGATTTACGTTGGCGGCTATGGCGGCTCCCGGCACGGACATCGCGTTCAGCGAAAGCCGGACCGACGGCTATCGTGCGTTTGCCAACAAGATCTGGAATGCGGCCCGGTTCATGTTCATGAATGTGGATCGAGTCGATCCCGGTCTTAGGCCGGGGCCCGAGACTGTACAATCCGATCTGCTGGAAGATGTCTGGATTCGCTCGCGCTTCCATCGTACCGCCAAAGACGTCAATGAGGCGCTGCGCGATTACCGGTTTCACGAGGCGGCAAACCGCATTTACGATTTTTTCTGGGGAGATTTTTGCGACTGGTATATCGAACTCATCAAGGGACGGCTGAATGCCGAAGGTCCAGCCGGCAAACAGTCCGCGACCATTGCCTGCCGCAACCTGCTTAACCTTTTTGAAGCCTCGTTGCGGCTGTTGCATCCGGTCATGCCTTTCATCACCGAAGAAATCTGGCAGGCCATCTATGACGCTCACCCACCACTCAAATCCATGGCGCTGGCCGCGTATCCCCAGGCGGACGAAAAGCAGTTTGATTTCGCGGCTGAAACGAAAATGGCCATCCTGCAGGACCTGATCGTCGCCGTACGCACGCTTCGGGCCGAATTAAAGGTCGATCAAAAACAGAAAGTGCCAATCCAGGTTTTCACGCCGGAACCTGATATCAGGTCTTTGCTTGAAGATAACCGCAGCGCCATCGAACGCCTCGCCAATGTTGAGAGCATGGCGTTCGCCGAGGGTTCACTGGCGAAACTGGATGGTACACGTTCTACGGCGCGATTCGACGTGCAGGTCGTCTACGAGAAGAAGGTCGACGTCGCAGCCGAACGCGCTCGCCTGAAAAAGGAACTGGAGCAGATCGAAAAAGAAATTGGCAACGGTCAGCGGCAGTTGAACAACGAGCAGTTTCTGTCCAAGGCCCCTGCGAAGGTAGTCGAAGGCATGCGCAAGCGTTCGACGGAACTGGAAGTCCTGCGTGAGAAGATTGGAAGCAAGCTTCAGGAGTTAGGGTCTTAGACTGGGAACTGACATCTCAGAACTGGCAACTGGTTTTCAAAATATCAGTTGTCAGTTCTCAGATCTCGGTTCTCTGAAATTGGCGAATTATGGACTGGAACGGCCGCCGCATCACCGCCATCGTCGAGAACGCGCTGCTGGAAGACCGCGCCACCAGCGATGCCACCACCTACGCCTGCATCGACCCGAACCAGCGTGCTGCCGGCACCATCATCGCCAAGCAGGACTGCATTTTGGCGGGAGTCGGGTGCGTGTCCCGCATTCTCGATGTCTACGCCGCGCTGGATGGGGCCGTGACCTCGCACTACGAAGTCACCAGCCATCCCGAGGTCTTCGATGGAGTTCGCTTGCACAGCCGCCAGACGATCGCGGTGGTTCGCCACAACGCCCGTGTCATTCTTTCCTGTGAGCGCGTGATTCTGAACTTTCTGCAGCGGCTCAGCGGAATCGCCACCCTGACCCGTAAATTCGTAGACGCGGTTTCTGGAACCAAGGCGCGCATCCTCGATACTCGGAAAACCGTGCCCGGGCTGCGCGTACTCGATAAATACGCGGTACGCTGCGGTGGCGGGCAGAACCATCGTCTCGACCTGTCCGACGGAGTTCTGATCAAAAACAATCACATCGCGCTGGCGGGAGGTATCGTGCCGGTACTGGAACGGGCCCATCGCAACCGGCGCGGCTCCCAGCCGATTGAGGTCGAGGTACAGACTCTGGCGGAGCTGGAAGAAGCTCTGAACCATGGCGCGGAAGCTGTCCTTTTGGACAACATGTCGGTTGAACAGGTGAAGGAAGCGGTCGGGCGCTGCGCCCGGGAGGGCCGGCGCATTCCTGTGGAGTGCTCGGGAGGCATCAATCTGGAGAACGTGCGCGCCTACGCGCACACTGGTGTGGATTTCATCTCGGTCGGCGCCCTAACCCATTCCGCGACGGCGGTTGATATGAGCTTGCGGGTGACGCCGGTGTGAAGAAGTGACAGCTGTCAGCCATCAGCATTCAGCGAAACCTGGGATCGATGATCGAATGGAGGACGGGCGTCCTCGCCCGTCATTGCCAAGTTCACCCCTGACGGGCTGGGACGCCCGCCTTCCACTGATTTGTTCTTTCCGTCGCTCTCACGCATAATTCCTGCATCAAGAAGGTAACCACAACTCGGAAGCGTTCGCGGGCGGGGGCGCCCGCGCCACACAACCCTGCGCCGCAGAAAACCGATCTTCGGCTGGGCCGCATTGTTCGACTGCTGATGGAGAACGCCACCGTGGTGGTGAGTGGCACCAAGATTGCCGAGGAGATCGGAACCAGCCGTTCGGAGATCTGGCGCCTGGTGCAGCAACTGCGTACCCTGGGAGTCGAGATTGCGGGGCATCCGGCGACCGGCTACCGCCTTAGGGCGGCGCCTGATTTGCTGCTGCCTGACATGCTTGCGCCTTTTCTCAAAGGCACAATCTTTGCTCACGAAATTCACCACTATTACAAGATTGGCTCAACCAACAGTGAAGCCATGGCGAGCGCAGGAGCGGGCGCGCCCGAAGGCAGCGTCTTCGTGGCCGAAGAACAAACCGCTGGACGCGGACGCGGCTCGCATCAGTGGGATTCGGCACCGTCAGCGGGGATCTACTGCTCAGTAGTCTTGCGTCCGGTGGTGGCGCCTGCGGAAGCCTTGATCCTTTCTCTCGCTACCGGACTCGCGGTACACGCCGCAGTCCAGCAAGTCGATTCCCGCGTTATGCCTGATCTGAAGTGGCCGAATGATCTGCTGATCGAAGGCAGGAAATTCTGCGGCATCCTGACCGAGATGAACGCCGAAGCCACGCGCGTCCGCTACATTGTTGTCGGTATCGGCATCAACGTGAACCAGGCAGGATTCCCTCCCGAGCTGCAGCAGACGGCCACATCCTTGCGCCTGGCCAGCGGTACCGAGTGGTCGCGCGTGGACCTGTGCACAGCTTTGCTAAAATCTCTCGATCGCGAATATCGCAATCTGCTGCAGAACCCGGATGCGCATGAGGCGATTTTGCAGCGATTTCAGGAGCAGTCGTCGTCGGCGCGCGGCCGGCAGGTGCGAGTGGAAGAAAACGGCGGCTTTGAAGGAGTGACCGAAGGTCTGAATCCGCGCGGGTTTCTGCAGGTACGAACGGCGCAGGGCCTGCGAACGGTTTTGAGCGGTACAGTCACACTGAAGTAGCAGGGACTGTGTTGCACAGACTGTGTAGGGACGGGTCTCAGACCCGTCCAGGTCGCAGCTCGACAGTTTTCGCATTCCGCAAAACGGCCGTCGCAAAAACCGCGACGGCATGTCCGGGTCCGAGACCCGGACCCACACAGTTCGTTTTTGGCCACAGGCACTCGCTATGCTTCTTGTCCTTGACGTCGGCAACACTAACACGGTGCTCGGGGTCTTTGCGAAAGCCGCGAAAGATGATGGCGCTGGCTCGCACCACGATGAGCGAATTGTGGCGAACTGGCGCGTCGCCACCGTGGCCACTCAGACCGTGGACGAATACGGCGTACTTTTCCGCAACCTGTTCGCCATGGATAAGATTGAAGTCACAGGCATCCGCGGGATCATTATTTCTTCGGTAGTGCCGCCGGTCGATTCCACCCTGCGCCAGGTCTGCGAACGTTATTTCAGCACCAAGCCGCTCTTCATCGAGCCCGGCGTAAAGACTGGTATGCCGGTGCTTTACGATAACCCGTCCGAAGTCGGCGCCGATCGCATCGTCAATTCGGTTGCAGCCTTCGAAAAGTTCGGCGGCCCCTGCGTGGTGGTGGATTTCGGCACGGCCACTACGTTCGATTGCGTGTCCGCCAAAGGGGAATATCAAGGAGGCGTGATCTGCCCCGGCATTGGAATTTCCGCGGACGCGCTTTTTGAGAACACGGCGCGCCTGCCGCGCGTGGATATTCGCAAGCCCGCCCGCGTGATCGGCAGCACCACCGTCGGCAGCCTGCAGTCCGGCCTGTACTACGGCTACCTCGGCCTGGTAGACGGGATTCTGGAGCGGCTGTTGGGCGAAATGGGAAAAGACACCACCGTGGTCGCAACCGGCGGATTGGCCGGACTCATCGGCACCGGCTCCAAATACATCAAGCACGTCGACGACTTGCTTACCCTGGACGGCCTGCGCATCATCTGGGAGCGGAACACGGCCGCGAAATCCGGCCGTGGGGGCGCGCCGGCTGCCCCAGCTTCGCCGGCTCACGGCTCCAAGCCGCGGTCTCGCTGAGTCGTCCGTGGAAAACTACTTCAATTATTTCACCGAAATCGAAGAACACTTTCAGGGACGCCGGGGCGGAATCCTGCTGCTTTCCACGCTGGATTGGGCTCTGATAGAAACCTGGAAGGATGCCGGCATTCCGCTCGAAGCCGTGTTGCGCGGCATTGACGGAGCTTTTGAGCGCTACGAGAAGCGTCCCTCCAAACGCAAGGTGAACAGCCTGGCGTATTGCGCGCAGGAAGTGCTCGCCGCGGCCGAAGAGATGAAGGAAGCGGCCGTGGGCGCATCCAGTAAGAAACAAAGTGACACGACGGCGGGATTTCAGACTGTCGAAATCGTGGCTTTCCTGCGCCGGAGCGCCGACCACCTTCTCACCACCCGGCTGCCGGAGCGTCCCGGCATTTCAGGAATCGCGCTGACTCGCGAGACGGCCAGCACGCTTCGTGAACTCGCTTCAGAAATGGAAAGCAAAAGCGCGGCACCTCGGCTGGAAGATTTAGAGCGCCGCCTCACGGTACTGGAGGAGAAGTTGTTCGCGGTGCTGCTGGCGGCCACGCCCGACGAAGAAATCGTTACCGTGCGCGCCGAGGTTGACCGCGAACTGGCGCCCTACCGCCGCAAAATGCCGCCTGCGCAGATCGATCAACTGCAGAAGCAGTACATCCACAAGCGGTTGTTGGAGAAGTACGGGTTGCCGCGATTGAGTCTGTTCTATATGTGAACCTGGGGTAGGTCGCAGTGGTTCAATGTAGCGACGGGCGTCCCCGCCCGTCCGGAACGCGTCGTGGGACGGGCGGGACGCCCGTCGCTACATTGCATCCTGACTGTCCCCACGTGACCATTCCCGGTCTGTAGAATCGAGTCTTGCAACTCACCATCGAAAAACTGATTTACGGCGGGGAAGGCCTCGCGCGCTTACCCGCTGATGACCGTGGCCCCGGCAAGGCTGTGTTCGTCCCGTTTGTTCTGCCCGGCGAAGAGATCGAGGCGACGCTGGGCGAACAGAAGCCCAGCTTTGCCCGTGCCTATGCCGACGAAATTCTCGAGGCTTCTTCCCGGCGCATCTCGCCGCGCTGCCCGTACTTTCAGAACTGCGGCGGATGTCACTATCAGCATGCCAGCTACGAACATCAACTCGAGATCAAAGCGGCGATCCTAAGAGAAAACCTTCGCCGCATCGCGAAGCTCGAACTTGACACTGAACTGAAAATCCATCCCTCGCCGCCATGGAATTATCGCAATCGTACCCGGCTTCAAGTCCAGGGCGCGCCGGAATTCGCGCTGGGATATTTCAAATTCAATTCCCACGAACTGTTGCCGGTGGAGGAGTGCCCCATCAGTTCGCCATCGATCAACCGGGCGATCGAAGCTATGTGGAAACTAGGACGCGCGGGCCGAATACCGTCCGCAATTCGGGAAATCGAGTTTTTCGCCAATGCCGATGACACCAAACTTCTGGCAGAGATCTTCTGCGCGGCGGAAATCACTAACGCGACAGAAAAGTTCGCGGCAGAACTTAGGAATACCGTGGCCGATATTGTGGGTTTGGTTTTCTTCGGAGGCCATTCCTCTAAGGCGGAAAGACATAATGACCCGCCGCGTCGTGCCGTCAGCGGCGTTGACAACCTCACTTACACGACCAAACTTGCTTCTTACCGTGTCAGCGCGGGAGCGTTTTTTCAGGTGAATCGCCATTTTACGGATGAACTGGTGAACATCGTTGCCGGAGGCAAACAGGGCGATGGGCGAGATGCCCGCAGGACAGCTGGCACCCACGGGACCGCTCTCGATCTCTATGCGGGCGTGGGACTTTTCTCCTCAGTTCTAAATCGGGAATTTGAACGTGTGATTGCGGTCGAGTCATCACCGACTTCTCATGCCGACCTGCTATACAATTCGCCCGCGGACGTGAAAGCGGTTCGGGCCACCACGGAGCAGTATCTGGAAAATGCGGCGGGCAAATTGCGCCCTGGGTTGGTAGTCGTAGATCCGCCGCGGAGTGGGTTGGGGGAAAAGGTAATCCGCGGCCTGGTGAAGTTGAACGCGCCTCGCATCACTTATGTCTCGTGCGATCCAGCCACGCTCTCCCGCGATCTTGGCCGCTTGCTCGCTTCCGGATACCAGGTGGAGGAAGCGCACCTGGTGGACCTGTTTCCCCAAACATACCACCTGGAAAGCGTATTTCATCTGGTCCGTTAGTGCGAGCGCCCCCACGTGGGGGCAGCCCCCGTTCGACTTCGCTCAGGGCTGGTTCTCGGCTGTCCGGCGGAGCGACGTTCCACGACGATTTGCCGCAAACAAGTCAAGCTTCGCCCGACTGAACAGCCCGCGGCGGCTGTTCCCGCGTGACCTGTGAGTCCACCGGCCAACACGGGTCCAGTTTCACCGCGGACCGCAGGCGGGCGACAGCCGATGCTCTGGGCTGCCCTCGCCCTTGCCGCCGGAATCTCTACCGGTGTTTACGCCTGGCGGCCGCCGCTCTGGTGGCTGGTGGCCTGGATCGTCTTTGCCGCATCAGGCGTATACCTGCTGCGTCGGCGTGGCCGCTTCGCCTTCATTCTGGGACTGGGCTCTCTGTTCATCCTGGGGGCGCTCATGGTGCAAGTGCGCGGTCCGGTTCACTCAAGTGACTCCAGTGTGCTCCGATTCGCGGACGGAACGGAAGTTGTCGTCACCGCTCACGTCACGAAAGAAGGGACCCTGCAAGAGAACGGTCAGCGTGACGTCCGTCAAAGGCTGGATCTTGAAACCGAGCAGATCGAGAGAGGGAACGAAAAGTTTGAAATCCATTCCGGCGTGCGTGTGAGTGTTTATGATGCGCAGCCGAACAGCGACGGACCAGACCCGGGTACCGCGCCGCCAGCACGCTTGTTCGGTTACGGGGAGCGCATGAGATTTCCGGCCAGGATTTATCCTCCACGAAATTTTCGTAACCCCGGCGCGTTCGACTACCGCGGATATCTGATGGAAAACGGGATCGTGGCCGTGGCTTCCACCAGGGCCGCAAGCGTCGAAGTCCTTCCCGGCTTTGCCGGCAGCCGGGTTGAATTCTGGCGGTCACGAATTCATCGCAGCATCATTGAAAGAGTCCATGCCCTGTGGCCGGCGCGCGAAGCTGCACTGATGGACGCCATGGTGATTGGCGAGGACGCTTTCATCAACCGGCCGACCCGCACAGGCTTCCAACGCTCGGGCACATACCACGTGCTCGTAGTTTCAGGGATGAACGTGAGTATTCTCGCCCTGGTTACGTTCTGGTTCCTGCGGCGGTTGCGGGTGGGTGATCTGGTCGCGGGTACGATCACCGTCTGGCTTATGGTGGCCTACGCTTTTCTGACTGCACTCGGGGCTCCCGTCTGGCGCGCCACGCTGATGCTGGGTCTGTATCTGGGAGCGCGGCTACTCTATCGCGAAAAATCGATGCTCAATGCGATCGGGGCTGCCGCCCTGGGGCTCATGATTGTCAACCCACAAGTTTTGTTCGGCGCCAGCTTCCAATTGACCTTCTTGTGCGTGTGGCTGGTCGCGGCCGTGGGAATCCCGATATTGGAGCGAACCACCCAGCCGTTTGCCCGCGGATCGAGAAATGTGGAGTCAACAGGTTATGACCTGGCCCTTTCCCCGGCTGTGGTGCAATTCCGTCTCGATCTGCGCATGATTGCCCAGCGCCTGCAAGGTTTCTTCGGCGGTCGCCTTCCGCTGCCGGCGCTTGCCGTGGCCGCACGAGTGCTTCTGAGCGTGGGTGAGTTGCTGCTGATTTCCGTGATCATGCAAGTGGGGCTTGCGCTTCCCATGGCTTATTACTTTCATCGCGCCACGGTCGTGGGTTTGCCCGCCAACATGCTGGTGGTGCCGCTCATGGAGCTTCTGATGCCCGCGGCGATAACGGCTATGGCCCTGGGCTATGTTTCCGCCGCCCTGGCAAAAGTTCCCGTGCTGATCGCGAGTGCAGCCCTCGAAGGAATCGCGGGCACGGTGCGGTGGCTGGGCGGATTGCGCGCCGCCGATCTTCGCGTGCCCACGCCCGGGATAGCGCTCATTCTGTTGACCGCGTTGTCCATCGCGCTGGCCATGGCCCTGGTTCGCCGGCGTCCATGGCTGGCTGTAGCAGGATTGGCCGCGTTGGCTGCCAGCGCATTCTGGATTTGCGCCGTCCCCCCACATCCGCATGTTCGCCCCGCCCTACTCGAGATGACCGCCATCGATGTCGGCCAGGGCGATTCGATCCTGCTGGTCTCGCCCGACGGCCACACTCTGTTGGTGGACACTGGAGGCTTGCCGCGTTGGGCGCATTCAGAGTTGGATATCGGCGAGGATGTGGTCTCGCCCTACTTGTGGTCGCGAGCCATTACCCGCCTGGACGCGGTCGCGATCACCCACTCGCACTCTGACCACATGGGCGGAGCCGGTGCCATTCTGGCCAACTTCCGGCCACGCGAGTTGTGGCTGGGCGATCCTTCCGACCCGGGAATGGAAACACTGCTCCTTCAAGCGAAGGCGTTGGGCGTACGCGTGGTTCATCGCAAAGCGGGCGACAGCTTCGACTTTGGAGGAGCAGAGATTCGCGTCCTGGCGCCGGAAGCCGGAAGTCTCGCGACCCGGCGCAATGACGAATCGCTGGTGATGAAACTGGTATACGGAAATACGTCCGCTCTTCTGGAAGGAGACGCGGAACGAGAATCCGAGGAACGAATCATCGAAGAACAGCCGGAAGCAGATTTGCTTAAGGTTGCGCACCACGGCAGTGCAACTTCCACGATTCCGCAGCTGCTGGCTGCCGTGCATCCCCGGTTTGCGCTGATTTCTGTGGGCGAGAGGAACAGCTACGGCCATCCCCGAATGAAAGTGCTGGCCCGGCTTGCAGAAGCCCACGTTCAGACCTACCGGACCGATCTCGATGGGGCAGTCACGTTTTACCTGGACGGCAAAACCGTTAGTCCTACTCTTTCTCTGGCGGAAGTCCACTGATATCTATTTCCGCGGTCTCGTCGCTGCCGGGCGCCTGCCGGTATGCTTCAATCACCTGCCGGGCCTCGTCAGCGTCCTCTTCGCGTACCAGAATGATCGTGCCGCCAACGCCAGGAAGAATATCCTGCTGGGCGTCCAGAGAAGTCACGTCGGAATCGATTCCGGAAGACTCAAGCAGACCATGCACCACCAGCGCTTCAGATTCCTGTTCGGTATCGAACACTCGCACCAGCTTTTCATTGGGATTGGGGCGGACGGCGGGGCTGTTGTTCATAAGTTCTCCGATCGAGGGGCGGACCAATCGAGCACCCGGCCTGGGTTGGGCTTTGGCCGGCACCCTAATTGTAACTCCAGTCCGGGGTAACCGAAGTCCTACACCAGGGGGAGTTGCGTTCGGTTCCGAATGCCGACAGAATAGGCAAGGAGCCTGAGAACTGTGAACAAAGAACCGAAAACTGAATCTTCTTTCTTCGAAAGGCTGGGTAAATCCAGTCAGGTTCTGGCCGTGGCCGCAACGTCCGGGGCGCGCGGCACATCTAACCGGTAGCGGGGCAAACCGAGCCGTTGGTGAAGTGGTCCTGGGGGTCTGATGAGTGTACGGGAATCGCATTCAAACCTGAGCGAGGTGGAACAGGAAGCCAGAAACATCCGGCGTCTGCAGTTGATGATGAGCATGGTCATGTCGGTCATCAGCCAGGACGAAAATCTCACAGTGGAAGAAGCGTCGGAACTGGTGGCGGGCGCCAAGCGCGCCGCCCTGGCCATGTTTCCCGACAAAGAATTCACCTACGATATCCTCTATAAACCTCGATTGCAGCGGCTCATGAACGAACGCTTCCGGCTGCAGTAACCCGCTCCGGATTGACCCTCCTTTCGTACCGGTCTAGACTCGCTGCGGAGTCTCCCATGAAACATGCCGCCCTGCTGGTCGCCGTTACATCGCTGTTCGCGGT
>Ga0075021_10001453_pt1 | contig 12147 bp, 11 predicted proteins | sample ColStrG_CSR_2012_FD_72749 | JGI IMG/M metagenome (GOLD analysis project Ga0075021, IMG submission 72749) | Freshwater sediment microbial communities in response to fracking from Pennsylvania, USA - Cold Stream Run_MetaG_CSR_2012 | ecosystem: Environmental > Aquatic > Freshwater > Creek >...
CCCTCGCCCAACACCACCAGGTCGAAGGGTCCGAGATCGAACATGAGGTCGGGCCGAAATGTGGCTTCCATGCCGCCGGCGATGATATGCGTATCGGGTATCGCGCGGCGCACGAGGTGGGCCAACTCCAGATCGAACCGCAAGGTCATTCCGGTCGTGGAAATGCCGACCACGTCCCAAGGTTCGCGTAACAACTCCTGTTCGAGCGCCCGCTGTGGCGCACCCAAGCAACAATTGGGATCGAAAACGTGGACACCGACACCGTCGGCATCGAGTACACCCGCCAGCCGCCAGACGCCCAACGGCGGCGCAAGGAACGTGTACTCCCCGCAATTCGGGTCGTACGGACCGATCAACAGGATCTTCGGCGAATGTCGAGCCATGACTGCGGAAGTATATCGGCTTCGTTTGCACCATCAGCGGCAATGGACGCCCACTATGTGCAAAAATTTCAATTGGAGCAAATATTTTGCATTTAATTCAGAGCGCGATCGAACGCGTTGCGCAGCGAGAATCGGTCCGTAAGTACCATCGCTGCACTGCGACGTTAATGTTCACCGCAGCAAGCCCGGCGCGCGCGGATGATGCGGAAGTCGAGGAATCTACTTCCTCCGCGAAGCCGTGACGGAGTCTTGATCGCCTAGCTCGGTGATTGGAGTGTATCCGCAATGAACGCAGGTTCGCATCGCCGAATGCGGCTGGGTTCTTGCGCAGATCGCGTGCCGATGACGCTCGTAGATTGAAAAGATTCGGGCGGCCGACCACATACCTGCAGTGGGTGCCGTCAAATAGATCCAAAGAGAATCGAAGTTATGGCTTGGTATCGCTGAGCCGAGCGTGCGTGCCGGATTCATGCCAAAGCCCGACAAGGGCGCTTCGATTGTGACGTAACTCGTCACCAGGACCCCTGCGCAAACACCGGTCCAGGCCGACCATCGGCGGCTGCTCGACACTGTCAAGACCGTGGTCATCATGATGAAGGAAATCAGCAATTCCGCCAGAAACGCCGGTAACGCGCCCGCCGGGCCCGGCACGGTGACGACATAGGCGACCGGCGCGGCGGCGAACGCGCTGCCGCAGACGGCGAACACGACCAACACGCCGGTTATGGCACCCAGCGTCTGCGCGATGGAGTAGAACGCCGCATCCCATCGCGATATCTTCCCCAGGCTCAGGAATGCCAGCGTCACAGCGGGATTCATATGTGCACCCGATCGGCCGCCCCAGGGTGAGTAGATCAGGGTCATCGCGGTCAAACCCATGGCGAGCCCGCAAAGTGCGCGCCGCACGGTCGGGTCCGGAATCGCGGTATGGAGGAATGAGCCGCTCGATTCGAGCGCCGTGGTCACAAATCCCGCGGAGAGCATGAACGTACCGAGCGCCCATGCCTCGATCAAGTATTCGCGCCAATGCTGACGCAGCGCGCTGCGTGCGGTGAGCGGCGTGTTCATCATCGCAAAGCTTCAGCCGCCGGTCTCAAACCCGGGGTATAGCGTCATACCGCCATCCACATAAATGGTCTGTCCGGTGATGTAGTCGGCGTAATCCGAGGCCAGCCATGCCGCAGCCCGGCCGATTTCGGTTGCCTCACCGATCCGCTTATATGGTATCAGCTTCAAAAGCTCGGCATAGGCTTCCGGTGTATCCCATGCCTTCATATTAATGGGCGTCCGGATCGCGCCGGGGGAGATGCTATTGACGCGAATACGAAAGGGCGCGACTTCCTGCGCAATGCTTTTCATCATCAGCATGACGCCACCTTTCGAGGCGGCGTAGTTGACGTGCCCGGCCCAGGGGATGACATCGTGCACCGAACTGATACAGATGATTTTGCCGGCGGCACAGGAAACGTCGGAGCGCACGCCGCGGCGCTTGAATTCACGTACTGCCTCGCGTGAGCAGAGAAATTGTCCGGTCAGGTTGACGCTGATCACCTTGTCCCACTGCGCAAGGGACATTTCGTCGAAGGGTGCATCCTGCTGCAGGCCCGCGTTATTGACCAAAATGTCGATCGTGCCGAACTGTTCGAGTATTCGACCGAACATTGCGGTTACCTGCGCTTCCGAAGCGACGTCGGCTTTGTGAAGAAGCGCGGTTCCCCCTTTGCTTTGGATCTCTTCGACGACGGCCCGCGCTCCGGCTTCGCTGGACGCGAAATTGACGACGACATTGGCGCCATAGTCCGCCAGTGCAATGGCAACTTCGCGACCGATTCCAGACCCCGCGCCGCTGACAAGAGCGGTCTGACCGGCGAGCCATTTCTGCGGCGGGCATTTCGGCGTAATCGGAACCGGGAGGTAATCGGGGTTTTTCAGCATGTCCATGGCAGCCTCCAATATGACGACTATGTTGTTAGGAAGCGGCGTGACGAAGGCTGACTATCGAAGCAACCTCGGGTTCCACGCGCCGCGGCGTCAGCAGTTTGGCAATCAGGGCGGTCCAGCCCGTTTGATGAGAAGCGCCGACCCCGCGCCCGCTGTCGCCGTGGAAATACTCGTAGAAGCATAGGTAATCGCGAAAATGCGGATCGACCTGCATTTTCGGATGGTGCCCAAAAACCGGGCGCAACCCGTTCTCATCCTTCAAGAAGATTTTCGCGAGCCGGCGAATCAGTTCTTCGGCGACCTCCGCAATCGACATGAATTTTCCGGATCCCGTCGGGCATTCGATTTTGAATTCATCTCCGTAGTAGTGGTAAAACTTCTGCAACGACTCGATGATCAACAAATTCACCGGGAACCAGATCGGGCCTCTCCAATTCGAGTTTCCGCCGAACAGTCCTGAATCGGATTCGCCGGGTTGGTACTTGACGCTCATTTGAGTCTCACCGATATGAAAAACGTATGGATTCTCGCTGTGCGAGCGCGACAGCGCGCGAATCCCAAAATCCGACAAGAACTCCGTTTCGTCAAGCATGCGCCCAAGCAATTTTTTCATGCGGTGGCCGCGCAACAAGGATAGCAGGCGTCGCTGACCGCGCCCTGGTGTGTGCCAGTGCGATACGAGCGACGCAAGGTCCGGGCGGTAGTCCAAGAACCATTCCAACCGTTTTGCGAAATCCGGCACCTTGCGCAGTAGCTCGGGTTCAAGTGTTTCGACGGCGAACAACGGTATCAGTCCGACCATTGAACGAACTTTGAGTCGAATGGTCTGGCCGTCGGGCAAGTGCAGCACGTCGTAGAAGAATTTGTCCTCATCGTCCCACAAGCCGCCGGCGTCGTTGTACATGCTGCTCATCGCCTCCGCGATGTGCAGAAAGTGTTCCAAGAACTTCGTGGCGATATCCTCGTAGGTCTTGTTATCCTGCGCCAGTTCCAGCGCGATCCGCATCAGATTGAGTGCGTACATTGCCATCCAACTTGTTCCGTCGGACTGATCTATGTGTCCGCCGGTGGGCAACGGTGCGCTCCGGTCGAAGACGCCGATATTGTCCAGCCCGAGGAAGCCGCCCTGAAATACGTTGCGGCCCTCCGCATCTTTGCGGTTGACCCACCAGGTGAAATTGAGCATCAATTTATGAAACACCCGCTCCAGGAAGTCGCGGTCGCCCATGTGTCCGCTCACTTTCCGATCGATTTGATAAACGCGCCAGGCAGCCCAGGCATGCACCGGCGGATTAACGTCGCCGAACGCCCATTCATATGCGGGAATCTGGCCATTCGGATGCATATACCTTTCGCGCGTCAGCAATAGTAGTTGACGCTTGGCGAACTCCGGGTCAATGACGGCGAATGGCAGACAATGAAATGCGAGGTCCCAGGCCGCATACCATGGGTACTCCCATTTGTCGGGCATGGAAATGATGTCGGCGTTGCTCAAATGACGCCATTCGCGATTGCGACCGCCACGGCGATTGGCGGGAGGAGGGACCTGCGCTTTATCGCCGTCCAGCCATTCTGGAATATCCAGATAATAGAATTGCTTTGACCAGATCAGTCCCGCAAACGCCTGCCGGTGCACCAGGCGCTCGTCGTCAGACTCGATGCCTTTTTGCACTTCCTCGTAATACTCCTCTGCCTCGAGCCGCCGGCGTTCGATCAATTCTCCAAAATGCGTGAATGGCTTGACGAGGATCCGGTTCGTCAACCGCAGACGAAGCGTTACGCTGGATTTTGCGGGAACCTGCGTCGGCATCCAAAAGGCGCTCTTGGTTCCGGTATGCGCTGGGTTTACCGCGTGAACGTTGCCGTGGACGATACGATCGTGAAACCCGTCCTTGAAGAACCCGGGAGAATCGAATCCCCAATGGCGACGTGCATTGGTTTCATTCTCGGCAAACAATGCCGTGGCGGCTTGATCACAGTAAGCGTGGAATGTGCCGAGTTCCTTTTGCGTGCATTCGATCGAACCGTCCGGCAACAGGTTCATTTGCGGTCGCGCTGAGCCCGGCTTCCAAGACCAGTCATTGCGAAACATGAGCTGCGGGATCACATGCAGGACAGCCGCTTCGTCGCCGCGATTGAACGCGGTCACCTGCATCAGAATGTCATCGGGCTGAGCCTGCGCGTATTCCACGAACACGTCGAAGTAGCGATCGTCGTCGAAAGCGCCGGTGTCGATCAATTCAAATTCGGGCTGGTTGATTCCGCGGCGCGCATTCTCGTCCCGCAGCTGCGCATAGGGATATTCGCACTGCGGATACTTGTAGAGCATCTTCATGTAGGAATGTGTCGGCGTCGCATCAAGATAGTAATAGATCTCCTTGACGTCCTCGCCGTGGTTGCCCTCGCTGTTGGTCAAGCCGTAGAGCCGTTCCTTTAGTATCGGATCGCGGCCATTCCAAAGCGCGAGGGTCAGGCACAGGCGCTGATCGACGTCCGAGACGCCGGCGATGCCGTCTTCGCCCCACCGGTAGGCCCGGCTGCGCGCGTGATCGTGCGGAAAGTAATCCCAAGCGGTGCCGTGTGAGCTGTAGTCTTCGCGCACGGTTCCCCACTGCCGCTCGCTCACGTACGGCCCCCATTTCTTCCATCCCTCCCGATCGTCGAAACGAGTCCGCAACCTGATATGTTCGGTGGAGGTTGAATGTCCGTGAATTGGCTCTTTCATTTTGTCGGTGATTCCCTCTGCAACCGCGTGTGAATGTGGCCCAACGCGCATCAAGCGCGTTTGTTCGAGGTACGTTAGCCACGATGCGTTGCAGTCGATAATGCATTAGCTGACACCCTATGGGCAATCGACATTAAATCCCGGTACGTGGAGAATCGATTATTTCCAGGCGCTATGACTCGAAACGGTGCGTGCGCGTCACGCCGATGTTTCATGGCTGGGCGCATCGGTGGCATCATTGACGGGGTTTCGACCATGTCATTTTCAAACAAGCGAGAAGCATTCCATGCGCGATAACAAGATTGGTGTTGGTATCATCGGGGTCCAACCAGGGCGCAGCTTCGCTGCGATCGGGCATATTCCGGCTCTGAAGGCATTGCCGCAGTACGAAATCGTCGCTGTCAGCACGACACGGCAAGAAAGCGCCAACGCGGCTGCGCGTCAGTACGGAATACCACGCGCTTACGACAACCATGCCGCTTTGGTGTCGGATCCGGCGGTCGATTTGGTCGTCGTAGCGGTGAAGGTCCCGAATCACCTGGAACTCGTGACGGCGGCTGTGGAAGCCGGAAAGTCGGTCTATTGCGAATGGCCGTTGGGAAATGGGCTTGTAGAGGCTGAACGCATGGCCGAGCTGGCGAAGCGAAGAGGCGTGCGCACGGCTGTCGGGTTGCAGGCGCGGGCGGCGCCGGCCATAAATTACGTTCGAGACCTGATCGCCGAGGGGTACGTCGGTGAGGTCTTGTCGACGACTTTGGTTGGAACCGGCATGAATTGGGGGCCGGTCATGGAGGCCCCCAACGCCTATACCGCGGACCGAAGAAACGGCGCAACCATGCTGACAATTCCGTTCGGCCATACGGTTGATGCTTTGTGCTACACCTTGGGGGAGATCCGCGAGGTTCAGGCGACGATGGCAGTGCGGCGCTCCCAGGCCAAAATCGTCGAAACGGGCGCGATGGTGCCAATGACAGCCGAGGATCAGATCGTTGTCGGCGGTCGGCTCGATAGTGGAGCGATAGTGTCAATCCATTATCGGGGCGGGATGCCCAGGAGCACCGGTCTGCTATGGGAAATCAATGGCACCGAAGGCGATTTGCAGTTGACGAGCATCGGCGGACACGCGCAGCTCTTCGAGCTGAGTTTGCGAGGGGGGCGGGGAGAGGATCAATTGGTCAAGACGCTCAATATTCCTGTGAAATATCACTGGGCGCCGGCGGTCGCGCCGCTGGCGTTCAATGTTGCCCAAGCCTACGTGCGTTTTGCCCAGGATTTGGCGAATGCCACCCATTTGTGCCCGGGATTCGATGAAGCGGTTACTCGTCACCGCATGATCGCGGCGATTGAGGAAGCGGCGAGGCTGGGGACGAGGGTGAAGATTCCCTAAGACCTTCAAGAAATTCAATGGTCAACGGATTTTTGCGCATCGAGCGTGAGTCATGGGACTTGGGAGTGGCGCACCGATCGATCGCGCGCCGGTTCACGCCGATGTACCGAAGCCCATTGAGCAAATATGCCGATTGCGACACATCCCGGCCGCGCAGGAAGGGCAAAAATCATCCCGTGATCGGCGAATATTGGTGTTGAATTGCGGCGAAGCAGCAATTCAACGTGAAATGGGTTTGAGGCTGGGAGACGAATATGAGCGACGCGTCCCATTACCGGTTTCGCAACATCGTTACGGACATGATTGACTGTGGAGATGTGATCGACCAGCTGCTCAATGGTGTCACCGACGATGGGCGAGCGTTGCCGGAAGAGGAACTGCGCGCAGTCAGACGACTCATCGCGTGTTGCATCGACGTGGTAACTCTGGTGGCGGATGAGGCGCACGTCAGCGTCAACCTCGACGATGTCGAGCAATCGATCGAAACGGTGTTACGCGCCGCGAATGACGCGCCACTCAAGGCGCGTAACGATGTCCGTGCCGAGCGCGTATTGTTATCAAAGGCCGCGAAATAAACTCTGCTGGCAATACTTGCGCATCTAGTGCGTTTTTTGAATGATCCACAAGCCCGGTTTGCCCTTGGGGTTCAAACCTAGCGACACGAGCGCATCGTCATTCTGCCATAAGCGCGCCAGCGGCATGCCTTCCTTGCGCACCTGCCGTATCAGCTGCTCGGTTGGCGATTGGTCACGAACGCCATGACCGTCGCCGCCCATGGCTGGGAGCGACAACTGCGCCAGGTAATCGCGCGATGCCAGCACCGGTACCGCCGAAAACGTCGCCGGGAAGGCTCGCGCGTCCTGCACGCGGGCGTGCCAGGTGCCGGCGCCCGCGACAGGATGCGTCTCAAATGATGCGTGCGCATCAGATCTGGCGCGTGAGTCCGCGGCACGACCCGAATTGACGTAGGACGCCACTTTCGTCGTCACGGCGGCCCGATGGACGGGTCCGGTGGAGGCGGGCGATGGCTCGGCCTGCGCAACTTGGATCAAAAAAGCGGCGAGCAGCGCAAGCCCGCAGACGCGGTACGGCGGCGATTCGCGACCGCTCATCAATCCGAATTGTGCAACGTTTACCGGCATGCTCAGGACCCTCGTTGAGATTCCCTCAGCATCATTTATACGCATGCGGCGAAACCTGCGCCGCAGACCGATCACATAATTGCTGTTCGCCTGTTGGTCATTGCAGCGCCCCGCCGGCCAGGCGCCTGATGCGCCCGGCGGGGAGTGAATATGTTCAAAAGGCCGCCGTTCGATCTATCGAGTCGAATCCCCGCGGGCCGGGGCTGCCTTGGAGATCGCGGTCAGAATGCCGCTCAAGATCTGACGAGGACTCGGTGGACACCCGGGGACCGCCACATCAACCGGGATGACGTTGGATACGCGACCGCAACTGGCGTAGCTCTCGCCGAAAACGCCACCCGTGCAGCCGCAGTCGCCGATTGCAACGACGAGCTTCGGATCCGGGGTCGCATCGTAGGTGCGCCGTAGCGCCACCTCCATATTCTTCGCCACCGGTCCTGTAATCAACAGCAAGTCTGCGTGCCGCGGACTTGCAACGAAGCGGATCCCCAGCCCTTCGATATTATAAAGCGGATTGTTGAGCCCATGGATTTCAAGCTCACAACCGTTGCAGGATCCGGCATCAATTGCTCGAATACACAGGGCTCGGCCGAGCACTTCAAGAATGTGCGATTGCAACGCCTCAGCAATGCGCAGTGTGTCGTCACTTGACGGAGATGGCTCCGTGATGAGTCCGACGCGACCGACTTGGCGCAACGTTTTCCACATGGTTAGAGATCGTGTCCGCTATAGGAGAGATTGAAGGATTTATTGATCAGCGGAAAGTCCGGGACGATGTTGTCGATGATCGCATGCTCGAGTACGGGCCAGTTCTGCCACGACGGATCGTGTGGATGGCATCGCCGGATCATTCCGCCAGCGCCCGCTTCGAGTGCGACAAATACCGTTCCCCGCCATCCCTCGATCATTCCAGCACCTGACGAGCCTTCGCCCGGGATTGAAATTTCAATTTGATGCGAACCGGTTGGCAACTGCGACAGTATTTTCCGCAGGAGGCGCACGGATTCCTTGGCCTCATCGAAGCGTACGGCAACCCGCGCTGAGACATCGCCGTCCGCGCGCACGATCTTTTCGGGCGCCAGTTCGCGATACGGGTCACACGGCAGATCGCAACGCAGGTCAAACGCCTGGCCGCTCGCTCGCCCCGCGAGCCCGGTCAGACCCAATTTCGCGGCCAGCACCGGCGTGACGACACCAGCTCCCACAAACCGGTCGCGCAACCCGGCGTGTTCTTCGTAGATGGTGCGCAGTGTCTCGACCTCGGCCACGATCGATTCTATGGACTCGAACAACAATCGTGCGCCAGTCGACGAAAGATCGACGCGTGTGCCGCCGGGGACAACCAGATCCAGCAGATAGCGCTGGCCGAGCGCTTGTTCCGTTGCGCGCAGCAGGTGTTCCTTGAGTCGGGAGAACTGAGCGAGTCCAAAGGCAAAGCCGGCATCATTGCCAATTGCACCGAGATCGCCCAGGTGATTTGCAAGTCGCTCCAGTTCCAACGCGAGCGCCCTTAGCCAGACGGCGCGGGTCGGCAACCGTGCACCGGCGATGCCTTCCAGCGCCTGACAATAGGCCCACGAGAAGGCGACCGCAGAATCCCCGGAGATGCGCGCGGCCAATCGGTGACCGCCGAGCAGGGGCAATTCACCGAAGCGTCGTTCGATGCCTTTGTGAACGTACCCCAGATGTTCTTCGAGCCTGAGGACCTTTTCGCCGACCACGGAAAAGCGGAAATGACCGGGCTCGATGATCCCGGCGTGGACGGGGCCCACCGGGATCTCATGCACACCGTCGCCAATCACAGGCACAAAAGGGTATTGATCAATGACAGGAACCGCGGGCGAGGGCGGTGTGATGACATGGATCAGCGGAAAAAAGCTCTTGGGCCAAGCCGAATGCCGCAACCATGGCCGCATATCCGCGGCGGAAGCACGCAATCCTGAGAGATCCGCGACAGCGCGTTGCATGCGGCTTGCGCTCGAAAACCATGGCTCGATGCCGGGATAGTCGGCGTCGGAGGCCGTCAGCGGCAAGCTCATGATGAGCACGCCCGCGTCGGCGATAAACGCGGCTCGCACTAGATTATCCGCGTCGCCATCGCGACTTGCCCACAGTGAAAGCAATCGACCCCCATGTGCCGCAATGTCTTCGGCCGCCTGGCGCCATTCGTCGCGCGTCACGGTGAGATGCAATGCTTGACGAGCGCCTGCACGCATTTCATGCAAAGTGGAATCGGACTGCCGGGCACCGTGATCCAACCATCGTTGCAGGGCCATATCACTCTCCGCCGATCAGGCGTGCCGCGGCACGATACCAGTCGGCGAGGTAGGGCGGAATGAAGAAGCCCAACAGCAACACCAGACCCAAATGAGCAAATACGGGGATAAGCGCGGGCGGATGCGGCAAACGCTTCGCTGAAGAGTCTCCAAAGACCATTGCTTGGACGCGACCGAAGATTGCTGCAAATGCCACACCGAGCGCGAGCAACAGAATGGGCGTCGCCCAGGGTTGTTGCTTCATGGCCGTGGTCAGAATCAGAAATTCACTGGCGAATACGCCGAACGGCGGCGTGCCGAGAATAGCCAGCGTACCCATCATCAATCCCCAACCAACGGTGGGGCTCAAGGTGATGAGCCCTCGAATATTCTCCATAAGCTGTGAACCAGCCTTTTGGGTTGCGTGCCCCACGGCAAAGAAAATGGAGGATTTTGTCAGCGAATGCACAGTCATGTGCAGCAGCGCGGCGAAGTTGGCGACTGGCCCACCCATGCCGAATGCAAACGCGATGATGCCCATGTGCTCGATGGAGGAATAGGCGAACAATCGCTTCACATCGCGCTGTCGCCACAGGAAAAATGCGGCGAGTACCACCGAAAGCAGGCCAAAACCCATCAACATGCGGCCCGGAAGGCTCGATTGAAGCGAGCCTTCGACGAGCACTTTGCAGCGCACGACCGCGTACATGGCTACATTGAGAAGCAATCCCGACAAGACCGCCGAAATTGGCGTGGGACCCTCCGCATGCGCATCGGGCAACCAATTGTGAAGCGGCGCCAGTCCAACCTTGGTGCCATATCCAACGAGCAAGAACACGAAGGCGAGACCGAGAACCGTCGGTTCGAGTTGACCCTTGACCGCATTGAGGTGCGTCCACAGCAGCGCACTGACGCCCTCGGAGCCCAAAAGTTTCTCCGCCGCAAAGTACAGGAGGATTGTGCCGAACAAGGCTTGGGAAATGCCGACTCCGCAAAGGATAAAGTACTTCCATCCTGCCTCAAGGCTTGCGGGAGTTCGATAAAGCGTCACGAGCAGGACGGTGGACAATGTGGCGGCCTCCATCGCCACCCACATCAATCCCATGTTGTTCGTCGTCAGGGCGATCAGCATCGTCGCCATGAAAAGCTGGTACATACTGTGATATAGACGAAGCTGTCCGGCCGATACCCGTCCGTGTTCAGTTTCGATCCGCATGTAGGGACGCGAAAATAGCGAGGTCGTCAAGCCGACGAGCGCGGTCAGCGTCACCAGAAACACGTTGAAGGCGTCGATAAAGAACTGCTCGCGCGCAACCAACAAATTGCCGTGTGCGATGATCCTTGACGTGAGTGCACATGCGGCGAGGAACGTGACCAGCGAAAATCCGACATTGGCTTCTGCAGCCGAACGCCGCCCTCCTAACACGCCCAATATGAGCGCACCGAGCAGCGGGGTCCCCAGAAGAATCAAGAACTCCACGCTATTGATCTTCCTTCAGGGATTCGAGATGTTTCAGGTCCAAACTGTCGAATTGTTCGCGAATCTGGAAAAAGAACACGCCGAGAACCAGCATTGCAACCAGCACGTCCAGAGCAACTCCCAACTCGACGATCATCGGCATGCCGTACGTGGCGCTCATCGCGCCAAAGAACAGCCCATTTTCCATCGACAAGAATCCGACCACCTGAGACATTGCCTTGCGGCGGGTAATCATCGTGAGGAATGCGATGAGAATCACAGCCACGGCGATTCCGATGGAATTTCGCGTCGCTGTGCTCGCGAGCGCGGAAATCGGCTGCGCCAGTCCAAATGCGAAGATCACGACAAGGACTCCCACCAGCATCGTCCCCGCGATATTGAGCAACGGTTCCGTATCCCAATAGACGCCGAGGCGTCGGATGAGCCGATGCAGCATCCAGGGCAGAAAGATTACTTTGATTCCCAGCGTAAGCGCGGCGGAGACATATAAGTGGTGGCTGCCGGTCCGCCAGGCCAGCAATATGGTGGCGATGAAAAGAATGCTGCCTTGCAGCGCGAGCAGATCCACGAGCGCGACGATGCGCCGCTGCGACAACATGGCGAAAGACAGTAGCAGCAATAGCGCCGCGAGTGTGTTTAGAAGCTGCAGGTCCCATGGCAGCGTGTTCATGCTCATGCCCCGAGCAACAGCCGCACGAGCAGGCCGAGCACTGCAAACAGGAAAGCCGTCGCCAGAAACTCCGGAGCGCGATACACCCGTAGTTTCGCCGACACGGATTCAATCAATGCCAGCCCGGCACCTGCCATGGTGAGTTTCAAGGCGAGCAACATGAC
>Ga0075021_10001455_pt1 | contig 12142 bp, 14 predicted proteins | sample ColStrG_CSR_2012_FD_72749 | JGI IMG/M metagenome (GOLD analysis project Ga0075021, IMG submission 72749) | Freshwater sediment microbial communities in response to fracking from Pennsylvania, USA - Cold Stream Run_MetaG_CSR_2012 | ecosystem: Environmental > Aquatic > Freshwater > Creek >...
GACATGCCGCTGCGACGTCTGCTTTACCCCCAATGCGGACATTCGTTGGCACGCGGCAAGTCCGGCATAGGTGCGATTCCGAGCAGGTCCCCGACAGGAAGTATTTTACCGCAGCGGTATTGAGTTGCCCCTGATCCTTAGACGGTTGGCGATATTTTAAGCTGGCGGCTGGGACAGGGGAAACAAAATGAAAAATCAAATCGTCTCTGCTTTCAAGAACAATCAAATTGTCGTTGCTCTCAAAAATCAAATCGTCATCGCTTTCATTGTGGTCGGAGCAATCATCATCGCGCCCGTAATATTTATTGTAGTCCTGATCAGACTTGCCTATGAGCGTGGCGCCTGGGCAGTGCTAGCACGGCCTGTCTCGGAAAAATTAGACGCAGCTTGGCGGTGGGGAGAGGCCGCGATAGCCCGTCGCCGTGTCGATGCGGTCGAATAGAAGTGGATACGATCTACGATAGCAATGTCCGCGTTGGGTCAGAAGCGGACTTTCATCCGGCCATGCGTGGGGGCTAGCGCCTAATACTTTCTTCGATACGGCTCGCCTCGAGCCGCTCTTCGGCTGCACTGCTGGCGAAGTTGGTACTCATTTCGATATCGCCACGCTTTTTGGCTTCATCGGCAAGAGCTTCGTAGTGGGCTGCTCTTTCCAGATGTTCGGCCGCGCGCCGGATTGCCTCTGTACGCTTCTCAGCTTCGTCGGTCATTGCCGTCGCTCGCAATTTTAGCCCGGTCGGCTTTCCTCACTTCGGTGTGCACGGGGCTCGACCAGGTACCTCACACTCATGCCCAAGCTGCAATCGGATCTTACGCCTTACTCCACATCGGCAGCCGGAACACGCTCGTCGTGGAAGCCGCGCTCATACATCTCGTAAGCCTCGCGAACGAGGATATGCGTTGCCACTTCGTTTTCGGTGCGGCCAAGCTTTCCCAGCGTCGCAAGAAGAACCAGATAGTTAAACGTTTCGATTGGCAGCGTCAGGCTAAGGGCTCGCGCTTCCGAGCGGTTTTCTGGTCGCGCCATAGGAATAAAACCTCACTAATTACAACCTCGTTATTATGGCATTATAACCATTGCCGGGCGAATCGAATCGTGGAACGCTTGATTCGGCGAGGGATTTCGCTCGACGGCCCAGCGGTCCCAGCGCGGTTTCTGGCCGGGGTGGTACCGGTCGGCAGGACAGCTCACGCAAGGGCATTGGACTGCTGACCGGCGTCCTTCGGTCAAAAACGCGCAGACCCTGGCATCGATCAATATGGCGGGCTTGCAGTCCGATCGCGCGGATGCGGCTCGATGTCCAACGCGGCGCGTGCATGCCAAGGGCACCGAGTAGCGTGATCAGCCTGGGACCCGACATTTCGGTCTCAACGCGACGTGCGCGTGGGTGTGACCTCGTCCTGCCGGCGGCCCAGCGAGGCCGCGTCAACCGGTCACGAGGCCAACATGACCGATATCGGAATCTCCAGCGGAAATTTGGGTAAAACCTGGACTACAGAGCGGGTGGATCTGCTCAGGAGTTGCGTCAGCGCCGGCTTATCCTGCGGACAAATCGCCCACGAGATTGGTGTGTCTCGCAACGCCGTCATCGGCAAGATCAACCGCCTCGGCCTGTCACGTGGTCGGAGTGCAGCCGCGCCGCGAACGCGAACGCGTGCGGGCGTGCGGCGGCCTCAAGTCCTCACCCAGCGGCTGGCGCTTAGAGCGCTATTCGCATCGGAGCCGGTTGCCGATGATGTCGTGAGCACGGAGCCCTGCTCGCTGCTCAACCTCGCGCCTTGCAAGTGTCGCTGGCCCATCACTGCTGGAAGTACTGCCGAATTCACTTTCTGCGGCAACATCACTGTCGATGGCATGTCCTATTGCGCAGGCCATGCGCGCATGGCGTACCGCCCGTCACCACAGCGCGCGCGCGTTGTTAGCTTCAGTCGCTGAAGTATGGCGCTCGCGTCTGGGTTCTTTCGATCGGGTCAGGCTGGTGGAAATCGAGTCACTGCGTATTTGGTGCGCTGACAGCGGCAAGGTTAATTTCGGCAATGGCGTGGCCGCCATAACTCCTGAAGCGCGTAGAAACAACAGTCATGTTCATTTTTTGAAATTCTTTCGGAAGAATCGCCTTGAGCTTCGCAGGGTCTATCGCACTTTGAAGCGCATTATACGCTTTCCGGTTTAAGTCCACCTTCGCAAGGTTCAGACTGGCGTTGGTCAACACACCGTCTTGCCCTTCCAGTTTAATGTCAGTCTCGGCAATCTTCAGTGCGACATTTGCACCGTCTTTTTTCACCAATTGGATCGGCAGGCTCCCGCGGAACAACTGAGTGCCATCATTTTTCTTTGTCACGGTTCTCCACGTATGATTTACCGGAACTTTTATTTTTATAAATGCGAATTTCTTGTTCTTCCATTCGATTCTGGATTTTGAGGACCCGGCGATACACGACCAAGTGTCAACCTGGCCACGGATGGTCATCATAAGGCGATCGTCAACTGGCCAGAGCGAGCCACTTTTGAGAGACACCGCTGCGCTTCGGGCATCAGCGCTTCGGGCAGCGCATTTGTCTGTCGCGAGGCCGAGCGTGTCCACGACGTTGGGAAATTTTCGCTGAAGATCTATCAGATCCGCCAAAATTCTGACGTCTACCGTGATCTCATTGTCGATGGAGCTGACGGTGATCCACGAGGTCGTGCTGACGGTAATTGGTATGCCATTCACGTTGTTGATTACTGCGATTGGTCCGACAACCACTTGGGCGGCGGCTTCCGATAGAAGACCAGCCACGAGCAGTGCACTCAAAAAAAGCGCTCTCATCCCCCGCCCGCCAGTTCAATAAGTATTGGTTGCCTTCGAAAGGGTAGCGCAACTCAGAGCGGGATACCTCCTCTATATCTATTACTCCCCAGAAAACGCACAGCGTGGCAATTCGGAGCGGGATACCTCCGTTTATATTTTCTTCTCCCGTGAGAACACCACAGTCATCCGCGCGATTGGCATTTTGCCAAACGCGGAAATCAGCCCCGCGCAATAGCGTGCTACTGACTAAAAATTTTGGGAAAGGTTTGCCCAGCCAACTCTGCGTTTGGAATGGCTACCAAAACATGACAACTAAGGGCCACACAAGCAACCAACCGATAGCCGGTCAAAAGTTCGGATCAGAATCCCGGCCCGTATCAGTTCTTGACGCGATCTTCTTGAAGAAGCCAATCGTGGACCGACTGCCACTTGTTCTCAGAACGGAAATTAAGCAGCTCAACCTTTTTCTGCTGCAAGTGGCTGAAGAAGTACGTGCAAACATCGGGGCTCTCTAAATCATCAGGATTTAAGGCGGCCCAGTTCTCCCATTCGTGAATGACGGCCGCCTTGGCGGCGTCATCTTGTTTTTCTTTTGGCGATTGGTCGGCATGCCATTGCCGGCTGGATCGGGCCTGATCGCCCAGCGCCTGCATCCGCTCACTCAGTACCATTTCGCTCACCCGGTCACCCACCGCGCGGAACCCTCATAAGATAGCCGAAAGCATGGGAAAGCGCACCGGCATCGTACAGCGCCAGGCGAGTCGAATTGAAAGGGCTTGCTGCTGGCCCATAGGCAGACTGCTCAACCGGTGCCGGTCGTCTGGCGGTTGAGGTTGCTACGTTTGGGGACGGACGCAACCCGGGGGGCACGCCAGGGCGACCGGCAACTTCAAGATATGTACGGGTTACCGAAAGCGGTAGAGACCGTATGGACCGGCCACCTATCCAAGCTTTTTCAAGCTTCTGACGGCATCTTTCGGTGCTCTCGCGGTGACGGGCGGGGGAAGGCCTGCGATCTTGCCTTTTGCCCGTGAATCAGTGCTCCCTCGTTTCATGGCCTATCGCCGTACCGAGAACGTTGTCCGCAAGCTCGCCGAGCGTGAGCAGACAATTCTCGATGCCGCGCAGTCGATTGCAGGGGAAGAAGGGATGGGTGGGGTGCAGATTGCGGCCGTGGCGCATCGCGCCGATATCGCCGCCGGTACCGTCTATCGTTACTTTCCGTCCAAGAATGATCTCGTTGCGGAAATGATCGCCGGCACAGCCGAGCGCGAGCTCGCCGCAATGCGTGCCGCCGCCGACGCAGCACCCGGACCCCTGTCGGCGCTGGCCGCTTGCATTGCCACCTTCGCCGCACGCGCATTGCAGGAGCGGCGGTTCGCTTGGGCGGTCATGGCCGAGCCGGTCGACGCCGATATCAATACTCTTCGTCTCAAGTTCCGCCGTGAGCTGGCTGCCGAACTGGAAAAGCGCATCGGCACCGCTGTCACCGGCGGCCACTTGCCCGATCAGGATGCCCGGTTCACCGCGCCGGCTATCATCGGCGCCGTCTTGGAAGGGCTGGTCGGCCCTCTGGCCCCATCGGGGAGCACGACGCGTGAGGCGGTGCAGACGGTGACCCTGCTGGCGTTGCGAGCGATTGGTGTCGTCGATGCGCGCGCACGCGGCCTCGTCGCGCAATGCGTGCTGCCGTAAAACCGGTCAGTGAGCGGTGAGCGCGGGCAGCTCGTGAAGCTGGAGCGTTACGACTTTCATGCCGCGCTCGCTCGGGTCGTCGTCAACATGAAACCCGAGCTCGGCGCACATCTCCAGCATTGTGGCGTTTTCGGCCAGGACCTGCCCGTGCACTGTGTCCAGTTCCTTCTCCTGGGCGTATGCGATCATGTGCTTCATCATCAACCAGCCGAGCCCGTGACCTTTGAGGTGTGAGCGCACCAGAATGGCGAATTCGCCGTCATCGCCGCCGGGATCATCATGCAGGCGTACCACGCCCAACATGCGGCCACTCGCTTCAGCAATGGCGATGAAGGCCATGGCGTGTTGCGGATCGTAGTGGATGAGCTTGTCGATCAACTCGTGACGGACCTCGCGCATCGGCACGAAGAAACGCAGGCGCAAATCATCCGGTGTCACCTCGGCGAGAAAGTCGGGATAAAGCGTCGCATCCCCCGGCTTGAGTGGCCGGATCAGAACCTTTTCTCCATCACGCAATGTGACGCGACTTTCCAACACCATTGAATGTCGTCCCCGCGAAAGCGGGGACCCAGTAACCCCGGCAATCTAGTGTGACATCAATACAGGTACCGTCATTGCCTCGAGCAGGCCGCGCGTGGCGCCGCCAAGCACGAACTCGCGCAAGCGCGAATGGCCATAGCCGCCCATGACAATCATATCGGCGGAGGAATCCGCCGCATAGGACAAGATGGTGGAGGCCACATCGATATCGGGCGACGTAATGCGCTTGACGTCCACCTTAAGACCGTGACGGGCGAGGTGCTGACCGAGATCTGCTCCGGGCACTTCGTCGCTCTTGCCGGGCTTGGCGGAGATGATGACGACCTCCACCTGCTTGGCCTTTTTCAGAAGCGGCATCGCATCGGCGATTGCGCGGGCGGCGGTGCGGCTGCCATCCCAGCACACCATAATGCGATCGAGTTTCATGCCGCCCTTTTGGATGAAAGGCACGAAAATCACCGGACGGCCGGATTCGAACAGCACGCCTTCGTCGACGACTTCGTCGGGCAGTGACTTCTGTCGTTGAGGCTGGCCGACAACCACCAGGTCGAAGCGGCGGCCGATGCGGCCCAACTCGTCGGCCGCTCCGGAAATGCTGGCCGTGATCGTGCGGGTCTCCGCGGAAATGCCGGCGCGGTTGGCCGCCTGCTCGAACCGTGCAATGGCTGCGCGCGCCTTCTTGTCCGATTCAGCGCGCTGACTGTCGATGATCTCCGGCGGAATGCCGCCCATGACCGTTCCGGGGATCACCGGCTCGTAGCAAAAGGCAATGCCCAGCACATGCGAACCGAAGGCTTCTCCCACTGAGATCGCGTAGACGCCGGCCGGATCACTGGCTCCGAGCCCAAGGTTGACGACAATATCCTTGATCATGATGTTCTCCTGACCCAACGATAACGCGCGATGTCATGGTGCCTTGCCGCCCCCATTGGGGCTTTGACCAAGGTCAAATACCCGTCGTGCCTCGATTGCTCCCGTTTTGCGCCGAGCGTCGGTCCATCTTATTTCTTTTGGCCATCCGGCCCGAACTGCTTGAGATAGGCCCACAGGTCACCGGCTTCCTTTTCATTCTTGATGCCGGGAAAGATCATTTTTGTGTTCGGAATCTTGGCGCGAGGATCCTTGATGTAGTCCTTAAACGTGGCTTCGTCCCAGTTGAGGCCGGAGTTCTTGTTCGCCTCGGAATAGGTGTAATCGGGAGCGGTGCCGGAATGGCGGCCGTCGAGGCCATTCAGTTCAGGTCCGACCTTGTTTTTGGCGCCTTCACCCACAGAATGGCAGGGAAAGCACTTTTTGAAGGATTGCTCGCCGGCAGCCACATCCTGTGCCTGCGTGGCCTGAATCATCGCGGCCATGAGCGCAGCCGACGCAAAGAGTGACTTCATTATCCTGCTCCCGTTGTGACGTCTTTCAGCCGCCCCCGAGCCAACGCCCGTGAGCATGGCCCGGTTTCCGTTGGGTTTTGCCAGCCCTATGTGTAAGGCGTCAAATGGCTGTTATCTTGCCCAAGCCAGTGGTGGAGCTCACGGAATGTCAGTGTGGATGCCCGAGCCGGACGCTGCGGTCCTGGGGCGGCGCGAGCGTATCGTTGCCGCGTTACGGACCATCGTCCCAGGCGAGGGTGTAATTGCGGCCGAGCGGGAGTTGCGGCCCTATGAGAGCGATGGGCTCACTGCTTATCGGCAGCTGCCCATGGTGGTGGTGCTGCCGGAGACCACCGGGCAGGTCGCCGAAGTGCTGCGTTATTGCCACGACGAGGGTATCAAGGTGGTCCCGCGCGGCGCGGGTACGTCTCTGTCCGGCGGTGCGCTGCCGCTTGCCGACGGCGTGCTGCTCGGCATGGCCAAGTTCAACCGAATCCTTGAAATCGATTTCGAAAACCGCGTCGCCGTGGTGGAGCCCGGCGTCACCAATCTCGCGGTGAGTAATGCCGTCGCCGACGCGGGTTTTTACTATGCGCCCGATCCGTCGTCGCAGATTGCCTGCACCATCGGTGGCAATGTGGCCGAAAATTCCGGCGGCGTGCATTGCCTCAAATACGGAATGACCACCAACAATGTGTTGGGCTGCGAGATTGTTCTCATCACCGGTGAAGTGCTGCGTCTCGGCGGCAAGCATCTCGATGCGTCAGGCTACGATCTGCTCGGAATTATCAACGGCTCGGAAGGTCTTCTTGGTGTGGTCACAGAGGTGACGGTGCGCATCTTGCAGAAGCCGGAGACCGCCCGCGCGATGCTGATCGGTTTTCCGTCGTCGGAAGACGCCGGCGAATGCGTCTCGCGCATTATCGGGGCGGGAATTATCCCCGGCGGTATGGAAATCATGGATGGCCCGGCGATCGCCGCGGCAGAGGAATTCGTCCATGCCGGTTATCCGCTCAACGTCGAAGCCCTGCTGATCGTCGAACTCGACGGCCCTGCGGCCGAAGTCGATCATCTCATTGAACGTGTCGACAAGATCGCGCGTGAGTGCCGTGCGATGTCGTGCAAGTCCTCACGCTCGGAGGAGGAGAGACTGTTGTTCTGGGCCGGCCGCAAGGCGGCATTTCCGGCGGTCGGACGTATCTCGCCTGACTACTACTGCATGGATGGGACCATCCCGCGTGCCCAGCTGCCGCGTGTGCTCAAACGCATCAAGGAACTGTCTGCAAAATACGGCCTGCGCGTCGCCAATGTGTTTCACGCCGGCGATGGCAACCTGCATCCACTCGTTCTCTATGATACCAACGTTCCGGGTGAACTGGAAAAGGCTGAGAAATTCGGTGCGGAGATCCTGGCACTTTGCGTCGAGGTTGGTGGCGTTCTGACGGGTGAGCACGGTGTCGGCGTCGAAAAACGCGACCTGATGCCCATGATGTTTTCTGAAATCGATCTCAACCAGCAGCAGCGTTTGAAGTGCGCGTTCGATGCCAAGGGGCTGCTCAATCCCGGCAAGGTGTTCCCGCAACTGCACCGCTGCGCCGAGTTGGGCAGGCTGCACGTCCATGCCGGCAAGCTGCCGTTCCCTGACATTCCGAGGTTCTGAGCAGGATCCCGAAAAGTGTGAAGCGGTTTTCGGATAAGATCATGCTCCAGCAAAAAGGTTCTTAATGCGTTTTGGTCTGTTCTGTTCGCCCAAAGCCGATGTTCCGGGTTTCGCCCCTGAGACCGGCCGCGGTTTTTTCGAGTTTCTCGATTTCAACGTCGAGGCCGAGACGCTCGGCTTTCATTCCAGCTTTTCGGTCGAACATCATTTCAGTGGTTGGAACCAGGTATCGTCAACGCTGATGCTGCTCGCCGCGCTGGCGATGAGGACAACGACCCTCCGGCTTGGCACCGCCGTCATCGTGCCGCCGTGGCACAATCCGATTTTGCTGGCTGAAGAAGCGGCCACGCTCGATCTACTGTCTCGCGGCCGCCTCGATCTCGGCGTCGGCAAAGGCTACCGGCACAGCGAATTCAGGGGATTTCAGATCGCGCCCGAGGAGGCGGAAGGCCGCTTCGAGGAGGCCCTTGAAGTGATGACGCGCGCCTGGACGACGCGCGAGCGGTTCTCGCACAAGGGGCGCTTTTGGCATTTCGAGGATGTCATTGTGGAGCCTCCGCCGGCCCAGGCACCGCATCCGCCGCTTTGGGTGGCCGCCGGCAATCCGCATTCGATCAAGCGCGCGGCTGCGCGCGGGTTCAACCTGATCCTCGACCAATATGCTTCGCCTGCGACGCTCGGTGAGCGGATCGCTATCTACAAGGAAGAGCGCGCAGCGAACGGCATGAGTTTCGATCCGATGCAAGTGACGGTCGCGCGTCAACTCTACGTCGCAAAGGACAAGGCCGACAAGGAAGCCGCGCTGGTGCGTCAGGCCGAATACACCAAACGCACCATCAATGTTTCGCGCGACCCGTCAGCGAAGAGCGGATCGCATGTCCTCGCTTATGCAGACAGGGCAGGGGCCACGGAAGAGAACGCACTTTACGGCACCCCTGACGAAATTGTGGGCATGATCGAAGCGCTGCGCGATGCCGGCGTCGCTTACGTCCTGCTCACCATTGCCGGCGGCGCCGACCAGCTTCGCCGTTTCGCGCGCGAGATCATGCCTGCGTTTACGCACGAGGCCGCCGCGCGTGCAGCGGAATGACGATGTTGCGCAATGGCTGACACTCTCAAACCCCGAGACGGCAAGGAGGTCGAGGAAGCCGTGCGCTGGGCACTCGGCAACGACAAACCGCTCGAGCTAGCCGGGCAGGGGACCAAGCGCACCATCGGTCGGCCGAGCCAAACCGATCTGACGCTCGACCTTTCCGGTCTTACCGGTGTCACGCTCTATGAGCCGGCCGAACTTGTACTTTCAGCCCGTGTGGGTACGCCGCTTTCCGAAATCGAGGCGCTGCTTGATAAGAACAACCAGGAGCTTGCCTTCGAGCCCATGGACTACGGCCCGATACTCGGCGGTGAGGCGAACCGCGGCACTCTGGGCGGCGCGATCGCCACCAATTTGTCCGGCCCGCGCCGCATCAAGTCGGGTGCCGCGCGCGATCACTTCCTGGGTGTCACTGCTGTCACTGGTCGCGCGGAAACAATCAAGTCCGGCGGCCGCGTCGTGAAAAACGTCACCGGTTATGACCTCTGCAAGTTGCTGGCTGGATCCTGGGGCACGCTCGGCGCAATGACAGACATCACTGTGAAAGTGCTGCCCAAAGCCGAGACCGAGGCCACTGTGCTCGTCGCGGGCCTCGACGATGCCCGCGCTTGCGCCGCCATGACGGCTGCAATGGGCTCGTCGTGCGATGTCTCAGGTGCGGCGCACCTGCCTGACCACGTCGCCTCCTGGTTTGAGGGCCTGCCCCGGTCAGAGGCATCCACGGTGTTGCGGTTGGAGGGCTTCGCACCTTCGGTTGCGCATCGCAGGACGACACTTGCTGCACTGATGAAAAGTTTTGGGCCGGTGGCGCTTCTTGATGAAAAAAATTCGCGTGCCCTCTGGCGCGGCATCCGGAATGTCAAACCATTTACCGCCGACGCGGCGCGTGCGCGGCCGCTTTGGCGCATTTCGGTTGCCCCCACCCGTGGTCACGAAATTGCTGCCGCCATCACGCCGGCAGCCCAGATGTTCTACGACTGGGGCGGCGGACTTATTTGGGTGGCCATGCCTCTCGCCGACGAGCCCGACGCTGCCGCAATTCGTGCCGCGGTTTCCGCCGTGGGCGGACATGCAACGCTCATCCGCGCCCCGGCGGCCGTCCGCGCTGCCGTCGATGTCTTTGCGCCGGAGGACCCCGCCTCCCGCGCTCTCGCCAGGCGCGTAAAGGAAAGCTTCGATCCAAAAGGCGTCCTCAATCCGGGGCGCATGTGGGCGGGTGTGTGAGATGAGGCACACCGCCATTGGACTTTTCCCGAGCGTAGCGCAGCGTGAAATACTGCGCTGCAGACCCGGGATCGTTACGGCCCGGGAACTTGTGGCGGTCCCGGGTCAGCGGCGCACCGTTTCGCTTCGCTCACGCTGCGCCGCGCCCGGGACAAGACGCTGACATGCAAACCTCGTTCACCGTCACGCAGCTGCTGGACCCGCAGGTCGCATCTTCGGAGAAGATTCTGCGCGCCTGCGTGCATTGTGGCTTCTGCACCGCGACTTGCCCAACTTACGTCCTGCTCGGCGACGAGCTCGATTCACCGCGCGGACGCATCTACCTGATCAAGGAGATGCTCGAGCAGGACAAGCCGGCCACGCGCGAGGTGGTCAAGCATATCGATCGTTGCCTGTCGTGCCTTGCCTGCATGACCACCTGTCCGTCCGGCGTGCACTACATGCATCTGGTCGACCATGCGCGCGAGCACATCGAGAAGACCTACAAGCGTCCGATGACCGATCGCATGTTGCGCGGGCTGCTCGCCCGCGTGCTGGTCGACCCCGGACTATTTCGTCTTGCCGTGGTGATGGGATTGATCGCCCGGCCGCTGGCCCCAGTGCTTGATATATTGGGACTACGCCGGATGGCGGCGATGCTCCGGCTTACACCCCATCGTAAACCAGCGCCTCCGCTCGATCGCACCGGCAAGGTTTATCCCGCACAAGGAAAGCGACGTGGCCGCGTGGCGCTGTTGTCCGGCTGCATCAATCCGGTGCTTGCGCCCTCTACCAACGAGGCCGCTATTCGTCTGCTCAATCGTCACGGCATCGAGGTGGTGATCGCCGCCGGTGAAGCCTGCTGCGGGTCGCTGGTGCACCACTTGGGACGCGAGGACGAGGCACTGTCACAGGCTCGCAACAATATCGATGCGTGGACACGTGAGCTCGAAGGCGCGGGGCTCGATGCCATCCTGGTCACCGTTTCCGGCTGCGGCACGACCATCAAGGACTACGGATTCATGCTGCGCAGCGATCCCGCCTATGCCAAAAAGGCCGCTCGCATTTCCACGCGCGCGCGTGATATCACCGAATACCTGGCGACGCTCAATTTGCGAGATGCGTCCGCTCCGGTGCCGCTCACCATCGCTTATCATGCCGCTTGCTCGCTCCAGCACGGGCAAAAGGTCATGCGCGAACCGAAGGACTTGCTGAGCAAGATGGGATTCGTGGTCAAAGACGTGCCCGAAGGGCATTTGTGCTGCGGTTCGGCAGGCACCTACAACATTCTCCAGCCAGCGCTGGCCGAGCAGTTGCGGGCCCGCAAGGTTGCCAGCATCGAACGGCTCACGCCGGATGTGATTGCGGCCGGCAATATTGGCTGCATCACGCAGATTGCCGCCGGCACCGCTGTCCCGGTCGTGCACACGGTCGAATTGCTCGACTGGGCGACCGGTGGTCCGGCGCCTGAGCCGCTTGCCGAGCTGGTCTCAAGCAAGGTTTCGGCGTCCCCCTAGCGCGCTATTGACTTTATTCCTAGAGGATGATAGTCCTATTGCAATCCTGCTTATCGAGGGGCGTCGTCTAGAGGCGTCTTTATGGTGGAGCAGGATGCGGCGCCTGCGGGCGTGCCTCGCAAAGCACGCACTCGGGCGGCGCCGGGGCTCCGCCCGGCGGCCACTAGGGGCTGCCCGCCAGGGAGCTGGCTGACGGCGGCCGTCCACAAGTCGGACGACCCCCGCAAAGCGCGGCCCGGCTGCCGGAAGGAGAACGCCGCGATGGCGCGCCGAGAGGC
>Ga0075021_10001458_pt1 | contig 12139 bp, 13 predicted proteins | sample ColStrG_CSR_2012_FD_72749 | JGI IMG/M metagenome (GOLD analysis project Ga0075021, IMG submission 72749) | Freshwater sediment microbial communities in response to fracking from Pennsylvania, USA - Cold Stream Run_MetaG_CSR_2012 | ecosystem: Environmental > Aquatic > Freshwater > Creek >...
GGCCGCGAAGTTCCTTACGCACCGAGGGATACGTGTTTTGCCAAAAGCTGCGCAGGTCTTGTGTGACTTGAATCGGCCGGCCTGCGGGCGAGAGCAAATGGAGCATGACGGGCGTGCGGCCTTCGTTCACCACGGGTGTATCGCCCAGCCCAAACATCTCTTGTAGCTTGACTGCCAATACCGGCGGCGCGCCGCCAGGGTGATAACTCAAGCGGATGTGCGACCCGCTCGGCACGGTTAGCTGCGCCGGCACCAGCCGCTCAAGGTCCAGCGCTTGCCTGCGTGAGAGTAACCCAGACAGCAGCGCGAGCATATCCAACCGAGCAAAATCGGCCCGGCGCGAAACACCTTCAAGCCAAGGTGATAGCCAATCATCCAGGCGCGCCAGCAGCCCATCATCGCTCACATCTGGCCAGTCACCAGCGCGCCAGATATGCAGGCTGTGCACCCGGGCCTGCCACTGGCGGGCTGCGTCCGACCAGTTAAATAGGCCAAGGCCCTGGGTGCGCACGACCTCGAGCAGGATGCGTGTCTTTTCGGTGGCGGGTATATCCGTGACCGGCCGTGCCGCCAAGATCAGTTCGCCAACCCGCTCTTCGCGCCGCGCGACCAGACTACCTTGCCGGGCATCCCACCCCACAACGTCATGCAGGGTTGACAATGGCTTAAGATCCTCGATCTGCAGCGGAGCCGCCAGATAGATGCGCCCATCTTCGCCCGCTCCGGACTTCCCCGCGTCCAGATGCGCCACAGCCAGCCAGGGCGCATGCACCATCGGATCACCGTCGGCCAAGCGTGCACCCGATCCACCCGATAAACGGTAGCGGCCCGAGCGCCCATCGCGGGCTTGGGCGATGCGTTCTGGGTAGGCCAATGTCACAAGCCACCCAAGCAGATATGGATCGGGCGGTGTGTTATCTGCCCGGACCCGTAATTGGCTGCGCCACTCGGCCGCGAGCCGCTCGACCCGAGCTAGGACACTTGCATCGACCCCAGACACACGCCCTTTCGTCTTGCGCCAGTGCCTGAGTGCCTCCACCCGCACCGTTAGATCGGCGCCCGCCTCGCGCCCCAAGGGATCGCGCTCGTCAAGTAGTGCAGCCAGGTCTGCCGCGAGGGCTGGCAGGCCTGCGTTGCTGCCTAGCCGAGATGCTTCCATGAGCATATGCGCGAGCCTCGGGTGCGTGCGCCAGTCGAGCAAGTGTTTGCCGCGCCCGGTCAGTTGCGTGCCCTCGATCGCACCCAGTTGCTGCAACAAGTCGAGCGCTTGGCTGAGCGCGCCGGCGGGTGGCGGTGTCGCCCACGTTAATTCGGCCGCGTCGCGCACGCCCCATAGCGCCAGTTCCAAGCGCAGCGGCGCGAGATCAGCGTCGAGAATCTCGGGCCTATAGGTGGCGGACAAGCGCGCTTGCGTGTGTGTGGTCCAGAGGCGATAACACACACCCGGGCCCAAACGGCCAGCGCGGCCAGCGCGCTGATCGGCACTGTCACGGGGGATGCGCGCGGTTTCCAGGCGTGTCAGACCCGTGCGTGGATCAAAACGCGGCACCCGGGCCCAGCCCGAATCGACCACCGCCCGAATGCCCTGGATCGTCAGTGATGTCTCGGCAATCGGCGTCGCCAGCACCACTTTGCGCCGCCCGGCTGAATCGGGCATGATGGCGGATTGCTGCGCATCGAGCGACAGTTCACCATATAGCGGCCGGAACAGCACGTCCGAAAAGCGTGCCTCAAGCGCCGCTTGCGCCCGCTGAAGTTCTGCCACGCCGGGCAAGAATGCCAGCACGTCGCCTGACTGTTCGGCTAAGGCGCGTGAGACAGCCTCTGCGACGCTAGTGACACAGACCGCACTGTTATAGGCCATGCCATCGCTTTCGCGCTGGGCATACATCACGCTCACCGCATGCTGCTTACCTTCAGCCGTAACGATGGGCGCATTACCCAAGGCTGGAGAGATGACGGCATCGTCCAATGTGGCCGACATGATCAGCACCCGCAGGTCCTCGCGCAAAGCACCCTGCACGTCGCGGCAAAGTGCGAGCGCTAAATCCGCATGCAAGTTGCGCTCGTGAAACTCGTCGAAGATCACCAGCCCAGCACCCTCGAGTCCAGGATCCGCTTGTAGCCGGCGGGTGAGTATGCCCTCGGTCAACACCTCGATCCGGGTGCGTGGGCCAATGTGGCTATCAAACCGCACAGAATAGCCAACCGTTTGTCCCACATCCTCACCAAGCAGACTTGCCATTCGAGCGGCCAGCGTTCGGGCCGCCAGCCGGCGCGGCTCGAGCATGAGAATCCGCTGGCGTTTGAGCCATGGTTCGTCCAGTAGTTCAAGCGGCGCAACCGTGCTCTTACCGGCCCCTGGCGGGGCCTTCAACACCACGAGCGGTCGCTCGGTGAGCTGTGCTCTTAGCTCGGGCAGTGCCGTATAGATGGGCAGTGATGCATCCACGGTGTTGGATAGTGACTGATTGGATCTGTCACGATTTAGGTTCGACAGCACGTATTTGAGCCGCTGACACCAAAGCACGCTGGGTCGCAAGCTACCTAGGCCTAGGCCCCTATCGTGAGACGTTTCGCTATGGGTGTTGGGCCAGCGTATTGTAGCTGTCTGGCCTCATCACTCACGTCTCTTGAGTTCAGATATGCGGACGGATCAGGCCCGGCAGCCCCAAAGGCAGCTTGCATGGGCTGGGCCGTGCGGTGTCGTGGCCGCGGTCAAGCTAGAGATCGAGCCAGTCAAAAATGACCGTCAGATGGTGACTTGCCTGATATTGACGCCGTTCAAGCCCACGGCTGGCACGGCTGGCACGGCCGGCATAACAAACATGCTGACCACATCCATCGGCACACCTGGTATCAGCAGATATGCGCCTTGGTTTCCACCAGACCTAATCACGCAATGTACACGCCCGCGGCTGCGCTGTCGGGCTGGCTTGACTTGAGTTGCTAAGTGGTGTTGGCATAGTAATAGACGTGATCGCTAGGCCGAAGATCAGTGATGATCTTCACCAGCGAAGACGCTGGCCGACTTGCGTGCACATGGATCGTTTTACTCGGGTGTCACCCAGTGTATTATGCGAAAAACACACTGCCAACTACAGGTGATACTTTATGACGCAATCGCTGTGCGTAGCCGGCATGCAAATGCATGTCACACCCGATATCCCTCGGAATATGTTGACACTTTGCCGCGCGATAGAACAAGCGCGTGACGCGGGCGCAGATATTCTATTGACGCCGGAAGGGTCATTGAGTGGCTACTCGCATGAATTTGACGCTGCCCAAGTCAAAACGGCGTTGGATAAAGTCTTGGACACCGCGTGTCACATGCGAATTGCGCTAGCGCTCGGAACGTGCTATGAAGAAGCGGACGGGCTCACCTATAACCAGATCCGTTTTTACGATTGCGACGGCACGTTTCAGGGTTTTCACAGCAAAATACTGCGTTGCGGCACGATGACGGACCCAACCGAAGGCGAAATCAATCACTTTGCCACGAGCGCGCTACGAACATTTTGTGTGAGGGGTGTCGTGGTTGGAGGGTTAATTTGCAATGATATGTGGGCCAACCCCGCATGCACACCAATGGGTGACTCGCATTTGACCCACCTGCTGGCAAGGCAAGGGGCACAAGTGATATTACATGCGGTCAACGGTGGACGAGATGGGAGCGACTGGGCGCGGGACGTCATTTGGAGCTATCACGAGACGAATCTGCGCATGCGCGCACGTGTGGACAGGTTGTGGATCGCCACAGTGGATAACAGTTATCCACCCGATGTGCCATGTTCAGCGCCAAGTGGCGTGATCAACCCGGACGGGCAATGGGTATGCAGGGCGAAACCGCAGGGTGAGCAACTATTTGTGCATCACTTTGACATGCCTACCGTTTCGGAATAACGGGTGAGGGGTCCTTGATATTTGGTGGACTTTCGTTGCCCGGTTGTCTATGTCCCCTGGCTCGATCGGTAGCCCGGTTTCAACGTCAGTTGGCCCTAGCGCCGATCGCATACCCGATAGCGTAGGAACGATCTCCTCGACCGGGTGCGCCATGGTGTTAAGCATTCACCTAAGTCTGACCGTCAATCCCGATCGCGTGGGCCGATGCTTTCAAGCCTTGATTCTTAGTTCATTTCCGCTCATAGATGTCGGGCTAGGCTATGTTTGTGTGCTTCTAGCGCCACATCAGCCAAAATTCGCCCTTTACCAGAAGCTCTGACAAGCTACGCCGGGCGGTGCACGGGTCGTTCAAGGCACCGGGCACTTATTCGTTTGTCCAATTTGACCAGTTGCATTACAACCCGAAGACGATGAAGATCACAAACATCGAAGGGTATCCGGTGTGGGGCGGCCATCGCAACTATTTCTTTCTCGTCATCGACACAGATGAAGGCATCTATGGCGTCGGCGAAGGCGGCATCACGAGCCGTGAATTGGCCTCACTCTCTCTCATCGAGCATTTGAAGCCGTTGCTGATCGGTCAAGACCCATTCCGCATCGAACATATTTGGCAGACGCTTTGGCGGGGCGGTTTCTTTCCCGCCGAGGGCATCTTGTCAGCCACGATCTCGGCCATCGACATTGCGCTCTGGGACATCAAAGGCAAAGCTCTAAACGTCCCCATCTACGAACTCCTGGGTGGGCGTGTGCGTGACAAAGTCGTGTGCTATCCACATAATGCAGGGCATGCAATGGAAGTCGCGCCGCTGGTGGATAGCTGTCTCAAGTCGAAGGCCGAAGGGTGGAAGTTCGTCCGTTGGGGACTGCCGCAAGACGGTGATCGGCTTGAAGGGCGTGAGGCCGTGCGTGCCGGTATAAAGCAGATGCACGCCGTGCGCGAAGCGGTTGGGGATGACATCGACATCGTGTTCGATGTCCATACACGGCTGGATTTGCCAGATACGCTGTTGTTCTGCACCGAAGTTGAGCCGTTCCGCCCCTATTTCGTCGAAGACCCGCTGCGGAGTGAAAACCCAGACTCATTCAAGACCCTGCGCCCCCGGACTCGAGTGCCATTGGCAGCCGGAGAGCAATTCAGTAGTAAATGGCGCTTCCGGGAGATGATCGAGAACGAATGGATCGACTATGCCCGCATCGATTTGTGCATCGTCGGTGGGTTTACCGAAGCAAAGAAAGTCGCAGGCTGGGCAGAAACCCACTATATTCAGGTCGCCCTTCACAATCCGCTCGGCCCAGTGTCATCGGCGGCCTGCTTGCAGTTCAATCTCGCCTGCCCAAACTTCGGTGTTCAAGAACAGCCGACGAAGCCCGGGGCACTTTTGACCGATGTCGTCCCCGTTCAAGCCGAATGGAAAGACGGCTATCTACTGCCACCCACTCGTCCAGGTCTTGGCATCGCATTCGACCGGGAAGCAGCTAAGAAGCATGCGTTTCGCATGGCTGAGTTGCCGCATCTTCATCGAGCAGATGGGGCATTTACAAACTGGTAAGCATGCCGACGGCCCCCTAGCACCACGGATCGGCACACTTGACGATAACGGTGTGCGGTCCATCCTTGTCGATGTCTGCCAGCGCGCATCGCCACACTTGTGTGGAGCGCTGAGCCTCGGTCAGCAATGTCGCGTGCGAGATTTTGGCTGCGTGGCCAAACGCCCTCGACAACAATTTCTCCGCAGGGACACGCAACACGTCAAATGTTAGCTGTTGATCCATAACTGGAGTCTGGCGAAAAATAGAACATGTGCCACAGCCTGAGCAGACAACACGGGCTTGTCCTCCTGGCGGGTTGCGCCGCTCTTCACCACACGCCAGCACCGCTAATCAAACATCCCCGTGACAAGCGCAAGTCCATCTCCCCGTTGCACTCGTCGGGGCCGACGTAACATGATCACGATGCCATCGCGGTCGGCGTGCAGATCGGCAAGGCCTTCGCCAAATAAGTCTTGCACGCGACCGATATATTGTCCAGCCCGTACGCGATCGAGCAATTCAACCGATGGCCGGAAATAACCCTCGACCGGAGCTTCTATTACCCGGTCTAGATTACCGCTGCCGATCAAGTGTAGCTTGAGTGGGCGTGCGCGGATCGCACCATGGCACATGCCCAAGTGCTTCATGACGTTCAACACCCCCTCGACAAAACACGCGACATCATCGGGCTGCACCCAACCACCGCCTGGCGCTTCGGTGTAAATAGCCGGAATGCCCAAGCTATTTGCGGCCGATAACGTGCGGCCCGGCGCATCATCGGGTGGGTGCGACCAGATCACCGGTGCACCGAACGCCCGAGCGCCCGAGAGTGCTCGCTGATGATGGGCTGCTGGGCTGTAATAATGACCGATCAATGTCGGCAGGTTATAAGTCTGTCCGGCGCTGTGTAGGTCGATCAAGAAATCGGCGTGCCGGATCAATTTCTCGGTGATCCAGAACGCGATCCGTTCGGTGATGCTGCCGGTCTGGTTCCCTGGAAAGACACGGGCCAGATTTAAGCCATCGATTGGGCTCGCGCGCGTGATACGTAAATAAGCAGGCATGTTACACGCCGACAGCATCAAGACTGTGCCACGTAGCTGCGCCGGATCGATCGCCCTAAACACCTCGGGGATAGCCTCCATACCCTCGTATTCATCGCCATGGATTCCGGCCAAGACCACTAAGGTCGGACCAGCGGCGATACCGCTGGCCAAAAAGAACGGCAAATGCCAATCGCTCGCGCCTGATGACACTGTGAGCCAACGCGTGGCCTTGACAGCCCGAGGCAAAGAGTGGGGTTCGAACTCGTCGAACAATTGAAAGGGCCGATCAGTGTCCATGTTTGGTTTCACGTTGCGCCGATTTGATCCAACTCGGCGCTACAGGTCTTGAGCACGTTCGCCAGGGCAAAGTCGCCGCCCCACGGCACAAGCTGTGCGCCCATTGCGCGAAACCGCGTGATGTCCTCGGGCGAGTTGGCCGTAATCCCCCATGCTTTGTTGTACTTCTTCGCCACCTGCGCCACCCGCTCAATGGATTGATTCAGCGTCAGATTGACCTTAAGTGCACCCGCACTTACCCCAACACCGATCCGCAGTCCCAGATCGGCTGGTCCAACGAACAGCCCATCGATACCCGGAATTGAGGCGATCTCTTCGACATTCGCCACTGCCGTGGGCGTTTCGATTTGGATAACGATGAAGGTCTCGCGATTGGCATCGGCGTTGTATGTGTTGCCGGGGAAGAATACGTCCAGACCATAATCACCATCCAGCCCAGCCCCATCCATGCCACGGTTGCCGATGGGTGGGAATTTGACGGCCTGCACAATATCGGCGGCGGTTTGTGGGTCGGACACGAGTGGCATGAGGAAGCCGGTCGCGCCGTCCTCGAGATAACGATACAGCTTGGTGCGCTCTAAGGTTGGCGGGCGCACCATGCAATCGATGTTGTTGTAGCGGCACAGGGCAATCAGCATCTGGGCTTCACGCTGTTCCATGGCACGGTGCTCCATGTCAAGCCAGATGCCGTCGTAGTTGTAGTGAGCGGCATACCGCACAAAGAACGGCAGGACGTGACCCATTGAGCACACGCGCGCGAAACGCCCGCTGCGGAACTTTTCTAACATTCTGCTTTTACGCATGACGTGAGTTTCCTTTGTTGACACAACGGCTTGATGCACCGTGATGTAACCCGTTTCCAATTGTGTAAGATTGACCATCCGTCAGGTGGAACCTGGGGTTTGAAGTGTGCTTTTAAGACCACCTCGCTGCCGGTATAGAACAGGGCCGCTAAAGCTGGCAGCAGCTCGACGTTGAACTCATGGTCGCGATACAGGTCGAACACGATCTCGACTTGATCTGGCAAACAAAACATGCGCGGCCCGCCCACAACTGTGTGCATACTCAGGCGTGACCGCGATGCATGTAACACATCACCTGCATCGCCGCAGAGAGCACGCCAGCATAACGTGCGATGCCACGCAACACCGGCGCTGGGATGCTCGGCGTGGCTAGCTATATCGAACGCCAGTTCGGGAACTCTTTGACCACAAAGTCTGACTTGCACCGGCCCAGTGCAGTGATCACGTGTCCCAGCACGCGCCCATCCCCATACTTGGCCGCGAACAGCGGGCCATGCATGGTCGGACACATCGGCAAGCACACAGGTCGCGCCGTGCTGGAGCGCCACGGCCTGACCACGCTCACCTTTGACATCGGCCAGCACGACTCTGGCACCCTCCTCGCGACACCATGGCACCATGGCCGCGCCAATGCCGTGCCTTCTACCCGTCCTACCTGTGACGAGGACAGTTTTACCCTGTAACCTACTCACCGATGTAATGCTCCCGGTCATCGCGCAGGAAATCCGCATTTGGATTGACATCCAGCCTACACTGCAAGCGCGGGCCAACGGTGCCAAAGTCGAACGGGCTGGGGTTATTCGCACTCGGGCCTGGCCACTCTGGGTCACAGGCATCGATCGAATACAGCTTGACCCTAAGCCGGCCGAACTTGCGCGCCACTCGTAGCGACTGGGCGCGATATTCTCCGTCGAGCGGCGACAACAGGTTGAAATTGGCATAGTCCGCCAAACCATCCAGGAACACCGTCGGTGTGCCGTTGTGGGATTTGACCTCCACGTGCATGGCCGCAGTGTGGCATACCCAGCGCGAGGGCACAAGTAGCAGAGCAGCGTTCGGTATCGAAAACGTAAGCAAGCCACACGAGCCCCAGGGGGCGTCCATCCAAGTGGCTTATGCGCCCAAACACCACTTTGGTCATTCATATATGCGAACGCGCTGCCCAGTTGCGATAGATCGATCTGCTGCCTCGAGCACACCGACATCCTGCAATGCCCGCTCAGGCGTGTAAAACGGTTCAATGCCGTCTCGAAAGGCGTGTGCAAAAGCGCGCCACATCTCCATGCGCCCGTCAGAGCGCTCAAGGGTGACGACGCGCCCAGCCTGGTTATGACGCTGCACGACCAGCCGGTCGGACTCGACGACGATGATGCCGGCCGAACCATGCACGTGGAAGTGACTTTGCATCGGCGGCATGAACTGTGAATAGCTGAGCAGCCCGGTGACAGGACCCGGATATTCCAGAAGCGCCGTCACTTGATCGTAAGCGCCATAGTCTGGGCGCAACTTACGGCCACTGGCCGTCACTGCATATGGCTGACCAAATACCTTGCCCAACACCGCGATCAGGTGCACGCCGCCGTCGAACATGCTGCCCAATGGGAAGTCGGCCGTTTTTCGCCACTGGGCTGTGTCGAAGCGCAGCGGACCTTGTTCTGGATCGGGGTCGGTTGCAAAATGACGCACGCAGTTCCACATCACTAGGTCGCCGATGTCACCGCTGCCAATTACGGCCGCCAGCGTATCCTCGGCTGACCGGTACGCCATCTGCTCAGCCACGAACAATCGTCGCCCCGCTTGCCGGGCAGCCTGCACCAGCGCCTCACCCTCGGCAACCGAGCGGGTTATCGGCTTCTCCATGATCACATGCTTGCCGGCTCGGACTGCGGCGAGCGCGGTGGGCGCATTGAGTGCGATTGGTGTGAGCACCAAGGCCGCGTCAACGTTTGGCAGGCTCAAGAGTTCGTCGACGCCACGGGTGACGACTGCGCCTGGGAAGTCTCGCGCGGCGATAGCTCGCCGGTCAGCGTCGACGTCACAAAATGCGACCGGCTCAAACGTATCCGACAATTGTGCCAGCGCGCGTTGGTGCGCGCGCATCCAGATCAAACCGGCACCGATCACACCGAGGCGAATGTGTGTCATAGGGCCCATATGTTAACCACGGGCCGGCTCGGCCATCGTTGCTTTCGCCTTGACCACTTCCGCGGCCAGATGATCGTGCGCAGACAAGACTTGTTGCAGGTGTCGTAGCCGCGCCGGGCTAGCCGTGCGCAGCATAGCCTCACCATACACCGAGTCGATCCAGAACCACGCTAAGGCCGCCACTTCGTTTCGCAACAAGGCGATGTCGTGGTCAGTGTAGTGTGCCGTGCAGTTGATGGTAAACATGCGCCGGCGGTTGCCCCACTCCAGGCACTGTGTTTGGTGTTCTGGTTGAATACGACCACATCCACACCCCCAGCAAAGACGAATTCGGCGGTCAAAATTGTTTCAGACATTTGCTCACCCCCTTTCAGAGTTGCTAGTCAGTAACTTGAAAGTCAGAAACAATCTGTCCCACCTGCGCCAGAAAGGGAGTTATATACCAAACTGCTGGCAAATTGCATCCGGGCTGATGTGAAGCGCCTTGTGATCATCGCCAAGGACATGTCGGAGCGTGCCATCGGCTTCCTTATCCACAACAATCAGCGCGGGACCATTCAAACCTTGGCTGTGCGCACGCCCAGCGTGAGCGAGATGGACCGCGTGGCCGCCATCGAAGACATCGCCGTGCTAACCGTCGGCAAACCTTTTACGCAGCCGCGTATCCAACGTTCGACAGCTTCACCGTCGCTGATTTGGGGTATGCGAGGAGAGCATGGGCCATGGAGAGCCTGTTTGGCATCGATGGCGGTCAGAGTGATCCAGCGCACCGATACCAACGCGCCAGCAGCATCCGCGCACTGCTGGGTGGTGCTCATGACGAGCCCGTGCGGCGCGAACTACAAAACCGTCTTGGGCGGCTCACGGGCGGCACTGCCATTTTGCGCGTCGGTGCAGTGCACGAAACTGAGCGGGAAGCGCGGAAAACAATGGCCGAGCGGGCAGTCAGCGCCATCCGCAGCGCCCCCACGGGCGGCGGCGGCGCGTTGCTGGCGGCGCAGCCAGCGCTCATCCGGCAGTCGGCTGCATCAGAATAGAAGCGATAGGGGCAATCGCGTGCAAGCTGCTCGCACGTGCCCTGGAAGCGCCGATGCGCGTGATCCTGCAGAATGCTGGCTACAAGCCTGAAGTCATCATCACCCAAATCAAGTCCGCACCCAGCGGCACCGACTTCGATGTGCGGATGGGTGAGATGGCCGACATGTGGCAGAGCGGCATCGTGGATGCCTTGAATATCTGGCAAACCGCGGTCAAAGTTGCCGTCAGCGGCGCGATGATGACCTTGACGACGGACGTCATCGTTCACCACCGCCAGCCAAAAGAATGCATCGAGCCGTGAGCGAACGCTACCGACTAGCGACCAAGCGTGACGACGCACCAACGCGGCGGTCTCACGTCAAGCGCGGCGGTAGATACTTGCGCTCGAGCCTGCATACGACTGTATAGGCCGGATCAAATACATTGCCAATGTCATAGCGCACACACTGGCCGAGCAAGATACCCGTCTCATATCCGTCAAGCCCATAGTCATCCCGCAGCCAACGGGCCATCTCTGTCGTGGCATGTTGCAACGCCTGGTCCAGCGGGCGCGCGTTGCCGACAGCAAAGATGCAGTTCGCGTTCTCACCGCGCGGCCAGGACACAGGGCGGCCTTTGCGCTTCTTCACGACGCGCAGTGTCACCTCGACTTCAGTCGAAATCTCGATGCCAGTGCCGCTGATCTCGCCATCACCTTGGACGGCGTGACCGTCACCGATGTGAAACAGCGCACCTTCCATCCCAACCGGAAAGTAGACCGTCACGCCGGCCACAAAGCCGTTGTAATCCATATTGCCGCCGTGCGGACCACTAGTTGCGGTGCTGATGGCCTGACCGCCTTCGGGCGCGACCCCAAAGCACCCGGGCATGGGCGAGAGCGGCACCTTGAGCCGGCCAAGTTTGGCCGTTGGCGTGACGAGCGTTGCCCACCCCGCGGCCAAATCGACTTTGAATTTGCCGATGGCACCGTCCCGATTGGGGATGTGTGGGGCAAAGTCCGGATCGACGACATTGTGAGCCAGCGGCGTGCGCACCCAGCCCCAGCTTCGATTGGGTGTGATGCGGTCGAGCTTGACAGACAATACATCACCAGGCCGCGCGCCTTTGACGTAGAACGGCCCGCTCATCGGGTTGCCCGGGGCCGTGACGCGTTTGCCACGCTCATCTTGGCCCCAGGCGTCCACGCAGGTGGTAATGATCGTGTCGCCGCTATGAACCACCAGCGCCGGCTCATGCGGCCCGAGTGTGGTGTGATAGCGGGTGGGTTGAAAGGTGTGTTTCACCGCCATGCGACCGGCCGGGTGAGATCGGGATCGGCTGATACCCATCCCGTGCCATCGGTGCACGATATGTACCACCAGTTGTAGTCATTACTCG
>Ga0075021_10001460_pt1 | contig 12137 bp, 9 predicted proteins | sample ColStrG_CSR_2012_FD_72749 | JGI IMG/M metagenome (GOLD analysis project Ga0075021, IMG submission 72749) | Freshwater sediment microbial communities in response to fracking from Pennsylvania, USA - Cold Stream Run_MetaG_CSR_2012 | ecosystem: Environmental > Aquatic > Freshwater > Creek >...
ACCAACACTTGCTCCACGCCGGCGTGGTAACGCTTGAGCAGATCGAATACCACCTCAAGGTTGGCCAGCGTCTGGGGCAGCGCATCACGAACGTCGCTGAACACCTCGTTGACCTGATCAGCCGTCGGCGCCGCCTGGGTCAGAACACTTCTCACATTCTGATCCCGCTGCGCAGTCTGCGCCGCCAACCTGTTCAGGTTGCGCGCCCACCGCTCGATCGCACTGCCCGACTCGACCTGGCTGTCCAGAACCGGTCCAGAATTCTGGATGATGTCGTTCACGCTGGTGATGTTGGTCTTGAAATCGCCCACGATCGCCTGGGTCGAATCGACCAAACGCTGCAGCGCCGGACCCAACCCACCCACCGATTGCGCCGTCTCGTCGAGCAACGCCCCGATCTTCTCCTTGGGTAACGCCGCAAGACCTCGGTTGGCGGTGTCCAACGCCGGCCCGATCTCACTGGGCACCGTGCCCTTGGTGATGGTCTGTCCCGACGAAAAGTACTTACCCGGATCCCCGGTCGCCACCAGGTCCAGGTACTGCTCACCAACCGCCGACACCGAATGCACGTTCGCGACCGCATCGACTGGGATCTTGTAGTTACTGTCCAAACTCATCGTCGCCTCGGCGCCCTGCTCGGTCGGCTCCACATCGGTGACCTTGCCAATGGTGATCCCGCGGAACGTCACGTTGGCCGTCGGATATAAACCACCCGACGCCGGCAACTCGGCTTTCAGCGTGTACCGGCCTATCCCCACCAGGCTCGGAATCTGCAGGTAATAAATGCCCAACACCAACAACGAGACCACCGTCATGGCGAGGAATAACCACAGCTGCCGCCTGATGAAGGGGATCAACATTGCCTGTCGCCCCTTTCGATCAGTGGTCCGCCGGGCGCGTCATTCGGGTTCGGCGTGTAGCGGACGTCGGGGATCATCGTCTCGGGATCGCGCCCATACGACTGCTCCAGCGCGCGCAAGGCCCCGGACAATCCGGTACCGGTAAGGAATGCGTTGTCGACGGCGCTGTAGGTCACGTCGAGCGTCAGCGAAATATTCTGGTAGTCCCCACGGAACATCTTCGGAACGGTGTCTATGTCGTACGGCTGGGTAAGGATCAGCTTCAGCGCGCCGATCAGGTAGGGACCGCTACGGCCGAGTTCCTTCAACGGGCATTGCAGCGCTTGCAGGTCGGTGTGGAGATTGGCGCGTGCCTCCGACAGATACTGGTCGGCATTCTGGCTAAGCCGTCCTACCGAATCGACGGCGTTGATGAGCAGGTTCTTGGTGTCGGCGAAATGTTTGATCAGCGGCGGGATTTCGGTCAGCACCCGATCCAGGACATCCGACCGACCACCCACATACACCAGCAGCCGGTTGGTGGAGTCGATGGCGTGGGTGATGTCATCGCGTTGCTGGTTGAGCTGGTGAGTAAAGGTGTCCAGCTTGCCGAGGAAGGCCCGGATCTGATCCCCTCGCCCGTTGAAGATGTTGAATACCTCGTTCTGCAGCACTTCCAAGTTCGGGATGCCGCCGCCGCGCAAGATCAGGGAGAGGCTGGCCAGCGTCTGCTCGGTAGACGGATATGCCGACGAATTCTTGAGCGGAATGGTGTCGCCGTTCCTGAGCAGTTCCGGCGACGGGTTCGGCGGCGCGATCAGTTCTACGTGCTGAGAACCCAGCAGGCTGGTCTGGGCGATCTTGGCGAGGGTGTTCTTCGGCAACTTGATGCCTTTGTCCAGCCCGAGCCTCAGGGTGGCCACCCAGTTCTGCAAGCTGATCGCGCGGATCGAGCCCACCGCCACGTCGGCAACCATCACCTTGCTGTTGCCGTTGATCGCCAGGGTGTCCGGCACTTGCACGTAAATGTCGTAGGCCCCCGACCCGCTTCCAGGTGCACCCGGAATCGCTACGTTCGAGATTCCCCGCCAGCCACAGGAACTCAGCACGAGCGCGGCAACCAGCAGCACCAGCGCCTGCCAAGTCCGGTAGCGGATCAAGCGCGCCACTCCCCGCGCGTTCGGCGCGCGCCTCACCGGCCGTTGGTTCGGCTTGCTCCTCGCGCGTTCCGCGCTCGTCGCGCGCCTCACTGGCCCGCTCCCGCATCATTGACCGCTGGCCCACCGGCGGCGGGTCCAGGCGCAGACACTTGGGCAGGGGTCGGAGCGACGGGGCCTGGGATTACCTCGGGCCCTGGCGGCGGCGGTTGTATCGGCACCGGAGCCCGCAAGCCGATCGGTGGCAGCACCGGGTTCTCGTCGTAGGCGTTCGGCGGTCCCGGCGGTGTCTGCAGGTTTGACTGAACCGGCTCGATGTTGGGCCCGCCCATCAGCTCAGCCAGCGACTCGGGGGTCATCAGGCCCGCGGTGATCGGGCTTACCTGCTGGCCCTGCATGCCCGGCGCCACAATCCAGCCCTGTTGCGTATTGCGATGCGACGTAGGTGTATCCGGCGACCAGATCCCGGGAACGGTCGTGTCCTTGTACCCGTTCGGCGGCTGCAGTCGCGGCTCGGAGTAGGCCACCTCTTTGGGCAGCACCTCGGCGGTGCTGAACAGGTTCAAACCGAACGGCGGATAGTTGAACTTGATCGCGTCAAGGATCGGGCCCAGATACTGCGCGCAGAGTTCGGCCGAGTCTTGATACCCGAGCCGGCTGCCGGCCTGTATCGAGCTGCAGATGAACTGCATCGGGTTCGCGAATGTGATCGACGGGATGGCGACGACGGAGCCGTGCGACGGGTGGTAAATCTGGTTGATATTCGACGCGGCCGTCGGAAGGACGTGCAGGGCGGTCTCCAACCCGTTCAGAGATTCCGGTTGCAGCAGCGTGTTCGTGACGGTGGCCAGGTTATTGACGTCGGTGGCCAGCACCTGGCGGTTCTTGGCGAGGAACGGCCGCACGGTGGACAACAGACTGTCGAACTGCTGTATCGCATTGGCGAGGTCCCCGTCGGACTGCGCGAGCCGAGTGGTGAACTGCGCCAGGTTCTGATTGAGCCCGACGAACTGCTGATCGTCCTGGTGCAGTGCGTTGACGAAAAGCGCCAGGCTGCGCACCACCGCGAAGAAGTCCCCACGGCCCTCGTTCAGCGCGGTCAACGCCCGCGAAAGGCTGTCGAGCGTGGTATTGATCTGCTTGCTCTTGCCGGCCAGCCCGTCAGCGAACGATTCGATCACCTCACCGAACGGCCCCGTCGGTTGCTCTGGTGTCGGGCCCAGCTTGGAGATGATGTTGGTGATGCTGTTGCGCAGCTCGTCCCACTCCACCGGCACCTGAGTGCGCTCGATCGGGATCACCGCATTATCGGCAAGCACCGGCCCGCCTTTGTAGGCCGGCTCCAACTGGATCGAGCGCGACGCCACCAAGGTGGGGTTCAAGACCACCGCGGACGCGTTGGCGGGGACCTTGTATTTGTTCTCGTAGTGGAAGGTCACGCGCATCTTGTCGCCGGTCGGCTCGATCTTGTCGATCGCGCCCACCCGTAAGCCCATGATCTGGACCTTGTCCCCCGCATAGAGCGCGTTCGTCGCGGGGAAGTAGGCGACCACGGTGTTGTTGGTCAGCTTCCGGTAGAGCTGCAAGCCGAAGTACCCGGCGACGAGGGCCAGCACGACCACCACCGAAGCGAGAATCACGGATGTCCGGGTCAGCCGCGGCAGCCTCAGATTATCAAAGATGGTGCTCAATTCTGGCTACCTCCCGCCGCGCCGCTACCGCCCGTTCCGCCCGGGTTGATGAACGGTGCCGGCAGCTGGTTCCCGGGTCCCGGCCGCGCCGGCGGACCCGGCGGCAGGCCCGGCGCGAACGTCGACGGTGGCGGCGTCGGGCCGGCCGGTCCCAGCGGTTCGGTGCGGGCGCCCGGCGGCGCGTCCGCAGGTAGCGGCACCGGTGTGCCGGGAACGTCCGGAGCCGGCTGACCCGGCCGCCCCGCGATCGGGATGCCCGGCGTGGGTGGCAGACCGTCGGGATTGGGCGGCGATGTCGCGACGTCGATCGGCGCCGGGAAACCGGGGCCGCCGAACGGGCCGATGATCGCACCTGCGCAAGGCAGCGGATTGCCAGGCCGCGGCAGGCCGTCACCCGCCGGCGTATAGGAGCACGGCGACCCGGGCGGGACGGCCGGTCCCGGATGCTCGGGGGTTCCCTCCAACACGGGCGGAGCCGGTGGCGGCGCGCCGTTGGGGAACCGGGTGCCGTTGGGGTCGGGGAATCTGTATGCCGGCAGCCCAGCGCTGCGCCAGAAGTTCTCCGGGTCGATACCGCGCTTCTTGAAGGCCGCGTCGATGAACGGCTGCACGATCCAGCCCGGGGCCAGGTTGTGCAGGACTACTTTGAAGAACGGTCCCGACGCGATGGACTCGTTCAATGAGGGAAGGAAGCCGCCGACCTCGACAAGTCCCCTGGCCAGGTCGTCTTTGCGCTGCACCAGGATGTCGCTGACCGTGTGCAACTGTTCCAGTACGTGATTCAGGTTGGGATTGTCATTGATCAATCCGGCGACCTGCTGCGAGAACGCGGCGACGTTGCCCAACAGCGCATCGATGGCCTGTCCGCGCTCATTGAACGCGGCAAGCAGTGTCTTCGCGTTGACCAGCAGTCGGTCGATCTGGTCGCTGCGGTCACCGAGGATGCTGGCAACCTGGTTGGACTGGGCAAGGAGATGCTTGATCTCCTCGTCACGTTTGCCGATCGTGTCGGAGAACTTGGCAACCCCCTCGAGCGCAGGGCTCAGGTTCGGGTAGGTCTGATCGATGGTCTGCGACAGCACGTGCAGCGACTGCTTGACCGTGTCGATGTCCCAACCGGAGGCGGCCTTGGTGACGTCGAAGAACGCGTCGTAGATCTGGTAGGGAGTGGTGCTCTGACCCAGCGGCAACGCGGCCCCGGGGCGTAGCACCTGGTTCCCTAGCGCCTCGATCTCCAGGACTTTCTTACCGAGCAGGGTGTCGGTGCGGATCGCCAGCCGGCTCTCGGTGCCAATCGTGTTGGTTCCGATCGAGAACTTGATCACGATATGGTCGCCGTCGATCTTGAGAGCTTCCACCTTGCCGACGTCGAAGCCGGCAATGCGGACCTTGTCACCCGTGTTGATCCCGCCGGTGTCGGTGAACTGGCCGTAGTAACTGGGCTTGGCGAACAACATCGGGACGCTGGTGAAGCTTTGACCCACGCCGAGGACGAGCAACATCACCAGGATGCCCATCAGCCCGATGCGGAGGCGATTCGAAGGTTCCAGCGATCTCATTGGGGCGTGCACCTACCCGTCGGCTGGTTGAAAAGCCGAACCGTGCGGACAGGGCCACCAGCCTGCAGCCCGTTGATCTTGATCGAGATGTCGCAGGCATAGAAGTTCACGAAGTCGCCGTAGGAGCCGATTCCACGCCCGATCAAGTTCAACGCGGTCGGCACCTTGTGTAGATAGTCGTCCAGCTGCTGTCGCTGATCGATCAGAGGCTGCTGAAGCGCGTCCAGGTAGTTGATCGACTTGTGCAGCAGGGAGCGGTCCTCGGCCAGCAGATCGGCTACCGTCCCCGCGGCGTTGCTGATGTGCGCGGTACCGCCCGCCAGTTGGTCACCGTGGTCCTTCAAGCCCGTGATGAGCACCTCGAGGTTGTTGACGGTCTGATCGAATTCCTTGCGGTGCCGAACCGTGGTGTCCAGCACGATGTTCAAGTTCTTCACCACCTCGCCGATCGCCTGGTCACGCTCGCCGATCTGCGTGGTCAGTTGCGCGGTTTGCTCGAGGATGTCGTTGATGGTGCCGCCTTGCCCCTGGAACACGTTGATCAGGGCCGACGCGATGGTATTGACCTTCGCGGGGTCCAGCGCCCGAAACAGCGGCTTGAAACCACCGATGAGTGCGTCGAGGTCGAGAGCCGGCGACGTGCGCGACACCGGGATGAATCCACCCGGCTGTAGGACCTGGCCTGCGCCGTCGCCCTCGCCGCGTTTGAGCTCGAGATAGCGGTTGCCGATCAGGTCGAGATAGCGGATCTGTGCGGTCGTCGACTGATACAGCGGCACCGACCGGTCGACGGCGAAGTCCACCCGGGCGCGCTTGCCACCGTCAACCAGGTGTATCGCACTGACCTTGCCGATCTCCACCCCTGAAGCGCGGACGAACTGGCCCGGCCGCAGCCCACTGACATTGCTGAACTCTGCCGAGTACGCGTTGGTGCGGTCGAAGCGCATCTGACCGAACACCACGACGATCATCACGCTGAACAGCAGCAGCACCAATGAGAAGATGCCGAGTTTGATGACGGTGCCGGTGAGTTTCATGGGTTGATCGTGTTATCCCCTACCTGACGGCCCCATACGTATTCATTCGCGTAGGGCGAACCGGTGTCCAGGTGGTTGTACGGCGCGATGCTGTTGCCAGTGTCCATCACCAACTCGGGCGCGGGCCACAGATCATGGGTGATGTGCTGCCAGCAGCCCGGTGCACCCCCCGGTCCACCGTGAGCGTTTATCCGGGGGAGATTCTCCGGATACATGTAGGGATTGGGCGCCCCGCCCACTAGGCCGGCGACGCCGCCGAGTCCCAGTGTGAGGAGGCCGACGGCGGCCAGCGACAGCGGGTTCGCGACCAGTCCCAGCCCGGACAGCGCCTGGGTGTGGGCGTTCAGCGAGTATCCGTTGCCGGCGAGGAACGACGCGGCCTTGGGTTCGATGTCGTGGTAGTTACGCAGGGTGCAGTAGATCGCCGGACTGTAGGTGTCCAGCAGCTGAGCCGTGGGCACCAAGTCGGCGGCTCCACGCGCCAGATACGGGCCGCCTCGCTCGAAGATGTCCGCGCCGGTGTTGCCGAACCCGGCCGCTGACAGCAGCGCTGAATCCAAATCCTTTTGCTGCTGGTTGATCGTGCGCGACGTGATCACGGCGTTGTTGAGGAAATCGAACAAATCCGGCGCGGCGTTGGCGTAGGTATCACCCAGACCCGCCAGCTGCTGGATATCGTGCCGGATCTGCGGCATCTGGGGGTTGACATCGTCGAGGATAGCGTTGCCGTTGACGATCGATTGCCCGAACTTGTCGCCCAACCCGGTCAGCGACTGCGCGGCCGCGCTCAGCGTCAGGTTCAGCTTGACCGGATCAACCTTCTCCGAGATCGAGGTGATGGTCTGGAACAACGTGTTGAACTCGGTCGTCACCGACCTGGCGTCGATCACGTTCTGTGTCGTGATCTTTTGCGGCGACGGGTTTTTCGGCGTCGTCAAGGACACGTACTTACCGCCGAACACCGTGGTCGCCGTGATATTGGCGTTCACATTGGCCGGAATCAGCGAGAGGTATCTCGGATAGACGTCCAGGGTCAATTTCGCCGCCGGCCTGCCGTCACGCTGGATCTCTGAGATGGTGGCCACCCGGCCGATCTGCACCCCGTTGTAGGTGACCTTCGAGCCGGGATCCATCACCAACCCTGCCCGGGAAGCCACCATGGTCAACTTTGTCTTGGGGGTGAAGTCACCCCTGAACTGCCCGTACACCAAGCCCAGAATCAGCGCGCCGACCACCAACAGTCCGACGCCGGCCAACTTGTACGGCGGCGTCCGTGTCGCGTTGGTTTTTGCCGGCCCTGCCATCGCCGCTACACCGTGAGTGCGAAGTTGGGGTTGACGCCGTACAGCGCCAACGCGGCAGACAAAACCACAACGTTCACCGACACCAGCGACAAACGCATCGACCGGCCGACGCCCTCGCCAACGCCGACCGGCCCGCCGCCGGCGTTGTATCCGTAGTAGCAGTGCGTGATCATCACGACTGCCGTGATGATGATGGCCTCCAGAAATGACCAGAACACGTCATCGGGGCGCAGGAAGGTCCGGAAGTAGTGTTCGTAGGTGCCGTGGGATTGGCGGTAGAGCACCGTGGTGGTGAGCTGCGGGGACAGGAACGACATGATCATTGCCATCGCGTAGATCGGAATGATCACGACCAGCCCGGCCAAGATCCGGGTGGTAGCCAAAAACGAGATCGACTTGATCCCCATTACTTCCAGGGCGTCGATCTCTTCACTGATACGCATGGCTCCGAGCTCCGCGGTGGCGCCGGCGCCGACGGTGGCGGCCATCGCGATGCCGGTGACGACTGGGGCGGCGATGCGCACGTTGATCAGTGCCGCGAAGAAGCCGGTAAACGCCTCGACGCCAATGTTTCCCAGCGTCGCGAAGCCCTGGATGGCGACCAGGGAGCTGCCGGACAGCGTCACGAAACCGACGATCGCAACGGTGCCGCCGATAACCGCCATGGCGCCGGTACCCATGCCGATCTGGGCGATCAGTCGCAGTGTTTCTTTGCGGTAGCGGGACAGCGCATGCGGGATGTTGCCGATGGCAACCATTCCGAACCAGGCCATCTGACCGATGTCGCCCAGTCCTCGGCCGGCAGCACCGCCATATCGATTCAGATTTTCGGCTGCCCGCGGAAAGCGGGCGCGCAGTACGGCGGCGGTCGACATGTCAGTGCCCCGTCCCGAATCGCACGCCGATAGTGGTCAGTATCACGTTGACCGCGTACAACGCGACCACGCACAGCACTACGGTTTCGTTGACGGCGGTGCCCAGGCCCTTGGAACCGCCGCGCACGGTCAGCCCGCGGAAACAGCCGACCAAGCCGGCGATCAGGCCGAATATCGCGGCTTTGATCGTCGCGATGATGACCTCGGGCAGGCCGGTGATGGCGGTCAGGGTGGCGAGATAAGCGCCGCCCGACACATTCTGCAGGTAGACCCCGAAGAGGTAGCCGCCCACCAGGCCGACTGTGATGACCAGGCCGTTGAGCAGTGTGGCGACCAGGGTGGCGGCAACGACCCGGGGTACCACCAGGCGGTGGATCGGGTCGATGCCGAGCACCTCCATCGCGTCGATCTCCTCGCGGATGGTGCGGGCGCCCAAGTCGGCGCAGATGGCCGTCGAGCCGGCCCCGGCCACCACCAGCACCGTGGTCAACGGGCCGAGCTGGGTCACCGCGCCGATCGCTGCGCCCGCGCCGGACAGGTCGGCGGCGCCGAACTGGGCCAGCAGGACATTGAGGGTGAAGATTAGGAGGACAGTCAGCGGTATCGAAACCATGATCGTGGGCAGGAACGCCACCCTCATGATGAACCAGCACTGCAGGATGAACTCCCGCCACTGAAAAGGCCAGCGGAACAGCGCCTTTCCGGTCAGGACGCACATCCGGAAGAAACCGCCGACAATGGTCAGTGGTGTACGCAACTGGTCACGCATGTAACCAATCAAGTGTGGACCCGTCGACGTCGTCACCGCTCCCCCCTCACGCCGGCGCCGGGTGCCTCGCGGCGCCGCGGCGGATCGTGTCGCACGCCTCCTCCTTGCCCAGACCATACGTATGTGACCCCCGTCTCCCTACCCGCGGGTAGTAACGAGGACCACAGGAATGTACCCGATGGCCGTGCAGGTGTGAACTGGATCACCACAATTAACCCTTCGTCAACAGCGGGCAAACGTTACTGTTTCTGTCGGTTTTCCTCTTTCTTTATTAAATCCATTGATGCAGAACGGCTTTCGGATTAATCGGCGGCCCCGTAACGGGTCCGCAGTTCGGTCTTGAGTACCTTCCCGGCGGGATTGCGGGGGAGCGCATCGACGATCTCGAGTGCCTTGGGGTGCTTATAGCGCGCGAGCCGTTCGGCCAGGAACTCGACTAAGTCCTCGAGCCGTAGCTGGTCGTCGGTGACGGCGGCGACGGCGATCGGCACCTCGCCCCACCTGTCGTGGGCTTGGCCGATGACGGCAACTTCGACGATTCCAGGATGGCCGGCGAGAACATTCTCCACTTCGGCGCAGTAGATGTTCTCGCCGCCGCAGATGATCATGTCCTTCTTGCGGTCCACCACCCAGACGTAGCCCTCCTCGTCCATCCGGACGAGGTCGCCGGAATGGAACCAACCACCCGCGAAGGCTTCGGCCGTCGCCGCCGGGTTGTTCCAGTAGCCACTCATCAATGTTGGCGCCCGGTAAACGATTTCGCCTACCTCACCGACCAGGACATCGTTCATGTTCTCGTCGACCACCCGGGCGGCGACCGTTGGGATCACCTTGCCGACCGATCCGCGCTTGCGGATCGCATCTTCGCCGAGCAGCACGCAGGTGACCGGAGACATCTCGGTCTGACCGAACGCGGCCAATATCTGTGTTCCGGGGAACGTTGCCGACATCTCCCGCAGTAGCGCATCCGGCGCCGGCGCGGCCCCCCACGACATAATCCGCAGCCGCAGGTCGCGGGGCCTGGCTCGCTGCTCGGTGCATACCGCCTGCCACTGCGCGGGCACCAAGAAGATACCGGTGACTTTTTCGGTCGCCAGTACATCGAGCAACTGTCCGGGGTCGAACGCGCCGAGCGGATAGATCACCGTGGGCACGCCCAGCAGCAGCCCGCCCAGCATGTTGCCGACTCCGGCGATGTGGAAAAACGGGACGCCGATGAAGCCCACGTCGCTGTTGATGTCGGCGCCGTTGGTATAGAGGCCGCTCATCGTCTGGCCGGTCAAGTTGGTGTGGGTCAGCACGGCGCCCTTTGGGCGACCCGTGGTACCCGAGGTGTACATGATCAACGCCGGCGAATCGTTGGGGACGTCGACCGCCTCGGGCCGTTGACCTTCCTCGCCGAGTAGGTCGTCGTAATCGAGCACGGTGTCGTCGGTTACGCCGCCGGCCACCACGATCATGTCCAGCAGCGGTTGGATAACGCGGACGCCGATGGCCACCGGGGCAAGCACCGCTTCCGCAATCATCACGCGTGCTTCGCAATCCTCGACCAGAAAAGCGATTTCGGCGGCCGTGAGCCGGAAATTCAGCGGCACCGCTACGGCCCCAAGCGAGTTTGCGGCCAGCACCGATTCGATGAACTCGGTGCGGTTGAGCATCAGGATCATGACCCGGTCGCCGAAACCGACTCCGCGGCGGCTCAACGCGCCGGCCAGTGCCGCGACCCGATCCTGCAGTTGCGCCCACGTCACCGTGTTGCCCAGGAATCTCAGCGCCGCCGCGTTGGGCTGCATCAGCGCGTGCCGTTCCAGCTGGTTGACCCAGTTCTGCCGACGAGCCAGGTAGGGTTGCTCGTTGAGCTGCGGGGCGTGGGTCAGGTGGCTGGCCAATTGCGCGGTCACTTACCCCGTTCCTTCACTCGCGTATTCCGTCCCGTCACTCGCGCACCGCTTGCGCCAGGTTGATATTTGATAAAACATGGTGTTACCTGGGTCACACTAGGGCTTTAACGCCCTGGTGACAAGTCCTTCGACAACACCTACTCAGCCCTTTTCAGCCCCCCGAAAGCCCTGGCAGTTCACGTGAACGCACCCACATCCACGCAGCTTTCCCACCAGCCGCAGAAGCGGCGCCAGCTGCGCCGGGCTCAGTTGTCAGACGAGGTTGCGGGCCACCTTCGGGTGGCGATCATGTCCGGGTCGTTGCGCCCGGGAAGTTTCATCCGCCTCGACGAGACGGCCGCTGCACTCGGGGTCAGCATCACGCCGGTGCGCGAGGCCCTGCTGAAATTGCGCGGCGAGGGCATGGTTCAGCTCGAACCACACCGCGGCCACGTCGTGCTGCCCTTGACCCGACAGGACATCGACGACATCTTCTGGCTGCAGTCAACGATCGCCCGCGAAGTCGCCGCCGCGGCCACCGACCACATCTCCGACTCCGAGATCGACGAGCTTGACCGCGTCAACGACGCGCTGGCAACGGCCATCGGAGCCGGCGACTCCGAGACCATTACGGGACTCGAGTTTGCCTTTCATCGTGTTTTCAACCAGGCCAGCGGCCGGATCAAATTGGCCTGGTTCCTCCTGAATGCCGCGCGCTATATGCCGGTGCTGGTGTACGCCGCCGATCCGCAGTGGGGCGCCGCCGCGGTCGACAATCACCGCAAATTGATCGCCGCGCTACGCAGGCGCGACTCGGCCGCCGTGATCGAGCAGACCGCATGGCAATTCACCGACGCGGCACACCGGCTGACGGAGATGCTGGATCGGACGGGAGTATTCGACTGAGCCGGGTGCTAGTCCTGATGGCGGCGACCCGCTTCGCCCGGCCACGCCGCGCTCGCGATCGCCGCAGTCCTGATGGCGGCGACCCGCTTCGCCCGGCCACGCCGCGCTCGCGATCGCCGC
>Ga0075021_10001461_pt1 | contig 12132 bp, 15 predicted proteins | sample ColStrG_CSR_2012_FD_72749 | JGI IMG/M metagenome (GOLD analysis project Ga0075021, IMG submission 72749) | Freshwater sediment microbial communities in response to fracking from Pennsylvania, USA - Cold Stream Run_MetaG_CSR_2012 | ecosystem: Environmental > Aquatic > Freshwater > Creek >...
CCCATGTCCTCGTAGTTGTCCTTGAGCTCGATCTCCTTGGCGACCGTCACCCCGTCCTTGGTGATGGTCGGGCTCCCAAACTTCTTGTCGATGACCACGTTGCGCCCCTTTGGGCCCATCGTGGCCTTTACGGCCGACGCCATGATGTTGACGCCACGGAGCAGGGCGGCCCGCCCCGCGTCACTGAATAGAATCTGCTTGGGCATCTGGTGCTCCTCTTCGATTCCTCGATGGAATGACCCAGCCGTTGGGCCAGATCGGGTTGGCAGTGTGTGCTGGGGCGGCTACTCGATAATGGCCAGCACGTCATCTTCCTTCATGATCAGAAATTCCTGGTCGTCGACCTTCACCTCCGAGCCGGAGTACTTGCCGAACAGGATGCGATCGTGGGCCTTCACATCCAGCGGGATCTTCTTGCCGTCCTCGTTCACCCTTCCGTTGCCCACCGCAATGACCTTGCCCTCTTGGGGTTTCTCCTTGGCCGTGTCGGGAATGATGATCCCGCCCTTCTTGACTTCCTTCTCTTCCTCGCGCTTGACGAGGATGCGGTCATGTACCGGACGAATCTTCATGGTTGGCTCGCCTCCCGATGGTAAGGGGTGGAACTTGGTGGCACCCCAGCGGGGCGCCTTGTCGCCGCAACTTGCCGCCCACGATCTGGCAGCTCCGATCAACGGACCGTTCTGTTACCGCGTCGGGATTGAACCCTCACGCTCCTCCGCGAGTCCTGTCCCAATCTTGCCCTTCGAGACCCGATTCAGGTCACGTGTAGTAGGGTCTATGCTGGAATCCGTCTACTTGCGGCCCGCCTCCAGCGGACTGGCCCCAAGCCCGTGATCGTGGTCCGCCGAGACTCACTGGACCCAGATAGTCTCCGCGGAGACGGTCACAGCGGGAGACCCTTTTATCTCCTTGGATGGTGCCTGGTTCGCGAAATGCGGTAGGTCGAGGATACCGGCCGGTGGGCGAGTCGCCACCCCGCAACCGGCTAGACACCCCACGGCCAACGCGGCCTGAAGGAGCACCGTTGCAGCACCCTGAAAGCCTCGACCCTTTCTCATCGTAGATCCTCTCCGCTCTCGCTGCCCCAGACTCGGTCGTGCCCCTCCCGGACCTGCAGTCCCGCGCGTCACGATCGCCTGGGCGCATGTCGACACAGTGGCCCGCCCCGCGCCCCCTCGCATCAGGCAGCTTTGACTTCGATCGTCCTTGGGGTCGCAGCTCCCGACATCGGGACCTTCACTTCCAACATGCCATTCACGGACCTCGCCTCCACATGGGCGGCATCGACGCCCTCCGGAAATCTGAAGCTCCGCTGGAACATGCCGTACGCGACCTCGCGGACGAAATACTCCGTCTTCGCGCTGTCCTCAACACGGTTGCGCTCGCCCTTGACGGTGAGCACCCCGGCCAGCACGGACACTGCGACATCCTTCGGATCCACCCCCGGGAGGGCGAGCCGAATAACGTAGGTACCGTCCTCGAGGCACCCCTCGGCGGGAGGCAGCCACGCCTCGACCCGTTGCTCAACCTCCTCCATGGCGCCGTTGTGCCGAGTGGAGCTTGGTCTCCTAAGGTTCTCGCTGTGTTCTGCCTAGACTCGAGGTGGAAGCGAACGAGTGTCCCTCCCACTGCGAACCTTATTCAGCTCCGCCTCGCGGAGCCGGCGCGCCAGACGTCGGAGACGCTGAACCGCGCGATTGGTTTTCGAGTGCGACACCATGGACTCCTACCTTTCTGGCCGTTTAGTTCAGCTCGAAGGCCCGCAATCCAGGCCGAGCCCCGGCGAGATGAACGAGCCGAGCAGTGACACGCCGGGTGTTTTCGTCCGTAAAGCAGAAAGCAAGGCCGTCCGGGTCAACGCGCCACACGATGGCCTCGACATCAAGCGACGAGCCGTCGGGGGGATGGAAGTGCAGCCAAGCGACGCTGCCCTCGCTGAGCCGCTCCGTCGGCCGCACCTTGGCGCCGCGGGCACTCAGATTGACGGCCTGGAGAAGAAAAAGACGCTTCCCGGCCTCCACGACGACCGGCCACGACACGTTGGTTCTCGGATGAAGCCGGAGTCGTCGCGGGACCTCGGATGCCCGTCTCCGCGAAGGAACTTCATTGGGGGGGACCGCGAGAGCACCAGATCCGAGCCGTGCGTCCATGGAGGCCTCCCTCTCGCAGTGCCCCGGGACGCGATGCTGCCCGAGCCCGCTGCGTCCTTGTGTGCCAGACTAGCAACCGATTAGAAAGACTTCCATTGGACGTTGGTCCCATCCCCACCCATGTACTGGCCCTCGGAACCAACGCTCACGAGACTTTCGCGCCGCGTAGTGCGGCGTGCCTCCAAGGGACCAGCGTCCGGCAGGCGAGCGGCAGGTCGATGTAGGGCTTTTGACCTAGCGTTCCCGGTTCAACTTCAGGACCCGGTGGGCAATGTTCATCGCCTGGGGCCAGCCGCGCCCTACGCCGCGATGCTGTGCCATCGCGGGCGCGCGGAACTCCGATGCGCTACTTCGCGGCCGCGGTCTTGAGGAGGGCGGCTACACAGCCCTCTGCCACAGCGCGATTGGGGTCCGTTTGCCCCGGGAACGTCGCCCATCCTGTTTTCATCACGAATTCAGTCTGATCGTAGGACGACGTGATGGCCGTGAGCTCGCCGAGCTTCTTGGCGCGGGCTACATCGGCCTTCTCTCCGGCGAGACAGACCGGGACCAGCGCCGCCGTGACCGCGGCATCTGCCTGCTTCATTGCCACTTCGTGCGCCATACTGCTGGTAGTCCACCCTCCCCAGTTGAAACCCACGATCATGGTGAGAATGCTACCGACGACGGCCCCCCAGACTCCTGCTTTGAGCCACGCGCGTTGCACTTGCATGGAACACCTCCTGGTACTTCGGAGAATAGAGCGAGTAGGGCTCGAAGCTTAGTGAGAGCTGTCTGCCTTCGATAGTGGACCAAAGCCCACTACGATCCGAGGGGGGTTATACTGGCCGGCGATGGTCCAGATTCGCCGTTCGCGGGAGCTTGAGGAGAGAAGCTGGGCGGCGCGCACGCCGATGACCGTGGACGAGCTTCTGGCCCGATTCCCCGAGGTGCCTCGTGACCTTCGGGATGAGCCCGTGCTGGCGGAATACGCCCAAGCATTCGGCCCCCTCCTGCGCGTGGCCGAGAAACCGTCTCCCTGCGTGGGCAGCGGCGGCGATGCGCCGCACGTGTTCTACATCCGTCTCGTGAACGATCTCGCCATCTATGGAATCGGCCTGGCAAAGCGTGACCGGACCCTCGCGCGGCTACAGGCCACGCTCGACCACTACCGCCAGCAGCCCGCCACCTATGCCTGTACCCTCGTGCCCCGCCGCGCCCCTGACGCGCCAAGGGTCGGCTGCCGCTGAAGCTGCGTCGCTCGCGGTCTGCCTGTCCGTCAGAAAGATCTTCCGACTCTCCCCAGATGACGGTGGGAGCGCTAGGTCAGTTCAGTTGACCGCGCAGTTGATGAAGCGTCTTTGCGGCATGCACGTCGTCCGGAGCCGCCTGCACGGCTCCCTCGAACTCCCGAAGCGCATCCCACCAGCGCCCCTGCTTGAGATATACGCGCCCAAGGTTCATGAAAGGGAACTGGCCCTCGCATCGCAAGGCGGCATTCGCTCGGGCGAGATCGAGTAACTGGAGCATCGCTACGGTTTGCCTTTTGGGTCGGCCCCAGATGCGGGCGGTTGGCATGGAGAGCCCGCCTTGTCCAAGCCTCCCTCACGAGGGCACGGAACGTTTCGTCCTGGTGCCGACGGGTGAACGGACTTACCTGTCTCTGACCTCGCGGGGCCTCACGCTGATCGTCACGCTGAACGCGGCAGCCATGGGGTTCCTCAATTTTTTCGCTGGCTACCCGTTAGCGTTGGTCGTGGGTGCGGGGGTGGCTGGACTCCTGGTCGATGCGTTCTACGCTCGGCTTCACCCTGCCGCTATAATGTTGATCGCCTGGCGCCTATTCGCCTTCGCCCTCCCAGCCACCTTCTACCTGTGCTATTTCGTTGCTCTGATGCTGCCGGAAGGTATCGCCTGGTCGGTCCACCTTTGGCTCGGATCGATCATGCTCGCCGGGATCGCAGGCTGGTTGCTCAGCCACCTCCTCCTACCGCCCCGATCATCGGAGGATCGGCTGTGAGGGTTTGACAGCCGCGTGTCCCCGCCGGGGTGCCCTGGCGACGGGCTCGGGGAGCACGGGAGTCGGACGGGATTGACCTGTCCTATTCCGGAGACTAAACTCGCTGCACCTATCCGACCGTTCCCGGCCCGGCTCGCTGGGAGGCCCCGGCATGCAGTGTCCTCGGTGCCAGCAGGACAACCCAATCCACGCGAGGCTCTGTCTCGGCTGCGGCGCCCTCCTCGCGCTCGCCTGTGGCGCAGACCTGCCCCAAGAGGCTCGTTTCTGCCTGCAGTGCCGCCACCCCCTCGCCGGCCGCCCGGCGTCTCCGGCCCGGGCGACGGCGCCGAAGGCGTACACCCCGAAGCACCTCGCCGAAAAGGTCCCGATGGAGCATTGCCACCCCAAGGAGGCTCGCCCATGAGTGATTCACGCCCGGTCCCGATTGCATCCACGAGCGTCAGCCGCCGCCGCTTCCTCGAGATCGGCGGCGCCGGTGTCGCTGCAGGCTCGCTGCTGACGATGCTCGACGCCCGCCAGGCTCCCGCCCAGATCAAGGGGACGAATCTACGGATGCTCCTGTGGAGCCACTACGTGCCGGCCTACGACGTGTGGTTCGACAAGTTCACCAAGGAGTGGGGCGACAAGACCGGCGTCAAGGTGCGGGTGGACCACATGCCCCACCTCGAACTGCCCGCCCGGTACGCCGCCGAGTTCGCGGCCGGGTCCGGGCACGACCTCATCTACTTCGTCGGCCAGATCCTCACCGGCCAGTACTATCGTAACCTCGTCGATCTCTCGGATGTCGCCGAGGGTCTCGGCAAGAAGTACGGCGGCTGGCTCGAGACCTCGAAGAGCGCAGCGCAGGTCAACGGCGTCTGGTACGCGGTCCCCGACTTCTTCATCTCGATCCCCGTTCTGTGGCGCAAGGACCTCTTCGCTTCGATCGGGATGGGCGAGCCGAAGACCTGGGACGATCTCAGGAAAGCCGCGGGGCAGCTCAAGGCCAAGGGGCATCCGACGGGCATGCAGTTCTCGCACTGCAACGACGCCAACCACAACTGGCGCGCCCTCATGTACTGCTTCGGCGTCAAGGAGACTGATCCCAGCGGGCAGAACATCTTGATCGACTCCAAGGAAATGCGCGAGTCGCTGCGCTTCGGCAAGGCGCTGTACGACGATGGCATGACGCCGGAGGTGTTCTCGTGGGACGACGCCTCCGACAACCGCTTCCTCGCCTCGGGGGTGGCCAGCTGGATCCACGACGCGATCTCGGCTTTCCACTCGACCCGCCTCACCAACCCCAAGGTCTTCGAGCAGACCTTCGTGGTGCCAGAAGTCGCGGGGCCGGGCGGTCGGTGGAACGTCGGCGAACCCAACGTCTGGGCGATCTGGAAGTTCTCAAAGAACATTCCCGCCGCCAAGGAGTTCATCCAGTACGTCTCCGATAATCAGAAAGACGCGATGGAGGCGAGCCTCGGCTACAACATGCCGTTCCTGAAAGATCAGTACAAGAAGCCGATGCCGTACCTCGGTAAGGACGCCAAGCTGGCGGCGCTGCAGGATCAGGAAAAGCTCACCGCGTTCCTGGGGTTCCCGGGACCGATGACACCGCCCGCCCAGGAGGTCGTGACGACCTTCATCATCCCCGACATGTTCACAAAGGTCGCGCGCGGCGCGTCCGTCGACGACACGATGAAGTGGGGCGTCGGCGAGATCCGGCGCATCTACGCCAAGCACAAAGCCTCTTGAGCGAATGACCCAAGTCTCCCCGGGCGGGCCGCCCCCGCCCGGGTCGCTCCCCGTGGCCGTCGGCGCCCGCACGTGGGAGGTGTCGTGGTGCCGGACCCCCACCGCCCGACGATATCTCTTCGGCTACGTGCTGCTGGCCCCCGCAGTGCTGTACGTGGCGTTGCTGGTCGGGGTGCCGTTCGTCTTTTCGCTCTACCTGGCGATGAGCGATGCCGCGGTCGGCGCCCCGGTGGCGCGGTTCATCGGCCTGGACAATTTCGCGTCGGCGCTGGAGAACGCCGTGTTCTACACGGCGGTGCGCAACACCCTGGTGTTCACTGTCGGCGCCGGCATCCTCAAGGGCCTGCTGGGCACCGCGCTCGCCTTTCTTCTCCTGCAGCCGTTCAAGGGGCGCAAGATCGTCCGCGCACTCATCGTCATCCCCTTCACCCTCCCGATCGCGGTCAGCGTGCTGGGGTGGAAGTGGATGTTCGATTCGCAGTTCAGCGTCATCAACTGGGCGCTCAGTCGGCTGTCGCTGATCGGTAACTACGGCTCCCCCGACTGGCCCGTCTGGCTCGGGCAACCCGCCCTGGCGCTGCTCTCGGTGATGTTCGTGAACGTCTGGCGCGGCTTCCCGTTCAGCGCCATCGTGCTCCTGGCCGGACTCACCTCGGTGCCGCCCGAGATCCTCGACGCCGCCAAGGTGGACGGCGCCACCTTCCTGCAGCGTTTCCGGAAGGTGATCGTGCCGATGATCGCGCCCATCCTCTTCATCGGTACCGCCTTCGACACGGTGTTCACGCTGTCGGACCTTTCGATCGTGTATCTCCTGACCAACGGCGGGCCGGATGGCGCCACGGAGATCCTCCCGACGCTGGCCTACAACACGGGGATTCGCGGTGGCGCGCTGGGGCGGGGCGCCGCCATCTCGCTCTTCCTGTTCCCGCTGCTGCTGCCCGCCATGATCTTGCTGCTGCGGACGCTGCGGCGGAGGCAGTATTGATGGCCACCGTCGTCGTCGCGCCGCGCAGCCACAAGTCCAAGGAGCTGCGCCGACACACCCTGATCTACCTGGGGCTGACGCCCTTCCTCGTGCTCGCCGTCTTCCCAATCCTCTGGATGGCGATCACTGCCATCAAGCAGGACGCGGACCTCTATCTCCTCGACGCCGTCCCGTTCTGGTTCCGGCAGGCGCCGACGTGGAAGAACTTCGACTTCCTGTTCCACAACACATCCTACGGGGATTGGATCGTCAATACGATGTTGATCTCGTTCTGGGTGTCGGTCATCACGCTGCTGACCGCGGTGCCGGCGGGCTACGCGCTGGCCCGCCTGCGGCTGCCATTCGCCGAGAACCTCGGAATCGGCATCTTCATGACCTACCTGGTACCCGCCATCATCCTGTTCATTCCCCTGGCGCGGGTGGTCAGCACGCTCGACTTGCAGGACAGCTGGTGGTCGCTCGTGGTCGTCTATCCGACCTTCACCATCCCGTTCTGCACCTGGCTCCTCATGGGATTCTTCAAGACCGTGCCGTTCGAGATCGAGGAGGCAGCCATGGTGGACGGCTGCGGCCAGCTCGGCGCGCTGCTGCGGGTCGTCCTGCCGGTGAGCTGGCCGGGAGTCATCACCGCGATGATCTTCTCGTTCACCCTGTCGATGCAGGACTTCCTGTACTCGCTGGCCTTCGTGTCGATCTCCGATCAGAAGCCGGTGCCGTTGGGGGTTGCGACCGAGCTGATCCGTGGCGACATCTATTTCTGGGGATCGCTCATGGCGGGCGCGCTGCTGGTCGGCGTCCCGGTGGCGATCGTCTACAATCTGTTCCTCGACAAGTTCATCAGCGGGATCACGGGAGCGGCAATCAAATGATGGCGGTGAACGAGCAGTCCATTCCAGGAGGCGTGTCCATGAAGCGGAACGGCATCGCGGCGGTCATCGCCTGCCTCACGTTGATCGGGTTCATCACGCCGGCTCTGGCGCAGGCGCCGGCACCGGCGCCTCAGGCCAAGGGCGTGAAATCGAGCACTCTCATCACCTCTCTCGGGAGCTTCAAGGAGACCGTGAGCATCCCGGTGGTGCTGAGCGGCCAGACGGTCGAGATCGAACCCGGCGGGCAGACGGGTCGGCAGCGGCACCTGGTGCCGACGTTCATCTACGTGCTCGAGGGCACCCTCGTGACCAACAGCGAGGGCGGCCGCGTCGGCGTCGCCGGCGCGCAGTATCACGCGGCCGGACAGTCCTACTCCGACCCGGCGGGCGTGTGGCACAACCACTCCAATCCCGGGCCCGGGCCCGTGAAATACCTGCTCCTGTTCCTCAGCACGCCCGGCGGGGACCTCACCCAGAAGGCCGACGAGGACTGATCGCGGCGGCCTCCGGCGCGCGAAGCGTCGGCGGCCCGCGGCACGGACGACCGACGATGCGGGCAGTGAGCGTGAGGGGTGGTGGCGCGATCCTCGCTGCCGCCCTCCTAGTGTCGGCGGCGCTCGGGCGAGAGGCCTCGCTCCCGGATGGGCTCGAGGTCGTCGTGACCGGGGTTCCTCGCCCGCTGCAGCTCGCCATCGACCGGCGCACGCTGGTCGTGCTCGGCCCGGGGGCGCGCGGAGATTCCGCGGGGGAGATCCACCGCGTCGACCTCGACGGGGCCTTTCCCGTCGACGTCTCGCGCCGTCCACGGGTGCGAGTCCCATTCCTCGACGGGCGGCTGGCCACGCTCGGCAGTATGGCGGTCGAGCCCACCACCCGCGACCTGTTCCTGGGCGAGGAAAACGGCACGCGCGTCTACCGCCTGGACGCCGACGAGCGCCTGAGCCTGTACGTCGACGGCCTGCGCCGGCTGCCCGGCGGCAGCGCGCTGGCATTCGACGGCGCCGGCCGCCTCCTGCTGTTGGATCATGCCGATCCGCTCATCTCGCCGGGCGAGGAGCGTCCGCCGCACGGTCTCGAGCAGTTTCGCGACGAGGACTACCGCGGTCCACTCGTGTTCCGGCTTTTCCTCGATCCGACGATCCCGCTTCCGCGTCGCATCGACCGGATGCCGCCGTTGTTCCCGCGGGCGTGGGGTGGGCGCGCCGGTGGCGCCCTGCTGCCCCGGCTCGTCGCGGTGGCGCCGATCGGCGGCGAGCTGGCGGTCATTGGCTCGGGAGGCACGCTGTATCGCGTCGCCGCCGACAGCCGCCTCGTCCCGGTCGTGACGCTGCCATCCGGCCAGTATCTGCGCATCAATATGCAGGCGGCCCCGGACGGCGGCGTGTTCGTGAGCGGGGGATTCTCGCTGGGAGTCATCTTCCACGTGTCCCCCGATGGGGCGATTACGCGGCTGGCCGGGCCCCTGGCCGACCCACAGGGTCTCGCCCTGGGCCCGGACGGCTATCTCTACGTCGCGGAGTCGTCCCTGCACCGCATCATGCGGTTTCCCGTCGTCGACCGGTGAGTGCTCCTACGCACCCTCCACCATCGCCGCCGTGATGCCGCGCACGTAGCCGCGCGCGAAGAACGCGCACAGGATCAGGATCGGAATCGACGCCAGGTTCACCCCAGCCACCGCCACCAGCTCCTCCAGGCTCACATCCATCACCCCGAGGCCCGCCGCGACCGTCTGCTGGTGGCGGTCGAGCAAGAAGATCGAGGCGAGCATGAAGTCGTTCGCCGCGGTCCCCAGCGTGAAGAGGCCGGCCGCGACGAGCACGTTGCGGCTCATCGGCAGCACGACGCGCAAGAACGCGCGTGGTGGCGTGGCGCCCTCCACCAGCGCGGACTCCTCGATCTCCCGCGGTAGGTGACGGTAGTACGCCGACAGGAGCCAGACACAGAACGGTAGGGCCATGGTCGTGTAGATGAGGATGAGGGCGCCGTGGCTGTCGTCGAGGCCGAGGCGGATGATGAGCTGGTAAATCGGGATGAACAGGATCGTGTGCGGTACGACGTAGGTCGCCAGTAGCGCGCGCCGCCACCACACCCACCCCGGCGGCCGTAGCCGTCCCAACGCGTAGGCGGCGGGAACGCCGGCAAGCAGCGTCACCGACACCGTGGCCGCGAGCACGATCGCCGAGTTGAACACCCAGATTGCGAAGGGCACGTGCGGAACGATCACGTAGCCGCGCACCGGCGCCGCGTCGCCCTCGAACAACTCGGTGTAGTTCTCGAAGGTCGGGTCGGCCACGTAGAACGGATTACCGAACACGTCCTCCTCCGGCGTCTTCAGCGACTGCACGGTGACGTAGTACACCGGGAAAAGGCCGTACAGTGCGGCCACGAGGAGAAGCAGCGCCCGCGCCGCGCGCCGGCGCCTCACGCGGCGCGGTCCTCTTCTTCGCGCCGGTCGAACCAGTGGAAGAGCAGGAGCACGGCCAGCACGAGCAGTGGCACCAGCGACAGCGAGCGCGCCGCGCCCTCCGCGAACCGGCCCGCCTTGATCCCGAGCCAGTACGCCTGGGTGCCGAGCACCGGAAAGACGACGCGGCCACCCGTGAGCATCCAGACGTTGGCGAGGTCGGCGAAGGCGGTGGTGAACGACAGGAAGACGGCGAGCGCCATGTAGGGGCGGAGCAGGGGCAGGGTGACGGCGTGGAGCCGCTGCCAGGCCGAGCGCGTCTCCAGCTGCGCGTACTCGAACAGCTCGGTAGGAATCGCGTTGAGCCCGGCGAGCAGGAAGATCGCGGCGAACGAAGAGCCCCGCCAGATATTGAAGAGCGCGACGGACGTGAAGGCCCAGGCGCCGGTGCCGAGCGCGCCGTCCACCGAGTACTTGATCCCCCCCATGAACGTACTGTAGGAGGTCGTGATCGGTGGGTTGAGCAGCCAGTACCAGCCGATGACGCTGACGCCCCCGGGGTAGGCCCACGGCAGGAAGACGGCCAGGAAGACGAGCGCGCGGCCGCGGCCGGGCCGCGCGAGGAGTAGGGCCAGCGCGATGCCGAGGACGAGCTTGGCGGCGGTCGTGACCGCGAAATAGAGAACAGTTGTGAGTAGCGCAGCCCAGAAGTCGACGTCCGTCACGAGCCTGGCGTAATTGGCGAGGCCAACGAACGCCGCCGCACTCGTCGAATGGCTCGAAAAATCGGTCAGGCTGACCCAGACCTCCCATGCGACCGGGTAGGCGAGGACGCCCAGCACCAGCAGGAGGCTGGGCGCCATCAGCGCGTAGGCCGCCGCGATTTCCCGACGACGCCGCGTGCCAGGGACCACGCGACGCCAGCTAAATCGACAGGTGGTTCAGCGCCAAGCACACGGGGTCGTGGACCTTCATCCGCCGCGTTGACTCCACGCGCGCGACCATCACGTTGGGCCCGTCTTGTTGGCCACGGTTGTGACAGCCGCGTGGAAGATGGTGACCGTCGCCGCGATCCAGAACTGTGAATCCTCGATCTGCCGGCGGTAGTTCTCGAGTCCGACGAAGGCGGTGCCGCCGTCTTGGAGGGGCGACAGGTTGGTAAAGCTGGTCCAGATCTCCCAGCCGACCGCCAACGAGCGCCGGGCGTGCGCGCGCATATCGGCGCCCGTACCGGCACCACAACCTGCGATCCGGGTCGACGTCACCCCGCAGCCCTTAGAAAACAAGAACGCCCCTTCGGCCGCGCGACCAGCTCAAGAAGCTTGAAGGCGAGCGGGCGGATTCTAGAAGGTATAGTGCATTTCCGCAAGTCCACGGACAGGGCGGGCGGGCGTGGCTGAGGTCTCGCGGCGGCAATGAGCCAGCTTGCTTGATCCTGTCGTTGCTGGAGCCCACATTTTCGAGTTGACCGGTGAATAGGCTGGGGCATAATTCCTCACCGTTCGGCTCTCGAGGATTCATACCCGGTTCGGAGGGCATCCCCCGCGAGGGACACGAAACCTGGCCCGGTTCGCTTCTCGTTCAACCGCTAGCTCCACGTCGAGGTCCCAGGCGCGACGGCCGACGTGAGCATACGACGACCGCGGAAGCAGAGAGACGCGGAGCGAGGTCGCCAGGGCGGGTCTCACCGCGGGAGAAGGCTCCGGAGGCTTCTGGCGACGGCACTGCTGACCGTCGCTGGAGGGATGACCGCTCTCCCCGTCACTGCCCAGCAATTGCCATCTCAGCCACAGGAAACGCAGCCCCTCCCCTACCAACTCCCTCCGGTACTGGTGACGGCGCCCAGCCCCCTCCCGGAGAACTTGCCCCGCTCCTCGATCCCCGGCGCCCTCGACATCCTGACCCCCGACGGCGTCAGGCAAGGGCGCCCTAAAGTCCTCCCCGACGCCCTCGAGCGTCTGCCCGGCTTCACTCTCCAGAACCAGCAAGGC
>Ga0075021_10001462_pt1 | contig 12125 bp, 12 predicted proteins | sample ColStrG_CSR_2012_FD_72749 | JGI IMG/M metagenome (GOLD analysis project Ga0075021, IMG submission 72749) | Freshwater sediment microbial communities in response to fracking from Pennsylvania, USA - Cold Stream Run_MetaG_CSR_2012 | ecosystem: Environmental > Aquatic > Freshwater > Creek >...
GCGAGTTGCCGCTCGGGCCCAAGGGCGCGACCGGGGTCACGGTGCGCACGCTGCTCGGTTACATCGCGGCGATGGACGGCCGGCGGTAAGGGCTCGCGCGCGATGGCGGGCGGCGTCGACCTCCACACCCACACCACCAGCTCCGACGGCACCCTGCGCCCGCGCGAGCTGGTGGCGGAGGCGGCGCGGCGCGGGGTGCGCGTGCTCGCGGTCACCGACCACGACTCCACCGACGGGCTCGCGGAGGCGATGGCGGCCGCGCGGGAGCACCCGCCGCTCACCATCGTGCCCGGCATCGAGATCAACTGCGACGTGGAGGGCGCCGAGATCCACGTCCTCGGCTACTGCATGGACTACGAGGCCGCCTGGTTCCAGGACTTCTGCCGCGCCCAGCGCGAGGAGCGCCGCGCCCGCGTGGTGCGCACCGCCGAGCGGCTCGCGGCCCTGGGCCTGCCGATCGACGTGGAGCGCGTGTTCGCGCTGGTCCAGGAAGGCTCGGCGGGGCGCCCGCACATCGCGCGGGTGATGCTCGAGCGCGGCTACGTGAAGACGGTGCGGGAGGCCTTCGACAAGTATCTCGCGGCGGGGAGGCCGGCCCACGTGCCGCGCAAGAAGCTCTCGCCGGAGGACGCGGTGCGGCTGCTGCGGCGCGCCGGGGGCGTGCCGGTCTTCGCCCATCCCGGCCTCGCGGACCGGGACGCGCTCATCCCGGCCCTGGTGGAGGCGGGCCTGATGGGCATCGAGTGCTACTACTCCGAGCACTCCCCGGCCCAGCGCGGCGCGTACGTGGAGCTCTGCCGCCGGTACGGCCTGGTCGCCACCGGGGGCTCCGACTTCCACGGCCCGTCGGTGCGCGCGGGCGCGCTCGGCAACCCCACCGTGCCGCTCGCGGTGTGGGAGGCGCTGCAGGCCAAGGCGATGGAGGCGCGCGCGAGCGCGCCCGGTCAGCCCGCGTAGCCCGGGAACATCCGCGCGAAGATCTCCGGATCGGTCCGGGCGCGGAAGAAGCTCATCTGCCGCGCGGAGTACTCGGCGCCGGGACGGAAGACGATGCTCGCGACCGCGAGCAGGGTGCCGTCGGCCGCGAGCAGGCCGGCGCGCGTGCGCCAGAAGATGCGGCGACGGTCGACCGGCGTCACGTCGGCGAAGCGACCCACCGCGGTGACCGGCCCCGGCACGACCGCGTCGGGCCGCAGCAGCGTCACCCCGATCCGGTTGGTGAGGCCGCCTTCCTTCGTCACCAGCGCGCCGAGCCACCACGCGACCTCGTCGAGCAGCACCGGGGCCAGGGCGGGGTCGAGGCGGTCGCCCGGCCCGCGCCACGACGCGCGCGGCAGGAAGCACGCCCATACCCCGTCCGCGTCGAAGCGCAGGCCGAGCTGCAGCCCGAGCGGGTTGTGGGCCCCGCAGGCCAGGCACTGATCGGAGAGCGGCATCGGCCAGCCGTCGCGCCCGGCCGCGGTCCACTCCGGCGGGGCGGCCTCCGCTTGGTCTGCCGCGCCCGCGCCCGCGTCGACCGCCGCCGAGGTCAGGGGCTGGGCGCGCTCCAGGATGGTCACGGTGGCGACGTCGCGCTCCGCGTGGCCCTCGAGCTCGAGCGCGGTCTCGATCGGCACCGAGGAGGTGAGGCGGCCGTCGAGGCGTCGCGGCCCGTCGCCCGCGCCGAGCGCGCGCGCGGCCGCGTCCAGCAGGGCCACGAGGCCGCCGCCGTGCACGATGCCCGGCCAGCTCTGCAGCGCGGCGGGCGCGAGGAAGCGGCCGCGCCCGTCCGATCCGAGCCGCGCGGCGGCGGCCATGACCTGCGCGACGGTCTCGGGCGTCCGGCGCGCGTGCGACCGCGTGCTATACTCGCGAGCGTTCATGTCGTCGGTCATTCTACTGTCGCGGTGGATGCGGCCGCAACGCGGGTGACCGGTCCCGCCGCCGAGCTCCTGAGACATGGTCCGTTCGCGCGGATCATGCTCACCAACTTCTTCTTCTTCGGGGCCCTCAACGGATTCCTGCTGCTGCCGCTCTACATCCAGCAGCTGGGCGGCGACGAGGCGGACATCGGCCTCGTGCAGGGCTTCTACAGCGCGGCCGGCATCGTGTGCCAGCCGGTGGTCGGCGCCCTCATCGACTACCTCGGGCGGCGGTTCTTCATGCGCCTCGGGGTCGGGCTCCTGGTGGTCTCCTGCGCCCTCTTCGTGGTGTCGAGCCCGCTGCCGCTCCTGGGCGCGCTGCGCGTGCTGCAGGGGGTGGCCTTCTCCGCATTCTTCGTCGCCAACTACATCCACGTGGTGGAGATGGTGCCGATCGAGCGGAGGGGCTGGGCCCTCGGCATCTTCGGGCTGTCGGGCCTCGTCTCCACCTCGCTGGCCCCGCTCCTCGGCGAGCTCATGATCCGCCGCTTCGGGTTCCCGTGGTTCTTCGCGGCGGCGACCGTCATCGCGGGCGGCGCGCTCGCGGTGTGCTGGAACGTGCGCGACGTCCGGCCCGCCGCGCTCGGCGCGCGTCCCGGGCTCCACGTGATCCGGGAGGGGCTGCTCGAGCTGCGCCACATGCACATGGTGCTGGGGTTCTTCTTCGGGCTGGGGACCGGGACCATCTTCACCTTCCTCCCCACCTTCGGGGAAACCCTCGGGGTCACCAGCGTCGGCCTCTTCTACACCGCCTACGCGGTGGCCGCGATGCTGGTGCGGGTGATGGGCGGCACCCTGATCGACGTGCGCGGCCGCCGCGCGGTGATCATCCCGTGCATGTTCGTGCAGTCCGCCGCCACCTGCATCATCGCGATCGTGGCGCTGCTCTTCTGGCCCTCGCTGCGGTTGCCGGTGCTGCCGTTCCTGTTCCTGGCCGGCTTCCTGGCCGGGGCGGCCCATGGGTGGCTCTACCCCGCGATGTCGGCGCTGCTCATGGACGTGACGCTCGAGCGGCGCCGGGGCAGCGCGGTGGGCATCTTCAGCTCGGTCATCCTGCTCGGCAACACCACCGGGGCGGTGGTGTTCGGCTACGTGGCGCACGGCCTGGGCTACGCGATCATGTGGAGCGCGCTGACCGTGCTGCTCGCGGTGGGCTCGTTCCTGAGCACGCGGCTGCGGGTGGGCTACGCGGCGCCGTCGCCCGCGGTCTCCGGAGCGGCGCGCGGTTGACTTGCCCGGTGGTGGAGGTCGATACTGCTCGCGACCACGCTTCCGGGGAGGTCCGGTCGACCATGCAGAAGCTCCGCCGACTCAGCCGCTTCGTTCTGGTGCTCGGCCTGGGCGCGCTCCTGTCCGGCGCGCGCAATCCGGCCGAGATCGCCGCGCCCGCGCCGGGCGGGCCGCAGGAGGTCTCGGTGGTCGGCGTCTACAGCGATCCGCAGGGGCAGCACGGGGTCATGATCGAGGGCAAGCGCGACAAGCGCCGCGTGCTGATGGTCATCGGCCCGGCCGAGGCCACCGCGATCGCGCTGCCGCTCGAGCACGCGACCCCCCCGCGCCCGCTGACCCACGATCTGTTCCTGACCCTCTTCGGACGGCTCAAGGTCGGGGTGACCCGGGTGGTCATCACCGATCTGCGGAACAACACCTATTACGCGACGCTCCACCTGACGGTGGACGGCGCGCCGATGGAGCTCGACTCGCGGCCGTCCGACGCGATCGCGCTCGCCATTCGCGCGAAGGCCCCGGTGTTCGCGGAGGATCGCGTCTTCGAGAAGTCCGACCGGTTGCCCGGGAGCCCGGCCGGGCCCGGCGAGCGGATCTAGGCGCGTGGCCCCCGAGACCCCGCGGGACGGGACCGCCTCCGCGCTGGCCCCCGATGTCGAGGGCCAGCAGTGGGCGATCCAGCGCCGCCTCGGCGAGATCTTCGGCAAGCTCGGGGAGAAGCTCGCCGATCTGACCGGGCGCGTGGACGTGGCGGTCAAGGCCGAGACGTCCTTCGCCGACATCGCGGGCCTGGCCGAGGCCAAGGGGCTCGTGCGGAGCTTCGTGACCGCGCTCACCGATCCCGAGCTGTACGGCAAGTGGGGCATCGCGCCGCCCAAGGGCATGCTCATCTACGGCCCGCCCGGCACCGGCAAGACCCTGCTCGCGCGCGCGCTCGCCACCGAGGCGGGCGCGGTCTTCTACCACCTGCGGCTCGGCACCCTCACCTCCAAGTTCGGCCCCAACACCGGCGAGCTGCTGCAGGAGGTGCTGGGCCTGGCCCGCGAGCAGGGCAAGGCGGTGGTGCTGCTCGACCAGGCCGACGCGCTCGCGCTCGAGCACCTGCTGCCGCCCGCGCAGGCCCGCGAGGCGGGAGCCCGCATCGTGGCCGCGCTGTGCGAGAAGCTCGACACCCTCGACGCCTCCGCGCGCCTGGTGGTGATCGCGGCCACCAGCCGGACCGACGCGGTCGATCCCTCGCTGGTGGCGCCCGGCCGCCTGGATCACCTGGTCGAGGTGCGGCTGCCGGACGCGGCGGCCCAGGAGCAGGTCATCGCGCTGACTCGCGCGCGGGCCGAGCACAACGCGGGCCGGCCGCTGGTGGCCGACCTCGACTATCGCCTGCTGCTCCCGCCGATGGGCGGCATGAGCGGCGGAGAGATCCGGGACATCGTGCGGCGCGCGCTCGAGGAGAAGGTGCACGCGGCGGGGCAGGGACAGGAGGCGGGGCTCGTCACCACCCAGGACCTGCTTCGCCAGGTCGACGTCTACCGGCGGATCCGCGCGGTGGTGGAGAAGATCCGCTACGGGCAGTACCTCTAGCCAGTCAGGAGAGCGCATGCACTCGCTCGTGAGAATCGGATGGGGGGCGGTCGTGGCGGTCGCGCTGCTCGCGGTCGCGACGCCCGCGTCGGCGCAGTTCGACAAGCTGCTCAAGGGGTTGTCCGGGCAGGGGAGCGGGCTCTCGGACACCAAGATCGCGGACGGGCTCAAGGAGGCGCTGCAGGTCGCCACCGGCAAGACGGTGAGCCTCACCGGCAAGACCGACGGCTACTTCGGCAACCAGGCGATCAAGATCCTGATGCCCGAGAAGCTGAAGACGCTCGAGACCGGGCTGCGCACGGTGGGCTACGGCCCGCAGATCGACGAGTTCGTGCTCAGCATGAACCGGGCCGCCGAGAGCGCGGCCCCCCAGGCCAAGCAGATCTTCCTCGACGCGATCGGGAAGATGAGCTTCGACGACGCGCGCAAGATCCTGAACGGCGGCGACACCGCCGCGACCGAGTTCTTCCGCTCCAAGACGACCCCCCAGCTCACCTCCGCGTTCCGGCCGGTGGTGTCGAAGTCGATGAACGACGTGGGGGTGACCCGCCAGTACAAGGACCTGGTCTCGCGCTTCGACGCGATCCCATTCGCCCGCTCGCAGACCTTCGACCTGGACGGCTACGTGGTGGACAAGGGCCTCGGCGGCCTCTTCCACGTCCTCGGCGACCAGGAGAAGGACATTCGCACCAACCCGGCCGCGCGGGCGACCGATCTCCTGAAGGAGGTCTTCAAGCGCTGAGTGGCATTCCGCCCGGGAGACCTCGGAGCGGGAGGCGATGAGCGATGAACAAGGCTTCGGTCGAGTTCGTCGTCCGCGCCCTGACCGCGGACGACGTCAGGGGCCGCTCCGTTCTGGAAGTCGGCTCACGTGACGTGAATGGCTCGCTGCGCTGGCACGTCGAGGGCCTCGCGCCGGCCTCGTACATCGGGGTGGATATCATCAACGGCTCCGGGGTCGACGAGGTCTGCCCGGTCGAATCCTTGATCGATCGGTTCGGGCCGGACCGTTTCGATCTCGTGTTCTCCAGCGAGATGCTCGAGCACGTTCGCGACTGGCGAGCCGCTCTCCTCAATCTCAAGGCGGTCACGAAGCCGGGCGGCATTCTCCTTTTCACCACTCGCTCGTCGGGCTTCGGGTTTCACGGCTATCCGTTCGACTTCTGGCGCTACGAGCTGTCGGACGTGACCGCTCTCTTCGGGGACTTCGAGACGCTGGCGCTCGAGCCCGATCGCTCGGAGCCGGGAGTCTTCTTCAAGGGCCGAAAGCCGAGCGGCTGGAAGCCTCGCTCGTACGACGACTACCGGCTGTATTCGATCATCCTGGACCGCCGAGCGCTGGACGTGCGCGACGGGGACGTCAGGGCATTCCGCGCGGTGTACCGACTGCGGGTCGTGGCGGCCCGGATACTCCCGCGAGCGGTGCGGCGCGGGCTCAAGGCGCTCTGGCGCACCTCACGGTCCCGATCGGCCCGGTCTGCCCGGTCTGCCCGGTCTGAATGACGTCGGACGTCCTGGAGCCCTTGACGGGGCTCGGTCCGTCGCCTATAAGTGCCCGTCAGGCCTGAGATGCCCTCGGTCACCCACTTGCGCGTGCGCTACAAGGACACCGACACCATGTCGGTCGTCTACTATGGCAACTATCTCACCTACTTCGAGGTCGGGCGTGTGGAGTACCTGCGTGAGTACGGCTGGCCCATGTCGCGGGTGAACGAGCGCGTGCACCTGCCGGTGGTGGAGGCCTTCGTGAAGTACCTCAAGCCGGCCCGCCTCGACGAGCTGCTCGAGATCACCTCGCGGGTGAGCGAGCGCCGGCGGGCCAGCTTCCGCTTCGCCTACGAGATCCACAACGAGTCCCGTGACCTGGTCGCCACCGGGCACACGCTCCACGCCTGCTGGAACCCGGCCACCGCCCAGATGATTCCCATCCCCGACTGGCTGAAGGAGATCATGCCCGATGCCGACCTCGACCCCGTCACGGCCCGCCGCTGACCGTAAGCCCCGTCCGATCGCGGACGTCGCGCGCGATCTGGGCCTGGGGGTCGACGAGTGGATCCCGTACGGCCACGACAAGGCCAAGGTCCGCGTGGGGGCGCTCGCCGCCCGCGCGGGACGGCCCGACGGCAAGCTGGTGGTGGTCTCCTCGATCACGCCGACCCCCGCGGGCGACGGCAAGACCACCATGACCATCGGGCTCGGCCAGGCCCTCTGGCGCGTCGGGGGCCGGCCGGTCATCGCCCTGCGCGAGCCGTCGATCGGACCGACCCTCGGCATGAAGGGCGGCGGCACCGGCGGCGGCCGGTCGCAGGTGGTCCCGATGGACGAGATCAACCTGCACTTCACGGGCGACTTCCACGCGATCACCTCGGCGCACAATCTGCTCGCGGCGGCGCTCGACAACCATGTGCACCACGGCAACCCGCTCGGCATCGACGTCCGTCAGGTCGCGTGGAAGCGCATCCTCGACGTCAACGATCGGGCCCTGCGCAGCGTGATCGTCGGGCTCGGTGGCCGGATGGACGGCGTTCCGCGCGAGGGGGGGTTCCTGATCACCTCCGCGTCCGAGATCATGGCCGCGCTCTGCCTCGCCGAGGACCTGATGGACCTCAAGCAGCGGCTCGGCCGCATGCTGGTGGCGCTCACCGCCGACGGCAAGCCGGTCACCGCGGACGCGCTCGGGGTCACCGGGGCCATGACCGCGTTGCTGCGCGACGCGATCCACCCCAACCTGGTGCAGACCATGGAGGGCACCCCGGCGCTGGTGCACGGCGGGCCGTTCGCCAACATCGCGCACGGGTGCAACTCGGTGCTGGCGACCCGGCTTGCCCTCAAGCTCGGCGACGTGTGCCTCACCGAGGCCGGGTTCGCCACCGACCTGGGGGCGGAGAAGTTCTTCGATATCAAGTGCCGCCTGGCCGGCCTCAAGCCCGACGCGGCGATGATCGTGGCCACCGCGCGGGCGCTCAAGTATCACGGGGGTGTGCCGGTGCCGGAGCTGGATCGGGAGAACGTGGCCGCGCTCATCGCCGGGCTCGACAACCTGGAGGCCCACGTGGAGGCGGTGCGGCAGTTCAAGGTGCCGGTGCTGATCGGCCTGAACCGCTATCCGTCGGACACCGAGCGGGAGTACGCGGCGGTGCGGGAGCGCTGCGCGCGGTTGGGCGTCGAGGTCCACGTGGCCGACGTGTTCGGGCGAGGCGGGGAGGGTGGCGAGGAGCTCGCCCGCGGCCTCCAGAAGCTCCTGGCCACCGAGCGCTCGGGCTTCCAGCCCCTCTACTCCCTCGACGACCCGATCACGGTAAAGCTCGACACCATCGCCCGGCGCATCTACGGCGCGGACGGGGTCGAGTATCCCGCCCGGGTGGCGCGTCAGATCGCCCAGGCCGAGAGCCTCGGCTACGGGAAGCTGCCGATCTGCGTGGCGAAGACCCAGCGCTCGCTCTCCGACGACCCGTCGCGGCTCAACCGGCCGCGCGGATTCACCATCACCGTCAACGAGGTGCGGATCTCGGCGGGGGCCGGGTTCCTGGTCGCGATCACCGGCGACATCACCACGATGCCCGGCCTCCCGCGCCGGCCCAACGCGGAGCGCGTCGACGTCACGCCGGACGGCGCCATCACGGGGCTGTTTTGAGCGCGTGATATACTTTCGGGCGGCGCGGGCGAAAACCGAGCCACACTCATGATCCAGGTCGACAATCTGACGAAGCGCTATGGGCCGGTCACGGCCATCCACGACGTGTCGTTCAGCGTGGAGAAGGGCCGCATCGTGGGCTTTCTCGGGCCCAACGGGGCGGGCAAGTCCACCACCATGAAGATCCTGTCGTGCTTCATGCCCGCGACCGGGGGTACCGCGCGGGTGGCGGGCTACGACGTGTTCTCGCAATCGCTCGAGGTGCGCCGGCGCATCGGCTATCTCCCGGAGAGCGCCCCGCTCTATCCCGATCTCTCGGTCGCCTCATATCTGAGCTTCGTCGCCGAGATCAAGGGGGTGGGGCGCGGGGAGCGCCGCGCCCGGGTGGCCGACGTGATGGAGCGCTGCTTCATCACCGACATGCAGAACCGGCTGATCGGCAAGCTCTCCAAGGGCTACCGGCAGCGGGTCGGGCTGGCCCAGGCGCTGCTGGGCGATCCGGAGGTGCTGATCCTCGACGAGCCCACCATCGGGCTCGACCCGCGGCAGATCGCGGAGATCCGCGCGCTGATCCGCTCGCTGGCCGGTCAGCACACCGTGATCCTCTCGACGCACATCCTGCCCGAGGTGTCGATGGTGTGCGACGGCATCATCATCATCAACCACGGGCGCGTCGTCGCCCAGGGGACCGAATCGGAGCTGGTGCAGCAGGTGTTCCCGACCGCTCGCATCGAGATCCGCGTCACGAACGCGTCGGGCGACGTGGCCGGCGCCCTGCGGGCGGTGCCCGGGGTGGTGGCGGTCGAGCCCCTGGTGTCTCGCGACGGGTCGGTGGGCTTCGTGGTCGAGTCGGAGCACGGGCGGGACGTGCGGGGCGACCTGGTTCGCCTGGTCACCGGCAAGAACTGGGCCCTCCAGGAGCTGCACCAGGTGGGCATGAGCCTCGAGGAGGTGTTCATCCGGGTGGTCGCGGGTGAGCAGCACGCGCCCGACGCGGTGGCGGCCGAGGAGGAGGTCCGCTGATGCGCTGGCTGCCCGTCTTCAAGAAGGAGATGCAGCTGTACTTCGGCTCGGCGGTGGCCTATGCGATCTTCGTTTCCTTCCTGGTCATCTGCGGCATCTTCTTCGCCTCGATCTTCCTGTTCTACAGCGACGCATCGATGCGCTCGTTCATGCAGCCGCAGTTCGGCCAGAACCTGAACGTGATCGAGAACGTGATGCGGCCGCTCTTCAGCAACATGAGCGTGGTCCTGCTCTTCATGATGCCGATGATCACCATGCGCCTCTTCGCGGAGGAGCGGAAGTCGGGGACCTTCGAGCTGCTGCTGACCTACCCGGTGCGTGAAGGCGAGATCCTGGCCGGCAAGTACCTGGCCGCGCTCGCCCTCTACCTGATCCTGCTTGCCCTGACCCTGCTCTACCCGGGGCTGATCGCCTACTTCACCCGCGTGGAGTGGGGGCCCATCTTCGCCGGATACCTCGGGTTGATCCTGACCGGGGCGATGTTCCTGGCCGCGGGGGTGCTGGTGTCGTCGCTCACCGAGAACCAGATCGTGGCCGCGTTCGGCACCTTCGGGATCCTCCTCGCGTTCTGGATCGTGGGCTGGGGGGCCGAGTTCGCGGGGGGCGGCCTGCGCGCGGTGTTCCAGTACCTCTCGATCGGCGACCACCTGGACGGGTTCACCCGTGGGCTGATCGACACCAAGGACCTCGTCTACTACCTGAGCGTGACCGCGCTCGCGCTGTTCCTCACGCTGCGGTCCCTCGAGTCGAAGCGGTGGAGGGGATAGGGTGATCGCGCTGCTCAAGCGTCAGGCGCTGAACGGGGCGGTGGTGTGCCTGCTGGTCGGGGCGGCCCTCGCGCTCGCCTATCCCTTGCCCGTGCAGTGGTTCGTCCTCGGGCTGGGCCTCGCCCTCCTGCTCCTCTCGCTGATCCTGAATGCCCGCGAGGCCCGACAGGCCATGGGCACCCGCACGGTGCGGTACGGCACCGGCGCGGCGGTGATGGTGCTGCTCGCGCTCGGGATCGTGGTGGTGGCCAACGCGATCTCGTTCCGCCACAGCGCCCGCTGGGACCTCACCGAGAACAAGCGCAACAGCGTCTCGCCCCAGACCATCCAGGTGCTGCGTACGCTCAAGTCGAAGGTGAGCGCCATCGCGTTCTACCGCTCGGACACCCCCGGCAAGAAGACGGCCGAGGACTTGCTCGGCCAGTACGCGACCTACTCGGGGGGCCGGTTCGAGTGGCGGCTGGAGGACACGGACAAGGCGCCCGCCCTCGCGCGCCAGTACGGGGTCGAGAGCTACGGGACCGTGGTGCTGGAGGGCGGGCCCGCCGGGCAGCTCCGGACCGAGAAGGTCCTCGACGCCGACGAGGAGAAGCTGACCAACGGGATCGTCAAGGTCACCCGCGCGGGCAAGCGGGTAGTCTACATGGTCAAGGGGCACGGCGAGCGGGAGATCGGCGCCACCGACCGGGGCGGCTTCAGCCAGGCCAAGGAGCAGATGGAGAAGGCCAACTACGAGGTCAAGGAGCTCTTCCTGGCCCGTGACCCCAAGGTCCCCGACGACGCGGCCATCGTGATGGTCCCCGGCCCGAAGACCGATCTCTTCCCGCAGGAGCTGGCCGCGATCGACGCCTACGTCGCCCGGGCCGGCAAGGTCTTCTTCATGGCGGTGCCCTTCCAGGCCACCCCGACCGCGAAGTACCTGAGCAAGTACGGCATCAACGTCGACGACGACGTGGTCATCGAGCTGAATCCGATCGGCCAGGTCTTCGGAGTGGGCCCCCTGGTGCCGGTGGTGGGTCAGTACGATCCGCATCCGATCACCAAGGACATGGGCGGAGTCATGACCCTCTTCCCGCTGACCCGCTCCGTCGAGCCGGCCAAGGCTCTCCCCAAGGGCGTCCAGGCCTCGCCGCTCGCCCAGACGAGCCGCCAGTCGTGGGGGGAGACCGACAAGAGCGTCTTCCAGACCGGCAAGGCGACGCCGGATCCCAACGAGAAGACCGGTCCGTTGCCGGTCGCGGTCGTGGCCACGGTGGACGCGGAGCCCCCCGCCAAGGCCGAGGGCGACGGCGAGGCGCCCAAGAAGGCGGCGAAGGCCCGCATCGTGGTGGTGGGCACCGCCGACTTTGCGTCGAACCAGTTCCTGGGCGCCCAGGGTAACCGGGACTTCTTCTTGAACGTGGTGTCCTGGCTCGCGGAGGAAGAGGATCTGATCTCCATCCGCGCCAAGGATCCCAAGCAGAACCCGGTCGTGCTCACCTCCGCTCAATCCAACCTGGTGAAGTACCTACCCCTGGTGGGTCTCCCGGGCGCCGTGCTGATCTGCGGCATCATGGTGATCGTCCGGCGCCGCCACGCCTACTAGCCGCATGCCTCGCGGGCGGTCGATCCTCGTCCTGCTGGTCCTGGCCGTCGGGCTCGGCGGTTTCTTCTACTACGACACCTACTCCCTCGGGCCGCGGCGCGAGAAGACGGAGTCGGCCAAGGGCCGGATCTGGACCGTCGAGCCCAAGGACGTCGAGCGGGTGACCGTCACCCGCAAGGGCGAGACCCTGCGCCTCCAGCGCACCGCCGACGGCGGCTGGGAGATGCTCGAGCCGGTGAAGACGCGGGGAGATCGCGGAACGGTCGACGACATGGTGACCGGTCTCGCCACCGCGCGGATGGATCGGGAGATCGACGCCAACCCCGCGAAGCCCGCCGACTTCGGTCTCGATCCGCCGGAGGCGGAGGTCAAGCTCGACGTCAAGGGTCGGAGCGAGCCGCTGGTGC
>Ga0075021_10001463_pt1 | contig 12123 bp, 9 predicted proteins | sample ColStrG_CSR_2012_FD_72749 | JGI IMG/M metagenome (GOLD analysis project Ga0075021, IMG submission 72749) | Freshwater sediment microbial communities in response to fracking from Pennsylvania, USA - Cold Stream Run_MetaG_CSR_2012 | ecosystem: Environmental > Aquatic > Freshwater > Creek >...
GGGCGGGCCTGCGCCTGCTCTACGTGGTGCTCACCCGCGCCACCAAGCGCCTCGTGGTGGTGCACTCGGCACCCCTGCCGGAAGCCCTCGACCTCGCACCTAGTGTGAGGGCATGACGACCGCCCCCACCACATCGTCCGACCCGCTCGACCCCCGAACCGTCGATCTCACTGCGGCTGACGTCGCGTGGGACCTCGAACCGCTCGTCGTCGTCGACGGGCCCAACGGTCCACTGAGTGGCGACGAGGCGGTCGACGCACTGCTCACCGACGCCGCGGCCCGGGCCGACGCGCTGGCCGAGTACCGCGGCCGGATCGCGACGCTGTCGGCCGCCGACTTCGCGACCCTGATGCGCGAGCTGGCCGCGATCGGCGAGGCCACCGGACGCGCCGGCAACTACGCGGGCCTGCGCTTCGCGGTCGACACCGCGGATCCCGCAGTGGGCGCACTGATGATGAGCGTCGAGGAGCGGGCGACCACGCTCAGCAACGAGATCCTGTTCGTGGAGCTCGAGTGGGCCGCGCTCGACGATGCCCACGCCGAGGAGCTGCTCGCCAGCGACGAGCTGGCGTTCTGCCGTCACTATCTCGCCTCCGCTCGCCGGTATCGGCCGCACCTGCTGAGCGAGCCCGAGGAGCGCATCCTCTCCGACAAGTCGATGACGTCGTCGAGCGCCTGGGTGCGGCTCTTCTCCGAGCTCACCTCCGTGATCACGGTGGAGCTCGACGGCGAGACGATCGGCCTCGAGCAGGGGCTGTCGCAACTGCAGTCGCCCGATCGCGACGTGCGCCGCACCGCGGCCGAGGCGGTCACCGCCGGCCTCGAGCCCGGGCTGCGCACGCGCGCCTTCGTGTTCAACACGCTGCTGCTCGACAAGTCGGTCGACGACCGCTTGCGCAAGTACCCGAGCTGGATCGCGTCGCGCAACCTCGCCAACGAGGCGAGCGACGCGTCGGTGCAGGCGCTGGTCGACGCGGTGCAGTCGCGCTACGACATTCCGCAGCGCTGGTACGCGCTGAAGGCGCAGTTGCTCGGTGTCGAGAAGCTGGCCGACTACGACCGCATGGCGAGCGTCGCCGACGTCGACGCCGAGTTCGCGTGGAGCGAGGCGCGCGACCTCGTGCTCGACGCCTACGCGTCGTTCTCACCCGATCTCGCGGAGGCCGCGCAGCGCTTCTTCGACGAAGGCTGGATCGACGCGCCGATGCGTCCGGCGAAGCGACCCGGCGCGTTCTGCGCGTACACCGTGCCGTCGCACCACCCGTACCTGCTGCTCAACTGGACGGCCACCCGTCGCGACGTGCTCACCCTCGCGCACGAGATGGGCCACGGCCTGCACGCGTACCTCGCGCGTGAGCAGGGGATCTTCCACCAGACCACGCCGCTCACGTTGGCGGAGACCGCGTCGGTGTTCGGCGAGACGGTCACGTTCGGGCGCCTGCTCGACGCCACCACCGATCCCGCGGCGCGCCTCGCGCTGCTCGCGGAGAGCCTCGAGGGCCAGATCGCCACGGTGTTCCGCCAGGTTGCCATGAACCGCTTCGAGGACCGCGTGCACACGCAGCGGCGCGAGCAGGGCGAGCTGTCGGTCGAGCAGTTCAACGAGGCGTGGGAGGCCACCCAGCACGCGCTACTCGGCGACACCGTCGAGATCACGCCCGGATACCGCACGTGGTGGTCGTACATCCCGCACTTCATGGGCACGCCCGGCTACGTGTACGCGTACGCGTACGGGCAGCTGCTCGCGCTGTCGGTGTACCGGGTCTACGAGGAGCGCGGCGCCGACTTCGTGCCGCAGTACCTCGAGCTGCTCGCCGCCGGCGGTTCCCGCTCGCCCGAGGAGCTCGGCGCGATCGTGGGCCTCGATCTCGCCGACCCCGAGTTCTGGAACGGCGGCCTCACCATCGTCGGCGAACAACTCGACGCCGCCGAGGCCGCCGCCCGCGCCACCGGCCGCATCAGCTAGCCGCCGCGCTCCGCATCACTCGCTGTTCGACGCCGTCGAGCGCCAGGCCGAGGGTGGTGGCGAACAGCGCGTCGGTGTCGAACTCCGACGGGGGAGTGTCGACGGCCGCGTCGTCGATGGTGAGCACCCAGCGGGTGCCACCGACGCGCTGGTGGTGTGCGCTGCGGGTGAGCATCTGCTCCATGAACACGAAGCCGGTCACCGTCCACGACAGCGACCGGTAGACGGCGAGCGCGTCAGCTTGGGCGATGCCCATCGCCGCGACGAGCCGCAGTCCCTCCTGCGACACCGCGCCCGCGGCTGACGGCGGGAACTCGCGCGACAACTCCAACACGCTCGGGTGCGTGCGCCAGTGGTCGCGGATGGCGGCGAAGTGGTGTTCGAGTCTGCGCCGGGGCGTGCCCCGGCCCCGGGTGCTGACCAGCAACTGGTCGGCGACCGAGTCGACCACGGCCCGGCAGAGGTCGTCCTTGCCGGCGAAGTGCCAGTAGAGCGCGGGCGGCTCCACGCCCAACTCCCGGGCGAGGCCCCGGATGGTGAGTGCGGCGGTGCCGTCGCGGTCCATGAGGGCGATGGCCTGCTCGACGATCCGCTCGCGGGTGAGGCCGGCGCCCTTGCCGCCCGGGCCCCGGCGAGGGGTCGCGCTTGACGGGGCTGCCCGGGCGGGGGATGCTGTCCGTGCCATTGAACGATGATAAATGATTCGCGTCCGTGAAGCCAGGGGGAAACACCATGACGCTCTCGATCCGACCGCTGACCAGCTCCGTGGGTGCGGCCGTCGACGGGGTGCAACTGCGCGACGCCGACGACGCCCGAGCCGCCGAGCTCGAGGCCGCCCTCCACCAGCACGGCGTGCTCGTGTTCCCCGACCAGGACATCACCCGCGAGCAGCAGGTCGAGTTCACTGCCCGGCTCGGCTCGGTGCACGGTCACCCGGTTGCCGAGTTCCTCAGCGGTGGCGCGGCGGACCCGGTCTCGGTGGTCGAGAACGACGGCGACAAGCTGCCGCAGGACGACCAGCAGTTCCACGTCGACTACTCGTTCGCGCCCGGCATCCCCGACTGCGCGGTGCTGCACGGAGAGGTGATCCCGCCCAACGGTGGCGACACGATGTGGTCGAACGTCGGCGCGGCCTACGACGCGCTGTCACCGCGCATGCAGGAGTTCCTCGCCACGCTCACGGCGCGTCACGACGCGGGGGATCGGTTCTGGTTCGAGATGCGCCGCACCCTCGGCCCCGAGAACGCGGAGCGCGCCCGTGAGGAGTTCGGCGGCAACACCCACCCCGTCGTGTGCGCGCACCCGGCGACCGGGCGCAAGCTGCTGTTCGTGAACCCGGGCTACACCGTCGCGATCGAGGGATTCACCACGGCGGAGTCGAACGGTCTGCTGCGCATGCTGTTCGACCACGTCAACAACCCGGCGTTCCACTACCGCCACAAGTGGGGCGGGTCCGACGTCGTCATCTGGGACGAACACCTCACCACCCACATGGGCCCCTTCGACTTCGCCCCGCACCACCGCCGACTCGCACGCGTCACCGCCGGCCGCACCGCCCCCGTAGCCGCGACCTGACCGAGCATGTGACGGTTGTGCCGGTCCCGACCGGCTGAACGGTCAGTGGATCGAAGGAACGCTCGTGCCGGTGATCGGCGCGGCGCAGAGTTGCGGGCCGTCGGTGACCTCGTCGGCGGGCGGCGCCTCGATCGGGGGCACGGTGCCGAAGTGGGAGAAGCGGATTCGGCCCTTGCCACTCGTGGTCCTGCCGGTGGTGCGCGCCGTGAACGCGAACTCGCGGAGCATGCCCCGCGCGACGACGGCGCTCGCGTCGCGCCACTCCAACCGCGCACCGCCGTCGGTCGTACGCGGTGGGATCGTGAACGTGTAGCGATCACCGTGCTTGCCGTGCGCGACAAGGCGCACGTCCGTCGCGCGGCCGATCAGGAACTCGGCGGTCGCGGCGTTGGGCGACGCGGTCGCCGGGTGACTGATCTCCTGCCGGGTCCAGCTCGTCACGCCGTTGCAGTGCTGTTGGGTGTACCCGACGCTGCCGATGATCCGTGACTCCGTCGGCGGGCCGCCGATCGACGAAGGTCCACCGATGCGGACACGGTCTGGTGCGATGTAGTCCTCGAACGAACGCGGTGCCCCGCTGGTGGTACCGGTGGCGCGCACGTTCGGTGCGGCCAGCGTGCGCCGGGCCGCAGCGCGCAGGGCGCGGGTCGCCGAGCTGCTCGCGTGCGCGCTCGCCGGTACGCAGAATATGCCCGTCACCACCAGCGCGATCGCCCCCACCATTTCGCCTGCCCGTCGCACTTCGCGCCCTCCCGCCGCTACAGCCGGGCGAGCTCGGTGGCGAGTTGCGCCAACCCCATCGGGCCGAGGTCGAGCGCGGCGCGGTGGAACTCCTTGAGGTCGAACGCGGCGCCGTGGCGCGCGCGGGCGTCGTCACGCGCCTGCAGCCACACGCGCTCGCCGACCTTGTAGGAGATCGCCTGCCCGGGCAGGCCGAGGTAGCGGTCGACCTCGCTCGCCATGAAGTCCTCGGGGAATTTGGAGCGTTCGATCACGAACGGCAACGCGAGTTCCGGCGTCCACACCTCACCCGGCGCGTAGCGCTCGTGCGCGGGGATGCGCAGTTGCAGGTGCATGCCGATGTCGACGACGACGCGCACCGCGCGCATCGCCTGCGCGCGCAGCATGCCGAGTTCGTACGCAGGGTCGTCGAGGAAGCCCAGCTCGCCCATGAGCCGCTCGGCGTACAGCGCCCACCCCTCGGCGTGGCCCGACGTGCCGGCAAGCGTGCGCTGGAAGCGGGTGAGCGAGTCAGCGAGGTAGCGCACCTGCGCGATCTGCAGGTGATGACCGGGGACGCCCTCGTGGTAGCAGATCGACACCTCGCCCCACAGCGGGAACGACGTGCGCCCGAGCGTGGGGTACCAGGTACGCCCGGGACGGGAGAAGTCCTCGGCCGGGCCGGTGTAGTACATCGCCGCGGGGCCGCCGGGCGGCGCGATCATGGCCTCGACCGCCTTCACCGGCTCGGGGATGTCGAAGTGCACGCCGTCGAGCGCGGCGACGGTGGAGTCGAGCAGGTCCTGGTTCCAACGGCGGAACTGGTCGACGCCCTCGATCGTGCGCGTGGGATCGTGTTCGAGGTGGTCGATCACCTCGTCGACGGTCGCGCCGGGAATGATGCGCTCCGCGACCTGGGCCATTGCGTGCTCGATGCGGTGCAGCTCGTCCCAACCCCACGCATACGTCTCGTCGAGATCGAGGGTGATGCCGTTGAAATCGCGCGAGTACAGCGTGTAACGCTCGCGCCCGACGCCGTCGGCTTCGGCCGCGTGGGGCAGGTACTCGTCGACGAGGTAGCGGCCGAGTGCCGCGTAGGCCTCGGTCGCGCGCGTCGCCAACTCCTCGAGCCGCGCGCGCAGTGGCGCGGGCGCGCCGACATCCGACGCGTCGAGTTCGTCGACCAGCGTGAGGAAGAACGGCCGAGCACCACCGTCACCACCGTCACCACCTGAGGAAGCGACCCCGCCCCACACGTCGGTCTGCGCGACGGTCCCCACCACCTGGCGCCGGGCCGCGACCACGCCGCGCCGCGCACCTTCGCTCAACCCGTCCTGGATCGACGCGAGCCCTTGCGGCACCAGCGCCATCCGTTCGGCGACGACCTCCCAGTCGTGCAGCGTGTCGCGCGGCATGAGGTCGAAGGCCATGCGCACCGCCTGCACGTTGCTGCCGAGCACGCGCAGGTCGCGCAGTCGCTCGCCGGCCTCGTGCTCCTCGATCCCGAGCTCGAGCCGCTCCCGCAGCACCTCGGCCGCGATGCGGTCCGCGTCGTCGGCGATCTCGATCGTCGCGAGCTCGCGCAACGTGGCGCGGTCGTGATCGGCGCGGGCCTCGCAGCCCTCGGGTGACCAGTCGGTCATCTCGTGGTCGTGACCGCCGATGCCCTCACCGCTCGCGGTGACCGGGTCGAGCGCGGCGAAGCGCTCCACGTAGCGGTCGGCGAGCCGGTGCACCCCGGAACCCGTCGCCATCTGCCCTCCTCGACCTCTCCCGAGGTCAGCCCGAACTGCCCGAACCAGCCTGCTGTGTCGTGTTCGCTTCCGGCACGTACGCCCGGCACGGCTGGCCCCGCAGCGTGCCACACGGTGGCAGGTCACTGGTGACGCTGACGCCCGGGACGAGCGGCAGCACCACCTTCGACGGGTGTTTCGCGGAGCGCTCGATGGTGACGGTCGGCGCCGGGTCCGGTCGCAGCGTGTCGAACGCCCATGACGGCCGGTTGCCACCCGGGGGCTGCACGACGATGCGGACACGCGACCCGGTGCGGAACACGTGCCCGAACGGGTACAGCGGCACCCGCACGAGGACCGCCTTGCCCGACGGCAGGTTCTGCACGTCGGCCTTGCGGTGGGTCTGCACGGGGAGCAGCGCGGTGGACGTCTTGGTGTCGAGCTTGCGCTGGCTGGCGCGCAGCCAGCCGCTCTGCACGTAGGTCTCCTGGCCGTCGGGGCGCACCTCGCTGATCGTCACCTCGAGGTCGACGTCCGGTGCGGTCGCCTGCAACCAGAGGTCGACGCTCCCGGTGCCGACCATCACCGCGTTGTCGGTGAGCGGCGCGGTCACGTAGGCGACCGCCTTGCCGTCGGGAAGGGGCAGCCACTGGTACACGGGGTTCAGGCCGACGAGCGGGTCGTCGTTGCCGCCGCTCGGCGCGTCGGTCGCGGGCAGCGCCGCGGGGTCGTACACGAACGAGTCACTGCCGGCGCCGTTCGCCGTTCCCGCCGGGCGCTTTCGCAGCAGCGTGCCGTCGGCGCCGAACCACCAGGTAGCGGCGTCGGCCTTCGGTGGCCATGCCGGGAACGAGGCGCTGAACGACGGCACCGGCGCGCCGTTGGCGGTGGCACCGAGGTCGAACAACACGCGTACCCGCGGCTCGGCCTGGTACTTCGTCAGCGCCGCGCGGTAGCTCGTCTCGTTGACGAAGTGGTCGGGCTCGAGGTGCGCGCCGGCTCCGAACACGCGCGCCAGCACGACGTCGGCGAGGACGCGGGTGGCCGGCGGGATGCTCGGAATCTTCTTCGCCACGTAGAAGTCGAGGAACTCGATCCACTGCGACAGGACCGACGGCCCGAGCGTGTCGGCGTGCATGCCGTTGACCGCGACCGCTTTCAGCGGGACACCCGGCGAGAAGTTGTCGAGCATCTCCGCGGAGTGGGAGCCGGTCTCCTGGTCCTGCCACGCGACGCCCACGAACGTGGGCACCTTGATGCGGTCGACGAACGTCGCGGGCGCAAGGGCATCCGTGGCCTTGCCCTCGTTGTATCCGAGTTCCTTGATCCGGGTCAGTACGTCGGGCGACTGCAGCCGCAGCGCCTGGTTCGCGGAACACGTGGTGTCGCCCGCCGCGATACGGCGTTCGGCCCACTTCTGCCCGGCCGGCTCCGCGTCGGCCTCGCGGTCCTGCGCCCACTGCAGCGCGAAACCGTCGTTGAAGATGCCGCCGGGGTACAGCGTCGCCCGAGTGTCGTCGATCGCCGAGAGCGGCGTGATCGCGGCGAGGTGCGGCGGTTGCGTGGCGGCGACGAACAGCTGCGAGATCCCGGGATACGAGATGCCGACCATCCCCACCTTGCCGTGCGCGACCCACGGCTGCGCGGCGACGGTCTCGATGGCGTCGTAGCCGTCGAGCGACTGCAGGGTCTCGAAGTAGTCAAAGCTGCCGCCGGAACAGCCGGTACCGCGCAGGTTCACGCCGACCGTGGCGAACCCGAGCAACCCCGCGATCGACGACGCCGGCTGACGGCCCTTGGGGTTCGACGGGTCGTAGCCCGAGTACTCCACGACCGTGGGGTACGGGCCCTGGTCGGCAGGACCGGGCAAGGTCACGTTGATCGACAGCAGCGTGCCGTCGCGCGTCTTCAGGTAGCCGTACCCGTCGGCCAGGTGCTGTGAGGAGTAGAACGACTGCAGCGGGACGTCGGTGGGCTTCGTGACGGTGACGGGGGCGGAGGTGACGCCTGCGACCACGACCACGTAGCCCGGGCCGGCGGGGACGTTGCGGAACAGCGCACTGCCCAAATCGTCGATCGGGGCCTGGTCGACCACCGCGCCGTGACGGTCGCGCAGCTCGGCGCCCTCACCGGGGGTCGCGCCGGTCACCGCGACCTGGTTCACGCTGCCCTGCACCTGCGGCCCGTTGCCCGCCTGGCGTGGCGCGTTCGCCGGGCGGCGGGTGGCGACGGCTGCGGGCGCCGTCGCGGCGATCAGTCCCGACGCCACCAGCACGGCCACCAGCACCGCCGTGATCGGGCGACGTGACATGGGGAAACGCTACCGGCCCCCGGTACTCGTCTGGACGCGCCCCACTGGCGCCGGTGGTGTCCGGCTGTGTCACGATCCAGTGGTGACGAAGATCTCGGGTTCCCATGTGCTCATCACCGGCGGGTCGAGCGGCATCGGCCTTGCCACCGCGGTGCTCGCGGCGCGCGGCGGCGCGCGCGTGTCGCTCGTGGCCCGCGACGCGCGCCGGCTCGAGGCCGCCGCCGCGGACGTGGGGGCGGGCACGGTCACTGCGGTCGCCGACGTCACCGACCCGGCCGCGGTGGTCGCTGCGGTCGCCCAGGTCACCGGCGAGCACGGTCCCGTCGACGTGCTCATGACCTCGGCCGGCACCGCCCACCCCGGCTACTTCGCCGAGCTCGACGACGAGGTGTTCCGCACCCAGATGGACGTCGACTACTTCGGCACGCTGCACGCGGTGCGGGCGGTGGTGCCCACGATGGTGGCGCGCGGCCGGGGCCACCTGGTGCTGGTGTCGTCGACCGCGGGGCTCATCGGCGTGTTCGGCTACAGCGCGTATGCGCCCGCGAAGTACGCGGTGCGGGGCCTGGCCGAGACCCTGCGCCCGGAGCTCGCGCCCGCGGGCATCACCGTGAGCTGCGTGTACCCGCCCGACACCCTCACTCCGGGCTTCGAGGCCGAGAACGCGCTGAAGCCGCCGGAGACGGTGGCGATCAGCGAGGCGATCAAGCCCCGCGACGCCGACCACGTCGCCCGGGCCGTGGTGAAGGGCATCGAGAACGACCGCCTGGTGATCACTGCCGACGTGCAGACCGCCGCCCTCACCCGGGCCGCCGGATTGCTCGGCCCGTACGTGCGCACGACCATGGACAAGACCATCCGGAAGGTCCGGAAGAATCTCGACGCGGACCGGTAGCCGAGCGGAAGTGAGGCCGGAGAGGCGCGCTACCGTCGCTGCGCTGCACTCTGACCCACTGGAGCCCGCCATGAGCACGCGCACCGAGACCGACAGCATGGGACCGATCGAGGTCCCGTCCGAGCGCTACTGGGGGGCACAGACCCAGCGGTCGCTGCACCACTTCTCCATCGGCGACGACCACATGCCGACCGCGGTCATCCGTTCGATGGCGGTGTTGAAGAAGGCCGCCGCGATGGTCAACCGCGACCTCGGCAAGATGCCCGACGACAAGGCGGCGCTCATCGTGCAGGCGGCCGACGAGGTCGTCGCCGGCACGCTCGCGGCCGAATTCCCGCTCTACGTGTGGCAGACCGGTTCCGGCACGCAGACGAACATGAACGTCAACGAGGTCATCTCCAACCGCGCGATCGAGATCGCCGGTGGTGAGCGTGGCTCGAAGCAGCCCGTGCACCCCAACGACGACGTCAACATGTCGCAGTCGTCGAACGACACCTTCCCGACCGCGATGCACATCGCCGCGGTGGAAGAGGTCGTCCACCGTCTCGTGCCGTCGGTGCTGCGGCTACGTCACGCGCTTGCGGCGAAGTCCGACGAGTTCGCCGACATCGTGAAGATCGGCCGCACCCACCTGCAGGACGCGGTGCCGCTCACGCTCGGCCAGGAGTTCAGCGGCTACGTCGCGCAGCTCGACGACGACCTCGAGCGCATCGCACTCACCATGCCCGACCTCTACGAGCTCGCCATCGGCGGTACCGCGGTGGGCACGGGCATCAACACCCACCCGGAGTTCGCCGATCGCTGCGCGGCCGTGATCGCCGAACTCACCGGTCTGCCGTTCGTCTCGGCGCCCAACAAGTTCGCCGCCTTGGCCGCGCACGACGCGCTCGTGTTCGCGAGTGGCGCGCTCAAGACGCTCGCGGTGTCGCTCATGAAGATCGCCAACGACATCCGGTGGCTGGCGTCGGGCCCGCGTGCCGGCCTCGGCGAGTTGATCCTCCCGGAGAACGAGCCGGGATCGTCGATCATGCCGGGCAAGGTGAACCCCACCCAGAGCGAGGCCATGACCATGGTCTGCGTGCAGGTGATGGGCAACGACGCCACCATCGGCTTCGCCGGCTCGCAGGGCAACTTCGAGCTGAACGTGTTCAAGCCGGTGATGATCTTCAACTTCCTCCACTCGGTCGACATCCTCACCGACGCATGCGACTCGTTCCGCGAGTTCGCGATCGAGGGTGTGCAGGCCGACGAGGAGCGCATCGCCGAGTACGTGCGCGAATCGCTCATGGTCGTCACCGCGCTCAACCCGCACATCGGGTACGACAAGGCGGCGAAGATCGCCAAGCACGCCCACCAGAACAAGGGCACGCTGCGCGAGTCGGCCGTCCACCTCGAGTTCCTCACCGAAGAGGAGTTCGACCGCCTGGTCGTGCCTTCGGAGATGACCAAGCCGGGCGACTGAACCGCCCCCTGCGAGCTCGCGGCCCCGGCAGATAGGCTCGCTCGCATGTCCATGTATGAGCAGCAGATCAACACGCTCGAGGGTGCGCCCGCAGAGCTGTCCCAGTACGCCGGCAAGGCCACCCTCGTGGTCAACGTCGCCTCCAAGTGCGGTCTCACGCCGCAGTACGAGGCCCTCCAGAAGGTCTACGACGACTACCGCGACCGCGGGCTCGTCGTGATCGGCTTCCCCTGCAACCAGTTCATGGGCCAGGAGCCGGGCACCGCGGAGGAGATCCGCGAGTTCTGCGACACCAGCTACCACGTGACCTTCCCGATCACCGAGAAGATCGACGTGAACGGCGCGCAGCAGCACCCGGTGTACGCGGAGCTCAACCAGACCGCGGATGCCGACGGTGAGGCCGGCGACGTGAAGTGGAACTTCGAGAAGTTCCTCGTGGCTCCCGACGGCACCGTTGCGGCCCGCTTCCGCCCGCAGGTCACCCCCGACGACCCCGCAGTGATCGCGGCGATCGAGGCCAACCTTCCCTCATGAGTGTCGTCTTCATGACCGGCGCGACCGGCATGATCGGCTCCAACATCGCGAAGCTCCTCGTCGAGGGCGGCGACTCGGTCGTCGCCCTCGTGCGCGAGGGCAGCGACGCGGGAGCACTGGAGGCGATGGGCGTCGAGATCCGTCGCGGCGACATCACCGATGCCGAGCACGTGCTGCGCGCCGCGGAGGGCGCCGAGTACGTGATCCACTCCGCGGCGGTGCTCGGCGGGCCCACGCAGAACCCGGGTGAGCACGAGCAGGTCAACGTGATCGGCACCGGCTACGTGCTCGACGCGGCGAAGCAGGTGGGGGCCACGCGCACGGTGCAGCTGAGCACCACCACGTTCTTCGAGGCGAAGACCGAGCCGTTGAGCGAGGTGTCGCCGCTCGACCCCGACCCGAGCCCCGACCCCTACACCCAGACGAAGATGCGTGCGTTCATCGACGCGATGGCGCGCGTGGAGCGTGGCGAGGACATCGTCGTCGTGATCTCCGGCGGCGCCTACGGCGACTCGCCGCTCCCCGAACGCTCGATGGTGGTGCCGAGCTACAACGCCCGGATCGTCGCCGCCGTGCGCGGCGAGCTCAGCGAGAACGTCGCGTTCCCGATCCCGTGGGTCTACGCCGACGACGTCGCCATGTGCACGGTCCTCGCGATGCGCAAGGGTGTGGCGGGGGAGCGCTACCTCGGCTTCGGGCGCCCGGAAGATGTCGGTGGCACGCCGATGTTCTGCAACCTCGCCTGCGAGGTCGCAGGCGTCGACCACCGGATGCGCGAGGTCTCGGTCGAGGAGCTCGACGACCCCGAGGTGGCGGCCCGATACGGCCCCACGCTGGTCGACCTCGCCCGCAAGCAGTTCCCGCAGCCCTTCTTCGACAACCACCGCACGGTGGAGCGCCTGGGCTACGCCCCGCTCTCCCTCCGCG
>Ga0075021_10001464_pt1 | contig 12115 bp, 7 predicted proteins | sample ColStrG_CSR_2012_FD_72749 | JGI IMG/M metagenome (GOLD analysis project Ga0075021, IMG submission 72749) | Freshwater sediment microbial communities in response to fracking from Pennsylvania, USA - Cold Stream Run_MetaG_CSR_2012 | ecosystem: Environmental > Aquatic > Freshwater > Creek >...
TGATTCCGGCGGGAACGGAAGACTCGCCGGAATCCGTGATCTTGCGGCCCATCGATTCGGTGGACGGCATGACGGCGGATGTGGTGCTGATGAGCGAGACTGAACTGGGACAGTTGACGCGGCGGTTGATGGAGATTCCAAAGGTCGCGGCGGTTTTCTACGACCTGACTCACAAGCCCCCGGGCACGATCGAGTGGGAGTGAGAAAGAGCTGAGAAATACCGGAAATTCCCGCCACTACCCCCTTGGGGACGATGAAAAGAAATTTGAAGCTGGCGGCGGTGTTGGCCGGCAGCGCCGCGTCGCTGTGCGGCGGCGTAGTTTTCAGCACACTGGCCGGACCGCAAACCGGTGGATACCAAGTAGTGGGCGCGTCGAACGCTATCTATACGCCGGAGAGCGTGGCGGCGTCCTTTGAGAGCGATTGGCCGTTCTTGTTTACGGGCGCGGAGGTGCAAGTCTTCGCCATTCAGGGCGCGACGTTTAACATGACTCTGTTTGCCAGCGACGCTGCCGGGCGGCCCGGACTGCCACTGGTCAGCATCGGGAACGGCTTGACCGCGCCGGCAGCGAGCGGTGTGGTAGCGGCTGTTTCGCCCGTGGCGCTTACCCTAGCGTCGCAGACGCAATATTGGCTGGTACTGACGCCGGCGGCTGGCGACACACAGGTGAGTTGGGGAGTCGTGAACGGCGTGGCGGCGTCGGCGGTGAGTACGACAATGCAGACGGACGGCGCGGGCGATTGGGCGATTGTTGGTTACGAGCCGGTGGAGTTTCAGATCGATGGCGTAGTGGAAACGCCGGAGCCAGGGACGATGGCGCTGGCGGCGATATCGCTGGGTGCGCTGTCGATACGACGGGTGGGGCGGGCCCTAACTTTTGCTGTGCAGCAAGTCGACCCATTCCTGATAGGTTTTTAGATCGGCCTGCCACTGTTGGTTCGACGGATCGAGCTTGGCAAGTCTGGCGGCGATTTCCAAGCTTCGTTGATGTTCTGCCAGAGCCTCCGCAGAGCGATCTTGCCCAGCCAGGATGCTCCCCACCTTGTTATAAGACACCGAGAGCTCGCGCTGCCAGGTAACGTTGCCAGGGTCTTGCCGTGTCAATTGCAGCAGAATCTGCTTCGCGGCATCGTACGCGAGCAGCGCCTCTTCTTGGCGATTTTCCGCCTCCAAAATTCCACCCACATTGCAATGCGACACCGACAGATGCAGTTGCCAGCCCACATTCCCCGGATCTCGCAAGGTCAATTCCAGCATGATCCGCTTGGCGGCTTCGTAGGCGCGCATGGCCTCCTCATGCCGGTCCTCCGTTTGGCCAACACGCCCCACCCAACCGTACGAAGACGCCAGATCGAACTGCCATGCCAAATTTTCCGGATTCTCGCGCACCAATTGCAGCATGATTTCGTTGTAAGCCTGGTATTCGCGCAACGCGTCGTCCTGCTGGCCATTCGCTTCGAGAATGGTGCCTATGTTGCCGTGCGAGACCGCCAGATTCCTGCGCCAGCGTTCGTTTTCGGGATCCTGGTGGGTCAAACGCGCGCCGAGCACCTTACATGCCTCATACTCGCGCAGCGCATCGCCCCGCAGACCCTCAACGTCCCAGATGGCCCCTATTCTGCTGTGCAAGCCGGAGAGGTCGCGCAGCCAACCAGCGTTGTCTGGATTCTCGCGCGTCAACTGCACTAAAATCGCCTTGGCCGTTTCATACTCGTTCAGCGCGTCTTTGCGGCGGCCTTGGGCGGAGAGCACGTCCCCGAGCAGCGCGCGCGCCTCCGCCTCGGCATGACGGTCTTGTAGGGAGACAAAAAGATCGCGGCTCTCGCGGGCGATCGTTTCAATTTCCGGGCTGGGCAGACGATCCTGATTCGACCAGCCAAAACAGAGTAGCGCCTGGGCGCGCGCAGCCGGCGCCAAGGGGATTCCGCGGAGCAGATCGCCGACGGCATTGCCCAGCGCGTGCAGCGGTTCGTAGCACGCGGCGTCGCTCCACTGAACGTAAAGGCGATCAAGCTCCGCGGCGGCATCTTGCGGCGCGGCCGCCATGCGATGGTAAACCTTCTCGATCTTCTCGTGGGGTTCGCCGCCGCTGAAGATCGCCGCTGCGCGCCCGGAGAGTCTGGCAAAGCGTTCATGCTGCTCGTTGGCGAGTTGCGAACGCAGAGCCAGACGGGTGGCCTCGTGAACATTCCATGCGCCGCGGGCCGGGAAGGTTTCCACCATGGGCAAGCGTTGAATTCCAGCAGCGTATTCGGCGGCGGTGGGCTCATCGATTTCGAGCAGCGCCGCAAGAATGTGGGGCGTGAACCAATGCGGGATGGCAGCGGCTTCCATGGCCGTGCGCATCCAAGGCTGGTGAGACGCGAGAACAATATCCAAGGTCGCCAAGGCCAGCTTTTGCGGATCGCCCCGGGCATCCTGCAGCTTTTGGATGGTGGCGGCGATATTCATGAAACCTAAGCGCCGGCTCCCGCCCGCATGGTGGTCATCATGGTTTCAAGAAGAGCGGCGATGAGACCCGCTTTCCCCTGGGTTGCCAGGGTAAGGGCTTCGACATGGTCGAGAGTCAGGCGCGACCCCTGCCATTTCCGCTGCCCATACTCCAGCCAATCCGCCGCTTTCTGAATGGGCTGCAACTGCACATGGTCGGCGAGATTGGCCCAGGGTTGCTTGGCGCGTTCCGGCACGGCTTGACCGGCGATGACAACGGCGACGCCGGCCGGGAGACGTGGCAGAAGCTGATTCTCAATCCATTTCCGCGTGTCGTCCGACGCTTTCTCGTAGGTATCGAACATCAGCAGAACCGGCTTACCGACTTGGCGCAAATCCTGAATGACGGCATAAGAACGGGCCGAGGCGGTTGAACTCCGCGATGATTGCCAGATGCCGGGGAGATCGAGGAACATCAGTTGAAACAGGTCATCGAGCGTGATGGAACCCTTGCAGTCAAGTAAGGAATTTTCGAGCCGCAGGTTTTGCGCGTAGGCTTTCAATTGGGCGAGCAGAAGGGTTTTCCCCGAGTTGCTCTCCGCGCCGAGAAGAAGAATGCGCTGAGCCGATTGGCCGGTGAGCATTTTTTCAAGGCGCGCGGTTACTTCCTTCCGGTCGGCCATGTCCCACAGATAACTGGCTGAAGAAGGCCAGGCGATAGAAGGAGCGGGGCCGCCGACCGGAGGCATTTGGCTGGTTTGGCCGGTAAGCCAGGCGAGAAGCTCAGGGTGCGCTTGCGGAAGCGAGAAGCGATGGTAACCCTGCAAGGTGTCGGGTATGTGGGAGTTGTCGGAATCGGCAAACAGAATTACGCGGAACTTATGATTGATTCCGGCGGAGTTGTAAAGTAACTGGTGGATGAGGCGGGCCTCACAGACCGCTCCAAGACCAATGCCGGGCGTTTCGCGGGCTTCGTAACGGCGGCAGTATGTTTCGGTGGATGCCACCAGAACGTAATCGGCCTCGCGAACTTGGGCTTCGGACCAATACGGCCAGCCCTCAGCGGGACCGGCGGGCAGCAGGTATTGATCGATGATGACCTCGAGATTCTGGCGGCGCAGCTCGTCGGCCAGGGCACGCACGCGGCTTTTGTGCGCGTCGTTATCGTGGCTATAACTGATGAAGACTCTCGCCATGGCGCGGTTCCGATCAGGCAGAGGGGACGTAGGCAAAATCCCAAACTAGCAGTTCGATATCCTGCGCTTCGTCGCTGTTGCCGAACTGCACCATCGCATACTCGCCGGGCTCCAGCGGTTTTTCCGGCCACACTTTGAATAAGCCGTTGCCCATGTCCTGTTGAAAGACCGGGATCTCTTTGCGCTGTTCCGAAGCTTGATTCACCATGGGCGCAATGGAAATGTTTTCGACAATGCGCGTATTCTTCTTGGTGGGGGTCACCTTTACGATGGTAAAGCGTTCCTCCTTTTCGCGGCGGAAATAGAACTCGGGCCGGTCTTCCCCAACCTTAAACTTGGCGCGATCGCCTTTGATTACTACTACCGCTTTGCCCGGCACCAAGGGAACCGGGGAAAGAATTTGCAGCGTCTTGCGCTTCTTGTCGGTGATCACCTGGTAATCGGATAGCGACAGCGCGTCCACCGTTTTCCCGCGCAGGTAGTACGCGCCGGGGTTCATCGGGATAGAGGCGACTTCTTTCCGTAGGGCGCGTTCGGCTTTTTCCTCGTCGTCGAGGACGCGGGCCTCTTGCGCTTCGGCGCTGGCTTTGTCCTTGCGTTCGGCTTCGGTTTTTTGGAGATCGACCAGTTCGAGCGGAATCTCTTCCCACTCGCCGCGTTCGGTGCTGTAATACCGGATGCGGTCGCCTTCTTGCTTATACTCGCGAGTCATGTGGTAGCCGCCGTCCTTCAGGTAGAGCTTGAACGTGTCGCCGAAAAGCAAGAGCGCGGAGAAGAGAAGGAGAGTAAGAACTCGCACTGACCGCTATTTTAGCGGGGATCAATTGACGGTTAACTGGAGGGGATTGAATAGAACCGTGCCGGCGGCGGCGGTTCGGAGCGTTACGGTGTAGATGCCCGGCGTAACGCTGGCCTGGGGCGCAATCGTCAGCGTGCTTGTGCCTGACCCGATCATGGTCATTGGCGCAAGAGTGTAGTCCACGCCGCCGGGCAATCCGGTCAGGGAAAACAAAACGTTGCCCGTATAGTTTGTGGCCGTTGCCGTGATGGGTGTCGTAATCGATCCACCGCGCGCCACATTCAGTGTAGGCGATCCCAGGCTCACTTGAACAGAACCTATCGACAACGCAATGGCAGCGGTACTTGACCCAGCCGGTGCGCTGGACGTTCCCGTTATGGCGATGGAATAGTTGGCGGCGGGCAACGACGATGCTGTTTGGACCATCATGTTGACGCCGCCGTTGGCGCTGTTAATCGTGTTAGCCGAAAAGCTCACGCTGATGCCAGCGGGCAGCGTCCCTGCCGTCAGCGCGACGGGCGCATTGAAGCCGTTTTGCGGCGCAAGGCGGACCAGCGTGCTGAACGTTGCGCCGGAGACCAGGGCGAGCGCGGTTACATCGGTCTTGAGAGCGAAAGAGGGTGGGCCGATCACCGTTAACAACAGGTTGGCGTAGCGCACGACGCCTCCCCCGGCGGCCAAAACCGTAAATCCATATTGGCCCGGAGTTGCGGTACTCGCGGCGGTCAAGCTCAAAAAGCTGGTTCCTGAACCGGGTGCGGCGAGAGTTGCCGGAGCGAAGGCGGCGGTAACGCCGGAAGGTAAGCCCGAGACGCTCAACGCCACCGCCGAACTGAAGTTACCGGTCAGATTCTTAACCGTCAAATTCACTTGGCCCGGCGGCTGCCCGGCGTAGATGGTGGGCGCGGACAAATCGGCGGCGAAGTCGAATGTTGGGGCGGCATTCACGGTCACAACGAGCGGAAGCGTATTGCGAAGGCTGCCGCCGGCGCCGACCACCGCGATCGCGTACTTGCCTGGAGGAGCATAGCCGGCAATTTGCAAAGTCAAGATGCTAGTGCCGTCGCCGGGCGCGGTAAATTGGGCAGGTGCGAACGTGCCTGTGATGCCGAGCGGTAAACCGCTCAACGACAGCGTCACTGGGCTGTTGAACGAACCCGTATGCGCGACAGTCACTGGCAATTGCGCCGCCGCACCCTGGTTGATAGAAAGGGCGGTATTTGTGGCGGTGAGCGCAAAGCCCGGAGGCGTGGCTAAAGTGAGAGGCACATTGATGGTCTTGCTGAAAGCGCCATTGCTGGCAGTGATAGCGAGGGTGTAGTTTCCAGCCGCGGCCGAGTTGGCGGCGATGACGGTCAAAACGCTTAGGCCCGTCCCGGGGGTGAGCGCCGGTTGCGCGAACGAAGCCGTCACGCCAGCCGGTTGTCCGCTGACCGCTAGCGTCAGGCTGGCCGGCAGCTTACCTTGCGGCGAGGGACATGTTACGCGCAGATTGGTTGCTTGGCCGATCGCCAATCGCACGTTAGCGGGATCGGTCATAAGAGAACAATTTGGGGTGATGGCGTTTACCGTCAGGGCGATGGTAGCGGTCGCCGAAACAGCGCTGCCCATGCCGGCGGCCGTCACAGTTACGGTGTAGGTGCCGCCCGCCGCAAAAAGATTTGCCGCAAACTGTAACGAACTCGTGCCCGATCCGGGCGCGGGTAATACCGGTAGGCCGAAAGTGGCGTTGACGCCCGCCGGAACTCCGCTCAGGCTGAAGGTGACGGGCCAGTTGAAGCCGCCGTTTACGCTTACGATTGCGGGCACGGTTGCGTTCTGTCCGGCTTGCACAGTGATCGCCGACGGTAACGCGATCGTTAAGCCGCCGCTCAACGAGGCATCGCGCCAGTGATTCACGAGTTGCATGCCGTCGATGGAGCCGAGCCCCGACGCCAAGTCATAGCCTGGGCCGGCCGCGTAACCGGTGACGCCCGGAACGGTGTTGTTCCCTGAGACGATATCGTGAAAAACGGCCGCGCCGCCCTGCGCCTGTTTGACGGCCAGCGGGTACAAGACGGGATTCACATTGCCCTGCGCGCCGCTGTACTTCTGATTGACCATAGTGAAAAAGCTGGCGAGCGAGGGGGACGCGGCCGACGTGCCGCTCACCACTGACAATGCGCCGTTGAAGAAGATGAGGTAACCGTCGTGGGCCGCCGCGCTTAAAGCAACGTCGGGAACATCGCGGTGGCCATCGGCCGGAACGCCGTTGCCGATTTGCCAGCTCGGCTTGGGCCATTGCATGCTCGCGCCACCGCCGCCGGCCAGCAATTCAGAACCGCCGTTAGCGGCGCTCTCATTCCAAACCATCTCCGGTATGTAACGCTGCGCCGTGCCGAGTGTTGGATTGCTGCCGGGCAACCAGTACCAGCCGGGGTTGGCGCCTTCATTCAATTGGGTGCCGCCGACGCACGTCGCAAAAGGAGAGCTGCAGATTCCGTTGACGGCTCGTGTTGTCCCAGAGACCGCGCTCGCCGAGTCGCAACCCGCCGCGCCGCTATCGCCGGCGGAAACAAAGACGGAGATACCCTGCGCTGCAGCTTGTTGCCAGAGCGAGTTGTAGAAGGCGAGTTCCGTGGAACCCATGTCGGCTTCGCAAGAGCCGAAGCTGACGCTGAGAACCGGCGCGACGTTATGATTGACGGCATAGAGCGCCGCGAGATCCACGCCGTCGGACGCCGCAGTGCCGGCCGCTAGAACCAGTTTTACCGCGGCTCGCGGTGCGACGGCGCCCGCCCACTGAACATCGAGCGTAGCTTCGACCGCGTCGCCATCGGCGGTGAAACCGGGGTCGGCGCCTTGCGCAACGATGACCGCCGGAGTGTTCGACGGCAGGCCGAAATGCGAGCGGAACGAAGCGATATCGGTGAGTTGAATATTGGACCGGCCGACCACGGCAATGCTTTGGCCGGATCCATTGAAGCCAGAGATGTGGAGGCCGCTGATGTTGTAGATGACGGAGAAATCGGCTGGCCCCAGGTAATGCGCCGCGGAGCTTGCGTTGAACGACGGCAGGGCCGTTTGTTCGAGGAGCCGCAAGCCCCGCGAGAAGGGCCGCGCGCGAAAGTCGTGCATCTTCACCACGCCTTTCACGATGCCCGCCAGCGCCGCCGGTATTTGCGGATCGCTCACATTGGCATGATGCACTTCACCGTTTACCCTGTATTGTTTTACCTCCGTTTTAAAAGCGCCCTGTACAGCGCGGGCGCTGCCGCTGAAAACGATTGATAGATGATTGGCGGCCACCTCCTCCACCGTCAGGCCATGCCGGCTCAGCCATTCGGCGATCTTGTTGATATCGTTTTGCGAAGCGCCGAAGCGCGCCGCGTATTGCTCGGAAGTCAAAAACTTGTGGTACTGATCGGATCGCGGGTCCTGCTGCTGCGCCACCAACCGGTCCAGCGCCGCCTGCTGCGCGGCATCCGGCTGCAACGACAGGATCATGTGCTCCATTGAAAAGCCCGCATCGACTGCCGCCGAACTCACGGCATGAGCCACCGCTGGATGCACGCTGCCCGCCAGCGCGATCATGCCCGTTTCCGCAATCGCGTCTTTCAACCTGTCGTGCGGCTGAATTGTGCCCTGGGCCCATCCCAAATTCTCGGCCATAAGCACCGCTAGCGCCGCACTGTGCACCGCACACCGCCCCTTCCTTCTCACTCGTCCACCACAAGAGACCGCATTCCGCTCTGTGTTTCTCATCGGCGGGCGGAAGAGTGTCGAGAGGGCCGAGGTCTGCGTATTCCATACGGGCAGGCCACAGTACCCATTAGGCCGCCGTATCCTCCCGACTGAGGGCTTTTTACGCATCGAACCCAATGCTTTTCGGCTGACAGGCGAAGAGAGGGCATTTTTTACGCAACGAAATGCCGGGGATGGTGGGCTGAGGCTGGCTTTTTGCGGAACGAACCCAATGAGAGGGGGCAAAAGGTGCGAGGCGGCTTGGAGGCGTCTTGCGGAGCGAACCCAATATTCCGGCTGTCCGGCGAAGAAGAGGCGCTTTTTGCGAAACGAACTTGCGGCAGTCGTGGGGCTGTGACGGGCGTTTTTGCGCAACGAAGCCATTTGGGCGAGGTGGCCTGCGGATTGGGTTTGATTTTGCAATTTCTGGATTCCTTTCCTTGAGCGCCAGCCAATGTAGAACTCGGCCCTGGCATACCAGAAGTAGCTTGCGGGTTGGAGAGTTGAGTGTCGTAGTGGCTGTAAGTGATAGGAAGGATTGCGGAAAAAATCTGGGGCCGCGTTTTTGGGCCTTCGACAGCTAGCGTGGTTGAATGGCTCAGATGATCCTACGACGCGATCCTCTAAGATAGACCGCCCCTTCGGTCCGTTTGGCATAAATCGCCGGATGGGGGGTGACAAAATGGGAAGACCATTGGGAAGACCATGGCGACCGAACCCAGACCACTATTAAGCGACGATCTCCTGCACCAAGTGGAGGAAACCGCCCACGCACAGAACAGGAAGGAACGAAGCGCTCGCTCGCGCTAAGGGCATCAGGGAAGAGGATATTGACCGTCTAATTTCCGAAGTGCGCAGCGAAAGGCGACAGTCCGGGCGCCGCTAATGCTACGGGTTACCGCCGGTACCAACGTCCTAGTTTCCGGCCTCAACTTCAGGCGCGGCAAGCCGTCCAGTCGCTGGAATTGGCGCGAGGCGGGCTAGCGCAAACAGCGAATTGTGCAAGCTGGCTTACAATCGCGCTCCCTGTACGTTTTGGGGACTGGCGTGATTGTGCAAGGGCGCTAATGCTCCAGGTTACAGCCGATAACAACATCCTGGCTAGTGTTTCCTGTCAGGTAGTGTCCTAATCTTGCGTTGAACCGGAAATTGGCGCTACTTTCGCGTAATGAACGGGGTGAGGGACGATTCCAGCATGGGGACCGCCGTGATATCGGCACGCGGATCTTTCCTGAAATACTTTGTTTGACCACCTTGACAGATGCAATGGTACTTGTGATTTGAGATGTCCTGATACTTGGCAACGAGGGTGATACAGTGCCGAAATTGCTCCTTGTCGAAATAGACTTTTTGGCCCTCCAGGACGGGATTCAATCTCAAGTAATGGCGCACCATGTTATTTGCATCGATCTCGGCAAATAGCACATTTTCCGCTGCCCCTTTTCCGAAGTTCTGCATACACCAGGAACCATCTTTACTTTCCCGCAGGAAACACAGTTTCGGCATGATGTTTAGCCTTCTATTTCGCGCTTGCGAAAACCATGTTGAAAAGGCTCCGCTTACCGTCGCACCGATCCCGCACCAAACTGCGTTATCTTTCCAAGGCATGAATTAGATGTTACACATATGCAGGAGGCAACAGATGGCTGCATAGGCTGTCCTTCTGCTAAACTATTTTTAGAGGATAAACCTCACCCTTCGTAGCAATTGGGCGTTTGCGGTCTGGTCACCACAAGGCCTTAACTAGACGAGGGTCTCAGAATTTTCGCGCTCAATTCAAGCTTACAGGAGTTGTTATTGCGTGAAGGCGAGTTTTACCGCTTTATTGGTTGTTCTGACAAACGGCTGGGTGTTCAATCCATTCGTACTTCCCGTCCAAATGAATTCTGATTATCTGAATCGGTCCAACCACTTTGGGGACTTTGCCCTCGGCGGTCACCCAAATCCGGCCATACGCGGTCACCTAAAATCCGGCCAATGGAAAGTTTCAACCAACCTCTCAGTTTGACGTGGTTTTCACGAGTCGAAGGTACAAGTCTCTTGACATGGGGACGCTGTCCCCAAGCCGCTGGGATTTAACGCTTTATGGCCGACATGACCTGAGTTGTCGATGATGCCTGATGATGCCTGAGCCCAAACTTTCCGGTGATCGGAGCCGTACTTCAGTTGGCCGGATTTTGAGTCACCACTATTGGCCGGATTGGGGGTGACCACTGAGGTTTGCCGGTGCGCTGTTGCCGTTTCGCCTCGGCTTTCATTTGGTCCTCAACGAATCTGCGAGCCGCATAGACGAGATCGGTATTCAAAACAAATTGGGCATTATTGTCGGGCCGTGCGTTAGTTTCCATGCGGCCTTAGTCGAGCACGCACGCGACAGAACCAAGACAAGGATGGTACGCGGACGGAAACAGCCCATTTAGGACCGGGCGAAAGGCTCGCGCCGAGAAATTCGGTGGAATAGGGTGATGGCGGTTAGCTCAGATTTGCCGGGTAGCAGAATGCTGGATTGCGCCGAATGCTTTTCTCTACACCCTTGTCGAGCGTTACCCAGATAACCGCGCCAGACGGATGGCTGTAGGCAATTGGCTTCTTGAATCGGAGGGTTCTTCATCACCCAAGCATAGGTTTTCTTGTAGTATCTAAGTCGGGCATCCTCGTATTCCTGCTTTCCGTGCGTTGTTTCGAAAGAAGGGTGCTGACATAGGGCCGATGCAGTCCACTAAGTCACCAACGCCGATAACCGTGCTAGAGCCACTGGCAACTAAATTAGCGCGCTTGTTTCGCGGATGTGGGTGCGAGATCCGCGAAGCTCCCAGACTTTCTTGCCGTCCAGAATCTTGCTGATCCAAGGTTCTGTGATAATGAGTGCTCGCATGTGCAAGTCTTCGCTAGAACGGCAATTCGTCCTGACTTCCGCCTTCTTTTTCTTTCGCCGCCTTTTTGAAGGTTGCCGGATCAACCCACGGTATGTTTGGCTTCTTGCCCTCAAAGAGTTCTGCAACGGTGAAAATCTGAAGCTTTGGAAATTTTCCATACAGTGTTTCGTAGAAGCCTTCTTTGATGGCTTCCGTGAGCATCGGTTTCGTTGGCTCTGAAAGCGTGATGAAAATTCCGAGTTGCGCTTTCTCTCGCGCTACAACGTGCGCCAGATCGCGGACCATCGCAACGTTTACGTTATCGCCGCTCTTTACTGACACTACAGCCTTCTTTGTTGTTCTGGCATCAGGCTTGAAGTAGATAAAGCCGTCAATACCGGAGTCTGCGCCTTTCTTTTTCCCGCCATAGGGAACAGCGTTGACAAGCGATATGGCCCACCATTGAAATTGGTACTTGTCCTTTGCCGCCAGCGCTCTTGCGCCGTCCATATCTTTCGGTGTCCCATGGGTCTCGAATTTGATACCGGGAAAGGCGTCAATCAGGCGTTTCTCGATCAGTGATATGGCGAGGTTGGTAATGTCGATGCCGATCCATTCGCGATTGAGTTTCTGGGCCGCATGGATGGTCGTTCCGCATCCACAGAACGGATCTAGGACAATATCTCCCGCGTTGCTGGAAGCGTTGATTATTCGCTCTAGCAATGCGACTGGCTTTTGTGTGGCATAGCCGATACGCTCTTGAGCTTGCGAGTTAATGGGTGGAATGTCCGCCCACAGCGACCCAAGCACAACTCCGGGCATTTCGTCTAGATAGTTTTTAAGTCTCGGAACACCAGTGCGCCCATATACAAGCCGCCCTTGTGCCTTAAAACCCTCCATATTTGCGCGCGAATACGCCCAATAGCGCCCCTTTGGGGGAGCGACGCCCTCCCATTCGTATAACGTGTCGCCTCCAGGCTTTGCGGCGGTCAGATCAGCCGTTGTAAACGCCCGTCCCGTGCCCTTTTCTATCTGTCCATAGTGAGATTTGATGTACTCGTCGTCATAAGGAACAAACTGTGCGTTCCAGGTCGGAGAATCAGACTTAGAG
>Ga0075021_10001465_pt1 | contig 12115 bp, 10 predicted proteins | sample ColStrG_CSR_2012_FD_72749 | JGI IMG/M metagenome (GOLD analysis project Ga0075021, IMG submission 72749) | Freshwater sediment microbial communities in response to fracking from Pennsylvania, USA - Cold Stream Run_MetaG_CSR_2012 | ecosystem: Environmental > Aquatic > Freshwater > Creek >...
GGATCGCGCCCGGCTTCGGCAATGCGTTCCTTCTGGTCGGCGTAGTGGCTACGCGCGACTTCGATGCCCGGGTCACCGGTGAAGATCAATTCGGCCCACCGGGAGGCGAATTCGCGGCCACGTCCCGAAGAACCCGCCTGGATGATGACCGGCCGGCCCTGCGGGGTACGTGGCACGGTCAGCGGTCCGCGCGCGGAGAAGTACTTGCCGACGTGTCGCAGCTCGTGCACCTTGGCGGGGTCGGCGTACTGACCGGAAACCCGGTCATGCAGGATCGCATCGTCTTCCCAGGTGTCCCACAAGCCGGCCACCACGTCCATGAACTCGTCGGCGCGGTCGTACCGTTCGTCGTGGCCCATGTGGGCGTCGACGCCGAAGTTCTGCGCCTCACTGTCGTTGACCGAGGTGACCACGTTCCAGGCGGCTCGACCACCCGACAGATGGTCGAGCGTGGCGAAGGTTCTGGCGACATGAAACGGCGCGTAGTACGTGGTCGAGTACGTCGCGCCCAGGCCGATTCGCGATGTGGCCTGCGCCAGCACCCCGAGAACCGCGCCGAGGTCCAGCTTGACCGGGCGGGCTCCGTAGCGCACCGCTTCATCCACCGATCCGCCGTAGACCCCCGGCATCGCCAAGCGATCGTCGAAGAACATCAGGTCGAAGCAGCCTTCTTCGAGCTGGCGCCCGATTTTCGCGTAGTACGACGCGTCGAGGTAGCCGTGTTCGGTCGCAGGATGCCGCCATGAGCCCGCATACACCGAGGTGCTGCCCGCCTGCATGAACGCAATGAGCGCCATTTTGTCCGTTCGAGATGCCATGTTTGAAACGTAACATCTGATATTTTAGATTTCAACTATTAGATGTGCCGTTTGATATAGTGCCTGGGTGGCTTCGTCTTCTGGGATGGACATCTCGGGTACCGTGCGGGAGCGCGCCGCACGTGAGCTCAGGGATCGCATTCTCACCGGTGCTCTGCCGGCGGGTGCACGGGTCGACCTCGACGCCATCACCGAGGAGTTCGCAACCAGCCGGACCCCGGTGCGCGAGGCTTTGCTGGAGCTCTCCTTCGAAGGCCTGGTCGAAGTCGCCCCGCGCAGCGGCGTGACCGTGATCGGCATCAGCCCCGACGACGTCGTGGACAGCTTCACCATCCTCGGGGTGCTGACCGGGCAGGCGGCGGCCTGGGCGACCGAGCGGATCGAGCCGGACGAACTCGCCATGTTGCGAGAATTGGCAGCCGACGTCGTGGCACGGTCCGGCGACGACAGCATCGGCGAGGCCAACTGGCATTTCCACCAAAAAATCCACCGGGCAGCGCACTCCCCAAGGCTGATGACCCAGATCAAGCAGGCGGCCCGGGTGGTGCCGAGCAACTTTCTCACCTTGTTTCCCGATCACGAGAAGCATTCGCTCGACGAGCACCAAGAGCTACTCGACGCACTCGCCGACAAAGACGTCGAGCGGGCGCGCACGATCGCCGAGCGACACGTCCTGCAGGCCGGGCGCTCGCTGGCCGGATGGCTGGAGCAGCGGCGCTAATCTCGGCACTAGGTTGAGGTGCGCATCAAACCCTTGCGAATGGGCGCGCGCAGCCTCGCGATCATATCTCCGATTATCACGCCAGCGTGTTCTTGAAGATCTGGCCGTCCTTCATGATGATTTTGAAGTTTCTGTCGGGATCCCCGATTAGATCGAGATTGGTCGTGGGGTCGCTGTCGACCAGAAGCAAATCGGCGTAGGCACCGGTTTCGATGACGCCCAATTGGCCCGGATAGGGATTGCGCGGCCCCGACAGCGCGAGCAACTGGGCGTTGTCGTAGGTCACCAACTTCAAGGCTTCCGCCGGCGTGAACCATCTCGTCAGCTTGGTGTAGTCGGTGATCTGGTTCCTTGTCAGGTCGGGTTCGAGCAGGAGGTCGGTGCCGAAGGCGAGTTTGACGCCGTACTTGCGGGCCCAGGTGAAGGCGTTGTCGGTTCCTTGGACCACCGTGTGCTTTTTCGCTTTCTTGAGTTCGCCGGCGGTCGGCGATGCTTCGTCGAGAGCCTGCAGGCTGAGCCAGATTCCCTTGTCCGCAAGTAGTTGCATGGTCGGCTCGTCGAGCAGCTGCCCATGTTCGATGCACAGAACGCCCGCCTCGACCGACCGGCGGACGGCTTTTGGGGTGTAGGCATGCACGGCGACGTAGGTGTTCCAGTCGCTGGCGGCCTCGACGGCCGCCGTGAGTTCGTCGAGTGTGTATTGCGTGACGTCCAACGGGTCGTAGGCGGACGCGGCGCCGCCGCCCGCCATGACTTTGATCTGGGAGGCGCCGCCTCGCAGGTTTTCCCTGACGGCGGTCAGCACTTCGTCCCGGCCGTCGGCGATGAAGCCGACGCCGAGGAGTTCGCCGACCGACGGCTTGCCGCCGAAGCGACGGGATTTCTCGGTGGGTGCGCGAAAATCTCCGTGCCCCGAGGTTTGCGAGATCATCGCCCCGCTGGGATAGATTCTCGGGCCGATCGCCTCGCCCTTGTCGATGGCACGCTTCGTGTCGAATATCGGACCGCCCATGTCCCGCACGGCCGTGAATCCCCGCAGCAGCATCCGCTCGGCCTCGTCACAGGCCCGACCGAACAGGATCTCCGGAGTCGACTTCGGGTCCATCAATTGGGCCTCGGTGCTGGCGCTCAGGAAGATGTGGACGTGATTGTCGATGAGTCCCGGCATCAGCGTGCGCCCGCCACCGTCGATGGTCATCGTGCCTTCGGGAGCTGGCATTGTGCCGGGCTGCACGCTCGCAATCGTCCCGTCTTTGACGAGAACGCTCATGCCCTTGCCGACGACGAGCGACTTGCCGGTGAAGACGTTCACGTTGCTGAACAAGGTCGCCGGCGGGGCGAGGGCCGGCCGGGCTGGGGTTGGAGAGGAGCCGCTGCTGGACTTGTTGTCCGAGCTACAAGCGGCCAGGAACACTGTGCCCAGGGTCGGCGTCGCGGCAGCCGCGGTGCAACCGCAGCCGATGAACCGCCGACGACTGGTCCGGGAGGCCGCGAACTGCGAGATGCTCCGGGCCTTGATCTCGTTCGCCATGGCTGTCCGCCTTTCGTGGCAGAGGTGCCGGGTTGCAACGGGCTGAAAGTAGCTGACGGACAACTCTCAAACCTACGGAATTGGGCTCTGATGGTCGCCTCCATGGCGACACGTCGGGGCATCAACGGTAACTCATCAGGCATCACCATGACGATGCCGCGGACAACGGAGCCCGCACCGACCCGCGATCTGGTTGGCGCCATCTTGGAGCTCCAGGAACGGCGGGTGACGTACAATAAATCGTACAACCCTGGGAGGCTGCCTTGAAAACGATGACGTATTCCTCGACACGCGCGAACTTCGCGGCCGCGCTTGACTCCGTTCTCGACGACCGCGAAGAAGTCATTATTACCCGGGCCGGCAAGGCCCCAGTGGTCCTCGTCGCACTGGACGACTATGAATCCCTCAAAGAGACGGCGCACCTGCTCCAGAACCCGGCGAATGCGCGGCGTCTACTTGCCTCGATCGAGCGGCTCGAAGCCGGTGATGGTACTCCGCAGGATCTGCTGGAGTGAAACTGATTTGGGACGAATCAGCCTGGGATGACTACCTTTACTGGCAGCAACAGGACCGCAAAGTCCTGCGCCGCATCAACCAACTCATTACCGATATCCAGCGTCATGGCAACGAGGGAATCGGAAAACCTGAACCACTGAAGCACGGGCTCCACGGCTATTGGTCACGCCGAATCACCGCCGAACACCGCCTGGTCTACAAGGCCGTCGATGACGCAGTTCGCATCGCGCAATGTCGACTGCACTACACGTGAGCGTGATCGTGGCCGATCCGGCTCTGTTTACAAGTCAGCCAGATCGTCGGGAACGTCGACGGCGTGTTCCTGCAGCGTCTCAAGGGGCACCACCTCGAGCGTGCGCTCATGAGTCGACGCCAACACCACCGGGGCGGCGCACCCGTCGTGGTGAGCCCGTAGCCAGTTCAGAGCGGTGACACACCAGCGGTCGCCGGGAAGCAGGCCGGGAAATTGGTATTCGGGGACCGGCGTCAGCAAGTCGTTGCCAATAGAACGCTGGTGTTCCAGGAACTCGGCGGTCACCACCGCGCAGATAGTGTGCCGGCCCAGGTCCTCGGGCCCGGTCGAGCAGCAACCGTCGCGATAAAAGCCGGTGAGTGGGTCAGTGCAGCACGTTTCCAGCTGGCCGCCCAGCACATTGCGATCGGGCACATGTTTAGTATCAGCTCCCGGGCGAGAAGTCTGAATGAACTTCTCTGGTCCGGCCGGCTAGACGCGCCGCGCCGCTTCTTGCACCAGCTGGACGCGCGAGTTGATCCCGAGTTTGGTGTAGACATGCGCGAGGTGGGCGTGCACGGTCCTGGGCGAAACGAAGAGCCGCGTGGCGATGTCCTTGTTGGGCAGTCCGTCGCACACCAAGCGCACGACCTCGTGCTCGGCCGGTGTCAGCGACTCCCAACCACTATTCGGGCGTTTGCGTTCACCGCGGCCGCGCTGCGCGTAGGCGATCGCCTCCTCGGTGGACAACGCCGCGCCCTCGGCCCAGGCGGGGTCGAAGTCCGTAGCGTCCATCGCGTCGCGCAGCGCCGCAATCGAGGACTCATACCCGGCTTGGTGGACCTTGAACCGCACCATCCCGGTGCGCCGCCGGAACGCCTCGGCCGCGCCGAAAAGACGGGCGGCTTGCTGACTGTCGACATTCCGGGCCAGATCGGCAAGGCACTCCAGGATGCCGGGTACCGGTTGATAAACCCCTGAGCTGGCTGCGCAGGCCAGCGCATCATGCGCGTCCTGATCCGCTGCTTCCCGGTCGCCTTCTGCAACCGCGACGCGAGCACGGGCCAGTTGAGCTGCCACCAGATGCCATCCAGTGGCCACTGAGGTGGCTTCGTCGGACACCCGGCGCGCCAGCGCGAGGTCATTTTCCGCCAACGCCACCTCGACGGAGTTGAACGCACGTTGCACCGTGGCCATCTGGGGTTGGGACACACAGAAGTGTTGGTAGGCCCGTTCGCTCGCGTCATGTGCGGCGCTAACGTCGCCCGCGGCCAGCGCCGCCGCCGCCAATGCCGCGTTGCCCATCCCGCGGAAGTAATCGTCCAGGCCCGACGCGGTCTCGAGTGCCGCGTCGGCTGCTGCGCGCGCCGCATCGACGTCGCCCTGGTGTGCCAGTGCCATACTCAGGCCCATCCGGCTGAACGGCTTGAGGAACTCGTCGTGATCCGCTTCGCACTCGGCGACGCCGGCCCGGAATCCCGCAACGGCTCCATTGACATCGCCTTCGATCAGCTGCGCCCAGGTGAGGACCAAACGACACATCCGCGAGTTGGGCCGGTCACCTGTCGCGTCGGCGAGATCGCGTCCTTCCTCGCCGGCCGCGCGGGCCCCGATGGGGTCGCCCACGTTGAGCCCGGTGTTGGCCTGCCAGGCGAGGATCTGGCTGAGGCTCCATCGATCGTCCAATTCCCGGACGAAAACCATCGCTTCGGAGTAGTACGTTCGGGCCGCCTCGGCGTTGTAGCTGGCGCCCGCGATGAAGCCGCAGGCGGTCAACGTCCGCGCCAGCAAAGCTTGGTCACCGAGTTCGCGGGCGATCGCCAGAGCGCGCTCGGCCCGATCCATGCTGCCGCCGATGTATAAGTTCAGCACCGCCGTGTCGGCGAGTGCGCGGGCGTGCACCGCGGCGGGCACCTCAAGGTTGTTCCAATCATCTTCGGCGACAACGGTATCGAACCATGCCCGGCCCTCCAGCATGCGTCCGCGTGTCAGCCATAGCGGCTGCAGCGACGACGCCAGCGACAACGCGCGCTCGGTATCGGACGTCTCCAGGTCCCATCCCAAAGCGCTGCGCAGGTTGTCCATCTCGATTTCGGCCTGCTCAAGGCGCTGCCCATAGTCGTTGCGCGCCGCCGCGTCGAGCAGTGCCGCCATCGCCGTGTAGTAGTCGCAGTGCCGCGACCGCACCGCGTCGGCTTCGCCAGACTCGCCGAGTTTCTCCAGCGCATACTGGCGCACGGTTTCGAGTAGCCGGTATCTGGTTCTCCCGCCGGTGTTTTCGGCGACCACTAGCGACTTGTCGACCAGCAGGGTCAGCTGATCCAGCACCTGGTGGCGCTCCACGCCGTCGGCGCCGGTCACCGCCTGGGCGGCGTCGAGGTCGAAGCCACCCAGGAATACGGCGAATCGGCGGAACAGGACACGCTCGATGTCGGTGAGCAGTGCGTGCGACCAATCCACCGAGGCGCGCAAGGTCTGCTGTCGGCGCACCGCAATGCGCGAGCCACCGGTCAGCAGACGGAACCGGTCGTGCAGACTGTCGACGATCTCCGGTAGCGACATGACCCGCACCCGCGCCGCCGCAAGTTCAATCGCCAGCGGCATCCCGTCCAGCCGCCGGCAGATCTCTGCCACCGCGCCGGCATTGTGCTCGTCGACGGTGAAGCCGGTCCTCGCCAACCGGGCACGATCGGCGAACAACTCAATGGCGTCGTCGGACAGCGACAGCGAGGGCACCTGCCAGCCGGCTTCGCCGGTCACGCCGAGCGGCTCACGGCTGGTGGCGAGGACGGTCAGCCTGGGTGCGGCGCCGAGCAGGGCGGCAACCAACGCGGCGGACGAGTCGAGCAGATGTTCGCAGTTGTCCAGCACCAGCAGCATGTGGCGGTCGCGAAGGTGCCGCTGCAGCGTATCGATGGTCGACCGGCCGGGCTGGTCGGGCAGCCCTAACGCGCGCGCTGCGGTGACCGGTACGACGGCCGGATGGGTTATCGGCGCCAGATCGACGTAGCAGACTCCGTCGCCGAACTCCTCGGCCAGCGCCGCGGCGACCTGCACGGCCAGGCGCGTCTTGCCCGCCCCGCCGGCTCCGGTGAGAGTGACCAGGCGGTTGTTCGCCAGGGCTTCGCGCAGGCCTTCGATTTCCGCCTGGCGCCCAACAAAACTCGTGAGCTGGGCCGGAAGATTGTGAGAGACAAGGGTGTTGGCAGTGCGCAGCGGCGGGAATTCATTGCGCAGGTCCGGGTGACACAGTTGCACCACCCGCTCTGGCCGGGGCAGATCACGCAGCGGGTGGGCGCCCAGGTCGCTCAACGACACATCGGGTAGCAGCTGATCGACAACCAGCGGCTCGGTCGCACCCGACAACACCGTTTGCCCGCCGTGGGCCAGATCCCGCAGCCGAGCCGTGCGATTGATCGTCGGGCCGATGTAGTTGCCCTCATCGCGCAGACGCACCTCGCCGGTATGGATCCCGATACGCAACCGGATCGGCGCCAGCGGCGCCCGCTGCAAATCCAGCGCGCAGGCCATCGCGTCGGATGCGCGGGCGAATGCGATCACGAAGCTGTCGCCCTCGCCCTGCTCGACCGGGCGGACCCCATCATGGGCCGCGACGACGTCCGACAGCACCTCGTCCAACCGCGCCACGGCAGCGGTCATCTCATCGGGCTGGGTCTCCCACAACCGCGTCGAGCCCTCGACGTCAGCCAGCAGCAACGTCACCGTCCCGGTCGGTAGCTCGCTCACACCCACGTCACTCCAGTCAGTTTCGCTCATGCTAGCCAGCATGCGGTGACGCGGATCGCAGAACATCAGCAAAATTGCTAATAGCGCTCAGGCGGGATACCTAGGTACGTATCCGACCACCCCGTAATTAAGTACTTCTACTGATGGTCTGCCGCCGGCACAGATCGATAGTCAACATCATGACTTTCGACGCGCACACCCCCAACCTCTTTGCCATCACCTAGCCGACCTTCCTCTATCAGGAAACCCAGGACCCTGACGAGGCGCACCGCATCATCAGGCAGGCCCACCAGCAGGCACCGATCGCGCTGGGCCCGTACGGCCCCGAGGTTCTCAGCTATGACCTGGTGCGCGATCCCGCGGTCTACGACGACCCCGATCGTCTCGACATCATCCGGGAGGGCCCGGCACCGATGCTGACCTTCGGCGGTGGCGTCCACTACTGCCTAGGTGCCCACCTCGCCAAAATCGAGCTCGCCGAAGCCTTGCGGGTCATCACGCGGCGAATGCCGCACACCCGGCGCACCGGCCCTTCCCCGTGGAAACCACCAGCCGGGATCAGCGGTCCGACTTCGCCGCCCATAGAATTCGACGCCGGATATTGAGCACGGGCTTGTGCAATACTTCTCGACTTTGCTGACGGCGCGGTAGGTTACGCGGTGTGATTATTACGGGGGCTTTCCTCGCCGAAGCGGCTGCGACGGTAGATAACAAACTCAACGTGCAGGGCGGTGTGCTGTCCAGGTATACGGTCGGCCCTGACCGGCGGGCTCAATTTGTGCTCGTCGTGCTGACGCGGGCTGATAGGGCTGATGGTGAGGATTCGGACGCGCGGGAAGACGCGCGGGTGGTAGTCGAGATCAGGCCTCCGACACTTGACGAGCCGCTGGAGACGGAGTTTCAAGTGCCAGCGGCCGCCATCGGCGAGTTCCCGGGCTTTGCCTTCTTCGATCTCACCGTCAACCTGCCATCCGATGGCCGCTGGGTGATCGTGGTGAACGGCGGCACCGACGTGGTCTCACTTCCGCTCCAGGTGAGTAGCTGGACGCCGCCGACACAGTTGGAGCTTTGAGAACCCCGCCTTCACGCAAGGGCGGGTAGCACGGTGTCGGTGAGGAGTTGGACCGACTTCCAGGCTTCGTCGACCGGCATCCCACCGACCAGTGGGTGCAACACCAGCGGCCCATAGTGCTTGGAGTCGCGGACTTCCGCGATGAGCTGATCGGGAGTCAGAAACCGGTACCGTCCCGACGCCTTCACCTCGTCCAACGTTTGAACCCCGGGCAAGTGCATGAGGGATCGTTCGTCACTCGACCAGCCACCGTAAGTGACTGCCTCCCAGAGGATGTACTCACCGAGTTCGGCCCATGCCCGGTCCGGATCCTCGTGCAGGTAGATCATCCCGCGATTGACCGGCCCCGGCATGATGACAAACGGAGTAATGCCGGCGTTGGCGCACAGTTCGCGGTAGTAGGCGTCGATGTCGGGCAGGTAATCGGCCAGGCTGAGCGGCAGCCCGAAACGCGCCGCGCGCCGCGCGGTAGCACGCGCGCCACCGCCGACGTAGAGCGGCGGATGCGGCCGCGTCCAGGTACCGGCGCAGACTCCCGCGTCGGCCTCGGCGCCCGACCACACGGACAGCATTCGGTCGACCAAGCCGTCCATCAGCTTGCCGCGCTGGCTGAAATCCACTCCGAGCGTTTCGTATTCGACGGTGCGGTAGCCAAGACCCACCGTGGTGTGCAGCCGCCCCCGACTCATGTTGTCAACGAGCGCAATGTCTTCGGCCAGCCGGACCGGACTCCACAACGGTCCCAGCGCACAGTCCACGCTGGCAATCAGCTTCTCGGTCCGCGCCAGGAACATTGCCGCGGCCATAATGGGATTGCAGCTCCATCCCTGGCCGGTGGCGTGATGCTCATCGACACTGACCATGGTGATCCCGCGCGACTCACCCCACTGAGCCAATTCGAGCGCCGCCGAGATCAGCTTGGCTTGCGTGCGTGGTTCTCCTTGCGGCGAAGCGAAGTTGAAGCGCAGCACCGTCAGCAACATGTTTCGGCCCCCGGTCAGGCGCCAGCGGGAGCTTGCGACTGCAGGAACGCCGGAAAGTCAGGGAACAGCGCGCGGTCGACGATCTCGATGCGGGTACCGAAGGCATCGACGTAGTAGGCGAACAACGCCAGGTCCGGTGGCGAGACGTCGGCGGTCGCTTCGAAGGTGAAGCCGTTGGCCTCCAGCAGTCGGGCGGACTCGGCGAGGTTGTCGGTGAAGTAACCGAGGTGATGGATGGAGTTACCGGGAGCCGCCACCCACGCGGATCCGGGAACCTCCTGGATCAGTTCAACATGCGGACCTTCCAGCGAATAGACGAAGGTCGAGGTGAGCTCGCGGGTCCCGGCCGTCGTGCGGAAGGGCAGCGTGTACGTCAGCGGGGTGATCCACCGGTAGCCGGCCAACGCGCTGAGGCGGCCCATCGCATCATCGAGGTCGGGCACGATGATACCGGTGCGGTAGAAGTCCTCCGGTCGCAGTGCGAATGCCATGATCAGTACCCTTCAGTCATGAGTTACTCGCTATTTGTTGCTTGAGCCAGGCGGACTCCCAAAAGTTGCTGCTGTCGGCTAACAGCATCTCGTGAGCTTCGCGCAAAACCGCACGCGCCGCCAGATGGTCCCCGGGGACTATCTCGGCCAGGTAGATGGCGTGCAGTGGACGGCCCGCGTGCAGGTGTGCCCGCGCCCGCTCCACCAGCGCGTCGGCGCCCGCCAATTCGACCACGTCGGCGGTTACGGCGTCGAAACCGACCGGATACAGCTCGGTCGTTGACCGGTGGTGGAACCAGCCCGAGTAGTTCTCCCACACGGCCCGCACGTCCCAGGCGACCTTTCCATAGCCTTGGCCCACTTCGTATTCCGCGGGCAAGGTGACCTCGCGCATCAGAGTCTGGGCGTCCTTGCCGGCGTTCATCCCCGCGACGGTCTGGTCGTGAATGTACTGGATAGCGTCGCGTAGCCGGACCAACTCGGCATTGATGCGGTCGGCGCCCGCAATCGGTTCAAAATGACCGGTCACCAGGAGTTCGGGCTGCAGATTGCGCACCCGCTCAACTGACGCAACAGCCGTCAGGGCGTCCCGGTACCGGTCGCCGCGCATGGTGACGAAGTTGGGAATGTGGCCAAATATCGGACCGAAAGTGTTTCCGCACAGACATATCCGCTCGTCGGGCAGCCACACCACCAGAGAGTCGGTGGTCTCCCCGCCGGGTACCGATATCAGCTCCATTCGCCGGCCACCGACCTCCAAAGTGAGCGTATCCTCGAAGTCTAGATCGACGTTGGGCACGCTCTGGCCGGCCAGGCGTTTGGTTCCCAGACGCCGTTGAATCGCCTGGATGCCGGTTGTCAGGGTGTCTTTGAAGGCAAATGCGCTGCGGCTGGCCCGATACGGGATGAGGCGCTCATTGTCGTCCCGCCAGGCAGTCCAGTTGGCTTGCGCGACAACCGTTGTGTCGGGGTCGCGGACGCTGTCGAGGCCGCCGACGTGATCGACGTGGCCCTGCGTGAAGATGATGTAGCGCACCGGCGAGGGGTCGACAGCGTCGAAGTTGGCCCGGTGCACCGGCCCCTCGAAGCCCATCCCGGTGTTGATGATCACCCGGCCATCGGTGGTGGTCAGGAGGTAGGCGTTCGACAGACCTGGCGAGCACCATAGGCCCGGGGCGATCAGTTCGGCCTTTTCGGCTGCCGCCGGCCGCATCGCGTCGGCTCCCGGCCGGCTGCGAAACACCGGTTCGAACGGGTGCGCGTCGGTGCTCATCGCTGACGTCTCTTTCGTCTTGTCGCAGATTATTCGGGGCGTACGTCGAACCTGTCGAAGTAGAACGCGAACCGCTCACGGAGCTCGTCGGGTGAAATGCCGAAGTGCCGTTGCAGGTCATAGTTGATGCGACCGTGCTTGCCCCGCGGATTGCTGTCCAGGTATTGCTGAAAGCGTCCGCGCACCTTCGGAGTCAATTCGACGTCGGCGCGCTGGTAAAGCTTTTCGACCAGCGGCATTTCGTTGCCATTCAAGCGCTCGAAGTTGATGTCGATGCTGTGTTCGGCCGGCACTAGATCGCGATCCCGCACGCACACGCTGAGCAGTCGGTGCACGCGATCGCTCCAGTAGTCCAGCAGCCAGTGCGGATCGATACTCTTGCGGCGCAGCCGATCCGAGTAGGCCATCATTGTGATCGTCGACTGGACGACCGCGACGGGATCGCGGTGGGTGAAGGCCACCGTCGCATCGGGGAACGTCGCCATCAGCGGGCCGAGCTGCTCGCAGTGCTGCGGGCTCTTGAGTACCCAAGTTCTCGGTCCCCGTAGAAATGTCAAGGCCTGCAGGACCTTCTTCATATACGCGTAGTGCCGGTGCTGGTCCAGACCCAGGTAATAGTCACGCCAGTCCGGCACTCGCGCATGCCATTCCAAGACGTATCCGGCCAGGTCCAGATCGAGGAGTTCGACCTCTTCCTCGATCGCCTCGGGGAACCGGTCGTGCATGGCCGC
>Ga0075021_10001467_pt1 | contig 12114 bp, 10 predicted proteins | sample ColStrG_CSR_2012_FD_72749 | JGI IMG/M metagenome (GOLD analysis project Ga0075021, IMG submission 72749) | Freshwater sediment microbial communities in response to fracking from Pennsylvania, USA - Cold Stream Run_MetaG_CSR_2012 | ecosystem: Environmental > Aquatic > Freshwater > Creek >...
ACCTCGGCTTACCGCGGCGAGCAGAAACCCAGCCAGCATCAGCGCCCAGTCGCCTATGCCTGCCTTGGGAAGCGCATGCGTGTGCATCCATGATCGTCAGGGTGCATGACGCCTCAAGTACAGACTGACCTCGCGGGATAATCGTGCCGTGAGGTTGTTTTGATTTCCACAAACGAGATTCACCGTGTCATCGATGCGGTCTGGCGCATTGAGTCGGCCAAGCTCATCGCCAGCTTGGCACGGTTGGTGCAAGATGTCGGACTGGCTGAAGATTTGGCACAAGATTCGCTGGTGATTGCGTTGGAACAGTGGCCGCAGTCCGGCATCCCGAACAACCCCGGCGCATGGCTGATGGCGACTGCGAAACACCGCGCTATCGACCGTATCCGCCGCAACGTCGCGCTTGAGCGCAAAGTCGAAGAGATCGGCCGCGATCTTGAGATTCAGGACCGGCTGACTGATACCGGCTTCGAGGCGACCATCGACGACACCGACGACACCGACGACGTTGGCGATGATCTGCTGCGTTTGATCTTCATCGCTTGTCACCCGGTGCTCTCAACCGAAGCGCGTGTCGCGCTGACACTTCGGCTGATCGGTGGCCTAAAGGCTGACGAGATCGCGCGCGCCTTCCTTGCGCAAGAGTCAACCATCGCCCAGCGGATCGTGCGCGCCAAGCGGGCACTGGCCGAGGCCCATGTGCCATTTGAGATGCCGGTAGGTGTGGCGCGGGATGAACGACTGGGGCCGGTGCTCGAAGTCATCTACCTGATCTTCAACGAAGGCTATTCGGCCACCGCTGGCGACGACTGGATGCGGCCGGCCCTGTGCGACGAGGCGCTGCGTCTGGGGCGGATCCTGGCCGGACTGACACCACACGAGCCGGAGGTGCAGGGCCTATTGGCGCTGATGGAGATACAGGCATCGCGCATCCGGGCGCGCACCGGTCCAGGCGGCGAGCCAATCTTGTTACTCGACCAGAACCGCGCCCGTTGGGATCAACTCCTCATCCGGCGTGGCTTGACGGCGCTGGTGCGGGCAGAAGCGCTCATGAGCGCACGCGGCCCTGGCGTAATGGGCCGCACGGGCCCCTATGTCGTGCAAGCCAAGATCGCCGCCTGCCATGCCCAGGCGCGCACCGCCGGGGCTACCGATTGGTCACGCATCGCGGCCCTGTATGACGAACTGGCCCAACTGACACCATCGCCTGTGGTCGAACTCAACCGGGCTGTTGCCGTGTCGATGGCGGATGGCCCAGCAGCTGGCCTGAAGATTGTCGATGCGCTGACATCAGAACCATCACTCAAAGCCTATCATCTCCTGCCCAGTGTGCGCGGCAATTTGCTGGCGAAGCTCGGCCGCCTTGACGAGGCCAGGGCGGAGTTTGAGCGAGCGGCGTCGCTGACACAAAACAGCCGCGAGCGCGAACTCTTGTTGACGCGAATGCACAGCCCGTGAGGTTTGCAAACATTCGAAAACTGCGCCCATCGACCCCAGCCGCATCTCACCCTCGTTGCAGGATGTTTGCAACGGCTATCTCGATGCTTAAGCACGATCTCTACGCTTAGGAATGCCCCATGTTGGCACGCGATTTGGTGAGAGTCTAGGTGCGTCTAGAGGTGGGTTCTTTGGCTGACAGGAGTGTATCGTGCGAGATGGCGCATGGCACACGACGATATGACCGGGAATAGCGCACATTCACTCGATGGGGCACCAAGCGATGTGAATGGCCCAGCGCCGGAACCGCTAGAAGTCTTAGGGAAGAAAAGTTGATAACGTTGAGTCAAGATTTTAAGCCACGAGATGGACGTGCTCAATAGCGCGCTTAATTTCGGCATCCAGCGCATCGAAGCGAAGACGGAGTCTCGCAGGAGTGGGAGCATCCCCAAGGGGACCTTCGACTTGGAAGAGGAGAGCCAAGCCGGGGCGCAACAGATGGGCATAGGTACGGGAAAAGAAAAGGGCAATCCGAAAGCCTTGATGGCCCCTCGAAGGGCCACTTTCCGTGACGTGATAGCGATAGGTGCCCGGGTTGCGAGCGATTAAGCCGTGCAGGCGCAAGCGTCTGAGCTGATACGTCAGGTGACCAGGGGTAAGTTGAACTGGGTCATGGCCCCGCAGCGGGCCACTTAGGCCCCGCAGAAGCGCCAGCTTGAGGCGCAAATCAGAGTTAGAAAACCCATTGGGCAACAGACAAAACAGCACCAGCGCATTCAACAGCACATGCACAGTCGGATCACCAAAGCGCAGACCCGAAGCACGTAAGTGGCCGTTCGAGGGGCCATGACCCTGCACGGTGACGGAACGATTGACCTGAGCGAACACTTCCTCGCCGATAACACAGTCATGACTGATGGCCCCTCGAACGGCCACTTTGCGTTGAACGTCCAACAGACGTCGGTTGGCTGAAAAGCCAATCTGCCGTAAGGCAGGTAAATTCACCAGTCGTTTGCCAATGTCAAAGTCGCGGGTGTTGTTAACCGTGGTCTCAGTGCGCAGGGCGCAACCTTCCTTGTGATACTGCTTGAGGCGGGTATTTTTGTAATCGACATGCAGCGAGGGAGTCACGCCATCTGTAATCACCCGTGTACGAAAGCGTCCAGGGGTGCGTTTGGTCACCCGGCGTAAGTGGCCCTCTGAGGGGCCATCAAACACCAGTTGTACCTGAAAGTGGCCCTTCGAGGGGCCATCAGGCCGACCCAGATCGAGATTGTCGCGGATGAAAGTGGCCGTTCGAGGGGCCATCTGTTCGATGGCCTCTCGAACGGCCACTTACAACATGCGCCCAGTATGGGGGCGGTCTAACACTTGGGTCAGCGAAAACTCGGCTTGCAGAAAGGTGGCCCTTCGAGGGGCCATCGATATGTCGTAGTCATAACCAGCCGCGCGATCTTCAGCGGTGAAGGGTTGGGGCAGGATGGCCAACCACTTGTGCAACAGCGCCTCGATCTTCTCGGCACTTAACTCATCAGCAATCGTCTGTGCCCGGGCCGGATCGGCGCACGACTTCAACCCGTTGTCTAGCGCCTCATATGCGATTCCTTCTTTCTCCAATTGCCGCTTGAGGTATTCATGTCCATTGATGCACAGCTTGGCAGTGTAGGGAAAGTAGCTGCAGAATTTGATGAAGAAGGGTCCAAATGGCCCCGCAGCGGGCCACTTGTCTTCGTCCTGGCAGTAAAAGTAATAGTAGTTCACCATCCCTGTCGAGGACACGATCCACGGATAGGTCAGTCCGCTCTCGGGATGCTTGCGTTTCTCGGTTCGAAACACCTTGGCCTTCTCCTGCGCCTTGCCGAAAGTGGCCCTTTGAGGGGCCATGAAGACGACCCCTTCGCTTTTGCTGAACTTTCGCCGATAGCTCGTTGCCACATCGTCCTTGCGAACCTTGCGTTCAAACGTTATCAACGGCACATCATGACCTTTGACATACGCTTCTATCGCTTTGATAAACCCATCACTGAAAGTGGCCCTTCGAGGGGCCATCGGCTTCATCAATGCCGACGATGCAAACGTCTGCTCCCGAAAGTGGCCCTTCGAGGGGCCATGTCCGCGAAAGAACCACACCACCCCAGTCTCATGTTGCAGCTTGGGCACATATACGTTCAGATACACCCGATCCAAGCTTTCTATTTCCAACTGCACTCGCTTGCCTAGGAAGGTGGCCCTTCGAGGGGCCATCGTCGCAACATTTTGTGTTATCTTTTCGCCTGGCTCTGGTTGTGGCATACCCGTAAGGGTAACTCACCGCTGGTCGGTGTCATCTAAATCAACGGCTTGTCCGTTTTAGCCCGGCCAGAGCCAAACTGCCTCGCGCGTTACATCTCGTCGGTCTGAGGCGGAGCCTCGCTAGCATTCGGTAGTTTGACCGTCATTGGTCAACGCCCCAGGCCTTTGCTGGCTTGCCCTGGAATCGCACAGGCCGCCTCAACCCCTCGAGCGCATAACCAAGACCTGATCGACGTTACCACCAGGCGCCGCACCCAGGCGTAGTGCCCGAGTCCCGTGTCCACCCTTGGAAGACCATCAGAGGACCCGCAGGACCCCTTGGATGACTGTTGTCAATGGCGCATTCGCAAGTAGAATCGCATTTCATGAGTAACGCATCGAGAAGCGGCCGTTGGCTGTGGATCATCATTGCGGTTGTGGTCGGCATTCTCGTCGGGAGTGCGCTTGGCTTGTATGTGGCGTATGCCATGCTCCCACCGGAATTTGTGTTGCGCGATGGCCCCCCACGCATCTTACGCGGCGACCCCACCCACGCAACATCTCAATACCGGGATTTCTATGTCACGCATGTGGCGAAGATCTACGCCGACCTGGCGCTCACTAATCCGGATGTCGCCTGGACCGAGGCCCAAGCCGAGCTTGGCATCACCCTCGGGGATGCGACACCACTTGAGGCGCTGCAAATGGTCCGGGATGCTGCGCTGGTCGCGAGTAACGAGAATAAGGCCGATAGCGCTAATGGCGGCAACCCTGACGCGGGCCGTTTCACGCTAGCGGATGAGTACAATTTGAAGCTGCTCGGTGACAAGCTTGAGGCGAGCAAAGATCAACAGCCTGTCGTGCCACAGGACGTCATCAATGCCCGGAATAGCTTCCGGCTCTACGGTGGGCTGGGCCTGGCGTTACTCACGATCTTCTTGCTCGGCGGGCTATTCTTTGTGCTCAGCTTGCTCGCGCGAGAGCCGGCTGAGACGATCATCACGTCGAATACGAGTGCAGCCTCGCCCCCCACATCTGACAGCACATCGAGTGGGACTTCGGCCACCTACGTCAAACCCGCACGCCGGGATGAACTCATGGATGTGATCGAGCCAAGTGAGCCGAGCGGGCCCGAACCATTCCCAACTGAGCCCGGCAACGCGCCCTTCGGTCCAGTGGTAGTAGCCGCTCCAGTGGCGGCCGGAGCCGCAGCCGCGGCGGTAGTGCGCCCATCGTCACCTATGGCGAGCGAGACCCTGATCAAGGAGTTCCATTCGAACTACCGGCATGGCATGGAGCGCTATGACGAGAGCTTCGAAATCAACTCCCCGAGCGGCGACTTGGTCGGCGAGTGCGGTGCAACCATTGAGTATCGTTTTGGCCTGGATGTGCCCGCACGTGTGATGGCGCTGACGGTGTGGGTATTTGACAAACCCGACTTTCAAAGCACGAGCCGCGTGCTCGCCACCCCGTTCGCACTGAATACCGAGAGCATCCGGCGCGAACTTGCCACACGTGGTGAATTGGTCGAAGCCAAGACCGGCACGTTTGAAGTTGTGACGACCTCGCTCCGGGTGGAAGTGGACGTGCGGAGTCTGGCACTGCAACCGATCGAGGGCATCGCTGGCGGTTATATCGACACAGTCGAACTTGATTTCCGCGTCTACCGGCGCTCATAAGCGGTGTGCGCGCTGGGGACGGCTCGCCGATTGTCAGGCCTTCGCTTGGCTGCGCTGTTCGGGCCGCGCTGGCCGAGCCGGGCTGCGAACAAATAGGGCGACCGTCTCCACGTGTTGGGTCTGAGGGAACATGTCCAGCGGTTGCGCATAATGCAAGACCCAGCCATATGCCGCCAGTAGGCCAGCGTCGCGTGCCAGTGTGGCTGGGTCACATGACACATAGACGACGGCCCTGGGGTGAAGGTCTATGATCGCCATGAGCGCCTCCCGCTCTATGCCAGCCCGGGGTGGATCGGCAATGACCGTGTCCCACGACATGGACATCACGTCCGGGCGCTTGAGCCCCGTCCTCACGTCGGCTACGATCAGACGGGTATTGTGATCACAGCCCGCGGCATGCGTGTTGTAGCGGCCATCCATGACGCTGGACCGACTCGCTTCGATCCCGATCACATCTGCCCCGGTCAAAGCGAGTGGCACGGTGAATAGCCCAACACCTGAATACAGGTCGAGCACATGTTCCCCAGGTTGGACACGCGCTGCGTGCAGGACTTCGCGCACCAGCAGCTCAGCCACGCCGGAATTAACTTGAAAGAATGCCTGACCGGTGACCCGGTATCGAATCGGCCCAACTTGGATATACATCGCCGCGACTTCAGCCTGGTTTTCAGCGGCTGGCGTGTCGCTTTCGGGGGGCAGTATGTGCACCTCATCGCCCGCGACCCGCAGGTCAACACTGGTCTTGGTCGTCATAAACGTCGTGCCCCCTAGGATGGCCCATGACGAAACCAGCGCAGACGCCGACGCGATGGCGGCGTTTAAGCGATCATGGGCAATCGCGCAGGCGTCGATGGCGACGACTGCATGCGAGCCACGCGCACGAAACCCAAGCTGACCCTGTGAATCCGGCACGAGTTGGATACGGTTGCGATAGCCATAGGGCGTGGGGGATGGGATGCAGTCGCGCACGGCCGGTTCAGCAAAACGACCGATGCGCTGTAGTTGCTCGTGCACGATGTCGCGTTTGAATATCAGTTGTTTGGCATAGTCGATGTGCTGCCAGGTGCAGCCGCCGCAGGTGCCAAAATACGGGCAGCGTGGGGTGACCCGATCCGGTGATGGTGTGAGCACCCTAGCGACATGGGCTCGGACAAAATGCCGCCTGCGGTGTACGATCTCGACCTCGACCGTCTCTCCGGGCAGGCCGCCAGCTACGAATACGACCATTCCGTCGTCGTGCGTGATGCACTCACCAGACGGCGTCATGGCTTCAAGTGTCAGGCGGCGGCGTTGGGGCATGGACAGGGACATGCGAAAACTATAATCAATCCAGAATGACCCCCTACACAAGTTTAGCCGACCGCTCAGCGACCGACATGGACGTGGCTGCTAGCACCGGCCTCGGACTTTGTTCTGGGCGCGATTCTGGACACCATGTGCGCAGGCTGAGCGAGGCGCGCCGCATCCACGACCGGCTGGATTGGTGGCGAGTGGACGAGTGGTTTGGCAGCGATGCCTGGACGTTCACCTGGGAGCAGGAGGGCGCTCTCCACGAGACCGATGCTGCCGAGGGCGCCTTGCTCATCGTCCCGAGCGAGACTGGCGAGGCGCGCTCAGCGGTGTGGCGTGTGGGACATAGCACAATGGCTTGGCTGCGTTGGGGTGCGGTGGCCGATGGCAAGTCGGCCTCGGGCGTGATGCGACGGTTATTTGCCCGGGCCGTCCCGATCTTGCGCTCGCACGGGGTCGAGTCGATATGGGTAATTGCCGATGCGACCGATTGGATCTCGCCCTATCTGGCTGATGCGGGCTTTGTGCGGGCTGACCGCATGCTTACCTATCAAATTCCGCTTGCAGGGACGGAGGGTTGGGCATCTGAGGTGGCTCAGACGGCTGGGGTGGTGGTGCGGCCGATTGACTGGGCCCAGGCGGTTGAACTCGAAGGCGTGATCGCACTTGATGCGCAGGCGTTTGATGAGCCCTGGCGCTATGGTCCATTGGTGCGTCGGGCCGCTGCGGAGTGTCCTGTATTTGTCGTGGCAATGGCGGACACGAGCGAGGGCTCACCGGTGGGCTACGCCTGCGCCTTGTGTAACGAGGAGCGCGCCCACGTGGTGCGGCTGGCTGTGGCGAGCCCCTGGCGCGGCCGCAGGCTGGGGACGGCGCTGTTAACACGGGTAGCCGATGCTGTGCGTGGGCACGGCGCGCGCATCTTGTCCTTGAACACGCAACAAACCAATACCACCTCGCACCATCTCTATACCCGCTTGGGCTTTCATGTCCTTATCGAGCAGCCATATGTGCATCGGCTGTCTTTGTAGTCAGTCTGCCATATGAAACGATCTCGTCGAGCCAATCTGAGCGAGCGCGCCGCGGAGGCGCGACGGGCCCGTTCGGTCCAGTCGACCCAGCCTGACCGACCTAAGACCACTCAGCGATCTGCCACAGCCAACGCGCGCCTCCAAAAGCGGGGCGTGGCAAGACCCGACAAAGCCACGAAAACCACCCTTCGCAAACGGCCAAAGCCGCCGGCCGGACAGCTTGAGCGGCCAGGGCAGCAGGGGCAACCAAGATCGGCTTCTGCGCCGAAGGCGGCGGCGTCGAACCTCTCTGGCGCAGCAAAAGCAGGCCCGCCCGGTAGCCATAGTAGACGGGCAAAGCTATCTACGGTGTCCGAAGCGCAGACCGCACCAAGCGGGAACATCGTTCAGCTCGGCCCGGCACCCCAGCCCCGCAACCAAGCACCGCACCGGATCGCAGCGCAATTTGGCCGGCGCACGCACGAGATCAGCCGTATGCCAGCCATCGGCTTGAATGCCCGCCGTTTGTTCGGCCTGCTCGTGGGGGCAATGGCGCTGGTGGGTATTTTGATCATCGGGGTCAAAAATGCGCCACGCTGGCTGGCTGCCAGTGGCACCCCGGCCACAGCGGTGGGCGCATCTCAAACGACACCGGACGGGGTGGGTGCGGACATGCTCGCTTGGCAGCGCCGCGTCGGCATCGTGAGCGGGCATCGGGGCAATGACAGCGGAACCGTATGCCAAGACGGCCTGACCGAAGCTCAGGTCAACTTTGATCACGCCACACGCGTGGCCGCTTTTCTGCGGGCCGAGGGCTACACGGTCGATGTGCTCGACGAGTTTGACGCGCGCCTCAAGGGCTATCGCGCCGCCGCCCTACTGAGCATTCATGCCGATTCATGCACCTTCGTCAACGCCGAGGCGACCGGGTTTAAGGTCGCGCGGGCGCTGGAGAGCCACTTACCTGGGACCGAGGACGCGCTCGTGGCGTGCCTGGTGGGGCGGTATAAGCAGGCAACGGGTCTGCCGTTCCATGTCAATACCGTGACGTTCGACATGACCAAATATCACGCCTTCTACGAAGTCGGTCAAGACACGCCGGCGGCCATCATCGAGACCGGCTTTCTCAACCTTGACCGACAGCTTCTAACCCGCAAGCCCGAGGTCGTCGCCCAAGGCATTACGGATGGCCTGCTGTGTTTTTTGCGCCGCTGACGCCGCTAGAGACGGTGTCATGCCCCCCTAGTGGCCTGCTCGCCAAACTGACTTGTCTTTATGCACTATTTATGTTTCCACCTTACAATGCGGGTCATAAGTCTCACCACGGTTGTCTGGTGAGGGCAGCACAATCATTCTAGCTTCTTGGAGACCAAGTTCAATGGCAAAGCATTTAGGGTCACGCGGGCGTTTATGGACCGCGGTAATTTGTGCGCTGGTGCTCGTGGCGTGTGCCTTTGGGCAGCCGGCGGGCGCATACGCGGATGCTAACCCGCCACCAGGCGCGACTAAATGGATCGAGGTTGTCTTGGCCGATCAGCGGTTGAACGCATGGGAAGACGGCCGGATCGTCATGACGACGCCTATCTCGAGTGGTGTGCACGCGCATCCAACCGTCAAGGGCACGTTCAAGATCTATGCCAAGTATGTCCGCACCCGCATGACCGGACCCGGCTACGACTTACCCAATGTGCCGTATGTCATGTATTTCAGCGGCAGCTATGGCCTGCATGGGACGTATTGGCATAACAACTTTGGCCGTCCCATGAGCCATGGCTGTGTGAACCTGCCTACCAGCACCGCTGCCTGGTTATATCAGTGGGCCCCAACTGGGACGCCGGTCGTGATTGAATAGCCTATCACGCACTACGCCGCGTGCGCGGCAAGGGGTCATCGGCGCGCTGGTGCTGGTGGCCGTGATCGGTAGTCTCGTCGTATGGGCCAGGCCACGCCTGGCCGCCGAACAACGCTGGCGGGCGATCCACACCCGGGGCGTGTTGCGCATAGGCATTGACCCAGGTATGCGGCCGTTTTCCTTCTATGGCCCATCAGGCTGGGAAGGTTACGAAGCGGATGTCGCGCGCGAGCTTGGCCGGCAGCTTGACCTGCGCATTGAGCCTGTCCAGGTTGGCTATGACGGCTTCTACGATGCGTTAGCCACCGGACAGGTGGACGTATCGATGTCGGCCCTAGCGCCGGACGAGTCACGCTTGACGACGATCGTCTATAGCCAACCCGTGATTGATGTGGGTGTGCGTCTCATGGGCCAGGCCGATTTGCGCTATCACCAGCCTGACGACCTGCACGACAAGGAGATTGGGGTGGTATTGGGGGGCGAGGCCGATCGCAGCGCGCGCTGGATCGAGCGGCGCGTAACCGGCGTACACCGGGTGGTGCTGGCCGATGTGCCCAATGCGACCCGGTCATTTCGTTTAGGCACTATTGACGTAGTCATGCTCGATGGTGAAGCTGCCATCGCGAACGGATGCCCAGCCATTGCGACCCGCGACGGGGCGACCGGCATGGCGCTACGCTGCTATGCCCTCCAGCCGACGCCGTATGTCATGGCTGCATCGCGGGCCGACGCGCCGCTGGTCGAGGAGATCAACTCTGCCGTGGATACATTGCAGCGCGCAGGCACACTCGACCAACTGGCGAGGATTTGGTTTGTGTCAAAGCCGCGCTAGGCAGGACACAGGGGGCCGCCACGCTTCACATGATAAGCGCTTGGTGCTGGGGCTGCGCGTTGGCACAGGCTGCATTAAACTGTGACGCGCAAGGAAACTTGAAGGAAACGTGAAGGAAGCTTGGCTGTGCCACAGGCTCTATCATCGTAGGGCGGTGAATGACACACATCCAAATATTTAAGAGGCAATCATGAGTATGGAATTTCGCTCTCTCGGACGAACCGGCATAAAGGTCAGCGTGTTGTGCCTAGGCTGCATGATGTTTGGGGGCAGGACCACCCCCGACGATTCGTATGCCATCATCGACCGCGCCCTTGATGCAGGCATCAATTTCCTCGATACGGCCAACGTTTATTCCCGTGGCCGGAGCGAGGAAGTCACCGGACAGGCGCTTAAACGCAACGGCAAGCGCAACCGGATCGTGCTGGCGACCAAAGTCCACGGCGTGATGGCTGACGACGATCCGAACATGCAGGGCAACAGCCGGCGGCACATCATTGAACAGTGTGACGCCAGCTTGAAGCGCTTGCAGACCGATTACATCGATCTGTATCAAATACACCGGCCACAATCGGCAATCCCGATCGACGAGACGCTGCGTGCACTCGACGATTTGATCCGGGCTGGGAAGGTGCGTTACATCGGCACCACGACCTACGCTGCCTGGCAACTAATGGAAGCGTTGATGGTCGCCCGCGAACTCGGCCTCAACCGCTTCGTGTGCGAGCAGCCGCCCTATAACCTGCTGGACCGGCGGATCGAGCGGGAACTGATCCCGTTTGCCCAAACCTACGGCATCGGCCTCATCCCTTGGAGCCCGCTAGCCGGCGGTCTCTTGACCGGTAAATACGATAAGGCCACCCCGCCGCCTGAGGGCACACGCTTTGCCGACAAGAATAACCCAATGCTTGCCAAGCGTATGAATGACCAGTCGCTAGCCACCGTCGACGAATTCAAGACCTATGTCACGGGGCGCGGCGCTAGCACGCTGTCGCAATTCTCGCTAGCCTGGTGCGTGTCCCAACCGGCAATCACCTCGCCCATCATCGGCCCGCGCACGATGGAACAGCTCGAGGACAATCTCAAGGCGCTCAACGTATCGATCACCGATGACGACCGCAAACACATCGACGAGATCGTGCCCAAAGGGGGCATGGTCGCGCCGTATTACGAGGCCGACTTCGGGCCGCATCAATTTAGGCTATAACCAACACCCACGAATGCCAGGCACGCGCATGTATCCGGGTGTGCCTGGCACCTATCACTGCTATGCCGCATGCTGGATGGATGCGTAGACGATGTCCCGCCCAGTGCGCCGCATTCCGGTGCGCGTCGGTAAACACCCCTAGCCGCACCGCCTCGTGACCTTTATCTTCCCCGTGCGCACCTATACCGATCAGGCCGTCTTCATTGACCTGTTCGCGCTATGCATCTCGCGATCTAGGATCTGCACCTGACCCAGTCATGGGTAGCCTATCCAGGCACGCGACGCAATTCGTAAGCTGACACTGTCACGGCCTTGCGACCGGTGACGTGGGTGACGTGGGTGACGTGGGTTGATACCCCTGTGACTGTCGTGCATCGGCCCGGCCACCCAGCGCGTGGCGTCTTATATTTGGTCAAGCGCATATGTCGCGGTCGCACCGAATGACACAGGTCGGCCACAGGATCAATCACGGTCGGAGGCCGTCGGGATGTGCTTTCCACTAGTTGCCTTACCTACTCACTGGGCATGTATGGCCA
>Ga0075021_10001468_pt1 | contig 12112 bp, 10 predicted proteins | sample ColStrG_CSR_2012_FD_72749 | JGI IMG/M metagenome (GOLD analysis project Ga0075021, IMG submission 72749) | Freshwater sediment microbial communities in response to fracking from Pennsylvania, USA - Cold Stream Run_MetaG_CSR_2012 | ecosystem: Environmental > Aquatic > Freshwater > Creek >...
GTGAGCTCCTCCACCTCGCGGGCGCGCTGCTTGAGCACCGGGTCCCCGAAATAGCGCAGCGGATATGACGACATGGTCACCAGGCTACCAGGAGGGGCCCTCAGATCCGGCGGGGGTCGACGTCCACGCGGAGGCGGCCGAGCGTGTGCGCGGCGTCCACCGCAGGGCTCGCCAACGCGTCGCAGAGCGCCTCGATCGTTGCTCCCCGCACCAGGGCTCGCTTCCCGTCGTCGACGGGACCGAGCACGGTCACGCCGGTTGCGGCGACGGTCAGGTCGCGCAGGGCATCGCACGCCGCGCCGACGGCAACGGCCTCACCCGACACCTCGGCGAGGCCGCCGAACGGCGGGTGGCCGAGTACCCGACGGCGGACGGCCTCCTCCTCGGTGACCAGCAACGGGTCGGAGCCCACGGCCGCGCGCACGACCTCGTGGTCGGCGAGGCGCGTCTGGAGGAGCACCTGGCCGCCGTCGAGGCGTCCGCCCACGAGGCGCGCGGCGCGCACCAACAACCAGAGGGCCTGCTCGGCCGCGCGCGCCCGGGGAGCCAGCAACTCCTGGTCGAACTCGAGGAACGCGACGAGCCCGACGGGGCGCGCGCCTGCACCCTCGCGATCACCCGCGGCGCGGTGCAGCACCGCCTCGGTGCCGATGAGGATGTCGGCATCGAGACCTTCGCCGGGTGTGACGGCGTCGGTCGAGGTGGCCGCGGTGGCCGCGTCGACCGCGATCACCGACGCACGCGGGAGGAGCGCGGCGAGGTCGTCGCGCACCTTGGTCACGCCGGGCTTCACCGCCCGGAACTTCGAGCCGTGGCAGTGGAGACACACCTGCGGCCGCACCGCCTCGCAACGGGGGCAGGTGAGGTCGCCCTCGTGCTGCACCACGGTCGCGCCGCAGCGTTCACAGCGGGCGAGGTCGCCACAGGTCACGCACGCGAGGAGCCGGGCGCGCCCACGACGGTTGAGCACGCACACGGAGCGTTGGTCGCGGTCGTGCACCATCCGCAACGCGTCGGCCAACACGCTGGTGAGCAACCACTGGCCGGGCTCTTCGTCGCGCGGGTCCACCACCGTGACGCGCGGCCAGCGCGCGGTCGACGACACCACCGGTTCGCCCAGCAACTCGAGTGCCTCCACGCTCGGCGCGGGCGTGACGATCCGCACCGGGGCGCCGACACGCCGGGCCCGCTCCACCGCGACGTCACGCGCATTCCACGTGGGGGCGCGCTCGTCTTCCAGTGCCTCGTCGACGTCGTCGAGCACGATCACCGCGCCGAGGTCGGGCACCGGCGCCCACACCGCGTTACGACCGCCCACGATCACGCAGGCGCCGGCGCGGGCGCGGACCCACGCGACCGTGCGTTCGGACGCGCTGCGCTCGGAGCCCACTTCCCAGACTTCACGGCCCTGGTCGCGCAGCGTGTCGGCGAGGGCGGCGGCCCGTTCGGCCCACGGGTCGAGCACCAGCGTGGATCCCTCACTGGCCAGCAGGTCTGCGACGCCCATCTCGTCGGACGGCGCGGTCAGGAACAGACCGTCACCAGCACCGTCACCGGCGCCGTCGCCCACGACCCGCCCCGGCGGGTACACGCCGACTTCGGGTTCGACCGACGCCTCGGGGTCGACGTTGTTCGGCGGGGTCGCGGCCCGCAGGAACGTGACCACGGGCCCGGCCCAGCGCCAGGCGGACCACTCACACAGCGACAACACGTCGGCGGGTGGTCCGGCCGACGAGACCGACAGGATCGGGCGCAGTCGCTCGGGCGGCGCGTCGGGCGACGCGACGTCGGCCTCCACCACCCAGCCACGCACCCGGCGGCCGTGGAGGGGGATGCGCACGACGGCGCCCACGTGCACGGCGCCCACGAGGGGCGCGGGCACGAGATAGTCGAACGATCGGTGGATGGCGGGGACGTCGGGCCGGACGCGACAGACGCGCGGTCCGATCGAGACCGCTCCCCCGTCCCCGCTCACACCGAACCGAATTGCTAGGCCAGCGCCTCGGCGGCCTTCTTGAGATCGGCGGCCGCCGCGGTGCTCTCCCACGGGAAGTCGCCGTCGGAGCGGCCGAAGTGGCCGTACGCCGCGGTGTTCCGGTAGATCGGGCGGCGCAGGTCGAGCCGCTGGATGATCGCGGCCGGGCGCAGGTCGAAGTGCTCCTGCACCAGATCGGCGAGCTTCGCCGAGTCGATCTGCGACGTGCCGAAGGTCTCCACCATCACCGACACGGGGCGGGCGACGCCGATCGCGTACGCGACCTGCACCTCGCACTTGGTGGCGATGCCCGCGGCCACCACGTTCTTGGCGACGTGGCGCACCGCGTAAGCGGCCGAACGGTCGACCTTCGTCGGGTCCTTGCCGCTGAACGCGCCGCCACCATGGCGGGCCCAGCCGCCGTAGGTGTCGACGATGATCTTGCGGCCGGTGAGACCACAGTCGGCGTGGGGGCCACCGAGCTCGAACACGCCGGTGGGGTTGACGAGCACCTCGTAGGGGTCGTCGGCGAACTGCTCGGGCACGATCGGCTTGATGACGCGCTCGATGAGATCGGCGCGCATGCGGCCGTCGATGTCGATGCCGGGCGCGTGCTGGCTCGAGATGAGCACCGTGCCCAGGCGGCTGGCCTTGCCGTCGACGTATTCGATCGACACCTGGGTCTTGCCGTCCGGCCGCAGGTAGTCGACGCTGCCGTCTTTCCGCACGTCGGTGAGTTGCTTGGCGAGACGGTGCGCGAGCCAGATCGGCATGGGCATGAGGTCGGGCGTGTCGTCGCACGCGTAGCCGAACATCATGCCCTGGTCGCCGGCACCGACCTCGTCGTAGTGGTCGCCGCCGCCGTCACGCAGCTCCTTGGCCTTGTCGACGCCGACCGCGATGTCGGGCGACTGCTCGTCGATCGACGTGAGCACGGCGCAGGTGTTGCCGTTGAACCCGAACGCGTCGTTGTTGTAACCGATGCGGCGCACCGCGTCGCGCACGACACGCGGGTAGTCGACGTTGGCCTGCGTGCTGATCTCACCCGCGACCACCACCATGCCGGTGGTGCACATCGTCTCGCAGGCGACCCGCGACTGCGGGTCCTGCTCGAAGATCGCGTCGAGGATCGAGTCGCTGACCTGGTCGCTCATCTTGTCGGGGTGGCCTTCGGTGACCGACTCCGACGTGAACGTGAATCGTTCGTTCATGTACCCAACTTCTCTCGGTTACTCAGATCGCTTCTGGCGCAACAGGGCTGCGACCCTATCCAGGATGACCCCGGCAAGGTCGGATTTCGACTGCAACGGCACGTGCTGCGTGCCGCCCTCCGCATCGAGGATGACCGCCCGGTTGGTGTCGACCTCGAACCCGGCGTCGGGCTGCGAGATGTCGTTGCCCACGATCAGGTCGAGCCGCTTCGTGACCAGCTTGTCGGTGGCGTTCGCGAGCAGGTCGTCGGTCTCGGCGGCGAAGCCCACGAGCACCTGACCCGGTTGTTTGTCGCGCCCGAGGTCGACGAGGAAGTCGTGGGTGGGCTCGAGGACGATCTCGGGGATCCCCTCGTGCTTCTTGATCTTGCGGTTCGGCGGTGCCTTCGGGCGGAAGTCGGCGACCGCGGCGGCCATCACGATGACATCCTGCTCAGCGGCGCGGGCCAGCACCGCGTCCTGCATCTCGGCGGCGGTCTGCACCGCCACCACCTCCACGTTGTCGGGCGCGGGACGCCCGATCGTGGTGACGAGGGTGACCGCGGCGCCGCGGCGGGCCGCGACCTCGGCGATCGCGTAGCCCTGCTTCCCCGACGAACGATTGGTGATCACCCGCACCGCGTCGATGGGCTCGCGGGTGCCGCCTGCGGTGACGAGCAGCGACAGGCCGGCGAGGTCCTGTGACGCGGGGCCGGCGAGCACCGTGGCCGCGGCCGCCACGATCGACTCGGGCGCCGCGAGCCGGCCCTCACCGGAGTCGCCGCCGGCGAGCCGGCCCGATTCGGGATCGACCACGTGGACCCCACGGCGGCGCAGCGTGGCCAGGTTCTCCTGCACCGCCGGGTGTTCCCACATCTCGGTGTGCATGGCGGGCGCGACCAGGACCGGCGCCCGGGTCGCGAGCAATGTCGCGGTGAGGAGGTCGTCGGAGATGCCCGCGGCGTACTTGCCGAGCGTCTTGGCGGTGCACGGCGCCACGATCACGAGATCGGCCTGCTGACCGAGTCGCGTGTGCGGGATCGGGTCGGGCCCGTCGAACAACGACGTGCGAGCCGGCTCGGAGGCCAGCGCCGAAAAGGTCAACGCGCCGATGAAGCGCAATGCGTCCTGCGTGAGGACGGGTGACACGTACGCGCCGGCGTCGACGAGCCGACGGCACACTTCGACCGCCTTGTAGGCCGCGATGCCCCCGGACACACCGAGAACGATCCGGCGGCCGCGCAGCACAGTGAGAGAGGGCGCGGTGCGCGAGGTCTCGTTCATGGCGGGGCGGCGCGGCGGGGCCGCAGGGTCGAACTCAGGCCCCGGCTTGCGGGGTCACGGTGGCGGTCTCCACGATCGCGAGGGCCGCGGCGGCGGCGTCGGCCACGGCCTGCGCCTCGGCGGCGGCGATGGCGGCGCGCTCCTCCTCGGGCGGGAGCGGGATCCCCTCGATCTTCCCGGCCTCGATCTCCTCCATGGCGATCGACAGCGGCTTGCGCGAGATCGAGGTGACCTGCGGCGGGACGATCTTGCCGAGACCCTCACCGAGCTGGTTGTAGTAGTCGTTGATCTCCCGGGCCCGCATCGCCGAGAGGGTGACCAGCGTGAACTTCGAGTCGACCCGCTCGAGCAGGTGCTCCATGCGGGGGTTCATGAGGTTGGCGCGCTGGGCCATCGGTGCTCCTGCTGAGGGGGAGAGAAACGGCGCGAACTTCAGCGGTTCGCGCGGCGACTGGCCAGGATACCAGCCACCCGGCCCACCGCGGCATCCACGTCGTCGTTGACCACCGTGGCGTCGAAGAGCACGCCCTTGGCCTCCTCGGCCATGGCGTCGGCCAGCCGTCGCTCGATGGCGTCGGGGCTGTCGGTCCCCCGCCCGACCAGACGACGGCGCTGTTCCTCCCGCGACGGCGGGAGCACGAACACCAGCAACGCCTCCGGGAACTGGCGGCGCACCTCGAGCGCGCCCTGGACGTCGATCTCCAGCAGGACGTCGGCGCCCGCGTCGAGATGCTCCCGCACCGGGCCCTTGGGCGTGCCCTTGAGGTCGCCGTGGACCTCGAACCACTCCAGGAATCCCCCGGCGTCGCGATGGGCGAGGAACTCGTCCCGGCTCACGAAGTGGTAGTGGACGCCCTCGATCTCGCCCTCACGCGGGGAGCGGCTCGTCCACGAGACGGAGACCCAGAGGTCGGGGTCGCGCGCCAGGAGACCCTGCACGATGGTGCCCTTGCCGGCGCCCGACGGCCCCGAGACGACCAGGAGGATGCTCACGCGGGGAGCCTCACGCGGGGAGGAGGAGGCTCAAGCCGTGCGGACGATCTTCGGATGGGCGAGGAGCCCCTCACGCTGATTGCGGCCGAGCCCGCGCAGGCGCCGGCTCTCGCTGATCTCGAGCTCTTCCATGATGCGGCGGGCCTGGACCTTGCCGACACCCGGGAGCGACTCCAGCACGCTCACGACCTTGAGCTTCGACAGCGCTTCGTCGCGCTCGCCCGCGGCGAACAGCTCCTCGAGGCTCAGCGCCCCCGACTTGAGCTTGGCCTTGACCTCCGCTCGCTGACGGCGCGCCTCCGCGGCCTTCGCCAACGCGGCTTGGCGTTGTTCGGGCGTGAGAGCAGGGGGAAGCGGCATTCGAGTCGACCTCCGGGGCGACAGCGCCGGTCAGTATACGCAGGGTGTCCCTCCCGGCCACTGGCCGGAGGACAGGCCCGCCGACACCGGTCGAGCGGTCGGCGGAGCGCGGCGAATCGGGCCGCGTCTACCCGTTGGCGAGGGCCTCGTCAACCTCGGCGGCCACCGCGGCCGCGGCCGCGGCGGGGTCGTCGGCGCGGGTGACCGCGCGTCCGATGACGAGCCAGTCGGCACCGCGAGCGATCGCGTCACCGGGCGTGTCGACACGCGCCTGGTCGTCGTGCGCGCTGCCCGCGGGACGGATCCCCGGCACCATCGTGCGCAGCAAGTGCGTGCGCGCGCGTTCGACGTCACTGCCTGCACACACGACACCGGTGCAGCCTGCGGCCGCGGCGATGCGCAGACGTTCGTCCATCGCGTCGATGTTGGAGTCGCTGGTGAGCACCGTGACCGCGAGTGACACTGGCGCGAGCGCGCGGCCCGCGTCGCGTGCGCCCTCGGCGAGTCCCTCGACACCGGCGCGGACCATCTCCTCGCCGCCCGCGGCGTGGAAGTTGAGGAAGTCGACACCGGCGCGGCCGAGCACGCGTGCGGCGCGGTTCACCGTGTTCGGGATGTCGTGCAGCTTCAGGTCGGCGAACACCCGAAAACCCTTGTCGTGCAAGGCGCGGAAGGCGTCGGGACCGGCCTCCGCGTAGAGCTCGAAGCCCACCTTGGCGATGCCGAACCACGGTTGCACCTGCTCGGCCAGGGCCAGCGCGGCATCGAGGTCGCCGACGTCGAGGGCCAGCGCGAGGTGATCCCGTGCAGTGTCGTGCGACTCGCTCATGCGTCTTCCATGCTCCCGGTGAGTTCGCTCACGCGCGTGACGCCGTGCGCCGCGCACCATTCGTGGATCTCGCGCGCGATGCGTTGTGGCGCGCGAGGGTCGAGGAAGTTCACCGTGCCCACGCCCACCGCGTGCGCACCGGCCATCATCATCGCGACCGCGTCCTCGCCCGACGCGACACCGCCGGTGCCGATGATGGCAACACCGGGCAGCGCACGCGACACGTCGTGTACCGCACGCAACGCGACCGGCCTGATCGCCGGACCCGACAGTCCCCCCCCACCACCCCCGAGCACGGGGCGACGCGTCTCGACGTCGACGAGCAAGCCCATGACGGTGTTCACCAGCGTGAGGCCGTCGACACCGGTGTCGACTGCAGCCTCCGCGATCGCGACGAGGTTTGTGACGTTGGGCGAGAGCTTCGCGAACACCGGCAGACCGACGTTCACGTCGAGTACGGCGCGCAGCACTTCGCGCAACGCGCCGGGATCGTGGGCGAAGATCTCGCTGCGGTGATGGTGGTTCGGGCAGCTCGCGTTCACTTCGAGCGCAAGCATCTCTTCGCGAGCGGGCACCAGCATCTCCGCGGCGCGCACGTAGTCCTCGACCGCGGTGCCCCAGATCGACACGATCACGCGCGCGCCCGCGGCGCGCAACGCGGGAAGGTCGTCGCGCAACCACGCCTCGACGCCGGGGCCCTGCAGTCCGACCGCGTTGATCATCCCCGACGCGGTCATGTGCAGCCGCGGCGCGGGCTTGCCCGGCCACGGGTCGGCCGACAACGACTTCGCGGTGATCGCGCCGATCGCCGCCGCGTCACCGAGCTTGGCGACCTCGTCGCCGTGGCCGTAGGTGCCCGACGCGGTGACCACCGGGTTGGGCAGCGTCATCGGCCCCACCCGCACCGACATGTCCACGGGGACATCGACGGGCGCCAGAGATGCCCGTGTCCGGCGCCACATCGCGTCAGACCTCCAACCGCATCTGGCCGTCGCGGTGGTACTCCTGCAGGGGCGCCACGTGGGCCTCCATCGCGCTCCACTCGGCGATGCCGGCGGCGGCGGCCATGGCCGCGGCCACCGTGGTGAGGCACGGGATCCCCCGCACCGTCGCGGTGCGGCGGATGTGCGCGCCATCGGCCCGCGGACCGCGCCCGCGCGGCGTGTTCACCACCAGGTGCACCTCGCCCGACTCGAGCAGGTCGACCGCGTCCTGGTGCCCGTCGTCGACGGTGTCGCCGGTGTCGGGGTCGGTGAGCTTGCCGACGACGGTCTCGACCGGCACGCCCTCGGCGCGCAGGACCGCCGCGGTGCCGGCGGTCGCCACGATGCCGAAGCCGAGCTCGGCGAAGTGCCGGGCGGCGACGACCCCCGTGGCCTTGTCACGGTCGGCGAGCGAGAAGAAGACGTTGCCCTCACGCGGCAGCTTGTTCCACGCACTGATCTGACTCTTCGCGAACGCCATGCCGAACGAACGGTCGATCCCCATGACCTCGCCGGTGGAGCGCATCTCCGGGCCCAGCACGGTGTCGACCGTCGGGAAGCGGTTGAAGGGCAGCACCGCCTCCTTGACCGCGACGTGACCGCCGTCGGCGGGCGGCCGCAGCAGCCCCTCGTCGCGCAGTTGCGCGAGCGTGGCGCCGCCCATGACGCGAGCCGCGACCTTGGCGAGGGGCACACCCGTGGCCTTGCTCACGAACGGCACCGTGCGACTCGCGCGCGGATTGGCCTCGAGGATGTACACCTCGTCGCCGCCGTCGGATCGGGAGGAGGCGTCGCTGCGCTTCACCGCCCACTGGACGTTGAGCAGGCCGAGCACACCGAGCGCGCCGGCCAGTGCCTTCGTCTGCTGCTCGATGTGGTCGACGGTCGCGGCCGACAGCGTCTGCGGCGGGATCGCGCACGCGGAGTCACCGGAGTGCACACCGGCCTCTTCGATGTGCTCCATCACGCCGCCGATGACGACCTCACCAGTTGCGTCGCGCAGCGCGTCGACGTCGACCTCGATCGCGTCCTCGAGGAAGCGGTCGACGAGCACCGGCCGCTCGGCCGACAGGCCACCTTCGCGGCCGAGCGTGCCCTCCGCCGCCATCTCCGCCATCGCGTTGTCGAGCGACTCGATGTCGTAGACGATCTGCATCGCGCGACCACCGAGCACGTACGACGGGCGCACCAGCACCGGGAAACCGAGCCGCTCCGCCACCGCGCGCGCTTCGGCGGGCGTGCCCGCGGTGCCGCCGGGCGGCTGCTGGATGTCGAGGCGCTCGCACAGCGCCTGGAACTGCTCGCGATCCTCGGCCAGGTCGATCGACGCCGGGCTGGTGCCCAACACCGGGATGCCGGATTGCTCGAGCAGGTGCGCGAGCTTCAGCGGCGTCTGCCCACCGAGGCTCACGATCACCCCGGAGAGTTCGCCCGCCCGCTGCAACCGCCGGCACACCGCGAGCACGTCCTCGGCGGTGAGCGGTTCGAAGAAGAGCCGGTCGCTGGTGTCGTAGTCGGTCGAGACCGTCTCCGGGTTGCAGTTGACCATCACGGTCTCGTACCCGGCGTCCGACAGCGCGAACGCCGCGTGCACACAGCAGTAGTCGAACTCGACACCCTGACCGATGCGGTTGGGGCCGCTGCCGAGGATCACCACCGCGGGCTTGGTGAGCGGCGCGACCTCGCAGTCGTCCTCGAAGGTGCCGTAGTGGTACGGCGTCTCCGCCGCGAACTCCGCGGCGCAGGTGTCGACCGTCTTGTAGGTGACCTCCACTCCGGCCGCACTCCGTGCCGCGAACACCTCGGACTCCGGCTGGTTCCACAAGTAGGCGAGCTGCGCGTCGGCGAAGCCCATGCGCTTCGCGTGTTTCCACTCGCGGCGCGACAGGCTCGCGGCGTCGCGTGTCTCGAGTTCGGCGCGCAGCTGCACGAGGTGTTCGAGGTGCTCGAGGAACCACGGGTCGATGCCGGTGGTCCGATACAGGCGCTCGATCGACACGCCGCGGCGCAGCGCGGCACCCAGGAGGAACGGCCGCTCGGGTGTGGCGGAGGCGACCCGCCGCACCAGCTCGTCGGTGTCGATGGCGTCGTACTCGCGTTCGGTGGGGTCGCAGTTGAGACCGTAGCGACCGGTCTCCAACGAACGCAGCGCCTTCTGGAACGACTCGGGGAAGGTGCGCCCGATCGCCATCACCTCGCCCACCGACTGCATCTGCGTGCCGAGCACCGGTGAGGCACCGGGCAGCTTCTCGAACGCCCACCGCGGGATCTTGGTGACGACGTAGTCGATCGTGGGCTCGAAGGACGCCGGCGTCTCGCCGGTGATGTCGTTCATGATCTCGTCGAGGTGGTATCCCACCGCGAGCCGCGCCGCGATCTTCGCGATCGGGAAGCCCGTCGCCTTGCTCGCCAGCGCCGAGGAGCGCGACACGCGCGGGTTCATCTCGATGACGACCATGTCGCCGTTGTCGGGGTTCACCGCGAACTGGATGTTGGAGCCGCCGGTGTCCACGCCGATGCGGCGGATGCACGCGAAGGCGGCGTCACGCATGCGTTGGTACTCGACATCGGTGAGGGTCTGCGCAGGTGCGACCGTGATCGAGTCGCCGGTGTGCACACCCATCGCGTCGAAGTTCTCGATCGAGCAGATGACCACCACGTTGTCGGCGTGGTCGCGCATGAGCTCGAGCTCGTACTCCTTCCAGCCCTTGATCGACTGCTCGATCAGGATCTCCCCCACCGGGCTCGCCGCGAGACCCCGCTCGGCGATGCGTTCCATCTCCTCGGCATCCGAGGCGAACCCGGTACCGCCCCCACCGAGAATGAACGAGGGCCGCACGATGATCGGGTACCCGACCTGCGCGGCCACCTCGAGCGCCTCGGGCACGTTGTACGCGAACCCGGACGCGGGCACCGCCAGGCCGATCTCCTGCATCGCCGCCTTGAAGTTGGTGCGGTTCTCCGCCGTCTCGATCGCCACGATCGACGCGCCGATGAGCTCGACGTCGAACTCCTCGAGCACACCCGCGGCGTTGAGCTCCATCGCGAGGTTGAGCGCGGTCTGCCCGCCGAGGGTGGGGAGCAGTGCGTCGGGCCGCTCCTGCTCGATGATCGTGCGCAGGCTCTCGACGTCGAGGGGTTCGACGTAGGTCGCGTCGGCGAACTCGGGATCGGTCATGATCGTGGCCGGGTTCGAGTTCACCAGCACCACGCGGTAGCCCTCGGCGCGCAACACGCGGCAGGCCTGCGTGCCCGAGTAGTCGAACTCGCAGGCCTGACCGATGACGATCGGCCCGCTGCCGATGATGAGGATGGTCTCGAGATCGGTGCGCTTCGGCACTGCTGTCTACTTCCCCTGGAAGTCGGTCATGAGGTTGACGAAGTCGTCGAACAGGTACCGGGCGTCGTGGGGCCCGGGCCCGGCTTCGGGGTGGTACTGCACGCTGAACGCGGGCGCTTCGCGGAAGCGGAAGCCCTCGACCACGCCGTCGTTGAGATTGACGTGCGTGAGGTCGACGCCGCCCGCGTCGACGAGCGAGTCGGCGTCGATCGCGTAGTTGTGGTTCTGGCTGGTGATCTCCACCCGACCGGTGGCCTCGTGGCGCACCGGGTGGTTGCCGCCGTGGTGGCCGAACCGCAGCTTGTAGGTGGCGCCCCCGAGCGCGAGGCCGAGGATCTGGTGACCGAGACAGATGCCGAACACCGGGACCTGCCCGACCAGCCCCCGCACACGGTCGGCCGCACCGACGACCGCCGCGGGGTCGCCCGGACCGTTCGACAGGAACACGCCGTCGGGGTTGCGGGCGAGCACTTCGTCGGCCGGCGTGCTCGCCGGCACCACTTCCACCTGGCAGCCGACGCCCACGAGGTGGCGCAGGATCGTGCGCTTGATGCCGAAGTCGTAGGCGACCACCTTGAACGGCGCGTCGTCGTCACCGACCACATAGGGCTGCTCGGTGGTGACGGTGGCGACGAGGTCGATGCCGTCGGTGCTCGTGGCTGCTGCGGCCGCGGCGCGCACGGCCGACTCGTCGGTGCCGAAGGCGCCGGGCATCGACCCGGAGTCGCGCAGGTGGCGGGTGAGCCGACGGGTGTCGATGCCGGCGATGCCGGGCACACCGTGCCGGTCGAGGAGCGCGCTGAGCGGTTCCTCGGAACGCCAGTTGCTCGCGAGGCGCGACAGGTCGCGCACGATGACCCCCGAGCAGAACGGCCGGATGCTCTCGTCGTCGTCGGCGTTGACGCCGTAGTTGCCGATGTGCGGGTACGTGAAGGTGATCACCTGCCCCGCGTACGACGGGTCGGTCACGATCTCCTGGTAGCCGGAGAGCGCGGTGTTGAACACCAACTCCCCCGTTGCCACCGAACCGGACGCACCGGTCTCGGCACCGATGGCCTCGCCCTCGAACTCGGTGCCGTCGCTCAGCACGAGCAACGCCTCACGTCCGCCAGTGAGCAGGCTCACCGCGTCACCTCCCCGTCGTCGACGACCAGCTCG